>Ga0079306_1000051_pt1 | contig 174111 bp, 155 predicted proteins | sample Methanotroph_Enr_FD_79181 | JGI IMG/M metagenome (GOLD analysis project Ga0079306, IMG submission 79181) | Enriched soil microbial communities from Old Woman Creek wetland in Ohio, USA - Methanotroph_Enrichment_5 | ecosystem: Environmental > Terrestrial > Soil > Wetlands | place: USA: Ohio... | reverse complement strand
GCGAAAATAAAGGCTTTTAGATCGCAATATCGTGGTGTCACGGATACTAATTTTTTCCTTTTTCGACTTGCAAATTTATATGCTTAAATTTTTTAGTCCACAGGTTTTGATCCTGATCCTTTTATTTTTTGTGAGCTATTCAAAAAAGAAAAAATATAAAAAAGCAGTTCAGGCAGAAAATAAAAACAACCAACAATGATCAGCAGTATCATTTTGAATTTCAAAACATTAATGGACTTTATTATACCTTCAAAAATAACTTAGGTAAAAAAAAAAAATCCCCGTTTCCGGGGATTATTTTTTTATTGGCTGTCTGGTCTTTTATTAAGAACCTATTTTTTCTTCTTATTATAATACTTAAACTCTTTGCCTAAATATTTTCCTGAGCCGTAAAGCAATTCTTCAATACGCAGCAACTGGTTGTACTTGCATATACGATCGGTACGGCAAACCGAACCCGTTTTGATCTGCCCGGTATTCAGTGCAACTGCCAGGTCGGCAATGGTCGTATCTTCAGTTTCGCCTGAACGGTGGCTCATAACAGCGGTATATCCATGAAGATAAGCCAGATTCACCGCATTGATGGTTTCAGTTAATGTACCTATCTGGTTTACTTTTATCAAAATTGAATTTGCGCAGTTTTTATCAATTCCCATCTGAAGGCGTTCCGTATTGGTAACAAAAAGGTCATCACCTACCAGCTGGACCTTTTCACCGAGGGCTTTGGTCATCAGCTCCCATCCTTTCCAGTCGTCTTCTGCCATTCCGTCTTCAATCGAAATTATCGGGTAACGTTTACACCAATCGCTCCAGAAATCTACCATTTGTGCCGAAGTCAGTTTTTCTCCGCTGGATTTTTTAAGGTGGTACACATTTTCTTTGGCATTAAAATATTCAGAGGATGCAGGGTCGAGGGCAATAAAAACATCCTTGCCTGGTTTGTAGTTTGCAAGCTCGATAGCTTTGATGATAACCTGTAAGGCTTCTTCATTTGATTTCAGGTTGGGTGCAAAACCGCCTTCATCACCGACATTGGTTGAATAATTTGCTTTTTTCAGTACGTCTTTCAGTTTATGAAAAATTTCGGAACCCATCCTGAGAGCGTCGGCAAAAGTTTCAGCGCCAACGGGCATAATCATAAATTCCTGAAAATCGACACTGTTGTCGGCATGTGAGCCTCCATTCAGAATGTTCATCATCGGAATGGGTAAGGTATGAGCATTAACGCCGCCAATATAGCGGAATAAAGGCTGTCCGGTAATTTGTGCAGCAGCTTTGGCACAAGCCAGGGAAACCCCTAGTATGGCGTTGGCGCCCAGGTTTGATTTGTTATTGGTTCCGTCAATGTCAATCATCGCTTTATCGATGGCTGCCTGTTCACTTACAAACATTCCTTTCAGTTCTTCAGCCAGCACCTTATTGACATTCTGCACTGCTTTTAAAACGCCTTTACCGCCATATACGGCTTTGTCGCCGTCTCGCAGCTCCATCGCCTCGTGGCAGCCGGTGGAAGCCCCTGAGGGTATGGCAGCAGTTCCGATAACACCGGCATCGGTCATAACATCTACTTCGATGGTAGGGTTTCCTCTGGAATCGAGGATCTGACGTGCATAAATTCCTGATATTCTGCTCATAATATTTGGTTTAAAAATAAAAAAGGATAAAGCAAATAGTCACCTTATCCTTTTATAATAGTAGTTAATTATTATTCTTTTTCTTTTTCTTCAGTGCCTTCGGTTTCTTCCTTTTCAGTTTCTTCCTGTTTTACCTCGTCGGTAACTTCAGGAGTCACTTCAGTAGTTTCTTCTGCTATTTCTTCTTTTTGGGAAGCTTTAGGAGCCTTTGCTGTTGCAGTTGGTTTTTCCTCCTTGGTCTCAGCTTTTTTACCTGAACCTCTGCGGCTTCTTCCTTTTTTAGCAGCTTTTGCTTCTTTTTCGCCGTTCATCACTTCGTTATAATCCACGAGCTCGATGATGCACATTTCAGCCTGGTCACCCAGTCTGGTTCCTGTTTTCAGGATACGGGTGTATCCACCCGGACGGTCAGCAATTTTCTGAGATACTTCCCTGAAAAGTTCTTTTGCAGCATCTTTATTTCCAAGATAACTGAAAACTGTTCTTCTGGAATGCACCGAATCCGTCTTTGATTTTGTGAGCAACGGCTCGACATAGCCTCTCAGAGCCTTAGCTTTTGCTACAGTTGTAGCAATGCGTTTATGGATAATAAGCGAAGAAGCCATATTTGCCAGCATCGCACTTCTATGGCTGGCAGTTCTTCCTAAATGGTTGATTGTTCTGTTGTGTCTCATCTCTGTTAATCCTTATCTAATTTATATTTGGCAATATTCATCCCGAACTGTAAATTTTTAGCTTTCACGAGTTCTTCTAATTCAGTGAGTGATTTTTTACCAAAGTTTCTGAATTTAAGCAAGTCATTTTTGTTAAAGGATACCAAATCACCAAGTGTTTCAACGTCGGCTGCCTTGAGGCAATTGAGGGCCCGTACCGAAAGGTCGAGGTCAACGAGTTTGGTTTTCAAAAGCTGGCGCATATGCAGTGAAGTTTCGTCAAATTCTTCGACTACTGCTTTTTCTTCGGTATCGACCGTGATTTTTTCATCCGAGAACAGCATGAAATGATGAATCAGAATTTTTGCTGCTTCTTTCAGGGCTTCTTTTGGATGAATGGAACCATTGGTAGTGATATCAAAGATCAGTTTTTCGTAGTCGGTCTTTTGTTCCACGCGGTAATTTTCAACCACATACTTCACGTTTCTGATCGGAGTATAAATTGAGTCGATAGAGATCATACCGATGGGGGCATTTGGAATTTTATTTTCCTCAGCGGGAACATATCCCCTGCCTTTGTCGATAGTAATTTCCATCACCAATTTAACATTAGGTTCCATGTGGCAGATTACTTCTTCGGTATTCAACACCTGAAATCCGGAAAGGAACGAATTGATTTCACCGGCTTTAAAAGCATCTTTACCGGTAACGGTAACAATTACTTTTTCGGTGGTAAATGATTCTATTTGCCTTTTAAAGCAAACCTTTTTCAGGTTCAGGATTATTTCGGGAACATCTTCCAACACGCCTTTAATGGATGAAAATTCCTGATCTACACCATCAATTTTAATGTTGGTAATAGCAAAGCCTTCAAGAGATGAAAGAAGTATCCTTCTAAGGGCATTGCCAATTGTTGTACCGTATCCTGGTTCGAGCGGACGAAATTCGAATTTTCCGAAAAAATCGTCCGATTCCAACATGATTACTTTATCCGGTTTTTGAAAAGCTAATATTGCCATTTTGTTATCTGAATTTTAATTATTTTTTACTTTGAATACAACTCAACGATCAACTGCTCGTTGATATTTTCAGGTATCTGGTCGCGTTCAGGATAACTCATGAATTTGCCGACCATTTTATCCTGATCCCATTCCAACCAGTTATAACGGTTTGAATTACGAACCAGTGCATCAACAATAACTTCGAGTGATTTTGATTTTTCCCTGACATTAACAATATCATTTGGTTTCAGGCTGTATGACGGAACATTAACTACGGTTCCGTTAACTTCAATATGGCCGTGAGAAACCAGCTGACGAGCTCCGTTGCGGGTAGGAGCAATTCCCAGACGATAAACTACGTTATCAAGACGGGCTTCAATAAGCTGTAATAATACTTCACCCGTGACACCTTTTTTGCGTGATGCTCTTTCAAAAGTGTTTTTAAATTGTTTTTCAAGAATTCCGTATGTGTATTTTGCTTTTTGTTTTTCCTGAAGCTGCACTCCGTATTCTGATTGTTTTTTACGTTTTTTTGCCTGTCCATGTTGTCCGGGAGGATAGTTCTTTTTTTCATATGATCTATCCGGACCATAAATGGGATCTTTAAATTTTCTTGCGATTCTTGTTTTCGGACCAATGTATCTAGCCATATCTGAAATATATTAAATAAAATTAAACTCTTCTTCTTTTTGGCGGGCGACAGCCATTATGCGGCAATGGAGTAACGTCGATAATTTCTGTAACTTCAATTCCGGACGCGCTTATCGATCTTATTGATGATTCTCTTCCTGCACCGGGACCTTTTACGTAAACTTTTACTTTTCTCAGCCCAAGATCAAATGCTTGTTTTGCGCAGTCGCCTGCGGCCATCTGGCCTGCATACGGTGTGTTCTTTTTCGATCCTTTAAATCCCATTTTACCGGCGGATGACCATGAAATTACCTGGCCATTAGCATTGGTAAGGGAAATAATAATGTTATTGAACGAAGCAAAGACATAAGCTCTACCGATAGGGTCAACTTTTACAATTCTTTTCTTTGCTGATTTAGCAGCTGTTTTTGCCATAATTAATTTATTATTAGTTTTCTGTTATTTAAAAACACTAATTATTATCCTTTCGTTGCCTTTTTCTTATTAGCAACAGTTTTTCTTTTTCCTTTACGTGTACGGGCATTGTTTTTCGTACTCTGTCCGCGAGTTGGTAATCCTGCACGATGTCTGATGCCTCTGTAAGAACCTATATCCATAAGGCGTTTGATGTTCATTTGCACTTCAGAACGTAAGGTCCCTTCCACTTTTACTTTATCAGTAATGATGTTACGGATTTTAGTCTGATCGGCATCATCCCAGTCTGAAACCTTTTTATTTGGATCAATTCCGGCTTCACTCAAGATCTTCTGTGCAGTACTTCTTCCGATACCGTAGATGTACGTCAATCCGATTACTCCTCTTTTGTTTTTTGGTAAATCAATACCAGCAATTCTAGCCATATATTATGTTATTATAATTATTTACAAATATTAACCCTGTCTTTGTTTGTACTTTGGGTTTTTCTTGTTAATTACATAGACCACCCCGTTTCTTCTTATGATTTTGCAATCGGGGGTTCTTTTTCTGATTGATACACGTACTTTCATCGTTTTTCTATTTATATCTGAATGTTATTCTTCCTTTTGTCAAATCGTAGGGTGAAATTTCAACCCTCACTTTATCACCAGGCAAAATCTTGATATAATGCATCCGCATTTTACCGGAAATATGAGCGATTATCACATGGCCATTTTCCAACTCAACCCGAAACATCGCGTTTCCAAGCGATTCAAGGACAGTTCCGTCTTGCTGAATTGAACTTTGTTTTGACATTTTTACCTTTATATTTTAATTAATTGTTTTTAAATTATCGTTTTTAATTTTTTCAATATACTCAAATGTTGATAATACTTCGCTTTGATTTCTCAGGACCGACACCACATGTTCATAATGTGCCGAAGGGTGCCCGTCTTTTGTTCTGATGGTCCAGCCGTCACGTTCCTGAATGATCTCTTTCTTCCCTAGGTTGATCATCGGCTCAATACAGATCACCATCCCTTCGGTAAGTTTGTGACCCGAACCGCGTCTTCCATAGTTAGGGACCTGAGGTTCTTCATGAAGATGCTTTCCGAGCCCATGCCCGACAAGTTCGCGAACAACTGAATAACCAAATCCTTCCACATAACTCTGAACAGCGTAACCAATATCCCCGATCCTGTTTCCTGCCACTGCATTTTCTATCCCTTTGTTCAGTGATTCCTTTGTTCTTTTCAACAAATCCATAATTTCAGGTTTCACATCTCCGACAGCAAACGTATAGGCAGAATCTCCATTGAACTTATTCAATATCGCCCCGCAATCAATTGATACAATGTCTCCGTCTTTAATCTCTTTTTTCCCGGGTATTCCGTGCACAATCTGATCATTTACTGATATACAAAGAGTGGCGGGATAACCATTGTAATTCTTAAAACCCGGTATCCCGTGATTATCTCTTATATAATCCTCGGCGATTTTATCGAGAAACATTGTCTGAACGCCGGGCTTCAAATAAGCGGCTACTTCAGCTAAAGTTTTACCAACAAGCAAAGAACTGTTTCTTATTAATTCTATCTCCTCTTCGGACTTTAAATATATCATCCGTTAAGGTTTTTTACAATGAGGCTTGCCCATACCCTGCGGCTGAGCGGCCTTTTATCCTTCCTGACTTTGTCAACCCGTCATAATGACGCATTAACAAATAACTTTCAATCTGTTGTAACGTATCCAAAACAACACCTACCATAATTAACAGCGATGTGCCGCCAAAAAACTGGGCAAACTGCGTGTTGACACCCATCAATCGCACCAATGCAGGCATGATAGCCACAAAGGCGAGAAAGAAAGATCCGGGCAAGGTTATTTTAGACATTACATTATCAATAAATTCAGATGTTTTCTTGCCTGGTTTGATACCGGGAATAAAACCTCCGTTTTTCTTCATGTCTTCTGCCATCTGATTTGGATTAATCGTAATGGCAGTATAAAAATAAGTGAATGCAATAATAAATATAGCAAACGTGAAATTGTACCAGAAACCGTTAAAATCTGAAAATGTCCTGGCAAATCCGGATAATGCTTCGATATTGGCAAAACCAGCTAATGTAAGAGGTATGAACATAATCGCCTGCGCAAAAATGATAGGCATTACACCTGCAGCATTGACTTTCAATGGAATATACTGGCGGACACCGCCGTATTGTTTGTTACCTACGATACGTTTTGCGTATTGTACGGGTATTCTCCGGGTTCCCTGGACAAGCAGGATACACATTAAAATTACCAGCACGAGTATAACCAATTCGACAACAAAAATGATCAGTCCTCCGCCCTGTTCTTCAACACGTGAAACAAATTCACCAACCAAAGCAAAAGGCAGACGGGCAATAATTCCAATCATAATAATCAGAGAAATACCATTGCCGATTCCTTTATCGGTAATACGTTCACCAAGCCACATAACAAACATGGTTCCGGCAACCAGAATAACAACCGATGACACCCAGAAAAATGCCGTGGGTGAGGTTTCGGGCATAAAAGGATAAATAGCTTCACTCGGTAACTGGCCAATAATGTTTCCAATATAAGCAGGTGCCTGTGCCGCAGTGATCAAAACTGTAAGAAAACGTGTAATCTGGTTGATCTTTTTCCTTCCTGATTCTCCTTCTTTCTGAAGTTTCTGGAAATACGGAATAGCCATACCCAATAACTGAACAACGATAGATGCAGAAATATAAGGCATGATCCCCAGCGCAAAAATAGAAGCATTGGCAAATGCCCCGCCGGAGAACATATTAAGCAGTCCGAGCAACCCGTCATCTGATTGTTTTTGCAAAGCACCGAGCATGTTTGGATCGATACCAGGCAAAACAACAAAAGAGCCCAGGCGGTATATTAATATTATACCCAGAGTAAAGATGATCCTCTTACGAAGGTCTTCTATCCTGTATATATTTTTTATGGTTTCTATCAGTCGTTTCATTCTTAAATTTTTGTTGCTGTTCCACCTTGAGCTTCAATTATTTTTATGGCAGTAGCCGAAAAAGCATGAGCTGTAACATCAAGTTTCAGTTTCAGTTCACCTCTTCCTAAAATTTTTATACGATCGTTTTTGGATGCCAGTCCGTTGTCTATCAGAGTTTTAATATCTATCGCAGTAAGGTTTTTCTCTTCAGCAAGTTTCTGCAGGGTATCTACATTTATTCCGCTGTATTCCACCCTATTGAAATTGGTAAACCCAAACTTTGGTATTCTCCTGATCAAAGGCATCTGACCGCCTTCAAATGCTGGTTTTCTTGAATAACCGGCTCTTGCTTGTGCGCCTTTATTTCCCTTGGTGGAAGTCCCGCCTTTTCCTGAGCCCTGACCTCTGCCGATACGCTTTGAGGTTTTGGTCGAACCTTTTGCCGGTTTCAGATTACTTAAATCCATGTTGTATAAATTATAATATTTTTAATTAAATTTCTTCTCTTGTTACTAAATGTCTGACTGTTCTGACCATACCTTCAACCTGAGGAGTTGCTTCCAACTCTACCGAGTGATGCATTTTTTTTATGCCTAAAGCGATCAGTGTCCTTTTCTGAACAGCCATTCTGTCTATTCCACTTTTTATTTGTGTTACTCGTATCTTTTTCATTTTTTTAATATTTTTTAAGTAACCTGTTAACCATTAAAAACCTGGCTTAATGAAATGCCTCTTAACTGCGCAACGGTATATGGATCTTTCATATTTATAAGAGCATCCATAGTAGCTTTAACAACGCTATGAGGGTTAGACGAGCCTTTGGATTTTGCCAGCACGTTTTTCACGCCAACACTTTCCAGAACGGCACGCATAGCACCACCGGCTATTACTCCGGTACCAGGGGAAGCTGGTTTCAGAAAAACGTAAGCGCCGCTATATTTTCCGTACTGTTCGTGAGGAACTGTGCCGTTAAATACAGGAACCTTGATCAGGTTTTTCTTGGCATCGTCAATACCTTTTGCGATGGCTGCCGTAACTTCTTTTGCTTTTCCAAGGCCATAACCTACTACGCCGTTTTCGTTTCCAACAACAACAATGGCTGAAAAACTAAAGGTTCTTCCTCCTTTGGTAACCTTGGTTACTCTTTGAATACTGACTAACCTGTCTTTGAATTCGATCTCGCTTGACTTAACTCTTTTGATATTTGCGTTTGACATATCTTATTAAAATTTTAAACCAGCTTCTCTTGCTGAATCCGCTAATGATTTTACTCTACCATGATATAAGTATCCGCCTCTGTCGAATACAACAGCGCTATAGCCGGCTTCAACAGCTTTCTGTGCTATCGCTTTACCAACCATTTTTGCTTTTTCTTTCTTATCAACCTTTGCAGAATTAATTTCCGGGTCCTGGGAAGAAGCCGTTACAAGTGTTTTTCCGGTTTGGTCGTCGATCAGCTGCACGTAGATATTGGTGTTGCTTCTGAAAATTGACATTCTCGGGCGTTCTACAGTACCTTTTACGATTTTTCTGATTCGCTGCCTAATTCTGAATCTTCTGTAATCTTTGAAATTTTTAATAGCCATTACTCAATGAGTTTTAATGTTTTACGTTATTTTTGTACGGCTGATTTGCCGGCTTTCTTTCTTACAACTTCGTTCTGGAATCTGATACCTTTTCCTTTATAAGGTTCAGGTTTCCTTAACGATCTGATCTTTGCTGCCACCTGGCCTATCAGTTGTTTATCAATAGATTCAAGAATAATTGTCGGGGGTTTACCTCTTTCGTTTACCGTGCTGACTTTTACTTCGGCGGGCATCTGAAAGAAGATGTTATGCGAATATCCCAAAGAAAGCTCCAGTAAATTATTCTGGGCTTCGGCTTTGTAACCAACACCAACAAGTTCCTGTACTATTTTAAATCCTTCGGATACTCCCTGAACCATATTTGAAATAAGTGAACGATAGAGGCCGTGTTTTGCCCGGACTTCTTCGTTTTCTCTTCCAACTTCAATATGATCAACGTTTACCTTAACTGTTATTGAAGGATCGATTTTCTGTGTGAGTTCGCCTTTAGGTCCTTTTACAGTTACGATGTGATCATCAGAAACGGTAAGCTGAACTTTCTCAGGTAATGCAATCGGTAGTTTTCCAATTCGTGACATACTTTTTTTCTCCTTTAATTAACTGACGTAACAAATTACTTCACCGCCAACTTTTTGTTTTCTTGCTTCTTTGTCTGTCATGATACCTTGTGATGTTGATATGATGGCAATGCCGAGGCCGTTTAATACTCTGGGCAGTTCTTCAGCACTAACGTACTGTCTTAATCCAGGACTGCTGACTCGTTCCAAAGTAGAAATGGCAGATGCTTTTGAAGAAGGATGGTATTTTAAAGCAATTTTAATAGTTCCCGGTTTTGGAGTTTCTTCAAACTTATAGTTCAAAATATATCCTTTTTCGAAAAGAATTTTTGTTATACCTTTTTTCAGATTTGAAGCAGGTATTTCCACCATTCTGTGATTAGCCATCACGGCATTTCTAATTCTTGTCAAATAATCTGAAATAGGATCCGTGTTCATTTTTTATCTTTTTATTGTTACTAATTATATTAATATTTTACCAGCTAGCTTTTTTTACTCCCGGGATAAGGCCTGCTAAAGCCATTTCGCGGAAATTTATACGCGAAATACCAAACTGACGCATATAGCCTTTGGGGCGTCCTGTTATATGGCAACGGTTGTGCAAACGTACAGGTGATGCATTTTTTGGTAATTTCTGCATACCGATATAATCACCGTCTTTTTTCAGCTGAAGTCTTTTTTCTTTAAACTTTTCAACCAGCTTTTCTCTTTTTATCTCGCGGGCTTTAATTGATTCTTTTGCCATGTTATTTCTGATTTTTAAATGGTAATCCAAATTCTTTTAATAACGCATAAGCTTCCTGATCATTTTTGGCTGAGGTAACCAAGGTGATATTCATTCCATTGATTTTACCAACCTTATCGATATTTATTTCAGGAAATATAATTTGTTCGGTAATACCAAATGAGAAATTTCCCTTTCCGTCAAAACCCTTGTCGTTGATACCGCGGAAGTCACGGATACGGGGAATGGCAACTGATATCAGCCTGTCAAGAAATTCGTACATTTTTTCGTTGCGAAGTGTCACGCGAACTCCGATTGGCATCCCTTTTCTGAGTTTAAAGTTAGAGATGTCTTTCTTTGATTTGGTTTGTACTGCTCTTTGTCCTGACACCATCGACATTTCATCAATGCCTGTTTCGATCATTTTCTTATCAGCAATAGCACCGCCAATACCCTGATTCAAACTTATCTTGATAAGTTTTGGTACCTGCATGTTATTTTTATACTGAAATTGTTTGGTAAGCGCAGGAACAATTTCTTTATCGTACTTTTCCTTAAGTCTTGGTTTGTATTCCATTATTTAATTGTCTCCTTTTTTTCTGATTTTTTAGAATACCTTACTAATTTGCCTGTTTTTTCATCGGTTTTTCTACCGATCCGGGTAGGTTTTCCGGTTGAGTCATTAACCATAAGGTTTGACAAGTGGATGGAGGCTTCCTTTTTTAAAATACCACCTTTAGTATTTTTCGCATTAGGTTTGGTATGTTTCGAAATAAGATTCACTCCTTCAACAATAGCTTTGTTTTTTTCGTTGATGACTTTAAGCACCTTGCCTTGTTGGCCTTTTGAATCTCCGGCAATAACAGTAACACTATCACCTTTTTTAACATGTAATTTCAGTCGCATAACTTTATTTTTTATAGCACTTCCGGTGCCAGTGATATAATTTTCATATATTGTTTTTCTCTCAGTTCCCTTGCAACAGGTCCGAAGATACGAGTTCCGCGGAGTTCGTCGGTTGCAGTAAGTAATACTACTGCATTGTCGTCGAAACGGATATATGAACCGTCGCTTCTTCTGACTTCTTTAGATGTTCTTACAATAACTGCTTTGCTCACCGTGCCTTTTTTTATGTTTCCGGCAGGTATTGCACTTTTTACAGTAACGATAATTTTATCGCCTAAAGAAGCATATCTTCTTTTAGTACCACCAAGGACTCTGATGCAGAGAACTTCTTTGGCGCCGCTGTTGTCGGCTACTATTAGTCTTGATTCTTGCTGTATCATTTTATTTAACCTTTTCGATTATTTCTACTAACCTCCAGCATTTATTTTTGCTTAACGGCTTTGTTTCAGCTATTTTAACGGTGTCGCCAATGTTGCATTCATTTTTTGCGTCTTCAGCCATAAATTTGGTACTTTTCTTCACGAATTTTCCGTATTTAGGGTGCATGACCTTTCTTTCAACATTCACAACAATGGTATTCTGCATTTTATTGCTAACGACAACACCGGTTTTTTCTTTTCTTAAATTACGTTCCATGGCAGTTTTTACTTTTTGCTGTTTGTCTTCTTTGTAACTATCTCAACCTTTTGAGTATCCCCCGCTAAATCACGCTTGCGCAGTTCAGTATGCATCCGGGCAATAGTTTTTTGATAATCCTTGATTTTCATCGGATTTTCCAGAGGAGAAATGGCATGATTCATTTTCAATTTTGAAAATTGCTTTTTCTCTTCTACTAATCTTTCACGAAGTTCGTTCGTTGAAAGCTCGCTTATCACTTGTTGTTTCATTGATAATTATTTTTGTTCTTCGATGTAATCTCTTCGTGTAATAAATTTTGTATGTACCGGCAGTTTTTGTGCGCCCAGTCGTAAAGCTTCTTTAGCAATATCAAAAGAAACGCCGTCTATCTCAAACATAATTCTACCTGGTGTAACACGTGCTACGTAATATTCGAGAGCACCTTTTCCTTTACCCATACGGACTTCGGCAGGTTTTTTCGTTACCGGTTTGTCAGGAAATATTCTGATCCACAACTGACCTTCACGTTTCATATAACGGGTGATGGCCTGACGGGCAGCTTCGATCTGACGACCGGTAATCCAATATTCGTCAAGTGTTTTTATTGCAAAAGAACCAAATGAAATCTGATGCCCGCGATGAGCATTTCCTTTCATGCGTTGCTTCTGCATTTTTCTGTATTTCGTCTTTTTCGGCTGTAACATTACAGTAAGTATTAAAAATTAAGCTTATAATTAATTATTTTCTTCTTCTTCTTCTTCCCTGATCTTTTCCACCAGGAACTTCGTGTTTACTTTCTTTCACGTTGGCTGAGGTAGGAACGATTTCTCTTTTTCCATAAATCTCACCTTTGCAAATCCAGACTTTTACACCGATTCTTCCGTAAGTTGTATGTGCTTCGGCAAGAGCATAGTCGATATCCGCCCGTAAGGTATGCAAAGGAATACGGCCTTCTTTGTATTGTTCTGTGCGGGCCATTTCAGCGCCCCCGATACGACCCGATGTCTGGATCTTGATTCCTTCGGCGCCCATTCTCATGGATGAAGCGATGTTTGTTTTTATAGCACGTCTGTATGAAATTCTGCCTTCGATCTGTTTTGCAACTGAAATAGCTACCAGATAAGCATCCAGTTCCGGACGTTTTATTTCATTGATATTGATCTGAATTTCCTTGTTCGTGATCTTTCTCAGCTCTTCTTTAAGTTTGTCAACTTCCTGGCCGCCTTTACCGATTATAGTTCCCGGGCGCGCAGTATTTATAGTAACTGTGATGAGTTTTAGCGTGCGTTCGATAATAATCTTCGAGATACTTGCCTTTGATAAACGAGCATTCAGATAAATTCTGATCTTTTTGTCTTCAATAAGTTTACTTTCAAAACTCTTGCCGCCAAACCAATTAGAATCCCATCCTTTGATTATCCCTAATCTATTACCTATTGGATTTGTTTTTTGTCCCATCTGGAATTATTTATTTTGTTTATTATTCAGTTTTTTCTTTTGGTTTTTTCTCTGTTTTCTCTTTTTTATCGGCTTTTACAGATTTTTCTGACTTAACAGTTTTTTCTGCTTTAGGAGCTTTTTCTACTTTTGGAGCCTTTTCTGTCTTAACAGGTTTTTGAGCTTTAACAGTCTTTTCTTTAACAACTGGTTTTTCAGTTACTGCTTCCTTTACTTCCGGTGTATCAACTTCGATATTCCTTGAGTCAATAATCAAAGTAACGTGGTTTGAACGTTTTTTAACCCTGTGTGCACGTCCCTGAGGAGCTGCCTGAATTCGTTTTAGTTGTCTGCCGCTGTCAACAAAAATTTCTTTAACGAAAAGATTGCTGTCTTCAATGCGTTTCCCTTCATTTTTGGTCTGCCAGTTTGCAATGGCTGACAATAAAAGTTTGTGCAAACGTCCTGAAGCTTCTTTTGGTGACAATTTTAATAAGAATAAAGCCTTATCAACATTTTTTTCCCTAATTTGATCGGCAACCAGACGCATTTTTCTGGGCGATGTAGGGCAATTGGAAAGCCGTGCAAAATACTTTGCTTTTTTAGCTTCTTTTGCTTTGTTTGCACTTATGCGTTTTCTTTCTCCCATGATATTTTCTGTTTTGAAGCTGTGTTATTATTTTTTATCTTTATTTCCGGCATGTCCTCTGAATATGCGTGTAGGAGCAAATTCGCCGAGTTTGTGGCCAACCATGTTTTCAGTAACATATACCGGGATAAATTTGTTACCGTTATGCACCAGAATGTTGTGTGCAACAAAATCGGGAGAAATAACGGAGTTTCTCGACCATGTTTTAATGGAACTTTTTTTCTTGGCTTCATTCATCTGAAAAACCTTCTTTTCAAGTTTTTCACTGATATACGGACCTTTTTTTAACGAACGACTCATATCTTTTTATCTAAAAGTGTTATTGTTATTTCTTTCTTCTTTCGATAATGTATTTATTGGACATCTTCTTCTTGTTCCGGGTTTTGTAACCTTTTGCCGGTGTGCCTTTTCTGGTTCTTGGATGTCCGCCTGATGCTTTACCTTCACCACCGCCCATGGGGTGATCAACCGGGTTCATAGCTACACCACGGTTTCTCGGACGACGGCCTAACCATCTGGTTCTGCCTGCTTTACCTGATCTTTCGTGGCTGTGATCCGGATTGGAAACCATACCAACGGTGGCTTTGCATGTTTGAAGGATCAAACGTGTTTCACCTGAAGGCAATTTGATAACTGCATGTTTTCCGTCCCTTGACATCAGCTGTGCAAAAGTACCGGCTCCACGTGCCATTTTTCCACCTTCACCAGGCCTGAGTTCAATATTATGAATGATGGTACCAAATGGTATTTCACTCAAATACAGTGAGTTTCCTACTTCAGGTGCTATACCTTTACCTGAAACCACTTTTTGTCCTATTTTTAAACCCTGTGGTGCAATGATGTATCTTTTTTCACCGTCAGCATATGATAATAATGCGATGCGTGCACTTCTGTTTGGGTCATATTCTATAGAATTGACTGTTGCAGGAATAAGTTCCTTTTCGCGTTTAAAATCAATAAGTCTGTACTGTCTTTTATGACCGCCCCCAATATAACGCATGGTCATTTTACCGGTATTGTTCCTGCCCCCTGATCTTTTAATGGGTGCCAGTAAACTCTTTTCAGGTCTATCGGTTGTTATTTCGTCAAACGCACTAATTACTTTAAAGCGTTGACCGGGTGTTGTTGGATTAAGTTTCTTTAATGCCATTTTTATTAAATATTGCTATAAAAATCTATTTTTTCTCCTTGTGCTAAAGTAACGATAGCTTTTTTCGTTGAATTTTTACGTCCCGAAATATAGCCGGCCTTAGTGTACCTTGATTTGGTTTTACCCGCGTAAATCATGGTATTCACATCTTCGACCTTTACTTCATACAACTCTTCAACAGCTTTTTTTATCTGTAATTTATTTGCCTTTTTGTCAACAAGAAAAGCATAACGTCCGAGGCTCTCGCCCATGGCTGTCATCTTCTCTGTTATTACCGGCTTTATTATCACACTCATTGCTCAGTATTTTAAATTATTTTTGAAACATTTCATTTATTTTCTGAACGGAACTTTCAACTATCAGAATATTTCCCGCATTAAGGATATCATAGGTATTTATTGATGCCGCTGTTAAAACTCTGGCTTTCTGAATATTACGCGACGACATATATACTTTCTGATCAGATTCGGGAAGAACCATTAACGTTTTCTGATCCGCAACTTTTAAATTGGCAAGCAACTCTTTATACCTGCTGGTTTTAATTTCTTCAAATGAGAAATCTTCCAGAATCATGATCTCGTTTTGCTTTGCTTTATATGTAAGAGCAGATTTGCGCGCCAGCTGTTTCACTTTTTTGTTTAATTTAAAGTTGTAAACTCTGGGCTGAGGGCCGAAAGCTCTTGCGCCACCAACAAACAACGGGGAATTGATATCTCCTGAACGGGCTCCGCCGGTTCCTTTCTGGCGTTTCAGTTTGCGGGTACTTCCCGACATCTGTGAACGTTCTTTGGAACTGTGTGTGCCCTGCCTTTTGTTGGCAAGATGCTGTTTTACATCAAGATAAATAGCATGATCATTAGGTTCGATACCGAAAATGGCATCGTCTAATGCTACCTTTCTGGTAGTGGTGCTTCCATCAATTTTATGAACTACTAACTCCATCTTTCAATTTTTAAATATGAACCTTTTGCTCCGGGTACGGAACCTTTTACAATAATCAAATTTTTATCAGGTATAATTTTTACGACCTGGCTGTTGATGACTTTTACTCTGTCACCGCCCATTCTTCCGGCCATTCTGATACCTTTAAAAACACGTGAAGGATATGATGATGCACCAACTGAACCCGGCGCTCTCAAACGGTCATGTTGTCCGTGGGTTTTTTCCCCAACGCCACCAAAACCGTGACGTTTTACAACGCCCTGAAAACCTTTTCCCTTAGAAGTTCCAACGACATCAATATATTCGCCTTCAATAAAAACATCTACCAGCAACACATCCCCGAAATTTTTTCTGTGGCCTTCTTCAAACCTTGAAAATTCGGCGAGTACTTTTTTTGGAGTTGTTCCTGCTTTGGCAAAATGTCCCTTCATGGGTTTGTTAGTCCTGCTTTCCTTTTTTTCATCAAAAGAAAGCTGAATGGCATCATAACCGTCTTTTTCCTTAGTCAATACCTGCGTTACTACACAGGGGCCAGCTTCAATGACTGTGCACGGGATATTTTTCCCTGCTTCATCGAAGATACTGGTCATTCCGATCTTTTTTCCTATTAAGCCTGACATTGTTTGTCTATTTTACTATTGAAATAATACTATACTTTAATTTCCACTTCTACACCATTCGGAAGCTCAAGCTTCATAAGAGCGTCGATAGTTTTTGATGTAGTGCTGTAAATATCGAGCAGTCTTTTATACGTAGACAGTTCAAACTGTTCTCTTGCTTTTTTATTAACAAAAGTTGAACGTAAAACGGTGTAGATCTTCTTATTGGATGGTAAAGGGATCGGTCCGCTAACTACAGCACCGGTTGATTTAACGGTTTTTACAATTTTCTCAGCCGATTTGTCAACCAGATTGTGATCGTACGATTTAAGTTTTATTCTAATCCTCTGATTCACTTTTTTATAATTTAGTTATTTATATTATTAATTGGTAAATATCCTTTTATTTTATAAATCACATCATCAGCTATTTCTTTCGGAGTTTCACTGTAATGCGAAAATTCCAGTGAAGAAGTCGCTCTTCCGGAAGTAATAGTACGTAAGACCGTAATATATCCGAACATTTCCGATAACGGAACTATGGCATGTACCACCTGAACCCCGATTCTTGCAGTGACACCTTTAAGATGTGCCCTGCGTTTGTTCAGATCGCCGGTCACATCACCCAAATATTCTTCAGGTGTGACAACTTCCAGTTTCATGATGGGTTCCATCAAAACACAGTTTGCTTTTTTGCAGGCTTCTTTAAATGCATAACGTGCTGCAATCTCAAAAGCCATTGTATCAGAATCCACACTGTGATAGCTACCGTCTATCAGGCGTACCCTGGCAGATTCGAACGGAAAGCCGGCAATAACACCATTCTGCAATGCGGCTTCAAAACCTTTTTGAGCAGCCTTGATAAATTCTTTGGGTAAATTTCCGCCTCTTACTTCGTCAATAAATTGTAAACCTCTGACGTTGCTTTCAGCAGGTGATATCTCAAAATCGATATCTGCAAATCTGCCTTTTCCGCCGGTTTGTTTTTTATAAATTTCCCTGTGGCGTACAGCAGTTTTTATTGCTTCTTTATAAGCAACCTGGGGAACGCCATGGTTACATTCAACATGATATTCTCTTTTCAGACGTTCCAGAACAATCTCCAGATGAAGTTCTCCCATGCCGCTTATCAGCGTCTGGCCTGTTTCTTCGTTATAACGTACCTGGAATGTAGGATCCTCTTCTGCAATTTTTTTCAGGCATGTGGTGAGTTTGTCAATATCTGCAGTTGTTTTTGGTTCAACGGCGATATTGATTACCGGTTCAGGAAAGGTCATGGATTCAAGAACAATAGGATGTTTTTCATCACATAAGGTATCGCCGGTCCTGATTTCTTTAAAACCAACCAATGCACCAATATCGCCGGCTTCAATAATATTCACCTGGTTTTGTTTATTGGCATGCATCCGCATGATTTTTGAAACGCGTTCTTTCTTACCGGTATTGGCATTATATATCATATTCCCGATAGATAATGTACCGGAATATACTCTGAAAAATGCAAGTTTACCAACATAGGTGTCGGTGGTAATTTTAAAAGCAAGTCCGCTGAATGGTGCTGTAACATCGGCTTTTCTTTCCTCGGTTTTTTCCGTAAAGGGATTTATACCCTGGATAGCCGGAACGTCAAGCGGGCTTGGTAAATATAAGATGATGGCATCCAGTAATTGTTGTACTGCTTTATTACGGAATGAAGAACCGCATAAAACAGGTGTAATCCGCATTTCAATAGTTGCTTTGCGTAATGCGGAAATAATTTCCTGGCTGGTTATTGAGTCGGGATCGCTTAAAAACTTTTCGAGCAGTGCCTCATTTTCTTCAGCAGCGCCTTCGATAAGTTTTGTCCGGTATTCCTTAACTAATTCTTTTAAATTTTCAGGGATAGGTACTTCAAAAAATTTGAGGCCTAATGATTCTTCATCCCATTCAAAAGCTTTATTCTGCACTAAGTCAACAATACCCTTGAAATTGTCTTCTTCACCTATAGGTATCTGAATAACAACAGGGCGTGCTCTTAATTTATCTTTGATCTGGTCGATGACCTGAAAGAAATCGGCTCCGGTACGGTCCATCTTGTTGACGTAACTGATACGCGGAACATGGTATTTATCGGCCTGATGCCAGACCGTTTCAGATTGGGGTTCAACACCACCGACAGCACAGAACAAAGCAACGGCTCCGTCCAGAACTCTGAGGCTGCGTTCTACTTCAACAGTAAAATCGACATGCCCCGGGGTGTCGATGATATTTATTTTATAAGGTTCGTCGTTTGTTTTCCAGTAAACGGTAGTTGCAGCTGAAGTAATCGTAATTCCCCGTTCCTGTTCCTGCTCCATCCAGTCCATCGTGGTATTGCCTTCGTGGACTTCGCCCATGCGGTGTGTAATGCCGGTATAATACAATATACGCTCTGTAGTCGTGGTTTTACCCGCGTCTATGTGCGCCATAATGCCAATATTTCTTATATATTCTAGGTTCTCTGACATTTATTATATTATATCCCGCTACGCACTAAGTTATTAAAACTTAAAATGAGAAAATGCTTTGTTAGCTTCGGCCATGCGGTGGGTATCTTCTTTTTTCTTAAAAGCAGCACCTTCTTCTTTATATCCGGCTAAAATTTCAGCAGCTAACTTCTGGCACATTGATTTCTCGTGGCGTAAACGGGCATATTTTATCAGGTTTTTCATACCTATAGACATCTTCCTTCCCGGTCTGATTTCCGAAGGGATCTGGAACGTGGCACCACCAATCCTGCGGCTTCTTACTTCAACCGAAGGGGTTACATTTGCCAACGCCTTTTTAAATACTTCAAGCCCGTCTTCACCGCTTTTTTCCGATACTATATCAATAGCATCGTAAAAAATATCAAACGAAATATTCTTCTTGCCCTCAAGCATGATATTGTTAACGAACTTTGTTACCAGAGTGTCGTTAAACTTGGGGTCGGGAAGAATAATCCTTTTTTTTGGAGTTGATTTTCTCATTTTATATAAAAAAAACTTTATTAATTATTTAGTTGCTTTTTTTGCTTTTGGTCTCTTGGTACCATATTTTGAACGGCGCTGGTTTCTTCCATCAACACCGGAAGTATCAAGAGCACCTCTGATGATATGATAACGTACACCCGGTAAATCTTTCACCCTGCCGCCTCTGATCAATACGATCGAGTGTTCCTGCAAGTTGTGGCCTTCACCCGGAATGTATGCATTTACTTCTTTGGTGTTTGTAAGCCTGACCCTGGCAACTTTGCGCATTGCCGAATTAGGTTTCTTGGGTGTAGTCGTGTACACTCTGGTGCAAACTCCACGTCTTTGAGGACAAGCATCCAGTGCTCTGGATTTGCTTTTATCTGTTAATTTCTTTCGTCCTTTACGAACTAATTGCTGTATTGTAGGCATATCAACCGTTTTAAAACTATATATCTTTCCCAGTTTTTTTGGGACTGCAAAGGTAAAACTTTATTTTATATTATCAAGCACTTTGAAAAAAAATTATTTAAAAATGACTTTTTTATTTGATTTTTTTCTCTGAGTATGTTTGCTTTCGTTTGATATCCTACCACTTATGTCTTGAAAATCACTATTTTGATAGTTTTTTTCAGCAAAAACCAGAGCGTGAAAAAAAAATTATTGTTGCAAACATTTATTACTTTTGTTAAAAACTTTAAGTTTATGAATCGAAATGCATTGTTTCCGGGATCATTCGATCCGATTACCAAAGGGCACGAATCGGTTATTATAAGAAGTCTTGATTTGTTTGACACCTTAACTATTGCTATCGGGATTAATGCTGAAAAAAAATATCTTTTCCCCCTGGAGTTACGTTTAAATTGGCTTAAAACTATTTTTGCGGACATCCCCAAAATAAAGGTAACCTGCTATGAGGGCCTTACGACTGATTTTTGTAAAAAAAACGATATACAATATATTTTACGCGGATTGAGGACTTCGGCTGATTTTGAATTTGAAAGGAGCATCGGGCAGATGAACAAAAAAATTTATCCTGGAATAGAAACTGTTTTCCTGCTGGCCCTGCCCGAATACAATGCACTCAGTTCATCGATAATCAGGGATATTTACCGCAACGGCGGAGATATTACCCAATACATCCCCGACAATATGCAACTCCCCCCGGTAAAATAAATTTTTGATTTTCTCCGTTACATAATAAAGTTTTTATGAAATCCAGAGTCCTTATTGTTTCCCATATCGTTCTTATATTCGTTTTTTTTGTTTTTCCCACCATAATCCAGGGACAGAATGTTACTATTAAAGGAACTGCAAAGGGCGCCGAAGGAAAGACTATCATTCTGAAATCGTATTCCGATTATTTTACACTGAACGAACAATTTTTAGCCAGGGGTGTTATCGACTCTTCCGGAATGTTCGAAATAAAATGCAACATCCCATCTACTGTTCTTGCTGTAATTCATATTGAATATTATTCCGGAGAAATCTACCTTGAACAAAATAAATCCTATACCATTGAAATTAAAAACCTGGTTTTCAATGATAAGCTTGATAAAGTCAATTACAACCTAAGCCCTTTTACCTGTTATATTAAAGTTATCAGTAATGAGAAGGAGGAACTGAACAACCTCACACAAAAGCTTAACATAATGTATAATTCCTTTATAAAGGATAATATATACATTTTGAAAACTAAAAAGATCCTTTTCGAAGTTGATACGTTCCTGGTTTCAGTAAACGATACTTTTACCAGAGTCAAACACCCGTTTTTCAGAGATTATCTGAACTATCGGATTGCTTCGTTAAAGCTCCTGACTAACTATTCCGACCCTTATAAACTAATGATCAATTATTTGTATCAGAAGCCTATTCTATATGATAACATTGAGTATATGACTTTTTTAAACGGTTATTTTGATACCTATTTTCAGGACCTGACACATCCGGTGCTGATCAGCGACCTTTATATTCCCGTTAACGTAAACCAAAGTTATCCCGAACTTATGGATGTCCTTGGAAAAGACACTTTATTTATCAATGAAAAACTGCGCGAAATTATAATGCTGAACACCCTGAATTTCCTGAATTCTTCCAATAATTTCAATAAAAAGAACGTCATCGGTATTCTGAAACAGGTGGCTTCATCCAGCAAATTTCAGGAGCACAAGCAAATAGCTAAAAGTATGATCTCCTACCTTTTACGATTTGAGAAAGGGATGCCGGCACCGGATTTTACGTTAAAAAGTTCAAATAATTCAGACGTAAGCCTCAGCGATTTCAGAGGTAAGTATGTGTACCTTAATTTTTATGCCTCGTGGTGCCTGGATTGCCAGGACGAAATGGAATTAATGGAAAAACTCCGGCAAAATTTTGATAACGATGTAGTTTTTATCAGCGTGGCTGCCGACCGCGAGTTTATGAATATGTATCATTTTTCCCGCGATCAAAAATACAACTGGTTGTTTTTGCACCTCAACAACAATTATGACCTTCTTGAATCCTATGGCGTATGCGCATACCCAGGCTTTGTGCTGATTGGCAAGAACGGTGAATTCGTTCAATGCCCGGCCTTAAAACCCAGTGAAAACATTGAACTTTATTTAACCAACCTTATTAAAAAAGGCAAAGAAACTCCCGAAGAAAAAAAGTAATTTTTTATCACCCTGATAATATTAGAATACTTATAAAAAAAAGGATGTTTAACTGAGTTAAACATCCTTTTTGTTTTTGGAACAACAAGTATTACCGGATTATTTGTCTTTCACTTCTTCAAAATCCACATCGGTAACATTATCGCTTCCGCCTCCACCCTGATCCTGTTTTGGTGGTTCTTGCTGTCCGGCATCCTGCGGAGCACCCTGTCCCTGCTGTGTGGCATTATACATTTCCTGGCTTGCAGCCTGCCATGCCGTATTCATTTTTGCCAGAGCGGCATCAATCAGTTCGATATTTTTGCTTTGATGAGCATCTTTAAGTTCTTTCAAAGCGCTTTCGATCGGGGCCTTTTTATCAGCAGGAATCTTATCGCCATATTCCTTTAGTTGTTTTTCGGTAGTAAATATCATCGAATCGGCAGCATTAAGCTTGTCAACCTGGTCTTTTGCAACCCTGTCAGCTTCAGCATTGGCCGTCGCTTCATCCTTCATTCGTTTAATTTCCTGATCGTTCAGCCCTGAGGATGCTTCTATTCTAATTTGCTGCGATTTTCCTGTAGCTTTATCTTTAGCCGAAACATTTAAAATTCCGTTGGCATCGATATCAAAGGTTACTTCTATCTGTGGGATTCCGCGAGGTGATGGCGGAATTCCGTCAAGATGGAAACGTCCGATACTTTTGTTGCCGGCGGCCATAGGCCTTTCGCCCTGCAGCACATGGATTTCAACTGAGGTCTGACTGTCAGCAGCCGTTGAAAATGTTTCAGATTTCTTTATTGGAATGGTGGTGTTTGATTCAATCAGTTTGGTCATAACGCCGCCCAGTGTTTCAATACCCAGCGAAAGCGGAGTTACATCAAGCAAAAGAACGTCTTTCACTTCTCCGGTAAGAACGCCGCCTTGTATAGCAGCACCAACAGCAACTACCTCATCGGGGTTTACACCTTTTGAAGGGGTTTTTCCGAAAAAGTCTTCCACCATCTTCTGAATTTTGGGGATACGCGTTGAACCACCAACAAGAATAACCTCATCAATGTCAGAAGCTTTCATATTGGCATCTGCCAATGCCTTGCGGCAAGGTTCCATGGTTGCTTTGAACTGTTCATCGCATAATTGTTCAAATTTTGCACGGGTAAGTTTCCTGACCAGATGCTTTGGCACACCGTCAACGGAAGTGATGTATGGAAGGTTAATATCTGTTTCGGCTGAACTCGAAAGTTCTATCTTGGCTTTTTCAGCAGCTTCTTTAAGACGCTGCAACGCCATCGGGTCTTTACGGAGGTCAATATTTTCTTCTTTTTTAAATTCTTCTGCCAGCCATTCGATGACATTGTGGTCAAAATCGTCACCACCAAGGTGTGTATCACCGTTGGTTGACTTTACTTCAAAGACGCCTTCGCCCAGTTCAAGAATCGAGATATCAAAAGTTCCGCCGCCTAAGTCATACACAGCTATTTTCAGGTCGGTAGTTTTCTTATCCAGCCCGTAAGCCAGTGCTGCAGCAGTAGGTTCATTGATTATTCGTTTCACATTAAGGCCTGCAATTTCGCCGGCTTCTTTGGTAGCCTGGCGCTGAGAATCGCTGAAATAAGCAGGAACTGTGATAACCGCGTCGGTTACTTCCTGGCCGAGATAATCTTCAGCAGTCTTTTTCATTTTTTGCAATACCATGGCAGAAATTTCCTGTGGCGTGTATAGCCTGTCCGTGATTTTTACCCTTGGCGTATTGTTTTCTCCGCGCTCCACCTGAAATGATACACGGCCGATCTCTTTGGACATACGGTCAAATGTTTCACCCATAAACCGCTTGATGGAGTAAACTGTGTTTTTTGGATTTGTAATCGCCTGACGTTTTGCAGGATCTCCAATCTTGCGTTCGCCATTACTCGTAAAAGCAACTATTGAAGGTGTGGTACGCTTGCCTTCGCTGTTAGGGATAACAACAGGTTCGTTACCTTCCATAACTGCAACACATGAGTTTGTTGTTCCTAAGTCAATGCCAATAATTTTTCCCATATTATATTTTTCCTTTCTTAAAATTTCAATTTTGTTTTTCAGCTACTTTCAAGGTTTATGCCAATATAATTACAAGACATTTTCGGGTAAATATGGCACAAAATACATGTAAAAACCGATAAATTATGACACGGAATAATGACAAAACGACAGAAAAAAGGAAATGACTGCTTTATTTTGTTTGCGAAATAAGTAACATCAGCTTTTCTGATTTCTGCTTTAATTCAGCGTTTGGACAGGTATAGTTATTAAAAATCAAGGCAAAGGCCAGTTGCTTGCCACCGGCATTCGTAACATACCCTGCATAAGATTTAATTTTGTCCATATTGCCGGTTTTTGCTTTTAGGTTGTTTTCGGCAATGGTGTTTTTAAGCAACGAAGCCATACCGCCCGATTTTCCAGCAACAGGAAGCGACTGGCTGAAAACGGAAAATGTTTTTTCTTTACTTAATAGCTTAAGCATTTCGCACAGTTGCCGTACGCTGATTTTATTTTTCCTCGATAATCCGCAGGCATCTTCCATTTCAAATCCCTTCAGGTCAATATTTTTTGAAGCCCAGAATTGTTTCACAACCTCAATTCCGGCCTTTTCCGAACCTTCATTTTTCTTCATCCTTCCCAAAGCTTTTAAAAATGCTTCGGCAAAAAGATTTACACTTTTTATGTTGGTATGTTTTATTATTTCACTCAGTTTCGGCGAAAGGTGCTTTGCAAGTTGTTTCCTGCCTGCAGTGTCTGTTAAGCTGTTCCATGTTATCACACGGCCAGTGGCACCCGAATTTCCAACCAGTATACCTTTATCTTTTATATAGCCATAAAACAATCCGGCAAAAAACTTTGGCGGGTCGGGTATTGACCCGTCAACATCAAAATCGGATTTGCCAAGCGGGACGGTACCTTCAAGCATCCTAAAATTTGTATATGGTTGCCCATAAATTATCACATTGTCGCCGCTGCCGGCTGCTGCCGTTGTCACATTATTAATAAAGGAAATATCATTCATCACGGGATTCATTTTTGTGAGTTTGGCAGGACTGCCAATTTCCGCACCGGCATCAAAATACAACCGGTAGGAATTCTCAAACACATTTAAGCCGTACGCCCCCGAAGCATAATAGTTGCCGATATCTTCCCACAGCCAGCTCCCGGCAGCAGGGTTTTCTTCAAAAACAGAAGCATCGGCTACGATAAATCCGTTGATATTTCGGATATTTTTTTGTTTCAGGGCAAGATAAAATTCAGAAAAAATGCTGTCGGTGCTGACTGTTTTGTCAAAACGGGTTGAACCAATAGTTGGATCCCCACCGCCTTTAATGTATAGGTTTCCATTCAAATTGCCGGCGGAATCGATGGTTCCCGAATATTCTAATTTTGTTTCAAAAACATAAGACGGCCCTAATAAAGACAGGGCGGCACCTGTTGAAACAATCTTCATCACCGAAGCCGGCTCCAGAACGATATCTGCATTATGGCCGCATAGCTGTTTTCCCGTTTCAGTTTCAATGACAATTAAGCCCCAACTTGCATTTTTTAAACCAGCATCCTTCTTTATGATCTCTATCTCTTTATTCAGAAGGGATACCGCGTCATCGTTATTCTGAGCGATCACATTTGAAAAAAACAAAAGAAAAATTATACAATAATATACGGCTTGTCTCATCAGCAGTTTTTTTACAAATTTATTGAAAAACATCATAGAAACGAGTTTTGTGGTCATTTTGTCAGTGGGATGTCAATGGCATATACTTTGAACAAAGCCGGCGAAACAAAAAAATACTACTATGCAAAAAGGAAAGATAAACGTTCAGACAGAAAACATTTTCCCTGTCATTAAAAAATTCTTATACTCCGACCATGATATTTTTCTGAGGGAGCTGATCTCAAATGCTGTAGATGCCACACAGAAACTAAAAGTACTTTCGTCTCTCGGAAAATACAAAGAAGAACTCGGCGATCTTACTATACAGGTAAAAGTGGATGAAAAGAAAAAGACACTTACCGTCACAGACCGCGGAATTGGCATGAATGCTGAAGAACTTGATAAATATATCAACCAGATTGCATTTTCGAGCGCTGAAGAATTTGTTAAAACATATATGGGTAAAAGCGAAACCGACCAACAGGCGCTGATCGGACATTTTGGCTTAGGATTTTATTCAGCTTTTATGGTATCCAAAAAAGTGGAAGTCCGGACAAAAACATATCAGTCTGAAGGAGATACCACTGCGATGAAATGGGTTTGTGATGGCAGTCCTGAATATACCATGACTGAATTAAAAGATCATGACAGAGGTACCGAAATCATTCTGCATCTTGGCGAAGATTCTGAAGAATACTGCCAGGAATCGCGCATACTGGAAATTCTAAAAAAATATTGTAAGTTTTTACCGGTTCCTATTCAGTTTGGCATGCAGAAAACCTGGGAAAAGGTAGAAGGCGAAAAAGACAAAGATGGCCATGATAAGAGTGTAGAAGTTGAAAAGCCGCGCATTATAAATAACATAAACCCTGCTTGGACAAAAAAGCCTGCAGATCTTAAAGAAGAAGATTATAACAGCTTTTACCATGAACTGTATCCGATGAACTTTGAAGAGCCCATGTTTTACATTCATCTGAATGTGGACTATCCGTTCAAACTCACCGGTATACTGTATTTTCCTAAGGTGAAACGCAATTTTGAAGTACAGCGCGACAAGATTCAGTTGTATTCCAACCAGGTTTTTGTGACAGATTCTGTCGAAGGTATCGTTCCTGATTTTCTAACATTGATGCATGGCGTGATTGACTCGCCGGATATCCCGCTTAATGTGTCTAGATCGTATTTACAGAGTGATCCCAATGTCAAGAAAATCTCTTCGCATATCATGAAAAAAGTGGCCGACAAGCTGGAAGAGCTCTTTAAAAACAAGCGCGAAGATTTCGAAAAGAAATGGGATGACCTGAAAATATTTATCATCTATGGAATGGTAACCGACGAAAAGTTTTACGAACGTGCTGAAAAATTCTTTTTATTTAAAAATACCGAAGACAAGTATTTCACATTCGAAGAATACAAAAAACATATAGAACCGCTTCAGACAGATAAAGATAAAAAGCTGGTTTACCTATACACATCTGACAAAGTTGAACAGCATGGTTTTATAAGCAACGCCCGCGAACGCGGTTACGATGTGCTGATCATGGACAGCCCTCTTGACATGCATTTTATCAACATGATCGAACAGAAAATGGAAAAATCTTCTTTCGCCCGGGTTGATTCTGACACCATTGACAAACTGATTAACAAAGAAGAAGCAGCTATTTCAAAAATCAGTGAGGATGAAAAAAATAAGCTGAAAGATATTATTGAACGGAATATTCCCAAAGAAAAATTCCTGGTGAATTTCGAATCACTGCAATTAGAGGATATGCCTTTTATGATCGTTCAGCCCGAATTCATGAGGCGTATGAAAGATATGGCAGCCATGGGCGGCGGTGGAATGCCCTTTATGGCTAACTTCCCCGAAACATATAATCTGGTTGTTAATACCAATAATGATTTTATGCTGAAAGTGCTGAACGAAACAGATGCAAACAAGCAAAACGACCTTGTGAAACAATTTTTCGATCTGGCAAAACTTGCACAAAACCTGTTAAAAGGCGAAGAACTGACCGGTTTTATTAAAAGAAGCGTGTCGCTCATCTCATAAAAACTGATGTCACGAAAATCTTTTAATAATTTTTTATTACCCAAAGCAGGGCATATGGAAGACAGCAGTATAGTGGCAGTTGAGTAACGTGACTATCCGCTGCCGTCTTCCCCGAATGACTGTTGCTATTGCTAAAAGGGACAAGCTTTGCCCTTTATTACATTTCAGTAAAACTTACCTGACAGGATTCCGAATTTAATTGCCAATATTATTGTTATTTTACATCAGTTAAAAAAAAATGAACCAGATACCGCCCCCATTTACAGTTACAGACATTGATGATATCAAACAAGCCATCATGCTGGCCGAGCTTGACACTTCGGCAGAAATTCATGTACACCTGGAAAACACATGCTCGGGTGACTGCGAAGTGAGAGCCAGAGAATTATTTGAAGAACTTAACCTGGACAACACTATTGAGCATAACGGGATTTTAATATACCTCTCAGTGGCTAATAAAAGATTCTGTATTTGCACGGATACCGGCATACAAATGAAAGTTCCTGATGATTTCTGGGTAATGATCAAACAGGACTTTTTGAACAAGATCCGAAATGAAAACTTTACCGACGGGTTGATTGAGGTGATCCATCAGACGGGCATACATCTGAAAAAACTTTTTCCACGTAAACCGGGAGCTATCAATCAGCTTTCGGATGATGTGACATTTGGTTAAATCATAACCCCGGGCGGCCGCAAATCGCTTTAATTCATCTGCTTACAAACCTTCGAGCAGCCCCTTTTTTACCATGTAAAAAATAATTAAGTATTTATTTGCCCAATAGAAATAAATACTATTTTTGTGTGAAATTGCATCCCTATGAAACACAAAATTTTCTTCTTTTCAATTATTTTTTCCGTTGCCTTTCTTACTGCCAAATCTCAAACGATTGATGAATTGTTTATCAGTGGGTTTACGAATTTACAAAACAACAAATTTAGTGAAGCAATAAATGATTATACCAAAGTTATTGCCATGAAACCCGACTATTCGGATGCTTATTTTAACCGTGCTATTGTTTATGAAAAATTAGAAAAATTTAAAGAAGCGATAAATGACTATTCGCAGGTTATTACGTTGAAAGCAGATGATGCCAATGCATTGTTAAACCGCGGAATGCTATATATTGAGGTCAACAAACCTCAAAATGCCCTTGCCGATTTCAATAAAGCCCTTGAAATAAAACCTGATTTTACGAACGTTTATTACCAAAGAGGGCTTTTATACCAGGGCCTGGGTAAAGACTCAGCCGCCATGGATGATTTCCACAGCTTTATCGTTTTGCTGCCGGAATCTGTTCAGGGTTATGAGGCGCTTGCAAAACTTTATGATGAAATGGAAGAATACGAAGCTGCAATTATTATTTACACAAAAATAATCAGTATCGATTCGACCTATTCAAATGCCTATTTCAACAGAGCTTATGATTACGACCTTATTACCAAAACGGAGAATGCCATCGCTGATTATTCAAAGGCGATAAAATTCAATGGAACATACTCAGACGCATATTTCAACAGGGCTTATATTTACAATGAAATAAACGAATTTGATAAAGCTATCGCTGATTATGGCAAAGTAATAGAACTTGAGCCGGGTATCCCCGATGCCTATTTTAACCGCGGTATTGCAAAAATCAATGCAGGCAGGAAACACGACGGGTGTTCCGATATACAGAAAGCAGCTTCTTTAGGTGATAAAACAGCAGAAAAATATTGCGCTGTTAACTGCAAGTAAGCATAATTCAAAAATAATTTACCGAAGAAAAAACACAAATAAAAATCTTTATCATGTCGCGTATTGTTAATATTTCAGAAGCAGCCTCCATCGGAATCCACGTTATCGTGTTAATTGCACGTTCAAAGAATAGCAATATGAACGTAAATAAACTTTCGGAGCTCACCGGTGCGTCAAAAAATCATATTGCAAAGGTAATGCAGCGTATGGTAAAATTTGATTTTGTAAAGTCCACACGTGGCCCTTCAGGCGGTTTTGTGTTGAATAAGCCACCTGAAAACATTACACTTCTGAATGTTTATGAGGCTCTTGAAGGTGAAATGGCCATCGGTAAATGCCCTTACGGTAATAATATATGTCCTTTTGAAGAGTGCCTGATGGGTGGGATTGTCCACAGAGTTACTGAAGAATTGCACGAACATTTTAAAACAAAAAAAATCAGCGACCTGATCTGATGAAATCCCATTCGTTTAAACTATACATCTTTTCAAACTAACTTTTATAAATTACATAGTTATCAAGCTGATTTATAATTATTTATAATTCAGAATGATATCATCATGTGTATTTTGATTTTTTATTTATATATTTGTGTACTTATTTACCTTTTTAATAAAAAACATAATTTATTGTTGTATGAAAAGAACAATTATCAAAATAGATGAGAAAAAATGCACGGGGTGCGGTATCTGTGTCAGCGGATGCCATGAAGGTGCGCTCCAGATCATTGAAGACAAAGCACGTCTTGTCAGCGAACTGTTTTGCGACGGACTGGGTGCGTGCATCGGGGAATGCCCTGAAGGGGGCATAACGCTTGAAGAACGCGAAGCTCAGGCTTACAGCGAAATCCAGGTAATGGAACGGATCAGTAAATCCGGAAAAGCAACTATTATGGCCCATCTGCGTCATCTGCGTGATCACAACGAGAAAGAATATGTAAAACAAGGAATACTCTATTTACAGGAAAACAAATTACACCCGGAAATTATTGAAGAATTTAAAATGGAGACGCATCATATGAATCACGAAACACACCACGGTGGCGGATGCCCCGGATCCAAAATGATGGATTTTACAAAAAATGAAAACAATCAAAGCAGTTCCGATGCAGTTGTTGAGTCACAATTACGTCAGTGGCCCATCCAATTACATTTATTAAACCCCACGGCCTCCTATTTCAGAAATGCCGATGTTGTCATAGCTGCCGATTGTGTCGCTTTTTCGTACGGAAATTTTCATAATGATTTTCTAAAAGGAAAATCACTCGTTATTGCATGTCCCAAACTGGATTCAAATACTGAATCATATATAGAAAAAATAAAACTGATGATCGACGAAGCCAAAATAAATACCATTACGGCAATTATGATGGAAGTTCCGTGCTGCGGGGGATTGCTGCAAATGATAAAAATGGCCATGCAGCAGGCCTCGCGGAAAGTACCGGTCAAAGCTGTATACATCAGTATCCAGGGGAAAATTATAAAAGAAGAATGGATATAATTTGAAAAATGAACTAAATTTATTATATTTACATAAACAAATAAAGGAGGAAAAATTATGAGTATGTTTTGTTATCAGTGCCAGGAAACAGCAAAAGGAGTTGGGTGTACCATCGGTGGTGTTTGCGGTAAAAAAGAAGATGTTTCAAATTTGCAGGATATGCTGATTCATATCCTAAAAGGGATTTCATTATACAGCACGTCTGCCAGAAAATCAGGTTATAACGACCCGGCACTGAATCGCTTTGTTATTGAAAGTTTGTTCACGACCATTACCAATGCCAATTTTGATAAAAGTATTTTTTACGAGAGGATCCGTAAAGCTCTTGAATGGCGCGAAAAAATAAAAAATATGTGTATCTCAAAAGGCGTTGACATTTCAAACATCAAACATGATTCCGCCGTATGGACCGGTTCTGCCAATGCTGAATTTGATGAGAAATCAACGTCTGTCGGTACATTATCATACGAAAACGAAGATATCCGTTCGCTGGTTCACCTGGTTTTATTCGGGGTAAAAGGAATTGCAGCCTACGCGGAACATGCGTCAAATCTGGGTTCTGAAAATGATGATGTTCATGCTTATATTCAACACGCACTGGCTGAGATCACGCGCAACGATCTGGATGCCGATTACCTGGTATCGCTGGTTATGGATTGCGGAAAATACGGTGTGGATGTAATGGCTTTACTTGATGCTGCCAATACTTCACATTACGGCAATCCGGAGGTCACAAAAGTAGATATCGGCGTTCGCAACAATCCGGGAATTTTGATCAGCGGACACGACCTGCGTGATCTCGAGGATCTGCTTGATCAGACCGAAGGTTCCGGGGTGGATGTATACACGCACAGCGAAATGCTTCCTGCACATTATTACCCGTTCTTTAAAAAATATAAAAGCTTTGCCGGAAATTACGGAAATGCCTGGTGGAAGCAACGTGAGGAATTTGAAAGCTTTAACGGCCCGATACTTTTCACCACAAACTGCCTGGTGCCGCCGCATACCAATGCCAATTACCGCGACAAAGTATACACCACAGGGGCTGCAGGATTTGAAGGATTTAAGCACATTGCCGACCGCCAGCCAAATGGCAAAAAAGATTTTTCTGAAATAATAGCCCAAGCAAAAAAATGCCCGCCTCCCACACAAATTGAATCCGGCGAAATCATTGGAGGTTTTGCACATGCACAGGTATTTGCTCTTGCCGACAAAGTGGTAGAGGCAGTGAAAAGTGGCGCTATCAGGAAATTCATTGTGATGGCAGGCTGTGATGGCAGAATGAAAGACCGTGAATACTATACTCAGTTTGCAGAAAAACTCCCCAAAGACACGGTGATACTTACCGCAGGCTGCGCGAAATACCGTTACAATAAGTTACCGCTGGGGGATATAAACGGAATCCCCAGAGTGCTTGATGCCGGACAATGTAATGATTCTTATTCCCTGGCTTTGATTGCCTTGAAACTGAAAGAAATTTTCAAGTTGAACGACATTAATGAGCTGCCCATAGTCTATAATATTGCCTGGTATGAGCAAAAAGCAGTTATTGTTTTACTCGCGTTGCTGTATCTTGGTGTTAAAAACATACATTTAGGCCCCACCCTGCCGGCATTTCTATCGCCAAATGTTGCAAAGGTGCTGGTTGAAAAATTCAAAATCGCGGGCATTTCTGATCCTGATGAGGATATAAAAGCACTTTTGTAAAAATATAAAAGCGGGTTTAAGCCCGCTTTTTTTTATACAATTTTTCCTGTCTCAATTTTTATATTTTGTCATTAAAATAAATTTTTTGATAATTCTTTTTGCATTGAATATATTTATAAATTAGCACGTTTTATTCACTTATTAAAAACTAAACTTATGTCAAATATCGATTGGAAAAACCTGCCCTTCGGTTATGTTAAAACCGATTACAATGTGCGCTGCTACTGGCGTAATGGCTCCTGGGGCAAATTGGAAACATCTTCTTCGGAATATATAAACATGCATATGGCAGCTACCTGTCTTCATTATGGCCAGGAAGCTTTTGAAGGTATGAAAGCCTTTTCTTGCAAGGACGGAAATATACGCGTATTCCGATGGGAAGAAAATGCAAAAAGATTTCATCGTTCTGCTGTCGGAATAATGATGCAACCAGTGCCTCTGGAACTGTTTAAAGAGGCTATGGAAACAGTTATAAAACTCAACATGGCCTATGTTCCGCCACAGGAAACTGGGTCATCCCTTTACATCAGGCCGTTGCTGATAGGTACCGGTCCCAAAGTTGGTGTTTCACCTGCTGATGAATACATGTTCATGATTTTTGTCACCCCTGTAGGCCCATACTTTAAAGAAGGATTTAAACCTGTAACTGCTCAGATCATCCGCGACTTTGACCGTGCGGCACCATTAGGAACTGGCACCATAAAAGTAGGCGGTAATTATGCAGCCAGCCTTGTTGCAGGTATGCGTGCACATGACGAAGGATATTCCACAGCTTTGTTCCTGGATGCCAAAGAAAAGAAATACATCGATGAAGCCGGCCCGGCTAATTTCTTTGGTATAAAAGGAAATTCATATGTTACCCCTAAATCATCATCAATATTACCCTCAATAACCAATATGAGCCTCCGTGCACTTGCAGAAGATATGGGGATGAAAGTGGAACAAAGACGCGTGAGTGTTGATGAACTAAGCGAATTTGATGAGGTCGGCGCATGTGGAACAGCTGCGGTTATTTCACCCCTGGGAAAAATCCAGGACCGCGATAGTGGAAAAGTTTACGAATATTGCAAAGATGGTAAAGCCGGTCCTATTTCCACAAAATTATACAACAGGCTGCGTGCTATCCAATACGGCGAAGAACCTGATAAATTCGGATGGATACACATTATTAAATAATAATTCAAATAACAATTACCAAATATCAAACTTCAAATATCAAAAAAGCTCCGGTTGGAGCTTTTTTTTTAATATTTCTTTTCGCTGTTTAACATTCCTTTGATGTATTCCTCTTCGAGAATCAGCTTGCCGGATTCATCGTAATATTTCCAGATCCCATCCTGCTTGTAATCCCCGTTCGTCATATTCTGGATTTTAGTGCCATCTTCCTTTATATTTCCATTACTATAATACTCTTTGTACGTATAAATACGTTGCTTTTTGTCTGTCAGTTCGAACAAGATTTTGGGTGAGCCATTTTCGTAATATATCCGTGTATACAAATGGTATTCAATGCCCTTGTCATATTCTTCGGCAAATTCGTAATGACCGTCTTCAAAATAATCTTCCCACTTCAGCATTTCCCCTTTAATATATTCACCTTTGGATTTAATTTTTCCATCCGGATAAAATTCTTCGATAATGCCCCGGGTGTCTGTTTTCGCTTGAAAATGACGTTCCACAATTCCATTTTGGAAGTAATTGTCAAACATCGAAACAATTTGCCCACCGTCGTAATAGCCCTTGTGTTTCAATTGCCCTCCGGGATAAAAATCTTTCACCTGTCCAACACATTTTATTCCGTTACAAAATCTCACGGAATCGCCACCTAAAATTGGACAAAGCCTGTTATATATTTCGAAATTTCTCGCGTCCTGATCACTAATAATTGTATCCTGCGAATAGGAAACAATACCAATAAAGGTAAAAATACAAAATAATAGAAGTTTCATCAGATCAGATAATTGAGAATTTGCGGAGTTGTATCTCCATTTCGGCTTTAAGTTTTCTGGCCTCTTCACGTGCCTTTTCAGCAAAATCTTTTTCACCGGAGGCATATAGAATGCTGCGGGAGGCATTAACCAATAATCCGCAATCACTGTTCATTCCGTATTCGGCAACTTGCTGAAGGCTTCCACCCTGTGCCCCAACGCCGGGAACGAGTAAAAAGTGTTCCGGAACGATTTTACGCACTTCTTTCAGCATTTCGGCTTGTGTGGCTCCAACAACGAACATCATGTTTTCGGGGGTACCCCACTTTGATGATATTTCAAGGACTTTTTGAAACAGGCATTTACCTCCCGGTTCATTTATTTTTAAGAATTGGAAATCATTAGCGCCTTTATTTGAGGTCAATGCCAGTAATAGCACCCATTTATCATGGTGTTCCAGAAAAGGAGTTACCGAATCTTCACCCATGTATGGAGCAACCGTCACCGCATTAAAATCAAAACCGGAGACTTTTTTATCAAAATAGGTTTTTGCATATTGGGCAGAAGTATTACCGATATCGCCACGCTTGGCATCAGCGATCAAAAAAACCTCACTCCGGTATGGTTCCAGATAATTGATGGTTTTTTGCAGGCTATTCCATCCGGAAACGCCCATCGATTCATAAAAAGCGATATTTGGTTTATAGGCAACCGCGTAATCAATGGTTGCACTGATAATTTCCTTATTAAATTCGAAAATAGGGTCTTCTGCTTCAAGAAGGTATTGCGGAATTTTTTTAAGTTCTGTATCGAGGCCGACACAAAGAAAAGATTTTTTCTTTTTTATATTGCTGATTAATTCTTTACGGTTCATAAATTTATTTTTTATATTATTCTCCAGCAGCTTTTAGCCGTTCGGCATTTTCCGCTAATTGTAATGCATCTATTAATTCCTGGACACCATTCCCTTCCATAATTTGTTGCAGGTTGTAAAGGGTAAGATGAATACGATGGTCGGTCACCCGGCTTTGCGGATAATTATAGGTACGTACCTTTGCAGAACGGTCTCCTGTAGATACCATAGTCTTACGTTTCGACGATATTACATCCAGGTATTTTTGGTGCTCCACTTCATATAACCGGCTGCGAAGGACTGTCATCGCTTTTTCGAGGTTTTTCACCTGCGATTTCTGATCCTGGCAAATAACAACAATTCCAGTGGGTATGTGCGTCAGCCTGACTGCTGAATACGTAGTATTAACCGATTGTCCGCCAGGGCCGGAAGAACAAAACGTATCCCGGCGTATATCGGAATCTTTTAAATCGACATCAAATTCATCTGCTTCGGGTAGCACGACAACGGAGGCGGCAGAAGTATGAACCCTTCCCTGGGCTTCAGTTTTAGGTACACGCTGCACACGGTGAACACCAGATTCGTATTTCATTTGCCCGTAAACATTTTCACCATTAATATTGAAAATAATTTCCTTATAACCGCCAACAGTACCCTCTGTTAAGTCAACGAGTTCTGTTTTCCAACCTTTTATTTCAGCGAATCTGACATACATGCGATAAAGATCTCCGGCAAAAATGCTGGCTTCGTCACCACCGGAGCCGGCACGTATTTCAATAATGGCATTTTTACCATCTTCCGGATCAGCCGGGATGAGCATAATCCGGATTTCTTCCTCAAGCTTTTCTTTTTCACTAGACAGTAAATCAATCTCTTCTTTTGCCATCGTCCGCATATCGTCGTCCTTTTCATTATAAAGGACATCTTTGGCTGATGCCATGTGATTTATGATGGTTTCATATCTTTTATATGCTGCAATGATAGGTGTAAGTTCTTTATAATCCTTGCTCAGTCTTATAAATTTCTTTACATCATTCATCGCATCCGGTTCGTTCATCAACCTTCCGATCTCTATCCAACGTTCGTTGATTGCCTTGAGTTTGTCAAGCATGAAAATAGTTTTTTACAAAATTAATAATAAAACAGCAGCTAATAATTAAAACTGCCAAATTCTGACGTTATACTCAGCGAAGCATGGTCTGAAGATTCACAATGACCAATGATCTGAGATTCGATATTGAAATCTTTTGCAAGATTAATTATTTGGTCAGCATTTTTTTCGGATGTGTAAATTTCCATCCTGTGGCCCATGTTAAAGACTTTGTACATTTCTTTCCAGTCGTATGCGGCCTGCTCCTGTATCAGCCTGAACAAAGGCGGCACCGGCATCATATTATTTTTAACGATATGCAAACCGGAGACAAAATGCAAAATTTTTGTCTGTGCCCCGCCCGTGCAATGAATCATTCCATGGATCTCATCCCGGAAACTTTCTAATAGCTGAATTATCAAAGGTGCATAAGTGCGTGTCGGTGACAATAATGCCTTACCAATATTCACAGGCATTTCAGGTATTTTATCGGTTAACTTGTAATTACCTGTATAGACAAGGTTTTCAGGAATGGAACCATCAAAGGTTTCGGGATATTTTTCAGCATAAAACTTATTCAGCATTTCGTGCCTGGCAGAAGTAAGTCCATTACTTCCCATTCCACTGTTATATTCGTTTTCGTAAGTAGCTTGCCCTGACGATGACAGCGCGACAATAACATCGCCGTGAGCAATTTTTTCATTGGTAATCACCTCATTTCGTTTCATACGGCACGAAACAACAGAATCAACAACAATAGTACGCACAATATCTCCCACATCGGCTGTTTCGCCACCTGTGGAATAGATTTTCAGGCCATACTTTCGTAAAATTTCCAGGAATTCTTCGGTGCCATTAATGATGGCTGAAATAACCTCGCCAGGGATCAAAAATTTATTCCTTCCGATCAGGGATGACAAAAGTATATTCGTGGTTGCACCGACGCATAACAGGTCGTCTGTATTCATTACGATCGCGTCCTGGGCAATTCCCTTCCATACCGAAAGATCGCCGGTTTCTTTCCAGTATAAATACGCCAGCGATGATTTTGTTCCGGCTCCGTCGGCATGCATCATGGCGCAAAAATCATTATCGTTCCCGAAATGATCCGGTACAATTTTACAGAATGAAGCAGGGAATAATCCTTTTGAAATATTTTTTAATGAATTATGCACATCTTCTTTGGAAGCCGATACGCCACGCTGGTTGTACTTTTCGTTGGTCATTATTTTTTTAATAAAAAAAGCATCCGCCAGCTGGCGGACGCTTTTTCATAATATATTTATTTTAGCTACTTATTGTCAGGAACTACTGGAGCTGTTCCAAAAATAAGCTGTTTTTTATCATCGTCAATGTAATATTCGCCGAATTTAGTCAGGACTTTTGAACCCATGATGACGTCCGGAGTAAGATCTTTAACAACGGTAGCTGTCAAAAATTCCTGAGTTTTCTTTGCGATATTTATTTTTTTAAGCGTTACGACCTGGTTTTCTTTTAGTGTTCCATCGGCATTGAAAGCAGCATCTTTTTCTTTAAAATCCGATTTCGTAACACGGTATTCCGTCAGAAGCCTCATAATCAACTTTTCTGAAATCTTCATTCCTTCTTCATCAGCTTCGTATTTAAAGTCGGTAGAAATTCCGTTTATGATACAACGGCCTTCAAATGTGCCGCTTCCGCTGGGAAGAATTGTGAGCACATTGTCCATCGGGTTGACTTCGATAACCACATTCTGAGCATTGCTATCATTTGAAGATGCCGGAACAAAATCTTCGCTGAGTACGGTAAACTCCGTTCTTCTGTTCAACTGGTGGGCAGCTTCTTTTTCACAGGTTGTTTTTAAGGTTTTAATATAATCCGGAGTCATCACAGTGCCTTTAGCAAAGAAGTACGATTTATCTTTACATGCCGGATATTTTTGCGGATCAAGGAAAACTGTCTTGTCACGGTCCAGAAGGCGTGGGCGGTTAGCGCCATAACCTTTGGCATAGATTCTTCCGGGATTTATTCCCATAGAATCTACAATATATTTAACAGCTGAAAGTGCTCTGCGTTGTGAAAGCGTATCATTGGTCATTTTTATTGGCCTGATATCGGTATGGGATGATAATTCAATCACCCAACGTTCGTTGGTGTTTAAAATATCAACAAGCCAGTTTAATGAATCCATTGCCTGAGGAGTAAGATACCACTGACCGATAACATACAAAACATCGGGTAAAACCTGTGGCTGTTTTGGTATTGGCACCAGATTAAAATCATGAATCAGGTCTTTGCTGTTTTTGAGTCCAACGGTAGTTTCCCTTCCTTTTGTTCCAATAAAATTTTCTTTTGAAACCGTAAGTTCATAGGATGTATTTTCAAGTATCTGAGTTTTTCCAAACTGATAGGTACCTGTTGCATCTGTTGAGTCGATAATAAGTGTTCCGTCAGAGCCTTCAAGTTTTACAATAGCGCCCGGGATTATCTGTTTGGTACTGTCATCTCTGACAACACCCTGCAGCGTAAAGATCAAAGGAGGCAGATAAAAATAATAAATATCATCAAAGCCTTTACCAGCTTTGCGGTTTGAACTTAAGAAACCTTCATTTTTATCACCTTTGAAAATAATACCGAAATCATCACCTGCTGAATTGAGGGGGTATTTTAAATTTTCAGGTTTTGACCATTTTTCATTTTTATATTCTGATTTAAAGATATCAAGTCCACCAAGACCCAAATGTTCGTAACCATTGGATGAAAAATACAAAGACCCGTCATCCCTAATATATGGGAACATTTCATTGCCGGTAGTATTGATGACTGGTCCAAGGTTGATGGCTTTGTCAAAAGGTTTTGTTTTTTTGGTACGTTTGGCCAGCCAAATGTCTTTTCCACCATACCCTCCTGGCATTTCAGCCGAAAAATAAATATTGAGCTCGTCTTCCGTAAGTGAAGGGTGTCCCATATGCAAACTCATATCATCGCTTAATTTCAATGTATCAGGAGTGGCCCATCCACGGCCCTGTTTCTTTGCAAAATATATCTGGCAACCCATTTTTTCTTTCTTAATAATCGGGCAACGGGTAAAATAAATAACATTTGCTTTTTTATTCAGCCAGGGAGTACCTTCATTAACTTCGGTATTAATATTTTCGTCGGCAGGTAAAGGTTCGCTCCATGCTCCTTTTTTATCCAGGGTGGTGATATAAATATCGGAAAAATTCTGGTCTGTCCAGCCATCAACTGATTTACCAGTAGAACCTTCGCGTGTAGATGTAAATAATAAAGCTTTATAATTTTTATCAGCCCAGTAAGGTGAAAAATCTGATTGTTTACTGTTGAATTTTTTTACATTTTCAACCACATACCTGGTAGGGTCTTCTTTCCATTTTATAGAATATTCGCATGATTCCACGCCGTATCCTCCGCGAGGATCGTTAGGAGCCAGTTTGATGTATTCTTTGTATTCAATAATTGCTTCAGCATATTGTTCATCCGCTTTTAAGGCGTCAGCAAGATATAGGTGGGCAATAGGATCGGGGTAATTGGATTTGACAACCCTGTTGTACCAGTTAATGGCTTGTTTGTGATTGTTGGTTTGGCGGTAACATTCAGCCAGGCGGAATAATACCCTTGCTTTTTCAGGTTTGTTTCCTTTTATTTTGTTGTAAGCCTGTTTGTACAAATCAATTGCAACAGAAAACTGCTCCAGATCAAAAGCCTGATCAGCATCTGAGGAATAATTGCGTTGTGCAAATGTCTGGTTACTTTGCCCTAAAAGCAATAATAAAAAAACTGCAATTCCAAAAAAATATATTTTCTTATTCATATAAAATTATATTAAACCCTAAATTAATAACCGTGCTAATTTAAATAATTATTTAATACTAAAAAAAGAACATTTTTCATTATTTTTTTTCAACCGTACTACAATATTAATTATCAATCACTTAATAAAATAACAATTTTGAATTAATATTTAATTTTTTACTAATTTTTTAGTTTATAAAAGTTTATAACTTAAAAAATGTCTTTTACAAAATGAGTTATACGTTATTTTTTAGCCTGAAGTTGCAATGCTTTCTTTTCTTTACGTTTTTGTTGCCACATTAATAAATCATACGCAATTGGAGAAGCATTTAAAATAGACGAATAAGTACCGATGACAACGCCAAACATCAAGGCAAAAGCAAATCCCCGAATAACTTCACCACCAAAAATAAACATGGCTAACAGAACCATAAAAGTGATACCGGAAGTATTTAAAGTTCGGCCCAATGTGCTGTTAATAGCATCATTCATGTTAGTTTTCAAATCGCGCTTCGGATACAGTGTGGTATATTCACGAATTCTGTCAAAAATAATTACCGAGTCCATGATTGAATAACCTATAATTGTTAGAATTGCAGCAATAAAATGCTGGTCTATATCAAGGCTGAACGGTAAGATTCCCCAAAGGAGTGAAAATATAGAAATAGTGATAAAAACGTCATGTGCCAGTGATCCTACCGCACCTAACCCCCACTGCCACTTTTTAAAACGAATAGCAACATAAATGAATATGATTAACAGTGAAATTAAAACCGCATAATAAGCTTTCGTTAATAGGCTGGCAGCAATAGTAGGTTCCACCTTTTGAGAGCTCAAACGTCCTAGTGCTTTTTTCTCGGCATGGGATATAAAATCGTCTTTTGATAATTTATTTTTATAAAATTGATTCAACCCTTCATATAATTTAAGTTCTACAATTTCATCTGCTTTTGTAGTTTTATCATTTAACATGTAGGACGTTGTAATTTTAACCTGATCGTTTGGGCCAAATGTTTTTACTTCTGGTTGTTGGCCGTCAAAAACCTTTGCAAGAGCTAGCCGAATATCTTCGGTTTTCACATCCTGATCGAAACGCACAACAAAGCTTCTTCCACCAAGAAAATCAATACCATAACTTAAACCTCTTGTTGCTAAAGAAATGCCTCCAATAACGATTAGAGCTAATGAGAGAATATAATAATATTTTCTAACGCCGATAAAATTGATATGTACTTTCGTTAAGAAATTTTTAGTAAATTTATTCCAAACATTAATCGTGATATTTTTATCCATCATCCATGAAAAAATCAGTCGCGTAATAAATATAGAACAGAATAATGAACTAATAATACCGATTATCAAAGTGGAAGCGAATCCCTGAACGGGTCCGGAACCAAAGACAAATAAAACAATACCTGTTAGCAAGGTTATAACACTACTATCAATAATAGCCGAATATGCATGATGATATCCATCGTCTATAGCCAGGCGAATTCCCTTTCCCGCTCGGATCTCCTCTCGGATACGCTCATAAATAATAACATTTTTGTCAACGTCCATACCAATAGTCAGCACAATACCTGCAATACCTGGTAAGGTAAGAACAGCTCCCAATGAGGCTAAAATACCAAACACAAAAAACATATTTGCCAATAAAGCAATATCCGCCACAATACCAGCCCTGTTGTAATAAAAAATCATATAAATTAATACAACCAAAAATGCAATCAACATTGATCCGATACCAGAATTAATAGCTTCTTTACCAAGAGTTGGCCCTACCACAGCTTCTTCAACAACCCGAGCAGGTGCAGGAAGTTTACCTGCTTTTAATATATTGGCTAAATCTTTTGCTTCTTCAAGCGTGAAATTTCCTGTGATTGATGATTGTCCGTTTGGAATTTCTCCCTGAACTGTTGGGAACGAATAAACCACATTATCCAGAACAATAGCAACTGATTTGCCGATATTTGCCGCTGTCAGGTTTTTCCATTTAGTTGCGCCTTCGGAGTTCATGCTCATAGATATTTGATTACCCTGTTGCTGATCAATATCCTGACGGGCATCTGTAATAACATCTCCGCCAAGTGCAGCTGCACCATCTCTTGAGGATTTCAAAGCAACCAACTGATGAGTCGTTCCTTTATCATCAATAGGTTTTACAGACCACATAAAACGGAGTTCCCTTGGAAATATAGTTTGTATCTGCGGATTATGCAACATAGACATAACTTTGGCTGTATCAAGCACCTTGCAATAACCGACTACAGGTCCTCTGTTCGGATAATAATTTCCTGCTTCATCCTGAACCAGGGCGGGTTGTAGATATGCCAGCAGCGGATGATCGGCAGCATATTCTTCAAACGATTGTTCAGCCTTCTGGTTAGAATCTTTTGACGAATCACTTTTTGCTTTTTCAACCAGTGAAGTATCTTTTTTAGTTTGAGCAGTTGTTGTTGCTTTAATATTTTTTACACTGTCTCTAACAGCTAAAGCAATAGAATCTATCATAGATGTTGTATCGCCAGTAACAAGTACTGCTTTCAGTTTATTGTCGGCCGATTCGATATACCCATAAACGTCTTTATATTCGTAGGTTTCCCAAAACTCAAGTTGGGCTGTTCCCTGTAACAGTTTTCTAACACGTTCAGGATCTTTGATACCGGGTAATTCAACTAGAATCCTGCCTGATGTGGATAATTTCTGAATACTTGGTTGTGTAACACCAAAGCGGTCAATACGAGTACGCAGAATATTAAAAGTCCTGTCAACAGCAGCATCCGTTTCTATACGAATTTCAGCAATTACTTCATCGTCTGTAGAATTAAAATTTATTCTATCTTTTAAACCAACAATAAAGAATGATGCAAGCTTTGCATTGGATTTATTGTTATTTTTAAATGATTCATAAAAAAGAGTAACAAAATCCTTGCTGCTGTTTTCATGCATTTTTACGGCTTCATCAAGAATTTTATTAAAGAATGGATCTTTTGTGTTTTGCGCCAGCGCTCTGATAATATCTGGTACTGATACTTCCATCGTTACGTTCATACCACCCTTGAGGTCAAGCCCCAAATTGATCTCACGTGCCTTACAATCTTTAAAAGTATACTTACGAATCCAGGCAAAATTATAAACTACTTCACTTGACATCGAATCAAGAAAATATTGCTCTCTTTTGTTGGTAATGGAATCGTAGAAATACCGTTCCATTTCTGGCTTACCCTTTGAAAGTGCCTTGGCAAGGCTGTCACTGTTACCGCTTATAGCGTATTCTTTTGCATCTTTTTCAACCAGTCGAGTACATAAGGTAAATGAAAGCTGAAATGCACATACCAGCGCGATCAATATCGCCAAAAACTTGAAAACTCCTTTGTTTTGCATATCTTACAACGTTTTTATAATATTCATTTTTTTTGAACGTGCAAAGATAGAATATCCTTTGTAAATAACCAATCATATATTAAAAACTTTGCAAAAAAAATAAGCTGTATTATATATTATATTGTATATCTGGCTGATCCACAAGGACAAATATCCAGGTTATGCCTTTGGATATCTTTATTTTTTGTAATAAAAATCATACAAACATCGAAGCATTCAGGCCATTTATGAATTAGCAGGATTAAGCAATATTTTAGTACCTTTGCTATACAACATTTCAATTTTTTAAGAACCGAATATGAAATCATCAGGTAAAGCCTTTATCCTATTTTTTTTGTTTTTTGCGATAATAAAACACTTAGATGCACAGACTGCTTATGATTTCGGATTTAAAAAAGATTATTCAGTAAGTGTTCTCGACAGTAGCGGAGCGCATCTTTATTTAGCCTGGGCCGGCGGAATGAACTCCTGTCATTTTTCAGCCATCGATCTGGACCTGGATGGAATTAATGATCTTGTTTCATTTGATAAAACAGGAAATAAATTATTGACGTTCATCAATAATGGAATCTCAGATAGTATCAGTTATACGTTCGCCCCCTATTTCCGGAAATTTTTCCCGGAATTCAGCGGCTGGGTTCATTTTATTGACTATAACAACGATCAGAAAAACGATATATTCACTTATACGCCCGGCGGAATCAAAGTTTATAAAAATGTTTCGGATACCATTTTAAAATTTCAGCTTCTATATCCCATGCTGAATTCTGATATGGGCAGCAGTATTTCAAACATCAGTGTCACTTATGATGATTACCCTGCCATTTACGATATTGATGGCGACGGGGATCTTGACATTCTTTCTTTTTTTGGGCTGGGAACTTTCATTCAAATGCATCAGAATCTTTCAAAGGAATTATACAGCAATAGTGACACCTTGCTATATGAACTTAGTTATTATTGCTGGGGCGATTTTTCGGAAAACTCAATGAATAGCTTTCTCACCCTGAATATCACTTGTCCCCCCTGGCGGGATGACAGCACTAAAACCGGCAAAGGAACCCGGCACACAGGTTCAACCATGCTTGCCGATGATTTCAATGGCGACGGCCTGACGGATCTGATTCTTGGCGATGTTGATTATTTCAACCTGATAAAACTCACCAACGGTGGAACCGCCGACTCGGCGCATATGATCAGCCAGGACACCTTGTTTCCGTCAGAATCCTTACCTGTGTATTTTAATTCCTTTCCGGTGGCAAGTTATGTGGACTTAAATAATGACACTAAAAAAGACCTTTTGGTGTCTCCTTTTTCTTCTGTTTACACATTAGCTGAGAATACAAATAGTATCTGGTTTTATAAAAATACAGGAAGCCTTAGTATCCCAAACTTTAGTTATGTTAAACCTGATTTTTTGCAAGGTGAAATGATAGAAACAGGAAGCGGATGTTATCCTGTTGTGTACGATTACAACAGTGATGGTTTGCAGGATATCATCCTGGGAAACTACGGATATCTGGATTCTTCTTATTATGAATTTGGATATCTGAAATCGGTCTTCCGCTCACAAATAGCTGTTTTAGAGAATAAGGGCACACTTACAAATCCGTCTTTTCAAATTGTTGACGACGATTATGCAGCTCTCTCACAATTGAAACTTACCGGGCTTATCCCTGCGTTCGGTGATCTGGACAATGATGGAGATAAGGATATGATCTGCGGTAATTCGGACGGCAGTTTGATTTATTTCGAAAATTCGGCAGGAAGCGGGAATATACCCGAATATAATGCGCCGGTATATAATTTCCAGGCGGTTGATGTTGGCGATTATAGCGTGCCGCAGCTATTTGACTTAAACAGCGATAATTTATTAGACCTGGCAGTCGGTAAAAAGAACGGAACCATTTCGTATTTTCAGAATACAGGAACCGTCAACAACCCGGTTTTTACAAAAATTACGGATAATCTGGGCCTGGTAAATGTGACCGACCCGGGAATTTCAATCCACGGGTATAGTTCACCGTGTTTTTTTATAGATTCGAATAAAATCAAGCTATTTACCGGATCTGAAAAAGGAAATATTTTTTATTACAAAGATATTGAATCAAACCTTGGCGGCAAGTTCTCGGCGGTTGACTCCGTTTTGATATTTGTGGATAAAGACTCCACAACCTTATTTATCAATGAAGGAATGCGCTCAGGCGTTGCCGTATTCGATTTTGATAACGACGGGTACAAAGATATGGTCACAGGGAATTTTTCCGGAGGATTGTCATTCTATTACGGGATCAAACCTCATGCAATGAATAGTATAGATGAGGCCCTGCTCATCAACGGCCCGGGGTTCAATCTACATCCGAATCCTGCAAATACCGACATGAAAATAAGTTTCAGCAAAACCTATGGGTCACATATCCGCGTTGAGATTTACGATATTGTCGGCAACAACGTTCTTATTCAGGAACGTACTTTTACGAATGAATTTGAAATCGAATTATCGCAATTAAAAAGCGGATTTTATATTTGTAAAGTTACCACAGTAAACGATCAGGATAACCCGACAAACCTGGGGAGCAGAAAATTTGTAATTGTCAGATAATAAAAATTACTAGAAGTTGGGTTTGATGGAGTATTTCTTGTAAAAGTCTTCAATACATTTCACTGCTTCATCAGCTGTATCAACCACTTCAAATATATCAAGGTCACTGGCGCTGACATAATTTTCGCTTAAAACTTTATCCTCAATCCAGTCGATCAATCCCTTCCAATATTCTTTCCCCACAAGTACTACCGGGAAATTCACATTCTTTTTTGTCTGGATCAATGTGATAGCTTCAAAAAACTCATCCAGGGTACCAAAGCCACCGGGCATAACTATAAAGCCCTGTGCATATTTTATAAACATAACTTTGCGTACAAAGAAATAATCGAACGAAAGATTTTTATCTTTATCAATAAAATCGTTAGCCTGTTGTTCAAAAGGCAATTCAATATTCAATCCTACTGACTTGCCCCTGCCGATATATGCGCCTTTATTTGCCGCTTCCATGATGCCGGGGCCACCACCGGTAATGACACCAAATCCGGCTCTTGTCAATTTCAGGGCTATTTCCTGAGCGAGTTCATAATGCTTGTGAGTGGAAGATGTACGGGCAGAACCAAAGATGGTAACGCAAGGCCCGATTTTCGTAAGTTTCTCAAAGCCGTCAACAAATTCGGACATTACTTTAAAAATCTGCCAGGAATCATTGATTTTAATTTCCTGCCAGTCTTTTTGTGTTAAAGCATCTTTAATTTGTTCTTCTTCTTTCTCGTTAAGGTTATGCATAATCAGATTTTTTACTTATAACTATTAGATTTCTCTTTTATTGCTTTAATAAAATCGGTTTTAAAAATTCAGCGGTATAACTTTCGCTGCACTTGATTATTGATTCCGGGGATCCTTCGCAGATAATTTGTCCCCCACGATCACCACCTTCTGGGCCCAGGTCGATGATATGATCAGCCATTTTTATCACGTCCATGTTATGCTCGATAACAATAACGGTATTACCCTTTTCAACCAATTTATCCAACACTTTTAACAGGACATTGATATCCTCAAAATGAAGCCCGGTAGTCGGTTCATCCAGAATGTAAAGTGTCCGGCCGGTGTCTTTTTTGGAAAGTTCCGTGGCCAGTTTTACCCGTTGCGCTTCACCACCCGATAAGGTGGTAGACTGTTGTCCGAGCCTGATATATCCCAGCCCCACATCCTGCAATGTTTTTATTTTCTGAATAATCGAAGGAATCTGGGAAAAAAACTCTACTGCAGCATCAATGTTCATTTCCAATACATCGCTGATCGATTTCCCTTTGAACTTTATTTCCAGGGTTTCCCGGTTATAACGTTTCCCATTACAACTCTCACAGGAGACATATACATCGGGTAAAAAATTCATTTCAATTATTTTCATACCGGCGCCCCCGCATGTTTCGCACCGGCCGCTTTTGACATTAAATGAAAATCTCCCCGGCAGATAGCCTCGAATTTTCGATTCAGGCACCTGGGCAAACAGCTTACGTATATCATCAAATACACCGGTATAAGTGGCAGGATTAGAACGCGGGGTGCGGCCAATGGGCGACTGGTCAATTTCAATTACCTTGTCGATGTATTTTATTCCTTCAATTTTTTTATATTCCAGCGGTTTTTTCTCCGAACGGTAAAAATGTTTGCTTAATATCGGGTATAAGGTCTGATTGATCAATGTGGATTTACCGCTTCCCGATACTCCGGTGATGCATATGAAAATACCGAGTGGGAAAACGGCCGTTACATTCTTCAGGTTATTACCATTAGCCCCGATCAGTTTTAATTCTGTTCCGTCTGATTTGCGTCTTTTGGAGGGTATTTTTATTTGTTTGATTTCATTCAGGTAAAGTGAAGTAAGGCTGTCGGTTTTCATCACTTCTTCAGGCGTTCCTTGCGCCACAATGTATCCGCCGTTTATTCCTCCGCCAGGACCTATGTCGATCAGGTGATCAGCAGAAAGCATGGTGTCTTTATCATGTTCCACCACAATAACGGAATTCCCGACGTCCCGCAATTCTTTCAATGCAGCTATCAACCGGTGGTTATCGCGTTGATGAAGGCCTATACTTGGCTCATCGAGTATATATAACACATTGACCAACTGAGAGCTTATCTGGGTAGCCAGCCTGATACGCTGCGACTCACCACCTGAAAGTGATGCTGCAGGGCGGTTCAGTGTGAGGTAATCAAGACCGACTTCAAGAATAAAACTTATCCGGTCCTGGATTTCGCGGATAATTTCGTAGGCAATGAGGTATTTATTCGGCTCATAAAATTGTTCTGCATTATTGAGCCATTTTCGCAACTCGAGTAAATCGCTGCAGGCAAGATCAGCGATGGTTTTATTATCAATCTTAAAATACAGCGATTCTTTTTTCAGGCGTGCACCGTTGCATTCCGGGCAAACTGTTTTGTTCATAAAACTGCCCGCCCATTTTTTAATACCTGGTGATGAGGCATCATTATTCTGATTTATAATAAAATTAATAATCCCTTCAAAGCTCATTTTGTAAGGAGAGGAAACTCCCAGGTATTCGTTTTTCACGGTAAACAGTTCTTCCGTACCGTACAAAATAATGTTTATCGCTTTTTCAGAAAAGCTGCTCAGCGGAGTTTCCAGGGTGAAGTCATAGCGTTTTCCAATGGCTTCCAGCTGATGAAATATCCAGTTACTTTTATATACTCCGATGGGAATAATTCCTCCATCATGAATATTTTTTGAAAAATCGGGGATGATTTTTTTCAAATCTACCTGCAATATCTCGCCGAGCCCGGTACATTTTGGGCATGCACCATACGGAGAGTTGAACGAAAATGAATTTGGCTCCGGTTCATCATAAGAAATTCCGCTCACGGGGCACATCAGCATCCGGCTGAAATGCTGAACAGAATCTGACCCGGCCTCAAGAACCATCAGCGAATTCTTACCATGTTTCTGGGCTGTCTGAACAGATTGTGATAAGCGTGATTTATTATCCTCATGAATGGAAATGGTGTCAATAACAACTTCAATATCATGCATTTTGTACCGGTCCAGTTGCATTCCCTGGGTTATTTCCTTTACGACCCCATCTACCCTGACTTTTACAAATCCCAGTTTCCGGATTTGTTCAAAAAGTTCGCGATAATGCCCTTTGCGCCCTTTTATTTTTGGCGCCAGAATGATAATGTTCTTATTTACGTACTTCTGTGAAATGAGCTCGATGATTTGCTGCTCGCTGTACCGGACCATTTTTTCGCCGGTAACATAGGAATAAGCATCTGCGGTTCGTGCAAACAGAAGCCTCAAAAAATCATATATTTCAGTAATTGTTCCGACTGTTGAACGGGGGTTTCTGTTGGATGATTTTTGCTCAATGGAAATTACCGGAGAGAGTCCGGTGATCTTATCGACATCCGGACGTTCAATGTTTCCGATGAATTGCCGGATATAATTTGAAAAGGTTTCAAGGTAACGTCTTTGTCCCTCGGCATAGATAGTGTCAAAAGCCAGGGAAGATTTCCCGCTGCCGCTTAAGCCGGTAATCACAACTAATTTGTTACGCGGTATGACCAGATCAATATTACGCAGGTTATGAACCCGTGCACCATAGATGGACAGTTTTGACTCGTCCTCAAATACAAGTTCATCTATACTGTCAGTTTTCTTTAAAATCTCGGGCATGTTCGGAAAGGGATATTAGCGTATCTGGTCAACTTTTAGCGTATCATTAAACAAGGACCCATCTTGTTTAATATCGGAAAATAATTTTGAATATTTTTCATACCCCGGTTTAGGAAACAGCACTTTGTATTTTTTATTTTCTTTATTCGTAAGTGAATATTTAAGAATCCAGGGATTCAGCTCTTTTAAAATCCGGTAGTTTGAGTTATGTTGCTTTGCAAAGTCTGGCCAATTGCTTACTGCAGAATCAACGGTAACAGAATAAACAGGAATCGTGGGATACATATCCGTGCTGCGAAGATAAAACCCATAATTGACCGGAGACTGGTATATCAGCTTTACAGCAAGAATCCTGTATACATATCGCTGGGTTTCCTTATTAAGGTACAAATCGTAGTAATTATTGCTCTTTTGACTTGTCATCACAGCATCCAGGCCGTCACTGCCCATGTTATAGGCTGCAGCTGCTGCGGTCCAGCTATTGAAGCGCGCATGGGCGTCTTTAAGGTATTTACATGCAGCAACCGTAGCTTTTTCAAGGTTATAACGTTCGTCGACATCCTGATTGATCTCAAGCCCGTAACTCGAACCTGTTGCCTTAAGAAACTGCCAGAATCCCGCGGCTCCTGCCGGTGAAACAATATTTTCGAGGCCGCTTTCTATCAGGGCGATGTATTTAATATCCGCCGGCACCTTGTTAGCAATTAGTATTGAATCAATTAAAGGGAAATAGCGGAAAGATCTTTTTAATAATAACATTGAATTTGACTGCCAGTATGAATTGACAAGAAGTTCCCGGTCAAGTCCTTCGCGGACATAAAATTTGTCGAGCGGAACTTCTTCACCGGCAAAAGTGAGGCTCTCCGGGGTTTTTATGCTGAAAATCTTGTAAAACCTTTTACCTGCTTCATAATATTGGCTGTCTGTCGGATCGCTCCTGCTATTTATTTTAGAAAAAATAAAGAACTGTCCCAAAAGAAAAGCAACCAAAACAATAATAAGTAAAATAGAAATCCTTTTCATATCACTCCATGCTTCGTTCTTTATTAATATTAGCAATGTAGAAAAGTATTACAAACAGAATAAGAAAATACCCAACAAAGGCAGCAGTATAATAGTGGGTCCAGACTGAAATGTTTAAACAAATTAAACCAAGGGCTATTGAGATACAGGAAACCACGGCATAAACAACTGCTACTTTTCTTTCGGACAAACCAAGATAGGATAAATGGTGGGTAGTATGATCCCTGCCCCCGACAAATGGAGATTTTCCTTTAGATATACGTTTAATAGAAACCGTTGCCGTATCAATTATTGGTAATGCAAAGAAAAGTAACACGGCGCATACCTGCTTTGTAGGCACTTCATCAAGGTTATACTCTTTGTGGTTCCAGATAAAAATTATTCCGAATGTGGCCAGTAAAACTCCTAAAAACTGGCTCCCTGTATCACCCATATACATTTTTGATGGTGGCCAGTTAAAAAACAGGAATCCGATCAGCGCAGAAATAATACCTAAAATGAGCATGTTAAGATTAGAATTGATACCCTGTATGAAAATATCATCAATGAAAATGCCCAGAAAGATAAAGATTGCCACCAAGGTAGAAATAGCATCCATATTATCAAGCATATTTATTGAATTCATTATTCCAACAACCCAGAGTATCGTTAAAATATAATTCAGGTAATTATTATCAAAAATGGTGATATAAGTACCCGAAACTATCAATATGATGCCGCATAAAATCTGTGAAATCAGTTTAATTAAGACTTTGGTATTATAAGCATCATCAAACAAGCCCATAATAAATCCAAGAGTTGTAGCGCAAACAATTCCTAAAAGGTTGTAATTATGAAACAAGTTGTCTTTTTGGAAAAAAAACGATAACGCAACCAGTGAAAGTAAAAAGATAATAAAAAATGAGATCCCTCCGAAAGAAGGCTTATCGCCAGTATTCCAGCGTACAAGATTTTCGGTTTTGCTTCTCGTTCCTAAGTTTTTTGAAAACGTTACAAGTATCCTGTTTATAAGGATTGAGAAAAAAAGCGAAACGACGAAAAAAGAAAAATATGCTATAAATGAATATATTTCTTCGATTTCCACAGCAAAAAAATTTAGCCTGCAAAGGTACTAAATAATTTATTTGTAAATGAATGGAGACTGAAAATTATTAAAAGGGATGCCGTTTTTATCACGGTCAGACAAAACCGGGTTCTCAACCAACCATTTTATTCCAATATCCGGATCGTTCCATAAAATTACCTGTTCTGAATCGCGGTTATAGAAACCGGTACATTTATAAGAAAAAATAGTTTGGTCTTTTAGTGTAATAAATCCATGTGCAAAACCTGGTGGTATCCAAAGCATAAGCTTATTTTGTTCGGTGAGTTCCTGAGAAACCCATTTCCCATAGTGCGGTGAATTTTTCCTGATATCAACCGCCACGTCAAGAACACTGCCCTTTATCACCCTTACTAATTTACCTTGCTCAAATGGTGGCTTTTGCAAATGTAATCCCCGGAGCACGTCCTTTGAAGATAATGATTCGTTGTCCTGAACAAAATCATATTGAATTCCCAGCTCACTGCATTTCTTCTTATTGAACGTCTCATAAAAATAGCCTCTGCAATCTTCAAAAACATCAGGTTTTATGACAAAAACATCGGGTATCTGGGTGGGTATTTTTATCATTATTTATTTTTTTTAAATTTGAAATACCCAAGAATTCTTTTCATCAGCGGCTTTGGCTTTTTACGCGTAATCTCTTTTCCTGCTTCATCATGTTCTTCTAATCCATAACCATAACTATAACCATAACCATAGCCATAGCCATAGCCGTAACCGTAACCATAGCCTGTACTTTTAGAAGAATATTTTTTTCTATAAAATGCATTATTTACAGGTTCGGCTGCATTTAAAATTATTGAGATGTGCTTCAGCTTGCTGTCTTCAACCATACGCTCAAGGTCAAGAATGTAATATTTTTTAGAATAATTGGCCTTTATAACATAAATCGGGTAATCAGCAATCGATAAGGCCTTTATTCCATCGGTGACCAGGCCCACCGGAGGATTATCAATAATAATATAATCATATTTTGTCTTTAGGTAATCCAAAACGGAATCCGTATTCTGGCTGAATATTAATTCGGAGGGATTGGGCGGAACAGGGCCTGCAGTAATAAAATGGAGGTTTTTAATAGCGCTGTGATTGATACACCGGTCAATATCTGTCTTATTTGCAAGTATGGTACTCATTCCCTGGTGGTTGTCCGTCCCAAAACCGATATGTATTTTGGGTTTTCGCAAATCCAGGTCAATAACAATAACTTTCTTATTTGAAAATGCAATCACACCGGCGAGGTTAATAGCGACAAATGTTTTGCCTTCACCGGAAATTGTCGATGAAACTGCAATAATCTTGGGGCCGGGGGTATTGTTTAAAAATTGCAAATTGGTACGGATTGACCTCAAGGCTTCAGCAACAAGCGATTTGGGATGTTCATCAACAATAAGCTGAGAAACGGGAATATTTAATGAATATTTGGGGACCAAACCAATTACCGGCAGGTCGGTATATTTGAAAATATCATTAAGACTGAGGATATTGTTAAACAAAACATACCTGATAACAATGATTCCTAACCCAAAAAATAAAGATGCCATTATCGCTATTAAGTATATTTTCTTTTTAACCGGTGAAATTGGCTCGGCCGCAACGGACGAACGTTGTAAAATCACATTCTGTGACACATAACCTGCTTTAGCCAGAGAAAATTCAGCCTTTTTGTCAACGAGCTGTGTGTAATAGCGTTCATTAATTTCATAAATCCTTTGCAGGCTTGCCAGATCCACCGAATTGTAGTTATCCGCCTTTGTCTGTAGCCTGTCCTCATACATTAGAATTTTCTCGTTTATTTCTTTTTTTCTGTCGCTGATATTATTATTCAGATAGGAAATACTTTCAATTATCAGCTTTTTTTGAATCCCGATCTGATAATCTATCTCTTTAATCTGCCCGCTGTTCTCGGTGAGGTTGTATAATAATTTTTCACGATTTAAAGTCAACTCCTGCAAGGTGTTAAGTAAACCCGAAATCGAGCCCTTAAATTCGCTGCCCGACGTAATAGCAATAAGACGTGAAATGTCTGAGTTGTCGGAGGCTTTAATGTTCTTCTCGATTTCCTGCAGTTTATTTGATTCCAGCTCAAGAATTACAATTTGGTTTTGATAATCATTAAGCCTGGAAGCAAACGTAGGTAAGGGTTTGTTCTGAACGGAATCGATATTATGGATTTTCATAAAATCGGCTATTTCTCCCTGTGATTTAACAAGTGTATCATAGATTATCCCCATCCGCTCATCAATATAACTTAACATTTTGTCAGCGCTTTCAGCTTGCTTTTCAATGTCGTAACTATGAAATTCTTCTGCAATGGTATTTACAATGTCTGTGGCTTTTTCAGCACAATTATCCTGGTATTTTATCAGAATTGTTTTTGCCGCTTCATTCAGGATACTGATTTCAAGTTTTGAGATGACAATATTTACAATATTCTGAGGGTTATTCGCTATAAAATAAAATCTGTTATCGGTAAGAAAAGCCTCATTTCCATCTATATGATTATGGTCAACTGAAGTAACCGTGATATCAATATCCTGAAAAAGCGCTTTTTGATTAAATCCTATTTCTTTATGTTGTTCAACACCATTGCCCAGGTTATAACTGAAAGAAATTCTTGAACTATTAGGAAAATCCACCTGAATAGGAATGCCGTAAATAGCGGGGTTCTTGACGTTCACGCTTACCTTGTAGGGTGCGCTGGTATATTGTTCATAATCCAGCACGGTACCTTTGTTAAAATATGAAATATTCAGCGGGAGTTTATCTGCAACCCTTTGAATAAAGGTTGCCGATTTTATTAATTCGATTTTTTTTGCTAAAAAATTATCTTCTTCCAATAAAGGGGATGTTGTAGGCAAAAGATTTTTAGCCTCTTCATTTCTGTCGACCTGAATAACTGAACTGGCTTCATAAACGGGAAGTGTATATCGTATATATACAAAAGCCAGGACCACGGAGGCAATTAAAAAAATAAGCGGAAAATAAAAATTCTTTCTGAAAATAAACAGGAATAGTTTCAGGTCGATCTCATCATTTATCGGGGATATTTTTTTCTTCTGTACCATTATGTTACTTTGCAAAAATTTGGTAAATTAAAAAGAAGGTCGTGAGCAATGACAGGTAAGGAGAAATGTTTTCCAATATCTTTTGAGGTATCTTGTTACGCGGCTCCACATAAATTATATCATTAGCCTGTAATACCAGGTTGGCTTCTGTCATCCCTTTAATGGTTGAAAGATCTATTATATAAACCTTGGGGTTTTTCAGATCGCCCCTGATAAGCCTTATTTTATGAGCTTTCCCGTCCTGAATACCTCCGGCTTTTGCCAGCGCCTCAAAAAGCGTGGTGTTTGTATTGTCCAGCGTCAAAACCATCGCCTGGCTTCCCTCACCGCCGGGAAAGATGGTTACCCTGCTGTTCGTTACTTTTAATTGAACAAACGGGCTGTTGAAAAAAGTAGTATAACGTTCTTCGAGCATCTTCTCTGCTTCGCGGATCGTTTTTCCGGCGATCATGATTCTGTTCAGAATGGGCAATTTTACCTGTCCGTCAAATTCAACAAGGTATTTGTATTCCGTTTTCATTTGCAGGCCTGTTGTGCTTATAGGATCAATAATCCGTTCACCATCTTTGGTATAAATAGATACCTGAAGTTCATCATTAGGAGAAATTATATATTCCTGTGCTCTTATAGAGTCGGTAAATTCCGATATCGGGTACTCGCCCACCCTCAACATCTGGGAAGGTGCAAAAACCCTGCAACCTGAAGCGAACACTATAAAAGCAAGTAAATATAAAAAACGTTTCATTAAAATTTTTTTACAAATTTAATAATTTCTTATTTGATAATTTATTGTGACAGCAAATCATTGTATAAATTTTTCATGTCTTTGGCCAGACGGTTGTATGAAAATTTTTCATTTACAAAATCCCATCCTTTAGAGCCGAATTTTTTTCTCAATTCTTCATCCTGCACAAGTTCCATCAGCTTGTTGTAATAATCATTCCGGTTATTAATATCAGCAAGCAGTCCGGTTTGCCCCGGTAAAAGAATGTTTTCAATACCTCCGACATCGGTTGAAATTATCGGTTTCCCCGAAGCCTGAGCTTCTATGAGGCTTACAGGTGTTCCTTCGTTCAGTGAGGTCAGTGAAATAATATCCATTCCGGCATTCACATAATCCACATTTTTTATCCAGGAAGTAAAAGTAACTGTTGCTTTTCTTTTTTCTTTAGTAAAATCTACCCAATCCAAACCTAATGAATTACATTTTGACCTTATTTTGATCCTGTCCTCACCATCCCCCACAATGAAAGCTCTGATTTTTTTCCCTGATTTTTCGCTGAGATGCTTAATGCCTTCCAGGAAAAGTCCGTGATTTTTTATTGGAACGATGCGTCCGACTATACCAATAGCTATTTCATCATCACTGAGAAGGTAATCATTGCGGAATTTCAATCTTTTTTCGTCCATGTTTTCATGAAAACGGGTAAGATCAAATCCCAAAGGAATAACAGCCACTTTTTCCTCCGGGCAAATTTTATATTTCAGTACCAGGTCATGCTTTTGAATTTTACTCAAGGCAATTATCTTCGATGATTTTTTTGCAAGGTTACGTTCTATATGCTGATACAATGCAGACCGGATCCCACTGAAATAAGAATCAAAAACATGTCCGTGAAAGGTATGGATGATAACAGGAACTTTTAAGTTATAGGCAGCCCTCCGGCCCAGCGCACCTGCTTTGGAGGCATGAGTGTGAACAATATCCGGTTTAAATTCTTTGATGATCTCAGAAATTTTTCTAACGGCAAGCGCGTCTTTATAAAAATTGATCGGGCGTTGCATTTCAGGTATAATCAATGGATCGATTCCAAGGCTTGTTACGATAAATTCTGAATTTTCTTCAGTATCGTCATTCTTACCACCTACTAACAATGTTTCAAACTCAGGAGCCAGATATTTTGTCAGGTATGAGGCATTGTAAGTGGGGCCACCGAGGTTGAAACGGTTGATGATCCTTAATACTCTTGGCATAAACGAGCTATCCTTATTAATTAAAATATTTTTTCCACCAGTATTGAAAAACTATCAGTCCCCAGATCTGTGCATGAACGTCACCGGGATTATTTGATTGTAAACGAGTTTTAAGTTTTTTTGTTTCGGATATACTGAAAATGTTTTGTCCGGCAATAAAGTCGTCATTCAATAAATCGTCGTTAATCAGCGAGAACAACTCATTGCGGAACCATTTCAGCAAAGGTACTTCAAACCCATGTTTGGGCCTGTGATAAATTTCAGGGGGTAAAACTTCTCTGAACGTATCCTGCAAAATTCTTTTCCTGAGATTTCCCTGAACTTTATAATTATCCGGTAAGGAAAAAACATAGTTTACCAGTTCGAAATCCAGAAAAGGCGCCCTCATTTCAAGCGAATTTGCCATCGACATCATATCGGCCTTTGTATTCATATCGTTTATCAAAACGTGTTTCATGTCTGCAAAAAAAACATCGTTCATGCTGCCCCCGGGGATTATATTTTTGATTACAGATTCTTTGCGTTTCAGGTAATCGTAAACATCGGTTTTTTCCAACAGGATCTGAGCAGCTTTCTTTTCGGAAATGAACGAACACCATCGCCAGTAACGTTCTTTTTCAGAAAGGTTCAGCCCATCGGCATATTTTGCAATTTGCCGGAATTTGTTTGATAACGCTGAATTCCGTGATTGTGGGAGCAAATTAAAAAACGGAGATCCATATTTTAATAGTTTTACAAAACTGCCGGCTGATCTTATTTTTAATTCAGCGGTATGTTTCATATACCCCCCGAAAAGTTCATCGGCGCCGTCGCCCGACAAGGCGACAGTTACATGCTTACGGGTTTGCTGACAGAGCAAATAAACCGCAATGGCCGAAGAATCAGCAAAAGGATCGTCGGTATAATCAAGCACCGGGAACAACACAGAAAGCAGATCGTCGTTTGTGAGCGAGAAAACGGTATGATTGGTTTGGAATTTTTTTGCAACAATTTGTGCATACCGGGTTTCGTCAAAAAAAGGCTCATCCCTGAATCCGACAGAAAATGTATTCAACTGCTTCGTAAATTGTGAGGCAAGCCCCACAACCACAGAAGAATCCACGCCCCCGCTCAGAAACGCTCCCAATGGCACATCTGAAATCATCCTTCGCTCAACGGATGCATTTAATAGTGAGCCTATCTTTTTCTTTGCGGTATCATAGGAATCATAGGCAAGCTCCATGTTCTGCTTTGGGTAGGGGATCGCATAATATTGTTTTTGCTCCACCGAATTCCGTTTAATCATCAGGTAATTACCGGGCTCAAGCTTTACCACATTTTTTACCATCGTATAATTTGCAGGAATATAATTCATCTGCAGATAAGCATATAATGATTCTGTATCAAGCGCTTTTGGGATGTCCATGGCAAACAGGGCTTTCATCTCGGATGCGAAACACAATTTGTCCTGATCCTGATATACTAAAAGTGGTTTGACTCCAAAGCGGTCTCGTGCTATAAAAACCGTATTTTCAACATTGTCATGTATGGCAAATGCAAAGAAACCATTTATTTTTTCAAGGAACGCAGGCCCTTCCAACATATACAGGTGTAACAGCACTTCGGTATCACTGCTTGATTTTAGTTGTATTCCCTGCGAAATAAGCTGATCGCGGTATGTTCTGTAATTATAAAATTCTCCGTTTAGAATAATGGTGTATCGTCCTGAACTTTCTGTAAACGGCTGCGAAGCTGCTTCCGTAACATCAATAACAGAAAGCCTGTTGTGTCCGAAAGCAACGTTATTATTGATATACACCCCCGTGTTATCGGGCCCGCGCATATGCATTACAGCAACAGCACGGTGGATGTTGTTCAGGTATTTCTGCCCTTCTTCCCGTAAAGCCACGATACCTGAAATGCCACACATCTTGTTTTATTATTAAATATGAATTACTTCTCCGTATGCTGCTGCCACAGCTTCCATAAAAGCTTCGGACATGGTCGGATGCGGATGTATAGAATTCAAAATTTCATGGGCCGTTGTTTTCATGGTACGTGCCACCACAACTTCAGCAATCATTTCGGTAACATTTTCACCGATGAAATGTGCACCCAGCAATTCGTTATTTTTTGCATTAAAGATCACTTTGATAAAACCATCCCGGAAACCTGCAGCGCTTGCTTTTCCTGATGCAGTAAATGGAAATTTGCCAATTTTCAGTTCAAAGCCGGCTTCAATAGCTGCTTTTTCAGTGTAACCCACAGATGCAATTTCCGGATGCGTATAGGTGCAGCCAGGGATATTATTATAGTCAATTGGTTCAACGGATTTACCTGCAATTTTTTCAACACAGACAATTCCTTCGCGGGAAGCAACATGCGCTAATGCCGGGCCTTTAACGATGTCGCCAATGGCGTAATAGCCTTCCACATTCGTACGGTAAAAATCATCGACCAGCACTTTTCCTTTTTCATTAATTATTCCTGTTTCTTCCAGGCCAATATTTTCAATATTAGTACTTACACCAACCGCCGATAGTACGATCTCAGCCTCAACGACCTCCTCTCCTTTTGGTGTTTTTATGGAGACTTTGCATAGATCTCCGCTGGTATCAACTTGCTCCACGACCGAAGACGTATAGACTTTCATGCCGCCTTTTTTAAACGAACGTTCCAGTTGTTTGGAAACCTCTTCATCCTCTATAGGAACCACAGCAGGCAGCATTTCTACCAATGTAACTTTAGTTCCGATGGTATTATAAAAGTGGGCAAACTCAGAGCCTATAGCTCCGGAACCAATAACAACCAATGATTGCGGTTGTTTTTCCAGTGTCATGGCCTGCCGGTAACCGATAATTTTTTTTCCGTCAATTTTCAGATGAGGAAGCTCACGTGCCCGTGATCCGGTTGCCAGAATAATATGGTTGGCTTCGTAAATTGTTATATTACCATCCTGGCCCGTAACTTCAACTTTTTTTCCAGGTAAAATTTTCCCTTTACCACTTAATACTTCTATTTTATTCTTTTTAAACAAAAATTGAATTCCCCGGCTCATGCCTTCAGCGACACCTCTGCTGCGGTTAATTATCGCTTCAAAATCCGGTGTGAGTTCGCCGGTGATTTTAACTCCATAATCAGCCGCATGCTTTGCATAGTTATATACCTGTGCTGATTTTAATAATGCTTTGGTAGGAATGCAGCCCCAGTTGAGGCAAATACCGCCAATTTCAGCTCTTTCAACCACAGCAACTGTAAATCCCAATTGCGACGCTCTAATAGCAGCCACATAACCACCAGGCCCGGAACCAATAATGATAATATCGTAATTCATAGTATTAATTTTAAACTAAGTGCAAAAGTAATAAAAAAGGGCACAACTTATTTTACCGGTGTTTTCAAATAAACTTTACTTCGAACTATTGTCAAGTAAATTATCTATAAAGTAAAGGATGTAAAAAAAAATTTCGTCTTTTTCCTCTTATCCTAAAGGAAGAATTGGTTTTCAGCAATTTACATCCTTTAGGACCGAGGAAAAATAAATTGATGAAAAGCAATTCTTCAAATATATTGGAGGTTATATTTAAATAATGCTTGAAAGTTAGTCCGCTGTGGCGGATGGGAAGGCTTTTCATAAATATATAAAATTATTAACTGGCATCTATGATTACTTCCTTTAAGCTGCTAATATATGTATGAAGGTGTGACAGGTGTGTTGTCTATTTGGATTAATTAAGTTAATCATGAGACAAATCTTATAACAAATCATGATAATTTACGTTTCATGTTACTTCAATTCAGAAATCAGCAGGGAACAAGGCATCTGTGAAAAGGAATTGTTACCATTTAAAAGATAATTCAACCAAAAAAAATCTTCCGGGAGATAAATATCCTTTGCTGTCAACAAAACGCTTGTTCAACAAGTTCTGGCAAACAACGGAGGCATTGATTTTATTCAGGAACAATCGTTGCAGTTTTATATCAAGATCAAAATACGAATCCAGCTGAACCGTATTTTCATCATCCACCCATTCCTTATCAATAAATTTTGCCGTGAGCGTTGTATTTACGATTTTATTGTTCCAGATAAAAACACCACTTACAAGGTTTTTGGGCACCTCAATAAGGTATTTTCCGGTAAGGTCTGTTGAAGTGGCAGCGTCGGTCTTATATGCACCAATAATTGAATTATTATAAGAGTAACAGGCCGTCAGGCTAATGTTCCTGGTAAAGCTGATTTTAGTTTTAAGCTCAAATCCTGCAATATCAACCCTGCCCACATTCTGTCTTTTAATCACAGCCTTTTTCTTAGAGCCGCTGGTATAAACAGAATCACCGGTAGCTACAAAATACTGAAAATCGCTTCCGACCGAATAAAAGGCAACCGGCTGAATCAACAGCCATTTTAACGGACGAATGCCTGCACCGAGTTCAATACTCTGGATACGTTCGGGTTTAAGATCAGGATTGGCAAGTTTAAATCCTTTGTTAACATCGCCGGTCCGCGAAAGATCGCTTACATTTGGCGGTCTGAAACCCCATGAATACAAAGTATAAATGTTATAGTTTTCGTTAAAAATATATTTTAGTCCGGCTTTGGGACTAATTGCAAACCAGGTTTTATTACCGAAATCACCCTGATAATCAAATAGAAATTCTGTTGCCAGCGTAGGAGAATAAATGTGGAACTCGCCCCCGTAAAAGCGCACCAGATCGGCACGGACCGATGCAAGTACCACTAATTTATCTTTCAACAAGGATAGCTGATCCTGAATAAAAACCCCGTAAAAATCCATTTTGCCATTATTTTCAATGGTATCAACCGAAGTATGATAAATGTCTTTTGAAAAGCTGGAACCGCTTTTAAAATCGGCACCGACAGTAAGCACATTATATTTCAGTTTTCGAGTTGTATAGCTAAACCAAAGCCCCTCATCCTGGGTGGTGGTGTATGTATTGTAAAACGCATACAGCCCGGTATTTTTTACTGATTCATTTTGTTTGAAATAAAATTCTTTCTTGAAAAAAGCGTTCAGATGGATTTCTGATTTTTCAGTATCCCGGTTGTAAGCGATCCTGGCAAAATGAGTCCGGTACTGATTAAAACTTCCCTGTGGTTCATAAAATTTACTTCCGTTTCCGCGCATGTCGGATGAATACTCATATGCAACCTCGATGTTATGGCCCTTATTGAAATTATACCCGCCTTTTGCGGTGACATTGTATTCCATAAGATAAGTTCTTACATCGTTCGAATCCCTAAGAGAATCTGGAGCCATAATATAGCCGCCGCTTTTCCGGTAAAAGCCATCGGCGCCCCAGTAAAAGCCTTTGTCAATTTTACCTTTAAATCCTCCAACAGAAAGCGCCCCGCCCTGAGTGTTATAAGTTCCAAAAAACACTTTTGCCCTTGCTTCAAATGATTTCTGAGGTTTGTGCGTATTGATGCAGATAACCCCCGACATGGCATTACTACCATACAAAGCTGAATTGGCCCCTTTCAGGACTTCAATATTATCGATTTTATCGGAATATAATTTGTTCCAGATATTAGCACTCCCGTCGAAAAGGCTGTATGGAACGCCATCAAGCAATATCAAATTGTGAATATTACGATTTAGCCCGCGCAAAGTCACATCCCCGGTTTTATTGTAAATACCGTAATTTCTTGATGCGTTCAGGCCGGGAATCAGCAGAAAGGCATCGTCAACAGACACCAACGGCAACTCCTGTAATTGCGACTTTGAAATCACTTCGATGCTTGCCGGAACCCGAAACCCTTTGTCTGTCCGGGTAGCCGCCACCGTAACTTCAGAAATATCGATCACCGTTTTTGAGAGCCTGGTCATAATATATTTTTCACTTTTCTTCCCCAGAATAACCACTGAAGTGTCATTTTTATAACCGATATAACTCACAACAACGTGATATTTTCCCGGCTGAAGGTTCTTAAAGGCATAGGCCCCTTCTTCATCAGCAGAGCTGGTCATGTTAAATTCAGAAATTGTAATCGAAGCGTATGGTAGAATATTTCCGGTCTGTTCATCAACTACAATACCGCTTATTTTATTTTGGGCCAACACCGGAACAAAACAAAATAAAACAAAACAGAGTATTGCGAATCTTTTCATCATTGCTGGATCCTAAGTGAAAACTGGATGGTTCCCGAATCGGTGCCTGATACGTTCTCAACAGCAAACATCCCAAATTTGGCATGTGTGGTTTTAAAAGAATAGACATCGCCGGCCACAAGGTTTTTTGCCTTACGTTTGCCGTTTATCTCATCATAGGCTACCAGCAGCAGGCTGTCGTTATGAATATTATTAAAATCGGTTGTTGTATAAGACGTTTTAAAAAAACGCGTTTCATTGCGAACAGTCCAGTAAACAGGGCTGGTAACTCCGCTGTAAATAGAGGCGTCAATATTTGCACCGGGCGAGGCTATGGTGTTATAGTCTCCGGCAGGATCATAATAGTAAAGCAATTCAATAGAATCCTGTACATTAAAAGCATCGGCCTGAAACCAAATATTACCACTGTTCAGGCTCATAAAACTTCCTGTTGTTATGCAATTTTGTGCCCCCAGGACCAACCCGTCAAATATCAATACATCTTGATATCCCGCAGATGTATCGACTTTCAAAGTAAAAGAAACAGCAGCATTTTTTCCGTTCTTGTCAATGGCCATAAAAGTCCAGGTCTCGCTGTCATAAACATTTTTGGTAAGAATTTTTGAAATAATGATTTTTTCATTATTCACACCTGTATCAAAATAGCCTATTGTTTCTCCGAGGTGGGTATTTTTGATGACAATATTGGTAATATTTGCATCGCCCATTTCGGCAACCAGCCTCACGGAAAAATTGGTCCCGGCTGCCAGCACCGTATCTTTGAATAAAAATCCGGTGGACGTCTCAAGATAAATCGTGGGAGGTACAGATTCGTTTTTTCGGCAGGAGGCTAAAAAACAAATTATGATGGCCGTAAAAAAGAAAAGTGCAATTTTTTTCGAGGTTATGAATTCACCTGCATGACGGAGAAAAATATTTTTGCCATGTAAATTCATACTTTTAGTTTTATACAGAAATAAGTATTACTGCTTTCTTTTTATCAGTTTGAATATACCAAGGGCAATAAGTCCTCCCGCAGCACCAAAAACAAAATGCATCACAAGAGGATAAATAAACCCGGTAACAAATGACCCGAAAAGAACGCCGGTTGACAGGGTAATGAAAAGGCGTATAATTGGGATGGTCATATACGCCACCCCTGATAAAAGGGCTACCAGCACCACACGATGATTTTTTGTGCTGAAAACATGGTAAAAAATATCAACTATAAATCCGGGAAGTATATACAGAATGGGCATGAAGGGATCTTTGAAACCAAGAGGCAGCATCAGCATGGCAACAGCGCCTATACTTGACAAGCTTGAAGCGTAAGGCTTTTTTGAAAAGAAGCGTCCGGAAAAAAGCATCGCCATAAAAACAATTCCCCAATGCCCCGGCAACCTCAGGGGAAAACGGAATTTTGCATGAAGCACTACGCCTACAGCTCCTATAAGAGTTAGGAGCATTATTTCAAGGACGGTCAATAAAACCTTAGTTGGATATGTGCTTGATATATTCTTTTGTGACAACCGTGTATTCATAATCATTTGTATTTGCAGGTTCTACATAAAGTACGGCATGTTTATTCTGTAAAACAGGCCTCCACCATTCTGTCAGCAATATTTTTTCAAAATTAGATAATATTTTATTATCGGTAGTTTTAATTTCATGTATGCCGGTAATTTTCAGAATTTCTTCGGCTGAATATATTCCGAAAATTTCGCGCATGCCTTTACATAATAAAAAACGCCCGTCGTTACCGGCAGCATGCAGTCCCACAGCAGCCAATGATCCAATAATACCCTGCCGGGTCCCGGTATATCCCTCTAAAAAAATATCATGTTTCCGTGCCAGCTCCCTCGACATGTCCATGGTCAGCACTTCAGTTTTAGCTTTCATTGCGTATGAAATCAACTCATCTGTAACATTATGCTCTGTGCACACGCACAATCCGGCGTCGGAGCCGGTAGCTGAATTCTCCACCAGGTATTTTGCCGAAAGATCGATAATTCGTTCCAGCTTATTTTTTTCAGCATTCATAACAATGCATGCCGAACTATTATGCGAGGTATACGGGATATTTTCATGTACAAACAACTGATGCCGTGTTACACCTGAAACAACACCAAGGTTTTCTTTCTGAATCATGGCCGCAAGTTCGCGCGCTCTGAATCCAGTACCTCTGCTTTCAGCATTATCCGTGTCATCAATAGCGACAAAAACTTTCATGTTATTATACCTGCTTCAGTAATTTCTTGAATTTCTTTATGGTTTCATCAACATTTTTCTGAAACTCCTCATGAAACCGGATGTAAGCTTCTGTTAACCGCATTCCTTCACCTGTCAGGATTGTAATTCCACCCGACTTTCCGCCGCGGTGTTTCTCAACGATCTGAAAACCAAGGATCATTTCCATTTTTCTGACGTCGCCCCAGGCTTTGCGATAACTAATATTTTCTTTGTCGGCCGCAGCTTTCAGCGAACCAAGCTTTTGTATTGAAATAAGCATCTGCCATTTATCATCATCAATGATGGCAGCACCATTTTCGGAAGACATCCAAAGTTTATAGTTAATGCGGATGTTGGAATATTTTTCAATTTTTTTATTTTCCATGCGTCCTGCAAATTGATTCATATCATAGGGCAAAATAAAATCACCCGAAGGTGATTTTGCTTATTATTGATAATTCTCTGCGAGCCTTCGTAAAGCTACTATTTCGCGCCATTTTTTACGGGCTTCGATAGCCGGCGAACCAAAATAAACTTTGCCGCCTTCCATTGATTTATCTACAGCTGAAGTAGCGAGGAGAACAGCGCCTTTTCCAATCACAATATCTTTATTGACCATTACCTGCGCCCAGATGCAAACGTCATCTTCAATGATTGTGACACCGGCTATTGCTGAATGCGCTCCAATCAGGCAGTTTTTACCAACATGGGTATCATGTCCGATCTGCACATGATTATCAAGCTTGGTACCTTTTCCGATGATAGTATCTCCCGACACGCCTTTATCAACCGCACAGAGTGCTCCGATTTCGACATCGTCGTCAATGATGGTTCTGCCGCAAGATTCCATTTTATCATAATGTGTCGGGCGGCGTTTAAAATAATATGCATCTCCGCCAATCACAGCACTTGATTGAATAATGACATTATTGCCAATGATGGTATGATCATAAATGCTCACATTCGGATGGATAATACAATTTTTTCCGATTTTCACATGGTTGCCGATAAAAACACCGGGCTGTAAAATAGTGCCTTCGCCTATTTCAGCTGAATCGCTGATATGCTTGGGACAAGGTTCAAATTTACGGAAACGTGCGACAATTTTATTGTAATCCCGAAAAGGATCATCCGAAATAATAAGAGCTTTGCCGTCTGGCGGGGTCATGGTTTTATTGATGATAACTGTAGATGCCTTTGAACCCAGGGCTTTTTCATAATATTTGTGAAAGTCAACAAAAGTAATATCGCCGGGTTCGACCATATGAATCTCGTTGATACCTGTAATTTCGTGGTCATCGCTGCCAATATATTTTGCGTTTACAAACTCAGCAATATCCTTTAACGTGTAACTGTCTTCAAATTTCATAATAAAAAATGTTAATCTATTAAGGTCAGCCTATGATTTAACCCGTTCGTAATAGGAATGAGTTCTTGTGTCTATTCTTATTTTTTCACCGATATTGATAAACAGGGGAACATCAACAATGGCGCCTGTTTCCATGGTAGCATGTTTAAGTGCGTTGGTTGCAGTATCGCCTCTGAGTCCGGGTTCGGTATAAGTTACTTCCAGCTCGATAAAAGCTGGCAATTCGCAAGAAAGGGGACGTTCGGTATCAGCATGAAACATGATTTCAACATTCTGCCCTTCTTTCAATAAATCATGTGAATCGATTAGTTCCTCCATAATGGTAACCTGTTCGAAATTTTCCACATGCATGAAATTATAGCCGGTATCGTCTTTGTACAAATATTGGTATGGCCTTCTTTCAATGCGTGTTACTTCTATTTTCGTTCCGGAGTTAAACGTATTTGAAATTACTTTTCCCGTAGTCAGGCTTTTAAGCTTGGTACGGATAAACGCACCGCCTTTCCCCGGTTTAACATGCTGAAAATCAACAACAACAAATAAATCATTGTTATATTCAATACATAAACCGTTTCTGATATCTGCAGTTGTAGCCATAAATGTCTCTTTTTTTCAAAAATTCGTGCAAAAATAGTCAAAATAATGAAACAACAAGCGAGAATTTTGATTTCAACATTGGTCATTTGTCGTTAGTCATGAAAATGGCTTGAAATTATTAATGACTTTGCATTCAAGATTTTTAGTCACGGATTCAGCACTACATGGATTGAAGTGAGGGCCAAAATTTACAAGCCGAGCATTTTCCGTATTTCGCTGGTGGTAATTTCCTCAGGGTCAGTTTCGTAGGCTGTAAAAGTAACGGCAACCATTTTAGGGGAGCCTGCCCAGGTATTTTTTACGCTTATTTTGTCAACGAGTCCGATTGAACCATTTTCATCTATTAAAAAAATGGCTGTTTCCGATTCCGGGTCAAAAGAAATCCTGGATGTTTCTTTTAAGTTTCCATAAGAAAGAACTCCTTTAATTCGTGAATCAATTACATGTATCGTAACGGCCTTCATTTCCTTGCCGAATTGGTTTTTGAAATGTGCTATCACGTTCACAGGATTTTTCAGCCGCATTATCTGGTCACAGTTCCAGAAACCAAAACCGTCAATATCAAGGCTTCTGGTGATGGTTGAATAACTTGTGCGAAAATTATCCAGGCTATCTTTTTCTTTTGCCAGCCTCCGCATTGCATAATCAAGCCATTCCTCCCTGCTCATTTTCTTTTCTTCAGGGCTCATTGCTGCCCGAATTCTTTTCCATGCAGTTTTCTGTGCCCGCGCCATTTTTCGGGCAATATTCTTGTCAAAACGGGCTTCATACCTGTTCAGTGATGTTGTATAGCGTTTATCCATGCGGGCATATACTTTTAGGTATTTTTTGGTATCTGTAGTATAATCAGGCTTCACAGGAAAAGCTTCCATGGTCACCGTTTCATGCGGTGATTTTAGCTCAATAGTGAACAAATTCTGCGTGCTGTTGTATCTTATTCTTGTATCTGTCCATTTCTTGCGGGATACATACTTATTTGCAAATTCCTGTCTGGATAGGGGGCCGGAATATACCCACACATGGCCATTAAATGCATTGAGTTCTGCACTTGAAGAATATTTTTTTAAATTCATTATAAAATTTGGTAGTTTCCTGATATCCTTATCCTTAGTGTATCGGTATATTCTCCTGATTTTAAAATACTTATCGAGCAACCTTTTCTTTCCTTGGAAATATCCCGCCGGAATCTTAGCAGTCCGAACATAGGTAGAATCATTATAGCGTTCCGCAAAACGCACGGTGTCGAAATTATAATTAAAAAGGTCATAATACTTTTTGTAAGCCCACGAATATTCAGGTTTATTAATTTTGAAATTATTCTGAAGCGGTGTGGTGAAATCCCAGTTTCCGGTATTTTCATTGAGGCGGTACAGGTTGAATCCCGAAGTGGTATCCAGCGCAGCAAAATCAAGGACTATTTTTTTGCCGGGAGCCATAGACAATAGCTCATTGTCTTTAAAAGCATATATTTCAAACATCCCCGACGTACGGAAAAAATATTGCTGTCCGGCGCTGTCGTATGTCATGGGAACACCATTCGCTACGATGTCAACCACATCGTCAAATTCGTGATAATAAATATCAACATCATCAGTAACAATTCGTCCCAGTGAGTCAATAAAAGAATCAGGAGAAATGTAGATGGTGGTTCCTGAATTGTTTAAAAGCTTCCTTTCCCTGCTTGGGTCGATCGTATATTTTTTTACCGCGGATTTGGTGCCGCCCACAACGGGAGTTACAATATTTCCGTAATATTTTGTAATAGCTCCTGGTACAATTTGTTGGGGGCTGTTTTTTTTATTTGCATATACATTATCGGGTTCACGGTAAACTGCAATGAAAAGGTCTATATTTTTAAGTTTCTTTTTTAGAAGAACCGAATCCATCCTGCTGAAACACGTAACAGATAAATTTTTGAGCGGAAGGCTGTCTATCTGTTTCACCAGTTTTCTAATGTCACTGAAATTATTTTCTGAGATATCAAGTGTATTTATTTTTACAGTTGTTCCGATCGCATCGGGCAGGTCCTGCATCCAGTTGTCCGACAGGTCAAGGCTCGTCAGATTCTTTGGTAACGGAGCTTCATTATTCAGCTCGAGTTTATTGATGGAAGATAAGGTAAGCCTTTCCAGATTGGTAAGCGGCGAAATATTCTTCATTAGTTTCGTACCGTTCACAAACTCATAATTGGTGATACTAAGTAACTTCAGCTTTCTGAAATTACTGATATTTGCCGGTATATCTGCCGATTCGTTATCGTCAAGTATTACAACAGTCAGCGCGGGCATACCGCTCAGATAATGAAATAATTTTTTAAAATTCAGGTCAGGGCAGTTGACAACAGAAATCGCGCTTAGGTTTCTGAAATCTTTTAAGGATGAAGGAATAGAGGTGCCTACATAATTATTAATATTTAAAATGGTGATCTTTTCTTTGAACGGGTAACCGGTAAAAAATGCGTCAAGATCTTTGGAAGATGAAACCCCGCTTAATTCGATACAGAAGGTATTACTGTCTAGGTAACGAAATCCCTGTTCAGAATTGTATTTTTCGAAGTCATAAAAAAAACAGTCTGACGTGTCGTTTGTCTGACCTTCCGCAAAATGCAGATTATTAAATAACAAACACAAAATCAAGAGATGTATTTTTTTCATTTTATAATATTTATCAGGTTATCAAAAGGGTATAAATATAACATGAAATTATGTCCATTTATTATGAATACCGGAATTAAATGAGCGGCATTGTCAAAATTATTTTATTATCATTTTATTTTCATGACCTTTTAAACAATTTTTTGATTCCAATTCAAGCTAAATAAGGAAATATCTGTACCTGCCAAGGACATTTTTTCAAGTTATTTAAATTTATCAACAATTCTATTTTCAACCTTCTTATTCCCTAATTTTACAAAACGAAAAAAACAGCACAATTTTCAGTTATTATGGTCAATTTCACTCATTTACATGTTCACACGCAGTACTCAATTCTGGACGGTGCTTCTGATATTGAAAAACTAATTTCAAGAGCAAAAGAGCTTGGCATGAAATCTATTGCCATCACCGACCATGGTAACATGTATGGTGTTAAGGAATTTTATAACGTTGCTGAAAAAAAAGATATTAAACCTATTCTCGGCTGTGAGACCTATGTAGCAGCAAAGGGCCGCAAAGACAAATCAGATTCAGACGACAGGTCCGGTTTTCACCTTATATTACTTGCCAAAAACGAAACCGGTTATAAAAACCTCTGCAAACTTATTTCTCTTGCATGGCTTGAAGGTTTTTATTACAAAGCCCGCATCGACTGGGAACTTTTATCGCAATACCACGAAGGGCTGATTGCATCAACCGCATGTATTGCAGGAGAAATTCCTTACTTTATCCTGAACAACGACCTGGAAAAAGCGGAGCAGAAAATCCAGGACTTTAAAAACCTGTTCGGGGATGATTTTTATCTTGAACTGATGCGTCATAAAACCGGTGATCCCAGGAAAGATGAAGAAGTTTATGCACAGCAGGAAATAGTGAATCAGGCGCTGATCAAGCTATCACGCAAACATAATGTGAAGCTGATTGCCACTAACGACGTACATTTTATAAATGCCAAGGATGCTGAAGCCCACGACCATTTACTGTGCATCAATACGGGAAAACTCCTCACCGATACCAACAGGCTGAAATATACCAGAATGGAGTACCTGAAAACTCCTGAGGAAATGCTTGAATTATTTGCGGATATTCCCGAAGCAGTTGAAAACACCAATGAAATTGCAGACAAAATTGAGGCATTTAAACTTAATAAACCTCCTATCCTGCCTGATTTTCCGCTTCCCGAAGGCTATAAAGACACGTATGAATACCTGGAGTTTTTAACCTATGAAGGTGCAAATAAACGTTATCCCGAAATTACCACTGAAATAAAGGAGCGGATTGAATTCGAGCTTTCTGTAATCAAATGGATGAAATTTCCCGGTTATTTCCTTATTGTTAATGACTTCATCAGGGCTGCCCGCGAAATGGGTGTTTCGGTTGGTCCCGGGCGTGGATCAGCAGCCGGCTCCGTGGTGGCCTATTGCCTGTTCATTACGGATATTGAGCCTCTGAGGTACGGTTTGCTTTTCGAAAGGTTTCTCAACCCCGACCGTATCAGTATGCCTGATATGGATATTGACTTTGACGAAGACGGCCGCGAGAAAGTGATCAAGTGGGTGGTGGAAAAATACGGAAAATCGAGGGTTGCACAGATCGTCACGTTTGGCACCATGGCGTCAAAGATGGCGATCCGTGATGTTGCACGGGTTGAAAATCTTCCGTTATCAGACGCCGATAAGTTGTCAAAGCTGGTACCTCCGCGGGTAAAAAACCTGAAGGAAGCCATCGAAAGCACCAACGAACTCAGGCACGCCAAAGAATCTTCCAACCCGCTCATTTCCAGAACTATTAAATATGCCATGGAACTCGAAGGTTCAGTAAGGCATACCGGAATTCACGCGTGCGGCATTATCATTGGGAAAAATGACCTGATTGAACATATTCCTTTGTTCACATCAAAAGATTCCGAACTGATGGTTACCCAATACGAAGGTTCTCATGTTGAATCGGTCGGATTGCTGAAAATGGATTTCCTGGGGTTGAAGACATTGTCAATTATCAAAGATACCCTTGAAAACATCAAATTCTCCAAAGGGATAGACATTGACCTTAACAACATACCTCTTGATGATAAAGAGGCTTATGAATTGTTTAGTAACGGAAATACCACCGCCATTTTCCAGTTTGAATCGGACGGCATGAAAAAACACCTTCGTGAATTGAAGCCCAACCGTTTTGAAGACCTTATCGCCATGAATGCCTTGTACCGTCCGGGCCCGATGGAACACATCCCGAGCTATATCAGACGAAAACACGGAAAAGAAAAGATCACATACGACCATCCTCTGATGGAAGATAGCCTTAAAGACACTTACGGAATTACTGTTTATCAGGAACAGGTAATGGAATTGTCGCGCAAGCTGGCCAACTTCACACGCGGTGAAGCAGACCAGTTACGTAAAGCAATGGGTAAGAAAAACCGAAGGCTGATGAACGAGTTAAAGGAAAAATACCATGCCGGCTGTGCAGCAAATGGTATTACGGATTCGGTTGCAAAAAAAATATGGTCAGACTGGGAATCTTTTGCTGAATATGCTTTCAATAAATCGCACTCTGCCTGTTATGCCATTACCGCTTACCGCATGGCTTACCTTAAAGCCTATTATCAGAACGAGTTTATGGCAGCCGTGCTCAGCCGGAACGTGTCAGATATAGACGAAATCACCTTCCTGATCGATGAATGTAAAAAACTGAATGTACGCGTTCTGGGGCCTGATGTGAACGAAAGCCAGGTACGCTTTGTGGTAAACGCCAAGGGTGAGATACGTTTTGGGATGGCGGCTGTCAAAGGATTGGGGAACGCAGCTGTAGAATCCATAATTTCTGAACGTGATAAGGATGGGGTATACAAAAATATTTTTGATTTTCTTAATCGTGTCAGCCTGCGTGCTGTAAATAAAAAAAGCATTGAAGCCCTTGCCATGGCGGGTGCTTTCGACAGCATGGGTATTCACCGGGCACAATTTTTCTATAAGCTTCCCAACGAGGAAATAACGTTTCTTGAAAAAATCGTAAGGCATATCTCACTCTTACAGAACAAACAGAATTCGATGCAGCAATCGCTGTTCGGCGAAAGTGCCGAATCGGAGATTCCCGATCCCGAGCTTCCGGTATGCGAACCCTGGAGTACCATCGAAATGCTGAATCATGAAAAAGAAGTCATCGGATTTTATATGTCGGGGCATCCGCTCGATAATTATCATATCGAGATGAAACATTTTACCAATTTTACCCTGGACAAATGCCAAAATCTCACTCCTTTCGCAGGCAGGGACATCCGTTTCGGCGGTATGATTACCCAGGCGGGGCACAAATTAAACAAGAACAACAAGCCTTTCGGATACTTTGAGCTGGAAGACTTCACAGGAACCACCCGGCTGAGCCTATGGTCCGAAAACTACGACAAATTCAAACACCTGCTTGAAATAGGCAAGTGCATTTTTGTTTCCGGCAAGGTGGACCGCAGGGGCTGGGATACTAAGGAAAAAGAAAAAGATCCCAATTATGTTATTGAATATGAAATAAAAATTCATTCGATCGAACCGTTGTACAGTATCATGGAGAAAAGGGCAAAAGAACTCACGCTTTACATCAACCTGGATCTAGTTAATAGTCAATACATTGAGCGGATCAAGCAGCTTATTAATGAATTTCCGGGTACCGTAAAGCTTAAATTGCAGGTGGTTGACGAAGAAGAGGACATTTCGGTTGACATGTTATCCAGAAAGAGTAAGGTAAACTGTGAAGGATTTTTGAAGGAAATTGAAACGATTAGCGGAATAAGATATAAACTGAATTGATAAAGTGATTAAATTTGTACAAATTAAAACATAGATTTTATGGCACAAGAAATTAACGACGGCAATTTTGAAGAATTGGTTACCAAATCAGGCAAAGTAGTAATGATTGACTTCTGGGCTGAGTGGTGCGGGCCTTGCAGAATGATTACTCCAATTGTTGAAGAACTGAGCAAGGAATTTGAAGGCAAAGCCATTATCGGAAAAGTAAATGTGGATGAAAATCCCGGTATCACCACAAAATTAAAAATACGCAATATTCCAACACTTTTGTTTTACAAAGACGGTGTAGAAGTTGATAAAATCGTAGGCGCCTCTTCCAAACCGGCTATTGCAAGCAAGCTTAACAGCTTACTTTAATTTATTATAAGGCAACCTTATGGCTGTGCCTATTGATCAAAAACTGATACAAGCTTTTGGCAATCTTGAATTTATTGCCAAGCAGGTTGTCGAGGGTTTTATTACAGGATTGCACAAAAGCCCTTTTCATGGTTTTTCTGTTGAATTTTCGGAACACCGCCCGTATAATCAGGGCGAATCCATCCGTCATATCGACTGGAAACTTTATGGCCGGTCGGACAAACTTTTCACCAAACGTTTTGAAGAAGAAACCAATTTGCGCTGCCAGATCATCATCGACAATTCATCTTCGATGTATTACCCGGTAACTAAAGACATTTCGGTTAACCATCCGAACAAAATCACATTTTCCATTTATGCTGCCGCAGCGCTTATCTACCTCTTTCGCCTGCAGCGTGATGCCATCGGCCTGAGTGTATTTTCAGAAACCATAGAAGAGCACCGGACGGCCCGTTCGAGTATGGCCCATCAGAAACTAATTTATCACACGCTCGAGAAAATGCTGCATGCATATGTGGAAGGCTCAAACAAAAAAACTTTTGCCGCTGAAGCCCTTCACCAGATTGCAGAACTTATACATAAACGCTCACTCGTTGTTATCTTCAGCGACATGATGGAAAGTAACGCTCATACCGAAGAGCTTTTTGCTGCCCTGCAACACCTGAAACACAACAAACATGAGATCATCCTGTTTCATGTAACGGATAAAACCAAAGAACTGGATTTTACTTTTGATAACCGGCCCTACAAGTTCATTGACATGGAAAACGGGGATGAGATCAAGCTGAATCCGTTCGAGATAAAAACAAAATACCTCGAAGCCATTAACGATTTTCGCAATGAGCTTAAGATGCGCTGCGGACAATACAGGATTGACCTGGTAGAAGCCGATATCAATGAAGGCTTTCACCACGTATTGTTATCCTACCTTTTGAAGCGGGAACGAATGTTTTAATTTTTCAGCCTGGTGAAAACTTCTTTCAGAAAAGCACGGCTTGATTTTTTGAAATTTATACTTATAATAATTCAGCTATCCCTCACAAACAGAAGGTGCAGGCAATATTATCAGGAAGCTGAAAAAAACGTGTACGACGTGCTCATTGTCCCCGGCATTCCATTCAACGGGAAGAAAGGAGACTTCATTATGAGAGGCAGGATCTATTGGGCAAAGTACCTTTTTGATAAAGGCATTGTAAAAAACATAATGTTTTCGGGCGCTGCTGTTCACACCCCATGGCATGAAGGTAAAACGATGGCATTGTATGCCGAAGCAATTGGGATACCTGAAGAACATATTTTAACCGAAGATCAGGCTGAACATAGCACGGAAAATGTTTACTTTTCTTATAAAAAGTCCTTAGAAGCAGGATACTCAAAGATAGCTTATGCGTCTGATCCGGTTCAAACCAAAGTATTGCGAAAATTTATTATAAAGAAAGTCAGTTCGGAAATTGCACTCATACCGATTGTTTATGACCTTATCGGCCTTATAGAAAACAAGATGAAAGACCCTGTCATCGACCATCGTAAAACCTTTGTAAAAGATTTTATTCCACTCAGAAAACGGGAAAAATTTCATCAACGATTCAACGGGACATTGGGTGGTAATATCATTTCACAGGGAATTACCAAAAAAAAAAGCAACACTAATCAATGATAAGTTTCTTAGTGAACATAGTGTCGCGCGTTTTTATTCGAACGAAATACATTCCTTTTGTAAAGCCGCTCAGGTCGAGTTGTTGTTTCATTTCGTCCAGTATTTTGGCCGAATAGCACAATATGCCTGAAACATTGTAGATCTCAACAATAATAGGCCTTTCAACAGTTTCATCAAAAGACAAAGTAATCATACCCACTGATGGATTTGGAAATAATTGAATGTTAGGTTCAGCTGCTTCATTTTCATTAGTTGATACAATTACGTTATCGTTAGCTATTACCGCCCCTGTTAAAATTTCATCATTGGAGGCGTTTCGCACATAAGCCGTAATATGGGAGTTTTGCATCAGGTATTGCAGTGCCGTATTATCAAACATGTAGTGTTTTGTAAATAATGCGCCCTTGTTTCCCTGCAGAAACAATGTGTCACCCCACTGAGCCGTCAGTGCCTCACGAAAAACATGATTGTGCCTGTAATTCACACCGCCGTTCAGCTGTTCGGCAACAACACTATCTTCGGTTAACATGACAAATAAGGTACACATTGAATTTACCGTATCGGTAACATACACTTCTACGTCAACCGTCAAAGTTGATGAAGATTGTTGGTAAACACTGGCAATGCCAATATTCAGCGGAGACATTTCATTAAGAATGGTATTGGTATGCTGGCGCCATGTTTCCCTGGACTGTTCGCGCTTCAATGGTTTCCATTGCCGCCGGTTGACAAATGCTCCCGGAAAAAAACGTATGGAATCATGAACAAACGGTATAGTGAAAAATTCATTTACAAAAGTCCTGCGCAGGTCGGGGCTTCCGGCATATGGCAGTGTAAGCGTCCCTGTGACATTTGACGGATACATTGCCACGGGAATAATTCTTCCCGGGTTTTCATCAATTATGCTATCCAAAAGTGCATGGCCGGAAGGGCAAAAATAACAACGCACAGCGGTGAATTCTTCAATAACCGCATTTTTATAATGAGGAAGTGTGTCTGTCAGCGTTTGTGAATAACAAGTTGATGGTGGTAAAAAAAACAGGCTTACCAGTACGAATGGTAAAAATAATATTAAAGTATATTTAGATCTGGTCCTGTGCATTCTGATAAAATTATTAATAAAATTTAAAGCACAAGATTAAAGATACAAATAATTTCATTTGACAGAGTCAATATCTAATATTGAAGTTCAGTAGTATCAACCACAACGACCGGTGTTGTGTAAAATACTGTTTTTGTAGAATCCCAGTATATTTTTGTTGGTTCATAAAACCATTTTCTTTGCTTATAGAACAAAACAATATTTTCTTCACTTGTTGTCTTACGAATGCAATAATGTAGCTTTATAGGGGAATCATGAAGGAAACTAAACATAGTTGAAAATTCTTTTGATTTTATAGTGTCTTTTTCAGAGGCAATTGAAATATTAACCTTCTCCTTATTGTTGTCCAAAACATTGCACTTTATAAAATCAATAATAGTGTTTTGTGGAATCTGAACTATTTGCTCAGGTGTTAGATCAATAAAAATTGGTTTTTCAAAGGACCCCCCCCCGCAAACATTGTCTTTGTGTCGCAAGGAATAATAGTATATTAAGCCACTAGAATCAATAATAAAATTAAACTTAGAATAGAATTTAATCGGTGAAGCGGTAAAGTGAGAGCTGTCTGTTTTGGCCAAAGATGAAATGACAAACACTTCATCCTTTCCATTCTTTCCAGAAGAACAAGATATAAAAAGATAACAACCACAAATTATTCCCAAGAAGATAATTCGTTTTCTATATGGGATCATTTGTTTTGCTATTTAAAATAAGGAATTCACTTTACTTTTTTGAATACAGTTCAATAATCCTCAAAATTACTTCGGTAGCTTTTTCCATAGATTCCACGGCAACATATTCAAACTTACCGTGAAAATTATGGCCGCCTGCAAAAATGTTCGGGCAGGGCAAGCCCATATATGAAAGCCTTGCACCATCGGTACCTCCGCGTATTGGAACAACCTTAGGGACTATACCTAAATCTTCCATCGCTTTTTTAGCCGTTTCCACTACATGAAAAACGGGCAGCACCTGATCTCTCATGTTATAATACTGGTCTTTCATTTCAAGCCGGAACACGTCGGTGCCATAACGATTTTTCATAAAGTCGACCGCCTCGGTGAACAGTTTTTTCTTTTCTTCGAATTTTGCTTTATCATGATCGCGGATAATAAACTGCAGCATGGCATTTTCAACAGTTCCATCCATTTTCACCATATGAAAAAAACCTTCATAATCCTGTGTATGCTCGGGACGTTGGTTTGCCGGCAGCAACGCATTGAATTCCATGGCAACCAGCATGGCGTTTACCATTTTATCCTTGGCATAGCCGGGATGTATGTTCCGGCCCTGAACAAAAACTTTAGCGCCAGCAGCGTTGAAATTTTCGTATTCAAGCTCTCCTATTCCGCCGCCATCAAGTGTATAACCAAAATCAGCATCAAATTTTTTCACATCAAAATGGTCAACACCGCGCCCAATCTCTTCGTCAGGAGTAAACCCAACTTTTATGGTTCCGTGTTTTATTTCAGGATGGTTTACCAGGTGCTCTATGGCAGTCAGTATTTCTGCAATGCCGGCTTTATCATCAGCGCCGAGCAATGTTGTGCCGTCGGTGGTGATAAGGGTTTTTCCGATATAATCTTTTAATTCGGGAAATTCGTTGGTGGTAAGAACAAGGTTCTTTTCTTTGTTTATTACAATATCATCACCATTATAATCATACACAAAATTCGGCTTTTCAACACTGCCGGGCATATCAGGGCTGGTATCCATATGTGCAATAAAACCTATGGTGGGAACTTTTTCGCTGATATTTGAGGGCAGTGTCGCCATGAGGTAACATTTTTCATCAAGAGAAATATTCTGTAACCCCAGGCCTTCGAGTTCCTGTTTCAGTATGTTGGCAAGAGCAAACTGTTTTTCGGTACTGGGTGTTGTTTCCGAATTTTCATTTGATTGTGTATCGATTTTGATGTATCGTAAGAACCGTTCTAAAACTTTTTCTTTCATAATTGATATTTTTAATGCTTATTGTCCAGATAAATTTGTAATAATAATGTCGTGCCTACGGCACTTGACTGATATTCCCAATTATTTTTTACCCTAATTTCGTACCTATGGTACTTTTTTCAGCCTCGTTAGAGGCGAGATTATGGTGGAAATAAAAGCAAAACAAAAAATCAAGCCCTGTAGGGGCGGCATTAAAAGAAATTTTTATAATTCTATTTTCTTTCATTTTCTCCGTTTACCAATGTAGTTAAAATAAATTTAATCGTTTTCTTTGGCTCTGAATGAATCCCAGATAAAATATCCTATGAGGCATAAGAAAGCGATCAGTGCGACAATTTGTGCTCCCCTGGCACCTTCAGGCCACAGATGTGTATCAAGATTTACATTGAAAAATAACAGGAAAGCGCCCACTACACCAAATAAAGCAGCACCGGCAATAAATCCCGATGCGATTAATATACCACGGTTTGAACGGGCGGTATTGAGTTTTTCGTTTTTGGTGCTTTTGTTAAACCAATGATTCAGTAGTCCACCCACGACAAGAGGCGTATTTAAGTCTAAAGGAATAAACATTCCCAACGCAAAAGCCAAAGGTGAAATTTTCAGCCAGTTCAACAGTATGGAAATCACAGCACCTATCGAAAGCAAAATCCAGCTGACACCGCTTCCCGACATCAGCGGTTCAATAATGGCGGCCATGGCATTTGCTTGAGGAGCGGTCATTGGCTGTGTGTGTTCGGCAGTTGGTACAAATCCATAAGCCTTGTTAAGAATAAAAATAACACCGCCCACTGTTGCCGCAGAAACCAGAGTGCCTAAAAATTTAAATGTTTGCTGTTTGTATGGCGAAGTTCCAAGCCAGTAACCAACTTTTAAGTCGGTGATAAAACCACCGGCCATGGAAAGTGCGGTGCATACTATGCCTCCAATAATTAATGAGCTTACCATTCCCTGCCATCCTTTTAGTCCCACGGCAACGAGAACAACCGAAGATAAAATCAAGGTCATGAGCGTCATACCTGAAACCGGGTTGGTTCCAACGATGGCAATAGCATTGGCAGCAACTGTTGTAAATAAAAACGAAATAATAAAAATAGTAGCTAACGCAACCAGAGATTGTGCCAGCGTGATTTTTACTCCAAATATTAAAAAGATAAAAACAGCAACTATAGTAAGGAAAAGGAATAACATTACAAATGACATTTTAAGGTCTTTCTGTGTGCGTTCCACTTTAGCCTCAGCATGCGTCTTTGATCCAATACCAATAGCAAGTTTAAAAGCGCTGGCAATAACACCTGATGATTTTATGATGCCTATGATACCTGCCATGGCAATAGCACCGATACCAATTGGCCTGACCCAGGCTCTGAAAATATCTTCAGCGCTGAGTGCGGCAAACGGATTTACTCCGCCGCCAAGGGTTGCTACGATATTCCCAACCTCGTTAACCAACGGAATAAAAACAAACCACGAAAGCAGAGAGCCTACGGCAATGATCAGTGAAAACCTCAGGCCTACCAGGTAACCGAAACTGAAGATCAGCGCACTGACATTAAATTTAAAAACCATTTTTACTTTTTCGGCGAGCACTTCTCCGGCCGGGATCACGCGTGAGGTAATTACTTCACTCCATAATCTGAACGATGAGAAACAGAAATCAAACAACCCACCGATGAGTCCGCTTACCACAAGCAGTTTGGCTTGCGAACCGCCTTTTTCACCGGTCATTAGTATTTCGGTGGTAGCCGTAGCTTCCGGGAAAGGAAGTTTGCCGTGCATGTCTTTCACAAAATATTTTCTGAAAGGAATTAAAAACAAAATTCCCAAAAAACCTCCTAAAAGTGAGGAGAAAAATATCTGCCAGAAATCAACCTGAATTTCAGGATACTTTGCTTGCAGAATATATAATCCCGGGATGGTAAAAACAGCACCGGCCACAATTACTCCGGAGCTGGCACCTATGGATTGAATAATTACGTTCTGGCCTAAAGCATTCTTTCTGCGGGCTGCAGCAGAAGCGCCAACGGCAATAATTGAAATTGGAATGGCGGCTTCAAATACCTGTCCGATTTTCAATCCTGAATAGGCTGCTGCGGCTGAAAAAATAACGGCCATAAGCAATCCCATCAGCAGCGACCAGGTGGTTACTTCAGGGAAAATCCTATTAGCGGGCATCACAGGGATATACTCTTCGCCTGGTTTCAGTTCGCGGTATGCATTTTCAGGTAAACTTTTTGTTGTAGGTTCGAGTTCTGACATAATTGCTCCTTTTATTATAACTGTTAAATATTTATTTTAAATTTTCCTTTAGGCATTTTTAACTTTAGTTCACTTTAAGTATTTCCTTTTCTTTTTTGAGTCAGTAAAAATATAAAAACTATGAGAAAAATAACAAACACAGCAGAAAAAATAATGTAATACACTGTTTTGCTGATACCCGGATTATTAATATTACCGGGTTTTTCATCCATGTTACGAGTCTTAGACGTATCGCTGTTTTGAATATGTGTTCCGGCAAACTCCATAGCTTCATTTTTCATGGAATCTGCTAATATTTTGTACAGATCATCATAATAAAGCCCGTGAGCCGTGTCTTTCAATTTATAATACGTTTCTGAAAGATACTCGTAATTATCAAGCAGTTCGGGCCATGCATCAATATCACGCGCTAGTTCCATGCTATTCAGGAAATAGTTTATGGCCTGCTCATATTCCTCGGCCTTCATCAACATTTTTCCTTTATCAGAAAGCACAATGGCTGTCTTTTTTTTATTCCCGAGTTCCAAATCCAACGTAATCGCCTTAAAAAAATACTCATTCGCTTTTTCTTCATGACCGGTGGCTTCATAAATAACTGCCAGCAGGTTAAACGTGGCAGCTTTTCCTTGTTTATGATCAAGTTCATTCCACAATTTCATTGCTTTACATGCATACAGGTATGATTTAAAATAATCATTCATCGAATAATAAAGCTGCCCGGTATTATGGCAGGCAAGCGCTAAACGGTTGCTGTTTCCAGTTTCCTTAAAAATGGCAAGCGCATAATCATAATTCTTCATGCTTTCGGTGTACATTTCATTTTCCTGGTAAGCAGCGCCGATATTCAGCAGACACTCGCCCACGCCGTCATAATTTTTATATTTGATTTCCAGCTGCAACGACTTTTTATAATAGGAAACCGCATCATCATACAAACCCTGCAAATGGTAGATTTCACCAATATTGCCCAACGTGCTTGCCAGCGCTTCTTCATCGTGAAGCTGGTAATCTGTTTCTGCACTTTTCTGATAATACGTTAACGCTTTATCATAATCGCCCAGGTCTTTATAAATAATTCCCATATTGTTCACACAGCTGGATATCCCTTTTTTATCGGAAAGGGAGGTATAGATTTTCAGGGCTTTATTATAAAATGCAAGCGCATTTTTATTCTCTCCGGTAAAATAGAAAATGATACCGGTATTTTTTAATGCCATCGCCATATTCACTGAATCATGATCGGCCAGCGATACATCATAAGCCATACCGGCATATTTCATGGCTTCTTTAGGATCCATGCTCCAGAGCTCGCGTGTCAGCGCATGGAGGATTTCAATTTTATCATTTCCGCTTGCTTTCACTAATGCTGATCCTAGGCTGTCGGCAGGTTCATTAATGGCAAAAGCATCCATCGCGAAGAAGCCAAACAGGTTCATTACCAGAACCCAAAATAATTTCAATGCAAACTTTTCCAGGAACATCCGCAAGCCATTTTATGTTTCAAAAGTAGAAAAAATGTTTATAAATCCTACCTTTGCAAAAAAATCATCCATGAAAAGTTTCACACTGATTCTGATATTATTCTTTATTACATTTTTTAATGTTTCAGCACAGGACACCATCAGTAAGGTCCAGGTGCAGGATTCAATCCATGCTTCCATTTCAAAGGATACATTGGTTATTGTCGGTGTTGGTGATGTCATGCTTGGAACCATCATACCTAACCGTGAATCACTTCCGCCGAATGAGGACTGTTCCAATGAATTTGTTAATGTAAAAGATATTTTTCAGTCGGCAGATGTGGCTTTCTGTAACCTGGAAGGTGTATTTACCGACACGCCCGCGGGAAGAAAATCCTGCAAAGATGCGAGCAACTGCTGGACCTTCGGCATGCCTACCAAATTTGTAAACTGCCTGGTGGATGCAGGTTTCGACCTGATCAGCACGGCAAACAATCATACCAAAGATTTTGGCCCGACAGGAAAGATAAGCACTGCCAAAGCTCTTGATTCTGCAGGGCTGCATTATGCTGGCTGGATTACGAAGCCTTACACCATTTACGAAAAAGACAGCATTAAATATGGCTTCTGTGCTTTTTCGCCCGAAAGCGGCAACTGCGACATTCGTAAATACGATGAAGCCCGGAAGATCGTGCATTACCTCGATTCTGTCTGCGATGTGGTCATTGTTTCCTTTCACAGCGGCGCCGAAGGAGTTGATCATCAGCATGTAACAAAAAAAGATGAGATGTTCATGGGCTATAACCGGGGCAACGTGTACGCGTTTTCACATATTGTGGTTGATGCCGGCGCTGATGTTGTTTTCGGCCACGGCCCTCATGTGACTAGAGGTGTAGAAGTTTACAAAGACCGTTTTATTGCTTACAGCATGGGAAATTTCTGCACCTACAGCCGCATCAGCATTGCAGGAGTGTGCGGACTGGCGCCCATTATGCAGGTTTTCACCGATAAAACGGGGAAATTCATGAAAGCAAAAATAGTTTCCACCAACCAGATAAAATATCAGCCGCCTTTGATTGATCCTCAGAAACGGGTATTGAAAATTATTCAAAACCTCACCAAACAGGATTTTCCAGAAGTGAAAATAAATATCAGCGATGATGGTTGGGTGACAATGCCGTAAACATAAACTCTAAAATTGCAAATTGATATTATTTAGTATTTTTGAAACACTAAGTTTGGTTAACCAATAAAATGCAGCCCATCAAAAAAATCCTCATCATCCGCTTCAGTTCCATCGGCGATATTGTACTTACCTCGCCTGTGGTGCGCTGCATCAGACAGCAGCTGCCAGATGCGGAACTGCATTTTCTGGTTAAAAAACAATATGTTCCTTTACTGGCAAGTAATCCTTACGTTGATAAAATCCATTCGTTTGAAAAGAAAGCCAGGGAAATCATTCCTGAATTAAAAAAAATAAATTTCGATTTTGTCGTTGACCTGCAAAAAAACCGGCGTTCCCTTTATGTCAGGATTTGCCTTGGATTACCTTACGGTACGTTCAACAAGCTGAACAAGAAAAAATGGCTGCTCACGAATTTCAAAATAAACCTGCTGCCAAAAATTCATATTGTCGACCGTTATTTTGAGGCTGTAAAAAAACTCAACGTAACTAACGACCTGCAAGGGTTGGATTTTTTCATCCCCGAAAACGACAAGGTTGATATTACTAAAATGCTGCCCGAAACTTTTCAAAACGGCTACATTGCCCTGGTTACAGGAAGCAAGCAAAACACCAAGCAGATACCAATAGAAAAAATACTTGAACTGTGCAAAAAAATTGAAAAACCAGTATTGCTACTAGGAGGAAAAGAGGATGTCGGGAAAGCAAAACAAGTAAGCGATATCATAGGAAACCACGTTTTTAACGGATGCGGAAAATTCAATATCAATCAGTCTGCATCGCTTGCAGCACAGGCGCTTGCTGTCATTACCACAGATACCGGACTAATGCATATTGCCGCCGCCCTCCGCAAAAAAGTGATTTCAGTTTGGGGAAACACTGTTCCGGATTTTGGCATGTATCCTTACTATCCAAAAGGCAAAGAGAATTTTTATGTGATCGAAGTTAAAGATCTTAAGTGCCGCCCTTGCAGCAAACTCGGCTACAAACAATGCCCGAAAAAACATTTCCGTTGCATGATGGATATCGATGTCACGAAAATTGTGGATTTGGTAAAATTCTGACTCCCGACTTCTGTCTTCCGACTTCCAACATCTGACTTCTGACTTCTGACTTCTGACTTCCTCAACAAAAAATCTGACTTCCAACTTCCTACTTCTGAAATCAAAATTGTACTTTTGCACCTTATTTATTAATATTTATGGAACTTCCTACCAAATACGACCCCTCGCAAACCGAAGACAAATGGTATGCTTACTGGCTTCAGCATAAGTTTTTTCATTCCGAACCCGACGGCCGCCCCGCTTACACCATTGTAATTCCTCCGCCAAATGTTACGGGCGTTTTACACATGGGGCACATCCTGAACAACACGATACAGGACATTATCATCCGCAGGGCACGAATGACAGGGTTCAATGCCTGCTGGGTTCCCGGCACCGACCATGCTTCTATAGCTACTGAAGCCAAAGTGGTAAACAAACTGCGCGAAAACGGCATCACTAAAAAAGATATTTCCCGCGATACATTTATGAATCATGCCTGGGAATGGAAAGAAGAACACGGCGGTATGATCCTTGAACAGCTGAAAAAACTTGGCGCTTCCTGCGACTGGGACCGTACCAGCTTTACCATGGATGCCCACATGTACGAATCGGTCATCGATGTTTTTATCGACCTTTATAACAAAGGGCTTATTTACCGGGGCGTGCGTATGGTTAACTGGGACCCGAAAGCATTAACCGCCGTTTCAGATGAAGAAGTGATCTATAAAGAAGTAAATTCAAAATTATACTACGTCCGTTATCAAATAGAAGGCACCACCGACGAATGGATAACCATCGCCACCACAAGGCCGGAAACAATATTGGGCGATACTGCTGTCTGTGTCCATCCTGAAGATGAACGCTATACACACCTGAAAGGGAAAAGGATCATCATTCCTCTCATCAACCGCTCCGTGCCTTTGATCTATGACGAATATGTGGAACGTGAATTCGGAACAGGTGCCTTGAAAGTTACTCCGGCACACGACATCAACGACTATAATTTAGGAATCAGGCACCATCTGCAAACTATAGACATTTTTAACGACAACGGCACCCTGAATGAAAAGGCCATACTTTACATCGGCGAAGACCGTTTTGCTGCCCGAAAAAAAATGGTGGCTGAACTCACAGACAAGGGATTTCTTGTAAAGACAGAAGAACTTTTAAACAAAGTCGGCTTTTCGGAACGTACCGACGCGGTGATTGAACCAAAGCTTTCGATGCAGTGGTTCATGAAAATGGCTGAACTTGCCAGGCCGGCGCTGGATGTGGTGCTCGAAGAAAAAGTCAAATTTTATCCCCAGAAATTTCTGAACACCTACCGCCACTGGATGGAAAATGTTCATGACTGGTGTATCTCCCGGCAGTTATGGTGGGGACAACGCATCCCGGCGTTCTACCTGCCCGACGGCAGTTATGTGGTGGCCAAGTCTGTGGAAGATGCCCTCGTAAAAGCAAAAGAAAAACTCCAGCGCGAAGTATCCGTTTCAGAAATTACACAAGATGAAGATGTGCTCGACACATGGTTCTCTTCGTGGCTGTGGCCCATCTCGGTTTTTGACGGAATACGCAGCCCCGATAATCCCGATATAAAATATTACTATCCGACTAATGACTTGATAACCGCGCCCGACATTTTATTTTTCTGGGTGGCACGTATGATCATGGCAGGACTGGAATACCGAAAAGAAATCCCTTTTAAAAATGTTTATCTGACCGGGATGGTAAGAGACAAACAGGGGCGTAAGATGTCGAAATCACTTGGCAATTCGCCCGAACCAATTAAACTGATCAATACTTTCGGAGCGGACGGTGTCCGCATGGGAATGCTGCTGGCTTCTCCGGCTGGAAACGATCTGCTGTTTGACGAATCTCAATGCGAACAGGGACGCAATTTCTGCAATAAAATATGGAACGCGTTCCGCCTGATAACAGGCTGGCAGGTGGATGATTCCTTACCTCAGCCCGAAGAAAGTAAGGCTGCTGAAAACTGGTTTGAAAACCGCTTAAATCAGGCTATGGAAGAACTGAACGATCATTTTGACAAATACCGTATGTCTGATGCACTGTTGACCGTTTATAAACTTATCTGGGATGATTTCTGTGCATGGTACCTCGAAATGATCAAACCGGCTTACCAGAAACCTGTCGATGCTGCAACGTTGAAAACTGCCATCAGAATTTTTGAAAAGCTGATGCAGTTGCTGCACCCTTTTATGCCGTTCATTACCGAAGAATTGTGGCAGCAGCTTAGCAAAAGAAACGAAGGAGAATCGATTATGATCACACTTATGCCTGCAGTGAAACCTTATGATTCGGACATATTGCAGTCGTTTTCTTTTGTTCAGGAGGTGATCTCGCAGATCCGCACCGTGCGCAAGGAAAAGAACATTCCCATGAAGGAAGCCATTGTGCTTAAAATCCGTAAAAATAACAAGGAAAAACCTGATACTACGTTTGACAAAGTTGCCGCAAAACTCTGCAACATCGAGGATATCGAATATGTTGACCAAAAACCTGAAAACTGCATCACGTTCCTTATCAGTTCCACAGAATTTTATATTCCGGTTGGCAGCAGCATTAATGTTGAAAGCGAACTTATAAAACTGAACGAAGAACTGAAATATCAGCGCGGGTTTCTTGAATCGGTAACTAAAAAACTCAGTAACGAACGATTTGTCAATAATGCCCCGGCTGAAGTTGTTGCCATCGAAACGAAAAAGAAAGAAGATGCCGAAAGCAAGATCCGCATTATTGTAGAACAGATGCGTTCTCTGAAGCAATAACAATGTTTAATGTGCGTTTTTTGTACAAAGAAAAATTAATGTTAACTAATTTTTGTTTTCGTTTATCCTATTATTTCCTTTTGGTAACTTTTGCTGCCAGCTTTTATGCATGTCAGACAAAAAAAAGTTGTACGGCCGGCTGCCAAAATAGTAAGGTCAATGAAGTCAGCATCCAGAAACAAAAGAATGCAAAGCGAATGGCTAAGAATATGCAAAATACAACCTTAACGGGAGCTTCAGCAAAAGACATTAATGCATACAATAAGGAAAATACAACAAAACCGGCGGTAAAAAACAAAAAAAAGCAAAACAAAACCCCGAACAAACCAATATTATAATGGCATTTAGTATTTTTACCGATAACACTATTACACCGGATAATAAAGCTCTTGCAGCAGCGCTTTCAACCTCATTTCCCTGGTGGAATGAAATTAAAGACTTTGTTTTTCAACAATACCCCAAGGCTGTTGAAGAATGGAAACACTCCGGAAAAAATTACGGCTGGGGTTTTAGGCTTAAAGATACGAAGCGGGTAATTATTTATCTGACTCCGGCGGATGGTTTTTTTCTGTTTTCTATAGTATTCGGAGAAAAAGCTACACAGGAAGTATTAAACAGCGACATTTCCGAAGATATTAAAAAAACACTCCGCGAAGCAAAAGTTTATGCGGAAGGGCGGGGAATTCGTTTAGAAATAAGGTCCCAAAAAATAATCAGCGACCTCAAAAAACTGGTCTTGATCAAGCTGAAAAATTAGCATTCGAAATTTCTTCCTTTCAACTTATTTTCCTGCCACACACTTGAATTTCAACAAATTATGTCGTATCTTTGGATTATATCCAAAAAATATGAAATCATGAAAACACTAAAATTTTTGGTTATAATCCTTTTCATAGGATTAATAGCAGTATCATGCAAAAAAGAAGAAGGTCCTGCAGGGCCGAAAGGACCAGCTGGCACGAATGGAACCGATGGAACCGATGGAAATGCCAATGTGAGTGTATATGGATTTTCTTCCGTTACATTTACATCCGCATTAGACTATCATTACTTCGATATTCCAATAACAAGTGGAATGATTGACTCATCGTTTTTTGCGGGTTATTTCGATGCTTCAGGCGGATGGTATGAAATTGGTCAGATAGGCCCGGTCGGTGCGTACCAGTCAAGATACTGGTTGTACGATTATGCAACGTATTGTGCATATGGTGTGCGGATCCATAATGTAGACGGTAGTTTATATTCTGGAGCTGATGTCACCTGGGATTCAGTTCGCATTTTTGTCATTCCAGCTAATATTTTCAGGCGAGCTGAAGCAGATAAAGTTGATCTTAGCGATTATAAGCAGGTAGATTGTTATTTTTCTAAAAATTAGTACGATAAAAAATTGAAAAATACGTGTCGCAAAATTGCGGGTAACATTTTTATGCGGTCAAATCTACTAAGCATTGTTTTTTGTGCTTTTAATTTTATTTGAAAATATCTAATGAATATTTAATTCAAAGTTCTGACTTGATATTTTTCAAACGATTTGCCCAAATTAGTCACCTATTTTAATAACCTGATTCACATGAAATTGTAGTATTAAAGATTACCAAGCTGTGTTATTAGTCAACAATACTTCTATAGATAATGTTAATTTTTGTACTTTTGAATAAAATATTAAATATTAAACTATGAAAAAATTAAAATTAGTAGCTATGATCCTATGCATCGGGATAGTAGCTGTATCATGCGAAAAAGAAGCAGGCCCCACCGGTCCTGCAGGCCCAGCAGGAACCAATGGAACGAATGGCAACGCAAACGTTGCATTATATAGTTTTGGATCCTCTGATTTTAACAGCGGAAACATTTATCTTAATGATTTTTCCTTAACAGGAACAACCAACAGTGGCATTGATTCATGTTTAGTTATGTCATATTACATTCCAAATGGATATACAAATTTTTACATGGCAGGCCAGGTCGGTCCTGGAAATACTTATCAATCACGCTGTTTCATTAATAATTTTAATATCATACCTGCTTTTAGAATAATTTTATGCAATCCGGATGGGACAACCTATTCAGGAGCTGATGTTACCTGGGATTCTGTCAAGGTTTTTGTAATTCCGGCAACTACTTTCAGGCGAGCTGAGGCAGATAAAGTTGATTTCAACAGCTACGAACAGGTAAATAAATATTTTCCCGAAAAGTAATTAGCCAACTTTCAAAAAAAAGCCTACCGGAAAATTTTCGGCAGGCTTTTTTATTATAAAATCATATGTTTTTTTTACACTTTTATAAAAAATCCATTTTTCTTGCGAAATAAAACCAAACCTTTTATTTTACTCAACCAATCAGTCCAAATAATCAACCCAACAACTTACTGATTCAGATAACCTTGCCAGATTAATACCCCAAATGCCCGTGTTTTTAATCAATAATATCTCTGTAGCTCATGTTAATTAGACTACTTTTGACCAAAACAAATAAATATTTAACTATGAAAAAACTAAAATTACTAGCTATGCTACTCTTCATCGGGGTAATAGCCGTATCATGCAAAAAAGAAGCCGGCCCGGCAGGAACCAATGGAACAAATGGAACAAATGGAACAAATGGATCGAATGGCAACGCAAATGTTATGGTTTTTGGATATAGCCAAGACACCTTGAATGCCGCAAACTGGTATGAGTTAAAATATTCACCCGCCGGACTAACCGCCGGGTTAATTGATTCAAGTGCCATTTTAATTTATTATTCTGCTTATACCGGAGAATGGAATATGGCTAATGGCTTTGGCCCTTCTGCAAGTTATGCTACAATTCTATATACGGACGTTTCGTCTACTCCTTATGTTTCGGTATATTTAAGAAATTCGGATGGATCTTCTTATTCAGGAGGTGATGTTATCTGGGATTCTGTAAGGTTATTTATTATTCCTTCCATAAGCCTGAATGCTGCCAAACAGCATAATATCAACTTCAACAATTACAATGAAGTTAACACTTATTTTGATGCTAAATAAAATCTGATCATCAACTTTCCAAAAAGCCTGTCGGAAATTTTCCGACAGGCTTTTTTTATGCCATCAATCTCACCATCATTGTTTATTTTTGCATAAAATTCAGGTAAAATGAAAATCTCTTATAACTGGCTGAAACAATATTCCGGCCTTGATACTGATCCCGAAGAACTTTCCCTTATGCTTACCAATTGCGGGCTGGAAGTAGAAGCGCTGGAACACATAGGTATTGACAAAAGCCGTCTTGAAGGTGTAGTGGTAGGACATGTGGTTGAAAAAATAAAACATCCGAACGCTGATAAACTCAGCCTAACCAAAGTCGATATCGGCAGCGGAAATTTGCTTTCTATCGTTTGTGGCGCACCAAACGTGGAACAGGGCCAAAAGGTGCTGGTGGCCACTATCGGAACAAAAATGAAAACTCCAAAAGGAGAATTTGTAATACAATCAACCAAACTGCGTGGTGAATTGTCGGAAGGTATGATATGCGCCGAAGACGAGCTTGGGCTGGGTGATTCGCATGCAGGCATCATGATCCTGGATGAAAACGCAACTATTGGTACACCCGCAAAAGATTATTTTGATGTTGAAGAAGATTACACATTCGAAATCGGGCTGACCCCCAACCGCTCCGACGCCACCTCACACATAGGCGTTGCCCGCGACGTACTTGCTGTGCTGAACTGTAAAAACAAAAGTGAAGAAAAACTCAGGATCCCGGATGTCAGCAGTTTTAAGACCGATAACAATCTTTTACCGGTTGAAATCATCATTGAGGATACCAAGGCTTGCCCAAGATATACAGGATTAACTATCAGCGGCGTTCAGGTCAAGGATTCACCGGCATGGCTGCAGGACAAACTCAAAATCATTGGTTTGCGCCCGATAAACAATATCGTTGATATTACCAACTATGTGCTTTTTGAAACCGGACAGCCCTTGCATGCTTTTGACGCAGATCAGATCAAAGGAAATCAGGTGATCATAAAAAAACTACAGTCCGGCACAAAATTCAAAACACTTGATGGCGTTGAAAGAGAACTGACCTCAGATGATCTGATGATATGCAATAAGGAAGAAGGAATGTGTATCGCAGGTGTATTCGGTGGCGAAAAATCAGGAGTTACAGCGCAGACAAAAAATATTTTTCTTGAAAGCGCCTATTTCAATCCTGTTTCCATACGCAAAACATCGAAATACCATGGCCTGAAAACAGATGCTTCGTTCCGCTTCGAACGAGGTGCAGATCCGAACATTACGGTGTATGCGATCAAACGCGCAGCACTTTTAATCAAAGAAATTGCCGGCGGCTCGATTTCATCAGAAATAGCCGATGTATATCCTGAAAAAATTGAAAACCGGGTTTTTGATTTTTCTTTGGACAAGCTGAATATCACGGCAGGCAAGACTATTGAAAAAGAACTGGTTTCCAATATCCTCCACTCACTGGAAATTGAGATAATTAATAAGCAGGACAATATGCTTGGTTTATCTGTTCCGCCCTATAAAACAGATGTTACCCGGGAAATTGATGTGGTGGAAGAAATACTCCGCATTTACGGGTATAACAATATTGAATGCGGTGACGACCTTCATGCATCACTGAGCTATTCTCAGAAACCCGATAGTGAAAAAATGCAGAATGTCATTTCCGATTACCTCTCGGCCAACGGGTTTTATGAGATCATGACCAATTCACTCACGAAACAGGAATACTATGAAAAAAACAACGGCCTATACAATCCCGAACATCTGGTACATCTGGTGAACCCGTTGAGCAAGGAACTGAATGTGATGCGGCAGACCCTCCTTTTCAGCGGACTGGAATCTGTTGAGTTCAATAAAAATCACAAAAATTCCGACACTTTTTTTTATGAATTCGGAAAAGTTTATCAGTGCCAACCATCGGATTCCGAAAACCCACTCGACAAATACAAAGAGCAAAGGCAACTTGCATTGTTTGCCAGCGGAAATATTGTAAATCCCAACTGGCACAGTAAGGAACAGGCTACTGATTTGTATTTCATAAAAGCTTTTGCTGTCAATGTTATGCGAAGGCTGGGCGTTGATACAAATAATCTTAAACTAACGGGAAACTCAACTCCGGCTTTGTTTGCCGCACAGATAACATATTATCATGACGCTGTTCTGCTCTGCGATCTTGGACAGATAAGCCCGGCAATTTTAAAACAATTCGATATTAAAGATGATGTTTATTTTGCAGTGCTGAACTGGGATTACCTGATTTACGGTATCGAAAAACAAACGGTAAGGTATCAGGAAGTAAGCCGCTTTCCTGAGGTCCGCCGCGACCTTGCCCTACTGATAGAAAGTTCGGTAAAATATGCTGAAATTGAACGTATCGCTTATGAAACCGAACCGAAGCTGATGAAAAAAGTTGAGTTATTCGATATTTATGAAGGAGAAAACATCGGGAAAAATAAAAAATCCTATGCGGTCAGCTTTATTCTTCAGGACGAGGAAAAAACACTTACCGAACAGCGAATTGATGAAACGATGAACAAACTTATTGAAGCATACAAAAACAAACTTAATGCATCCTTAAGATAAATTCTTCTGTTAAAACAATATTTAATGCCACAAAGATTCCGGGATTCAAAGACGGGGAAGTGGTACTAAAAATAAAAGACAAAATTATACGTTTTGTAACATAGTTTTTTTTATACTTGTTAACTTAGTAGCATAAAGAGACAAAATAAAACTAATAATTCTGAATTATACAAACTTAATAGACTATGTCAGGAACGCTATTTAATTCCATAGTTTTTGGCCCTGTAAAAAGCCGCCGTCTGGGTGTTTCACTCGGCATGAATATAGTTCCGCCCCACATCAAATTCTGCTCGTTCAATTGTGTTTACTGCGAATGTGGCTGGACCGACGCGAGCGATGTGGAACATGCAACGTTTTATGCTCCTGCAGAAATCCGCGAAGAGCTCTTAAAGAATCTGATTTTGCTTAAAGAACAGGGTGTTGTTCCTGATTCCATAACCTTTGCAGGCAACGGCGAACCAACGATACATCCGCAGTTTGATAAAATCATCGATGACACCATTGAGCTGCGTGATATTTATTTCCCTCATGCCAGGGTTGCTGTTCTGTCCAATTCCACCATGCTTTCGGATGAAAAAGTATTGAAAAGCCTGATGAAAACATACAACATCATGAAACTTGATGCCGGTACGGAACATACATTCAGGCTTCTGAACAAACCACGAATTAAAATTACCCTAAACGAAATCATTGAAGGTTTAAAGAAATTCAACGGCAACCTGATACTTCAGACCATGTTCATCCGTGGGAACATCGGAGAAGAAATAATTGACAACACCACCGGAGAGGAACTTGAAGCGTTGCTTCAGCATATCGTTTCAATAAACCCGAAAGAGGTGATGATCTATTCCCTCGACAGGAAGCCACCTATGGCAGATCTTGAAAAAATCAGCAGGGAAGAACTGGAAATAATTGCAGAAAAAATAAGACAATTGAATTTAAAATGCAGCGTTTATTAAGACATGTGGAAGCAAAATAAAAATCATCTGGTCCGGGTTTTTGAGTTCAATGGTTTTGCCAGAGCGGTCGAATTTATGAACGGCATAGCATTGCTGAGCATAGAATCCGAGCACATACCGTTCTGGGAAGAAAAGCTCCATCTGGTTATTGTTAAGCTAAAAACCAGCCACAGCATGGAAAACATTTCAGAAATTGAGAAAAAAATTGTTGAAGAAGTAGAAGAAATTTATTTTCACATATGACCTGTCTATGTTGAATTATGAACCAAAAATATTAGTTGCTTTTGGAGAAGCTGTCAGCGGGAACAATAAAATATTCCATTGGCTTGCCGAAAACGGATATATTGAACTGGCGTCACTTGCAAACTGCATCAATTCTGATAATGCAGCATTTTTCTGGTTGCTTAAAAATGGTTATCCGCACCTTGCGATACTGAGCAACGCCATGGATGGTTACGACGATGCCTACAAATGGCTTAAAGAAAACAAGCAGAATTTTTTAATTGTGTTTGCTGATGCCTGCCGGAACAAACCCAAGGCCATAGAATGGCTCAAAGCCAACAACCTCGAAGTTTTCGTTCACCTTTCGAAAAAGATTTATGATGTGCTCGAACAGCAGCGCCGCGATAATTACGATTACCATAAGGTGAGATTCAGATAAAGGCAGAAGGCAGAATTCAGAAGGCAGAAGTGGGTCCGCCACGGCGGAATCACTATCCTTGCGTGACCGTGCCTGTGGCCGGATTCAGCTCAGAGCCAAACATACTGTGAGGAATTGAGAAAATCATCAACGTGACCAGGGCAGCCGCAATAATAAACCCGGGGCGAAATTTCTTTCGGTTGGCGAGCAGTGCGATGATCCACGCGATGAATGCGATCAGTGTTTTATTGTCGGTCAGGTCCCAGCCAAAAGGAACACCGGTCCATAATTCGCCAAAAGCAAATTTCTGAACAATGGGCCCCAGTATCATGCCTCCCAGCAATATTAACACAAACGTGAGCATTGAAAACAAACGGGCTTTGTTATGTTTAAATGCGGCCAGTAATCCTGCCAGGTTGGAAAGCATCATCCCGAAAAATATAAAAAGGATATGCGGAATAAGAATGTAGGCAGGAACATCTCCTTTATACCTGATGATAGTAGGTTCCTGTTGTAATACAGTAATGGTTTTTGTTCCGTCACGGAACAGCAGGAAATATTCAAGTTTCCCGGCAGCCGGCTGCTTGGGCAGGAAGGCCGTCATGCCTTTTTCAGTCTTGTTAAAGGTAAGTGTGTCCCATTTTTCATTTGTAGGATATTTCCTGAAAACAAGAAATCCACGGACATCTTTTTCGTTCACCGGGATCGTAATCTCACAATCTGATGAAGTACTGCTGCTTCTTTTCAGTTGAAATTCATAAGCCTTTCCATTGATTTCCGTTTTGGCTTTCAACGGATAGGTTGGGCCGGTGATCCTTTGGTAATAAGCTGCCGCAAGCGTAACCGCCACGGCCAGTATCCAGGCAATAATCAGCTTTTTCCGGGCATTATTTTTTTCATTTTCCATATTGTCCTGTTAAAAAATTAAAGTTGAATTATGAGTACTTCTTTCTTTCCGTTTCTCATTACATCGACATTGATGATCTGCCCTGCTGTTAATGCTTTCAGCCGTTCCATATATTCATAAATGTCGTTAACAGCTTTTCCGTCAATGGCAATGATCACATCACCCTTCTTCATTCCGCCCTTAAATGCAGGCCCATCTGCGTTCACAGCGCCCACGGCAACACCTTTGACATCCTGCCGGGCAAAATCAGGCATGATACCAAGTGTAACTTTCAACCCGGTACGCTGGCCTCCCTGGCTTTTTGGCCCCGCTTCACGGTATGACAAATCGTGATTATTCAGGCAAATATCATTTATCACTTTGGTAATATATTCAGCAATGGTAAGTAATCCACCACAATTTATCTTATCATTATCATCCAGAGGCAAATGATAATCGGTATGCACGCCGGTATTGAAATACAGAACGGGGATGCTGTCGGAATAAAAAGAAGCATGGTCGGAAGGGCCATAACCTTCTTTGCTGAATGCCAGTTTCAGGAGGGTTGTATCCACATTGCTGTTTAAGATCTTTTCTGCATCAGGGAACGTGCCGATGCCACCAACCGACAAGGTTTTATAGGCATTCAGTCGGCCGACCATATCGAAATTCAACATCAGTTTTATTTTTTTTCGTTCAACCGGCAGGTGCTGCACAAACCATGAGGAACCCAGCAATCCCGTTTCTTCACCGCTGAAAGCGACAAAAATAATATTATAATTGCCCTTGAGTTTAGATTGTGCGTAATGCTTCGCCATTGCCATGACAAGCGCTGTTCCTGAAGCATTATCGTCGGCACCGTTGTGAACGGCCACCGTGTCGGGATTGCGCGAACCCGAGTTTTTTCCGCCCATGCCAAGATGGTCATAATGTGCACCGATCACTATATAATTATCTGTTTTTTGTTCACTCATACAGACAGCTGCAACATTGGAAGTTTTTACTTTTTTCTGAGAAATAGTAATGACAGATTTTATGTTGCCTTTCAGCTCAAAACCTGCCGGCTGCATAGCGCTGTCAATAGCATGTTCAATCTGTTTAATTGTTTTTCCCGTTGACAATAAAATTTCGTCTGCTGTTTTCCTGGTAACATTTAATACTGCTATACTTGCCCTTGATTTACTCTTTTCGAAATCAAGTGAAACCAGCGCATCGGTTTTTTCCATTGCATATCCTGTCACCAGTATGATGCCAACTGCTCCGTGATCTTTGGCTGTGAGCATTTTATTCCGGTCGGAACTGTAATTGGTGAAAAAGCTTTTCTTTTTACTGAGCTCAGGATTGCCCCTTAACACCATCACCCATTTGTTTTTCACATCGAGATTATTGTAATCGTCCCATTTAAGGCTGTCGCTATTTATGGTTAAACCATAGCCGGCAAAAACCCAGAGGGCGTTGACGGTGGTGTCGCAACTGAAAGAGTACGGGGTATAATCAAGGCCTGGTTTGTATGAATTGTTTCCTGAGGAAAAAGAATTCTTTTTACCCAGTTCAATATCGGTGACCACATCGAAATACTGAAAACCATCTTCGAACAGCAACTTCAGATGATCAGCATGAAACTGCTGCCGGATATAAGCTGCCGCCATATTCCCTCCGGCGGTTCCCGGCTGACGTCCTGCCATCGAATCCGAAGCAAGTACTTGTATATCCATACAGATGTCATTATTTTGAGCAATTGAGCTCAATGCAAGCAAAAGTAATACAGCAGAAATTTTTATTTTTCTTATCATCCGGATTTTATTAATGATACAAAAATAATGAATTATGCCAAATAAATAGCAGTAACGGGGGGCCACACTAAGGACAAACTCACACAACTGGCTCCATATTTTGATCTCAGGCACGGAAATTTTGTTTTCAGGGCAGCAGAGCAGCAAAAAAAAACCTGACAACAGTCATACCGCTACTTGCTTATCATCCACAACATATTTTTTCCGGCAGAATGGAACATGGAAGAGAATTTTCAGTTATTTTCGTACTCTAAAACAAAGCCTGCTTATGAAGCAATATAAATACCTGAACACTCTTTCCGGTTGGATCGTTTTTTTGATTGCTTCTACCGTATATATTCTCACTTCAGAACCAACAGCCAGCTACTGGGATTGCGGTGAATATATTTCCACGGCATACAAACTTCAGGTGGGGCATCCGCCGGGAGCCCCGTTATTTCAGCTTATGGGAAGGTTCTTTTCATTGTTTTCTTTCGGCGATGTTACGCTGGTAGCACGGATGATCAACACCATGTCGGCGCTGGCAAGCGGTTTCACGATACTTTTTCTGTTCTGGACGATAACCGCACTGGCAAAAAAAATCGTTTTCAACAAAGCGGAGATCTCTACTGCTGATATGATTACGGTGCTAGGCGCCGGATTTGTCGGAGCACTTGCTTATACATTTTCAGATTCTTTCTGGTTCTCGGCCGTGGAAGGCGAAGTTTACGCGACTTCCTCATTTTTTACCGCCATCACATTCTGGGCAATCTTAAAATGGGAAGAAGTTGCAGACGATCCTTATGCAAACCGCTGGATCGTTTTCATAGCATTTATGATGGGCTTGTCGATAGGCGTTCACTTGCTGAACCTGCTTTGTATTCCAGCCATGACTATGCTGTTTTATTACAGAAAAGTCAGGCAGTCCGGGAAAAATTTTGCTATTGCCCTGCTCCTTTCTATAGTAATTCTTGGATTTGTACAATCAGGAATTATTCCATGGACGGTTAAGCTCGCCGGATACTTCGAGCTCTTCTTTGTAAATACCGCCGGTTTGCCTTTTAATTCCGGAACGGTCATCTATTTTGTTATCCTTATCGGCCTGATCATTTTTGGATTGTTATTTTCAACGAAACGTGGAAAAACGGTGTTGAATACGGTGGTTCTATGCTTTGCGTTTATCCTTATCGGGTATTCGTCATTTTTAGTTCTCGTGGTCCGTTCCAACGCCAATACACCCATTAACGAAAATGCACCTAAAGACGCCATCAGCCTGCTCGGCTACCTGAACCGCGAACAATACGGCGACTGGCCCTTATTATACGGACCTTACTTCAATGCGCCGCACAACAGCAAAGAACCTTATATTCAGGGAAAACCCTTGTATGCGCGGGATGACGCTGCAAAAAAATATGTTGTTGTGGACGACCGGAAATACTCCGAACCCAATTACGACAAAAGGTTCAATACATTTTTCCCGCGTATGTGGAGCAGCAGTTCTGACCTGCATGCCAGCGGATACAAGTCATGGGGGCAAATTAAAGGGACACCCATTGAAGTTACTGATTTAGGCGGAAACCCTGAAATAATTTATAAACCAACATTTATTGAGAACCTCCGCTTTTTCTTTACCTATCAGGTCGGGCATATGTACCTGCGCTATTTCATGTGGAATTTTGCAGGAAAGCAGAACGACCTGCAGGGTTACGGTGCGTTGCTGAACGGTAACTGGATCTCAGGGATTAAATTTATTGACAAAGCACGGCTTGGCCCTCAGGATAAGTTACCGGAAACCTATGCAGGAAATAAAGGCCGGAACTATTTCTATTTGCTGCCTTTGCTGTTAGGCTTGCTTGGGTTTTTATTCCAGCTTAACAAAGAGTTTAAAGGGTTTCTGGTGGTATTGTTGCTTTTTGTCTTCACAGGCTTAGCTATCAATGTGTACCTAAACCCGGTTCCTTATCAGCCACGCGAACGGGATTATGCGTACGCGGCATCGTTTTATGCCTTTGCGATATGGATAGGTTTCGGCGTGGTCGGAATGAGTTTACTCTTTTCAAAATTAAAAAAATATATCAAACCCTGGATTTTATCATCGGTTGCAGTTCTTTTATGTTTCATGACAGTGCCTGTACTCATGGCTAAAGAAGGCTGGGACGATCACGACCGCTCCAATCGTTATACCGGAGTTGACATTGCTTCCGACTATTTGAATTCATGTGCCCCTGATGCTATTTTATTTACCCTTGGCGATAACGACACGTTTCCCTTATGGTATGCGCAGGAAGTAGAAGGCATACGCAGGGATGTCAGAATAGTGAACCTGAGCCTGCTGAGCATGGACTGGTATATCGACCAGATGAAAAACAAAGTTTACGATTCGGAGCCGCTGCCCGTTACACTGGATAAGAAAAAATATATTGCGTCAAAACGCGATTTCGTTCTGATTTATAAAGATACTACACTGGTAAAAGCCGACACGTATTTGAACGTCAAAGCCCTTGTTGATTTTGCCACCAGTGATGATGAAACACTGATGCTGAACACCTATAAAGGAAAGTTAAATTATTTTCCTACGGCAAAATTTCTATTGCCCGTAGATTCTGCCTTAGTGTTGAAAAACGGTACTGTCCCCCCTGAATATGCCGATTCCGTGAAGCCGCAGATTTACTGGGATTATTCGGATTACGCAGTAATGAAAAGCAACCTGATCGTGTTAAATATTTTATCGCAATTAAACTGGGAACGCCCGGTATATTTTGCGGCAACCACCGGTGACGATGCTTACCTGAACCTGCTCGATTACCTCCAGCTCGAAGGCCTTGCATACCGGCTTGTGCCTTACCGTTGTCATTCTATCGACAAACAAACCGGCCGTGTAAATACCGGCATTATGTACGAAAACATGATGAATAAATTCAAATACGGGAACATGAATCATCCGGGTATTTACCTCGATGAAACCAATTTCCGCATGACAAACACCTTGAGGAACCTGTTTTCAAGACTGGCAACCGCGTTGCAGTATGAAGGTAAAATCGAAAAAGCAGTTAAAGTTTGTGACAAATGCATTGCAGAAATGCCTGACAATACGGTCCCATACAACCATACGCTGGTACCTGTTATCACAGTTTATTTTCAATGCGGGCAGATTGGCAAGGCAACGGCAATTGCCAGCAGGCTTGGAGAATACTGTGAACAGGAGCTAACATATTTAAAACAGTTTACAGGCCTGAACGCCATTTATACAGATACCGAAAAAGCCGAATTGCTCGACCTGCTTGAAAAACTGCTTCAGATTTCAAAAACCTACAAGCAGGCAGCACTTGAAAAACAACTTGCCCGTGTTTATAGTACTTACAGGTAAATTCAATTTTTCGGGTGTTTTTGGAAAATTATTATTTTCTTTGTACACATTATTTGCTTTAGGATGTACCTGACCAAAATGCCATTTTTATTTTATAAAATCTACAGACCATGGGATTTGTGGTGCATTGAATCGGAAAGCAATGATATCTACATCACTTTTGATGACGGGCCCGTTCCCGAAGTGACACCCTGGGTCCTGGACCAGTTGGATATTTATAATGCCAAGGCTACCTTTTTCTGTGTCGGTGACAACGTGTGCAGAAATCATGAAATTTTTTCTGAAATAAAAAAACGCGGACACAATGTAGGAAACCACACATTTAATCATGTGAACGGGTGGAAATCGAATTTCTTTAATTACCTGTTTAATGTAAAAAAATGCAACAAGTATTTCAGAACGCCTTTGTTCCGGCCGCCTTATGGCAAAATGTCGTTTATACAGCGCAACTTGCTTAAAAAACATTTTAAACTCATTTACTGGACCGTTATCAGTGGTGATTTTGATACCACGATCACACCGGAAACATGCCTTGAAAAAACGATATCATCTACTGAAAAAGGCTCTATAGTCGTATTTCACGACAGCATAAAAGCAAGAAAAAATCTTTCAGTTGCCTTACCGGCTTTTTTAAAGCACTTTCATAACAAAGGGTATAATTTCAAAGCCATCCCTTACGATTTCAATGAATCAAAAAAACTAATCCCTGCTATAAATACCGCGAGCTGATGAGTATAAAAACTGCCGAACGTAACTCAGGGATACTGCCTGAAGATAATGTGATACATCACAGGCACCTGATAGCCTATCAGGAAGCTGCCAGGCATTGTCATGGCAAAGTACTTGAAATAGGCAGCGGAGAAGGATACGGAATAAAAATGCTGGCTCCCTGCGCTTCAGCCTACTACGCGGTGGATAAACATTCAACTCCCATAGCTGCTGATGTTCCAAATATCGTTTTCAAACAAATGAACGTACCGCCACTGGCCGGTTTTGAAGATAATTTTTTCGATGTCGTGGTAACTTTTCAGGTTATTGAACACATAAAAAACGACCACTTGTTTTTATCAGAAATAAAACGCGTGCTCAAACCCGAAGGGAAGCTCCTGCTCACCACACCCAACATCGCCATGTCATTGACACGTAACCCATGGCATGTGCGCGAATATACACTAAGCCAGATGAACGACATAGTGGGAAAGGTTTTTTCAAACGTTGAGATCAAAGGTGTTTACGGTAATGAAAAAGTGATGGCTTATTATGATGAAAACCGCCGTTCGGTGCGAAAATTCACCCGTTTTGATATTTTAAGGTTGCAATATATAGCTCCGCGCTGGCTGCTCCGGATCCCATATGACTTAGCCAACCGCATGAACCGCAATAAACTGATGAAAAGCAATACCTCACTGGTCAATAAAGTATTTACCAGTGATTTTTTTATTGAAACCGCCAAAGAAAATTGTTTCGATTTTTTTGTCGTAGCACAGAAATAATAACTATTTCCGGTATTTTTATTTAATAACCCTTTTGCATTCCAGGCTTATCTCTTAATGACTTCCATCCTATTGATACCATTCGCCTGAATGATCTCAACAAAATAACATCCACCTGTCTGGTTGCTTATGTCAAAAGAATGCTGATTACCATTAATATTCTTTTCCTCCAATACTAATTTACCCTGTATGTCAAATAATTTTACTGAAGCATTTTCCATTACCTTTTCAGATGAAATTGTAATTAATCCCATGGTTGGGTTAGGGTATACTAAAAGTGAGTTTTCAGCATTGTTTTCCTCAATAACAGATCCAGCATCGTTTATTATTCGTGCGATTCTGTTTTTGCCTTCTCCGTCGTATGAGGTAAATGAACCTCCGATAATCAGTTGATCCGTACTTTGAAAGGCAATAGTGTAGATCGTTTCATTCGGCCCTGTACCAGGATTAAATGAGCCATCAATACTGCCGTTGTAGTTTAGCCGTACGATATAGGGTATTGAATTTCCGTTGAATTCAGTGAACATACCACCAACAATTATTTTACCATCGCTTTGGGTAACCACCGTGTAAATGGTTGCATTTGCCCCGGTACCCGGATAAAATGTGGCGTCCAGACTACCATCGCTGCTTAGCCGTGCAATATAATTTACCGGAGTTTCGTTGAAACTGGTGAAATTACCGGCAATAATAATTTTCCCGCCTGGTTGAAGGGCAATATCATTTATCCCCCAATCGGTGCCAGTTCCGGGATTAAAAAAAAGATCAAGGCTGCCATCGGGTTTCAGGCGTGCAATATGGCCAATTAACACCTCGTTGAACTTATAGAAGCAACCACAGATTAATATTTTTCCATCATTCAGGATAACAATTTTCTCCACAGGTCCATTTCCGCCTGTACCGGGATCGAAAGAAGTATCAAGGCTACCATCGGGATTCAGACGTGCAATACTGTTTCTGGGTGTTCCGTTGAAAGAATCAAAAAAACCACCAATAATAATTTTTCCATCGGTTTGAACGGCTATGGAGATTACATCATTATCCGCCCCTGACCCAGGATTAAAAGTTGTATCGAGACTGCCATCTGTGTTCAATCGGGCAATGCGGAATCTTAGTGCTCCATTGAAAGTATTAAATGAACCCCCGATAATTATTTTCCCATCGCTTTGAATAGCAGTAGCAAGTATGTTATTGTTTGCCCCGGAACCTGAATTAAAAGTAGTATCAAGACTGCCGTCAACATTCAGGCGGGCAATATGGTTACTTTGTATTCCGTTGAAGAGATCAAAATAACCACCGATAATTATTTTACCATCGCTCTGGATCGCAGTGGTATGAATGGTATTATTTGCCCCTGTATTTTTATTAAATTCCGGATCAATAGAACCATCGCTGTTCAGACGGGTAAAGTATTTTTTGGTTTTACCGTTAAATAAGTGAAATAATCCACCAATAATTATTTTATCATCGTTTTGAACGGCAGTAGTAACAATTCCCTGGTCCGCTCCGGTGCCTCCATCAAAAGTCGTATCAAGTCCGCCATCGTAGTTCAGGCGGGCAATATTGTTTACAGTTGTACTATCAAAGGAAGCAAAACCACCAACAACAATTATCTTCCCGTTTTGCTGAAGGGCAATGGTATTTATTAATCCATTCGCCCCTGCTCCGGGATCAAAAAACTCATCAAGGCTGCCATCGGGATTCAGTCGGGCAATATGGCCTCTTGCCACCGCGTTGAACGTATCGAAACATCCACCAATCAATACTTTTCCGTCATTCAGGATAACAATGGTCCGAACCGGCCCATTTCCCCCTGTACCGGGATCAAATGATGGATCAAGACTACCGTTGGCATTCAAACGCGCAATACCCTTTCTTGGCATTCCATTATAAAGATCAAAATCACCACCGATAAGTATTTTACCATCGGGTTGAATGGCTATTGAGGATATGTCGTTATCGGTTCCAGTACCGGGATTAAAAGTTGTGTCAAGGCTTCCATCGGTGTTCAGTCGTGCGATGTGTTGCCTTATGGTTCCATTGAAAATTGTAAAAGTGCCGCCAATAATTATTTTCCCGTCGTTTTGAATGGCTGTAGCTTCAATACTCATGTTTGCCCCGGTGCCCGGATCAAAATCAAAATCAAGGTTGCCGAAGCTGTTCAGGCGAGCTATGTGGTTCCTTGCTGTTCCATTGTATGAATAGAAATTTCCTCCAATAATAATCTCCCCATCGCTTTGGACAGATATGGAATTAACCCCGTTATATGCACCAGTTCCACTATGAAAAGTTGGATCAATACTGCCATCGGTGTTCAGGCGGGCAATGCCCATCATTGGGGCCCCATTGATTAAAGAAAAATTGCCTCCGATCAGAATTTTCCCATCCACCTGGACAGAGGTTGAAATTACATAAGCATTTGCCCCATCACCCTGGCCAAACCCATGGTCGAACATATTAAACCAAGGATCATTTGCACCAGACTGTGCGCTGGCATCCATGCAGAATACTGCCATCAGAAAAATCACTAAAAAGTAAACTTTGCTTTTCATCAGTTTTGATTTTAAGTTTAAATCTGACAATTAATGGTTCAATAACATCATGCAATTTGAAACTCCAAATCCCCCCTTGTTTTCACTTTGAAATTCTGATCAGCTTCCCTGCTTTGGATTATTAATTTCACAAATATACTATTTATATAGATGAAAACAAAACAATTAAGCATTATTATAATTTTAGCGATTTCTTTGTTGCACCAACAAGAGAAAATTGTTTCGATTTTTTTGTCGTGGCACAGAAATAATTTTCCTTTTTCTTAAAATTTTGCCCCTTTAACTGCTTTAAACGGCAGTATTACTGTTTAATGGCTTTTACTGCCTGTCGGACGATTTACTATTGTATAAGCAAATCAAAGTATAAAACCCATAAAACACAAAGCCATGAAAAACACAGTAAAAAACCTCGATGACATCATCTTCGAAAACAGAAACAAAGATTACGGGGCCTATTCCCTTCGTAAAAGTTACAACAAAAATATGATGTCGGCAGTCGTCATTGCCATATTGATTTTCCTCCTCGGTGTCTCAGTGCCGCTGATAGCCAATTATTTTAACAATGAAAAAGTTGTAATCACTAACTATGATCCTTCATTCATACTCAAGAAAATCCCGAAAGATAAAATAATTGAAAAACTTCCGGAAGCTCCTGTGGAAAAAAAGAAAGTTCCTGTATTCCGGGCACCTATAATAACGGATACCGATGAAGATTTACCAGAATTATCTGAATTGATAGAAGTTTCAAAGAACACAAATCCTGCAGACACGCTTGCTGATATTGGCATACCAGAAGACAAACCCAACACCAATATCATTGATGAAGGCGATGAACTGAAGATCCACATGGTTGTTGAAGAATCACCCGAATTCCCCGGTGGTGATAATGCCAGGATAAAATTTCTGAGAGACAATATCATATACCCGAAAATCGCAAAAGAAACCGGTATACAAGGACCGGTCCATCTGACTTTTGTGGTTGAAAAAGACGGCTCCATTTCTGATGTAAACATCCTGCGTGGGATTGGAGGCGGCTGTGATGAAGAAGCAATAAGGGTAGTAAGCTCCATGCCAAAATGGAAACCCGGCCGTCAGAATGGAAAAGAAGTCAGGGTACAGTTTAATATGCCTATCAATTTCAAACTCATGTAAGCTGAAAAATAATCAAAAAAAAGCGGAAATTTCTTCCGCTTTTTTTATGCAATTGCTGAAATAATATCATGTAAATAATAAATGTAATATTCCTTACTTTTTTAGCTGAAAATCTGCCTGAAAAGCAGTAATAATAATGCATTGCTCTTGATTTAAGGTTGAAATTTTCGTACCTTTGTATTGGAAGGAGGTAAATAAAAAGTATATAAAACTTTTTAGCCATGAAAACCTCAGGAAATTATGTGGAGGAATTCATCTTTGAACACAGAAACAAAGAATACGGCGCCTATTTTCTCCGCAAGACCTATAATAAAAGTTTACTATTGGCAATGAGCATCGGCACGGCTATTTTTCTGCTGGGAGTTTCTGTACCTGTGATTAGCAATTATTTAAACAAGGGGAAAATAATCAGCGAAAATGAAAGTGTTTCTGTAACATTAACGAATGCCCCTCAAAAAAAGGCCGTTGAAATAATTCCCGAATTACCCTCCGTTGAAAAAAAGAAAACGGTTGCCTTCAGGGCTCCCGTTGTTGTAACAACCGACGAAGATATTACCGAAGAACTTTCGGACATCATGGAAAGCTCTGGCAATGCCAATCCTGTGGACACCTCAGCAGCAGTATTTATAGAAGTGCCTGAAGAAAACACGAAAATCAATATTATTGACGAAGGTGAAGCACTGGAAATTCACACTTTTGTTGAAGAATGGCCTGCATTCCCCGGTGGTGACACGGCAAGGATCATGTATCTGAATGAAAATCTTAAATATCCGAAAATAGCAAAAGAAACAGGTATACAGGGAGCAGTTTATGTATCTTTTGTAGTTGAAAAAGACGGCAGCATCACCAATGTAAAAATCCTCCGGGGTATCGGCGGCGGTTGTGACGAGGAAGCCTTAAGAGTAATTAACGCTATGCCCAAATGGAACCCCGGACGTCAGAACGGAAAAGAAGTCAGGGTGCAATTCAATATGCCTATCACGTTTAAACTTATTTAATCACAGGATTAAAAAAAACGAGATTTTTCCCCGGTGTCAATATATCGGCATGGAATTTTTCAGCCAGATCTTCTGTCCTTTCCCCGGCTCTGTCCCCTGTTTCATGCGGTTTTTTTTGTAAAGTTCCTTCAGTTGAACAGCATATAACTGGGAAATGCTGTGCATCGTTTCGCCCACGGAAAAAACATGAAACTCAGCTGAGGAGTTTTTCTTCTTTGATTCGATATACACTTTTTCGCCAGGGCACAACGGTTTATTGTTTTTTAGATCGTTATACCTCAAGATATCAAAAGCCACCATGCCAAAATATTCCGCTATGGAGCCATAAGTATCCTTTTTGCCGGCAAGAACATACTTCACCCCATTGTTTATGAGGACCTCCCTGTTTTTCTCAGTGATGGAAATATCCGGAAAATCGCTGGTGTTATTTTTTATTTCGTTGATTTTCTTAACTTTTTTCAGGCTATCCGTTTTTCTGATCACTTCTTTGGGTACGGTATTTATTTTATTAATCGCAAGTGAATCTTTGTTGATAAGTATTGCACTTGAATCGAGCCGGTACAGCTTATTTTCTTCAATGATCTTTATCAGCATCTCAGCATACCTTGGTTCCGTAGCATACCCGGCTTGTTTCAGGCCGTACGCCCAGCCTTTGTAATCCATGATATTAAGCAGAAACAATGATTTGTAATAATCGCGGGTGGCAAGAAAAACCGAATGATCGTGGTACGAATCAGTATCCGCGGGGTACATGCGAAAGCATTCGTTTTCTGCGTCATCATCATAATAATATTTACCTCCCATCCATTCGGTTTTACATTTTATCCCGAAATGGTTATTGGCTTTCCGGGCAAGCTCGCTGTTGCCGTTGCCAGATTCCAGGATACCCTGGGCCAGCGTGATGCTTGCGGGAATTTTATATTTCTGCATTTCTTCCAAAGCGATAGCCTTATATTTATGAATGTATGCAGGCACCGTCATTTTTGGCTGAGCCGAAATACTCAAGGCCAAAAACAATAAGGCATACAGCATGAAAATCTTTTTCACTGACATTGGTTTGTTCAAAAGTATTAAAGTTTTTGTTATCCGGAACTTACGTTTTTAGTAATTTTCCACATTAATTTGTTAAAACATATGCAACTGCTGAAAAAATATTTCCCGGACCTGGACGCGCAACAACTGCAACGCTTTGAACAACTTGGCCCATTGTATGCGGATTGGAATGAAAAAATCAATGTCATTTCCCGGCAGGATATTGAAAACCTTTACCTGCATCACATTCTGCATTCCCTGAGCATTGCCAGGCTTATCAGGTTTAACCCCGGAACTACGGTCATGGATGTGGGAACCGGCGGAGGCTTTCCCGGCATACCGCTCGCCATTTTATTTCCTGAAACAGATTTCTACCTGATCGATTCCACAGGAAAAAAGATCACCGTGGTCAATGAAATAGTTAAATCACTTGGCATTGAAAATATTGTTGCCGAACAAAAACGCGTTGAAGAAGTTAATGTTACCTTCGATTTTATTGTTTCGCGCGCCGTCACCAACCTTCCCGATTTTATCAAAATGGTAAAGAAAAATATCAGTGATGAGAGCTTTAACAGCCTTACGAACGGGATATTATACCTAAAAGGCGATGATGCCGCCCAGGAAATAAAAAAGTTAAAAGCCGGGAAGTTTATTTTCGATATTTATCAGTATTTTCCCGAAGAATATTTCCAGACGAAGAAGATTGTTTATCTGTACAATTTATAGGAAATTAATAGAATCCCTAAGGAAACTGAAGTTTTAGCACAGAAGATGAAAAAAATTCTAGTCTTTTTGAAACAATTTGTAGATCACAGGATTCCCTGCTCTTAATTTTATAATAACATCATCCACTAAAAAGCTATTCCTGCTTTTATTCCAGATATTGACCGTCAGTTTCAGGTTCCTGATACCCACATTAATATCCGATAGTTTTACCGAATGATGCACGGTAACCCAGCCCTCCTTTAAAGTTTTATTTGTTTTAAATGTACTGAACGATGACGCGCCCCAGTAATAAACAGAATCTTCGGTACTCAGCGTTGCCACCAGGTTGCATTCATTGATGGTGTCTGGCATACAAACTTTTACAGAAATATCAATAAAGTTGTTCTCATTCTTTAGGAATTCTTTTAAAGGCCTGGAATAAGAAAATGAGAATTCCGTATTGCTGTCGATCGCGTATGAGTATTTTCCTGAAAAACTAACTGTATCAACAAATTTGCTTTTATCCATTGAAGACCAGCATTTCTTTTCCTTGTTTTCAAAATTCTGATATTCGATGATATTATGTTCCTTGCTTATGGCTTTGGAGAATAAATAGGTTGTTCCTCCAAAATAGTTTTTTTGCTGAATTATAGTCGGAAAATAATCCTGGATGAGCGCCACTGTGACCGGGTTATTGCTTGATAAACAACCAAAGAACAGGAATTCTGAACGCTGTTGTTCCTTTTTCAAAAATGCAATCAGGTCTCTTTCAGATACGAATGAATCATACCATACAAAATTTGTATCAAGGTTCAGCTTTCGGGTGTAATATTCGGAAATTACTTTATCAGAATCAACTATGGAAGCAAGCCTTTTATGCGACTTCAGCGCATCCTGATGATCAGTCATTATTCGTTCATAAATTGAGTTGTAAAACAATGAGTAGTGCTTTCTTTCGGCCACCAGGGCATAGGTATTTACTGCAAGTATGGCCAGCACCAACAGTAAATTGATAATTGTTTTCTGCTGTTTAATATGTCCGAATAAAATAAAAAACAAATACGGAAAACCGAAAATTAATACAGAAAACTGCATCACATTATTGACCAATTTTGAATACAAAAAACCAACTAAAAAAGGAATAATAAACCAACAGCTAAACATGACAAGCTGCTTGTAATTTACATCCTGCTTTTTAAATTTTACGAAACCAAAAACGATCAGCAGGATTACCAGCAAATATGAAAGAGCAGAAAACTGGAAAATATAACTTATGTAATTAATGAAAAAATTATTTTGCAGTTCTCCGATCCAGCCTTCATTACCGCCCATTTTCAGCTGGCAAAGAATAATATTTATATGAGGAATGTACAGTATCATTATTATGAAACAGCAGGCAATATATTTAAGTAAAAACTTTCTTTGAATAAGAAACAATCCGCTGGCACCAACAATGGCGGCAAACACCAGGCTAAAATGGTGGTTATACGAACAAATTGCCGCTGCGAAAATAAAAACAACACTGTTCAGTAAAAACTTTTTATCAGGGGTCTTGATCAGGTTTGACCAGTAATACACCATTAATAAAGAAAAGAATAGCCCGCTGATGTATGGCCGGGCAACCTGGCTGTAAAACACCGTGTATTGTATGCTCGCCAGAAATGCGGAACAAACAAGCCCAACGGTTTCGTTATACCATTTTTTCGCCACCAGGTAAATCAGGTACACAGAAAAAATTCCAAAAAGTATGAAAGGCAGCTTGACCACCCATTCGGCATAACCAAAAATTTTTGTCCAATAATATAGAAAAACCTGTACTCCGGCAGGAAGTGTGTCGGCAATCACTCCCTTTTCTATCAGCCCCGCAAAAGTAGCAACGTGTGTCCGGTAAAGGGCGCTGAATTCATCATTTGTGTATGGAATTTCAAACAGGTTATAAAATCGTAAAACGCCGGCGACAATTAAAATTAATATTAAAATTGTTTTATTTGAAAATTTCATGCTAAGCATATAATTGCTGCCGGTAATTTATTAACCTACCCATGTAATAAATAATCGTTTGTACAAATCCAAAACCACTAAAATCAGAATGTACAAACATCAATTATTTTTTAAGGATTTCTAATAAGATAATCACTGGAAGAAACTTATTTTTCTTCTGAGGGTTCATTTACGACAAGAAAAATATCTTCGTTTGGTTTTTTCATCAGGTATGTTTCGCGGCCATAACGTTCCATAGCCTCTCTGTTGGTAGCCAGGTCAGAAGAAAGTTTTTTCATCTTCAGAATCTCTTCCGTATAAAATTTCTTTTGCGCTAACAAGCCATCCATTTCCTTGCGTTGTTTCTGCTGGCTGACAAAATTATCGGTATCAATAAAGCCTACCCAAACCACAAAAACCAAGGTAGCTAAAATGTAATAATTCCTCAGGATACTCCAGATTTTTAATAAAACATTTTTCATAGCAGACGCAAATATACTCAATCCATAACTAAAAAAAATCTTAAAAAAAAATTTTAATAAACTTACATATCAACAACAAACTCTTTTATCTGCGATTCGGTCAACTTGCCGTTTACCCATGTGCTATCAAGAACGGCACTGTATTTCTGATAGAAATTTATAGCCGGCTCGTTCCAGTCGAGCACTTGCCAGTGCATGCGCTTTGCATTAACTTCTTTGGCTTTTTTAATTACCGCTTCAAAAAGGGTTTTCCCGACTTTGTTTCCCCGGAACTGTTCTTTTACAATGATATCCTCAAGATACAGGCATTTGCCTTTCCATGTAGAATAACTGAAATAATAAAACGCCATGCCGAGCAACTGTTCATTGTCATACGCCAGTATTACTTCAAAAATAGGGTTGCTTCCGAAACCATCTTTTTCAAGATCTTCTGCTGTTATAGTTACTTCCTCTGGAGCCCGCTCGTATAGCGCCAGTTCCCTGATCAAACTTAATATTTCGGGGACATCGGTTTTTACCGCTTTTCTTAGTGAAATCTTCATAAAGTTATCATTTACGTTAAATTCTTACAGGCCTATTTGATCGGCTATTTCCTTCATGGCTGTGACCGATATCTCTGCAAATTCTGCTATCGGCAATCCGATCTTTTCACATTCCATAATGGTCTCACGGTTTACAGAAGCCGCGAACGCTTTCTCTTTCATGCGTTTTACCACAGACTTTGACTTGACGGCAAATAGTTTTTTTTCAGGATATACCAGTGTGGTAGCCATGATCAGCCCGGTGATGGTTTCGCCGGCAGCCAGTGCGTGATGAAAGACAGAAGAGCGCGGCAGGCTGGCTGACTCTTCATTATGCATGCTGATGGCATCAATAATTTCTTCGTCAACTCCCTGTTTTCGTAAAATATCTATGGCCACCTGGCCGTGGGTTTTAGCATCAGCATTGGTAAGCTCCACATCAATATCGTGCAGCAGTCCGGCAATGCCCCATTTTTCCTCATCCTGCCCGAGTTTTTTTGCAATAGCTATCATTACTGCTTCAGAAGCCAGGCAATGGTTGATCATGTTTTCTTTTTTTACATATTCATGAAGAAGCTCCAACGCTTTTTCTCTTGTTATTCCGCTTGACATTTTTTAGGTGTTTATTTAATTAGGTAATTAGACTTTTAGGCTGTTAGGCTGTTAGGCTGTTAGGTTCTCCGATACTGACTTCTCTGCCGCGGCGGACTTCTAACGTCCTACTTCTTACTTCTGACTTCTTAATGAAAATCCAAACTATGCAGCATATATATCAAATGTTCCAGCATGGGCGTAATTTCCGTCATATACTCATCAACGGCTTTAACGCTTCCGGGCAAGGTAAAAACCAGCGTTTGTCCAAAAACTCCTGCTACTGAACGACTCACAAGTGCGTTGGGTTTTTGCTGGCCGTACTTCAGGCGGATCATATCCATGATGCCGGGAATTTCTTTTTCAAGTAAGGGTTTTATAACGTCCGGAGTAAAATCCTTAGGCCCGATCCCGGTACCGCCGGTGGTAATAATAATATCGAAGTTATTTACTGAGTCTTTTATCAGCTGCTCCAGCAACTGCGCATCATCGGGTATCAGGGTCCTTTCAATTTCTGATTTACGTTTTATTTTCGTAAATAACTCACTCGTGAGTTCTTCGATTTTTTTTCCGCTGAGATCCTCGTAAACGCCACGGCTGGCGCGGTCGCTCAAGGTGATGATGTGAACGCTGAAAATTTTCGGGGTATACGAGCCTTCATCGCCAGCTTTAATTTTTCCACCATGGATCACGCGACAAAAAATTCCTTCTTTCGGCATCACGCAATTACCAACTTCGCGAAAAATGGCACAAGAATCCCCATGGCATTTTTTTCCAATTTGTGTCACTTCAAGAAGAACATCACCAAACCTGAAAGTGTCCAGGGCCGCTGAATCTGACAGTATCATTCCGGATACCGTGAGGTTTTCAGCAAATTCACCAAAATATATTTTTCTCTTTGCCTGTTGTTCAAACTTTGCGATACTTTCTGTCGATAATAAACTCACCTGCCGGTGCCAGTCGCCCGAGTGGGCGTCATGTTCAACACCTGAATCGTTGATAATAATTTCTTCAACGGGGTGTTTTATGGTACCTTTTTTTTCTGAAATATTTACAGATTCAATCTTTATTTTCATATAATAATTTTTTACAATTCATCAATAACATTTCTGGTAATGTGTTCAACCGCAGGAGTAACGCCTCTGTCTGCTTTCTTTTTGCCAAGCCTGACTATGACCATATTTTTCTCAGGAATTACTATAATATATTGTCCCAGAATTCCACGGGCATAACATATTTTCATGCCATCAACAGTTGCCAGCCACCAGGAATAACCATAATAATCTACCGGAAAGCCATCTTCATCTTTAAGGAATATCGGTTCTATGGACTTTTTTACGTACTCCTCAGAAACGATCCTTTGGTTGTTGAATATGCCATTATGAAGGTACAGCGAGCCTATCCTTGAAAAATCCCGGGCATTTGAGTTGAAACAACAATAGGCTTTTTCCATGCCGTCTCTTTTATCGACACTCCAAAGTGCATCGTTTTTAGCGCCCAACGGTTTCCACAATTTCTCCGAAGCATATTCGCTCAATGTTTTGCCTGTGGCCTTTTCGATAATATAAGCCAGCACCAATTGATTCGAACTCTGATAATTGAATGTTTTACCGGGAGCTTCTGTAACTTTCAGGTTCAGCAACATTTTTTTCAGGTTCTTGCCATAATACTCCTTGGTGGTTTTTGAAAACAGGCTGTTGTAACTTTCATCCCAATTAAAAGAGGCGCTCATGGTTAGCAAATGTTTTATGGTAAGCTGAGCGTTAAACTCATGTGCATATTCAGGAATAAAATCCGAAACCTTTTGCTCAACACTTTTGATTTTACCCTCATCAATGGCAATACCGATAAGAATACTCACAATACTTTTTGCCACCGAAAATGAATTTGAAAGAGCATCTTTGCCATAACCATCCCAGTATTCTTCATAACAAACCGAATCATTTTTCAAAATGAGCAGTGCGACAGTCTCAGTTTCAACAAGGTAATTTCTGAACGCCGGGGATAATTTTGTTTTATTATAAGCATCGGCTTCGGGAATCGGAATGTAGGTACCCGCGCTCACAGTTCTGTTATCAAAAATTTGGTAATCATCAATTCCGGGTAGCTGATAAACGAGCGATTTATAGATATAAGAATTGCCGGAAACAAGTATTGCCAGATTGACAATCGCAATCAGGATCAATAAACCAAGAAGTATTTTTTTTACTATTTTCATGTTATACCACTAAGTCCTCCGCGGCGGACTTTTCCAGCGCAGCGGGCACCAAGTGTACTTCAAAATTTTTCTTTACTGACCAATTTAATTTCTGAAATTATCATTCCCTTGTCTGCCGCTTTGCACATATCATAAACAGTAAGCAAGGCAATGCTCACAGCAGTCAGGGCTTCCATTTCCACGCCCGTCTGGCCGATACATTTTACCACGCTTTCTGCTTTCACGCTGTCTATTTCTAAAGTACATTTTACTTCCACTTTGGTGAGTAAAAGCGGATGACACAAGGGAATCAACTGTGCATTTTGCTTTGCTGCCTGTATACCGGCAACTTCAGCGAGAGTAAGCACATCGCCTTTTTTAATCTCATTTTCTTTTATCAGCTTCAGCGTTTCTTTTTGTAAAAATATTTTTCCGCTTGCTTTGGCAATACGGGTTTGTTGGGGTTTGTCCCCCACATCCACCATGTTGGCCTTTCCTGAGGAGTCGGTATGTGATAGCTTTGGCATTGTATCAGATTTAATAATCAAAATTAGTACTTTCTACCGGTTTAAAGAACTCCGCTCAAAAGTTTTTTAACAGAAGGCTGGCTGCAACAAATTAATGCCATATATAACTGTTATACTTTGGTATTATAAATATTAATATTCTTAAAATTTTAAAATTTTTAATAAATTATTAATATGATAACTTTTTATCATTATATTTGTCCGTGTGATATTATCGGAATAATATTGCTTCGTTCTTTACACCATAAAAATAAAAAACGTTAGCTATTATTCCGGAATCTGGAAATTTGAAATTTTCTATTGCTTTCTAATTTATTAAATAAATGTTTCTCCTCCGGTTGGAGAGCAAATTGACCTTTTTTGCATGATCGGCATGCTGATACCTCAAGACCGAATACAGCTATAGTTCCACGCTTTTTATATTTCTTACCACTTCGTTGGAACCACGGAGAAGTGAAGATCAGAACTCACTAAAAAAAACGGGGCGTAACCTGAAAAGCCTGAGAGTAAGGAAATTTTAAACTGAAAAAATGAAAAAAAATCTATTATTAATTTCAATGGCATTGATAGGGTTTACATCTGTGACATTGGCTCAACCCAAAGAACAAACAACCGAAACAAAGTATCGTAGGAGTTCCTTACATACTATGATAGCAGAAACGGAAAAATTTCCGAACAAGGAGGTGGTTGTTAACGCATTCAATACGGCTCCTTTCCCGGATAAGTATAACAATCATGTAATAGGCGCGAAATCTTTTGATCCGGCCCAGTATCCATTAACCAAAGAAGAAATCGCCGGTTTGTTCAAAGAAAAGTCAAAAGCAGGAAAATTTGCCTCTTCAGCTTTATCCTCATCAACCGATATAACCATCGATACCGCTGCAAGAATGCTATCGTCGCAGATAAAAAAATATTTTGACCAAAATAAAATTGCAAACCAATTGGTTGCAAAATGGTTCAACAGACAAGCTGACGGCACTTTTGATATGAGCCTGATTCAGGAAAGAGGTTCTTATAATGCATCTGAAATGGAAGCAAACATAGCAAAAGGTGCAGCAAGAGGCGTATCATCTTTGGCTGATGCCGGAATTGAATTAATCGGCAATACATTCGTTGTGGTTTCAAGATTTAACTTTGTCAGTAATGAAGTTGTGGCACGGGTTGTTAGGGATGCAGCATATCTTGCAGCAAACCAGGCAAAAACCCCAATGCTCCAAACTGCTGCTATCAAGGCTGCCGATGCTGCTTATGACAAAGCAAAAGAAGGATATTCTGTTTGGGCCACCGCATTTCTGTATAAACTGGTCTGGAATGATTCAATTGAAGCCATATTTTACAATGACTTATGGATGGATAAAACAAACCCTGACCCAAAGAAAAAAGAAGCATTTGACAAATCCGATTTATTTTCATTAGAATTTGTGGGTGATGAAAAAGCTACTGGTCTGGTTTTATTTTCATTAAAAGAAAAAAGAACAGAAGCACAAATAATTGAAATTGCAACCATCAGGACTATTGATGCTGTCTTTGCCAAACTGCAAAAGAAATATGATGTGTTTAAAACTAAAACCCCTCTTTTAACAGGTAATCCTATAACTGCAAAAATTGGCCTGAAAGAAGGATTAGAAGGTGGTGATAAATTTGAAGTACTGGAACAAACCCAGGATCCTAAAACAGGTTTAACAAAATATGTAAGCAAAGGAACGATAACTGTTGACGAAAAATCTATTTGGGACAACAGGTATAATGCAGGAGATGAATTAACCGCAACAGGAGCTGATCCTAAAACAGCCCTGGATCGTACTACATTCAAAGGAGGCACAAAATTTTTCTCAGGTATGCTTGTTCGGCAGGTAAAATAAATTCATTACGGCTTGGTATTCGACAAAACAACGAATACCAGGCTGTTTATTTAATAACTTAAACTAAATGTAAAATGAAAACAATTTTTAGAAAATCATTTATATTGTTATTGCTGTTAATCGCATACTCTGTAGTAGTTGATGCGCAAGCAAAAAATAAAGCCAATAAAGATACTGAAGAATGGAGGTACGAAATTGAATGTGTATCTACCGGAGCTACAGGATCATATTTGATAAAAGTCTGGTCGTATTCAAAAAAACCAGAAGTAGCAATCAACCAGGCGAAGAAAAATGCTGTTCATGGGATTATTTTCAAAGGTTTCACAGGTGCCGGTGCCGGTTGTACTCAAAAACCATTAGCAAGCAGTCCTGGCATTGAACAGGAAAAAGCAGAATATTTCAAAGATTTTTTTGCTGATGGAGGCAAGTACATGCAATTTGTCACCGAATCCGGTGATGGCAGTATAGATCCCGCAGACAGAGTAAAAATTGGGAAAGAATATAAAATCGGCGTGGTTGTTTCGGTATATAAGGACCAACTTCGTAAGGATTTAGAAGCTGCCGGAATTATTAAAGGTCTTGGAAGTGGATTTTAATCTGTAAATAATATAACATGAAAAACAAATTATTTTCAATCTGTGTTTTTGCCCTTTGCATAATTATTATTGCAGGCTGTACTACTCCCCAGCAACATCTTGCCGGAAACTATACATTTAAAACTGAGTGTATGGGTATTGAGCTTGATGGTTCACAAACCCTGAAAGCATGGGGTGATGGCAGAAACAGGAACGATGCGATCGAACAGGCTTATAAAAATGCTGTAAACGATGTGCTTTTTTCTGGTATTAGTAATGGAAAAACTGATTGCAATATTAAACCCGTTATTTTTGAAGTTAACGCACGCGAAAAATATGAAGATTATTTCAATAAATTTTTTGCCGACAAAGGACCCTATAAGGAATTTGTCAGTGAAAAAGACGGATCACAATACCACATTGAAGTAATCAAAGAGAGAAAACAAGCTGGTTCTCAGGAAAAATACGGTGTTGTCGTTCGTGTACTCAGAGCCGAACTCATTGCTAAAATGAAAACGGATGGCATTCTTAAATAATTTATTATTAATTTAAAAACAGAAAATAACATGAGAAAAATTTTAAACACCTTACTATTATTAGTTGCCTGTGTGCTGCTATTTTCAAATACGGTATACTCCCAGGCAAAAAAACCAACCATCATGATTTTACCAAGCGATGTTTGGTGCAACACCAATGGCTTTATGCTTGAATTTGACAACCAGGGTACTAAAGTTAAAGTTCCTGATTATAAAAGAGCTTTTCAGGAAAATGCAGATTTACTTTTGGTAATTAGCAAAATTAATGGATTAATGGCCGACAGAGGATTCCCTCTGAAAAACGCCGAATCGGTTTTAAAAAGTATTGCAAACGAAAGTGCAGAAGATGCTATGTTAACCAGTAAAGGTGGTGCAAGCGTTGTTGAAAGCCCGGTTGACAAACTAAAAAAAACTGCTAAAGCTGATATTATCATGCAATTAACATGGACTGTTAATGTGAATGGCCCGAAAAAATCTGTAACTTTTAATTTACAGGGTTTAGATTCTTATACTGACAAGCAGGTTGCAACAGCTGCCGGCACAGGCGCTCCTTCATTTTCGGCCGAACTGCCTGTTCTGTTGGAAGAAGCCGTTCTCGCACACCTCGATAATTTTAATAGTTCCTTACAGGCACACTTCGATGATATGTTCGCTAATGGAAGAGAAATAACCATTAAAATAAAGAAGTTTGATTCATGGGATGGTGATCTGGAAAGTGAATACGATGGAAAAGAACTGGGCGCACAAATCGAAGATTGGCTTTCAAAAAACACTGTTAAAGGGCGTTTTAGCACCACCGATGCTACTGAAAATATGATGTTTTTCGAACAGGTACGCATTCCTCTTTATGACGCTGCAGGTAAAGCTATTGATGCCAGAGGATTTTGTAAAGATTTGCAAACATTTTTAAAAAACCCTCCTTATAGCATTACGAACAAGCTGATGATGAAAGGACTTGGGCAGGCAACGATTGTTTTAGGAGACAAATAATTAAATTAAAAACTACGAACTATGAAAAAATTCAACCTGATTATATGGCTAATCTTTGCTATCAGTATAAGTTTAGCACAAGCACAAACTTCCGATGGGAAAATGTCAGACAAAGGCAGGCTTGTACTGGCAGCATGGGTTCCAGAACAAATTGAAAACATGCCTGTGGCATCAAGAAACAATCTGGAAAACAAACTCAATCAGATCATTACAGCCAATGGCATGTCGGGCAGCACCTGGGATTCAAGGTTTATTTTGTCAGCCAATGTAACTGTGCAGACAAAAGACATTACAGCCTCAGCTCCACCTATGCAAGCCTACACCCTCGATGTCACTTTTTATATTGGTGACGGTTTCGAAGGAAAAGCATTTTCAAGCTACTCAACTACCGTTAAAGGCGTTGGGGATAATGAAACCAAAGCTTATAATGCTGCGCTTAAAAATATAAAAACAACTGATCCGAACTATCAGGCATTTATCGAAAAAGGCAAGACAAAAATCATTGAATATTATAATGCCCAATGCGATTTTATCATTAAAGATGCAAAATCTAAAGCGGGCATGAATAATTTTAATGAAGCCATCTGGAAACTCACTTCAGTTCCTGATGCTTGCAGTGATTGCTGGAATAAATGTATGCTTGCCGTGGCTCCTATTTTCCAACAAAAAATTGATTTCGAGTGCAAAACCAAACTCACCGAAGCAACAAATATTTGGAATGCCGGTCAAAGCTGGGATGCAGCACAGGCAGCAGGCGCAATTCTTTCGGGCATCGACCCTAAATCATCCTGCTTCAATGAATCTAAAGCTTTATCCGATAAAATTGCCAAAAGGATAAAAGAGGTTGATAAACGTGAATGGGATTTTAAATATGATCAGGAAATCGGTTTGGAAAGAGATATGATCAAAGCATATAGAGATGTTGGCGTGGCTTGGGGAAACGGCCAGCCGCAAAATGTTACCTATAAAAGCTTATGGTAATTATTTATTGCTTATGAACCTAAAATGCGAAGCCAAAAGCTTCGCATTTTTTTTACAGGTTGATCATAGGTTGTAAGAATTCTACGGACTTCTAACCCCTCATTCCTGATAACAAGCTGGCCTGAGATTTATAACAGGGTATCCAGGAGTAAATAAACATTCAACCCGGACACAATCGCAGCTATCGCAAAAAGTAAAATGTAGTTTCCGCAAACTTAAAGAAGACCATTAAGTTTTGCTTTCATTTCTTAAGTTTCTATACATTTACTTGTTATTATGTAAAGAAAATTCAAAAATCTATACATAAGGATAACTGCTGCAAACTTCGCGCACTCAAACAAGCTGAAGTGCAACATTATGTAATACCCCAACTTATTGGTACAACTAAAACATGGTATCCACCAACAAATAAATATTCAATCCCGAAACAATCGCAGCAATAGTAAAAAGTATAATTTTCATAAAAATACTGTTGGCATACTTGCCCATCACCTTTTTGGAAGAGGTAAGATATACCTGGATGAAAATGATAAAGGGCAGCACGATACTCAGTGCCATCTGGGAATAAATCAACGCCATCAATGGGTTACTGATAAAAAATATGATGATCAATGCAACCATCACTGAAATAAGGACCCCAAGGCGTGAATGATTATCCTTGATATCATAAGGTTCCTGAAAAATACCCGAAAATATACTTCCACCAGCCATCCCGGAAGTTACACTCGATGCGACACCCGAAAACAACAACGCGACTGCAAAGACAACCGCAGAGCTGTTTCCAAGCATCGGCTTTAAAATGCTTTCAGCCTGCTGAAGTTCATTTACCAAAATTCCGCTCTTGAAAAAAGTTGCCGCTGCAAGTAAAATCATGGCGCTGTTTATAGCCCAGCCTACAACCATCGATACGATAGTGTCGGCAAATTCATATTTCAGCTGGCGCCGGATCACAATATCCTCTTTCAGGTTCCATTGCCGGCTCTGAATGATCTCGGAATGTAGAAATAAATTGTGGGGCATCACCACTGCTCCCAGCACACTCATGATAATAATAATCGAGTGATCAGGAATTTTGGGAGTTATCCATGCAACGGCAGCAACTGACCAGTCAATGTCCACCAGATAAAGTTCGTAAATGAAGGAAAGCCCGATGATGGAGACAAACCCAATGATCCATCGTTCAATACGCTTATAGGTATTTGTAAATAAAAGGATCAATGCCAAAACCGATGCTAATAAAGCTCCGGCAGGAACCGGAATCCCAAAAAGCATTTTCAACGCTATAGAAGCGCCCAGTATCTCTGCAAGAGAGGTTGCCACAGAAGCCATCATTGCTAAGGATAACACCGGCCGTGAAATCCATTTGGGGGCGTATTTTGCGGTTGCTTCAGAAAGGCACAACCCGGTGGCAATGCCCAGATGCGCCACATTATGCTGAAGCAAAATCAACATAACCGTTGAAAGCGTTACGATCCAGAGCAAGGTATATCCGAACTGAGACCCTGCAGCTATGTTTGAAGCCCAGTTACCGGGATCAATAAAACCAACAGTAACCAATAAGCCGGGGCCGATATATTTCAGGATTTCAAGCCCACCGAAACGCGGTTTGTGTTTTGATTTATCGAAATGTTTTTGCCATATCATCCGCCGATCTTATTAAAATGCCCGTTCTTACTAAAAGTCCCGCATGCTGGCTTGAACTTTATAGCACTATTTATCGCTTGTTCCGCTCCAAGTTCCCTCACATCAAATTCTATATCATCGAACAAACACGGCTTGATCTTGCCGTTTGCCGTCAGGCGCAGCCTGTTGCAACGAGCACAGTCGCCACCGCTGCCTCCTTCCACTACCGAAAAGTGGCCTTTTTCCAGACTCATACGGTGGATAAAACGGAACTCAAGGCCGTTTTTTATACAAAAATCACGAATACTTATGGCATCCGGTTCCTCAGAATTATCTTCCACCACACAATTGATCTTTATCGGATTCAGTCCTGCTTTCTTAGCAGCATCAATTCCCCGGAGGACTTTTTCAAGATCGCCGCCACGTGTTATTTCACGATATTTGTCCAGATCAAGTGTATCAAGGCTGATATTAATCCGCTGCATTCCAGCCTTTGCAAGCAGCCCTGCATATTCTTCAAGAAAAATCCCGTTGGTGGTCATCGACAAATCTTTGATCCCCGTGATTTTTGAAATTTGATCTATGAGAGACACTATTCCTTTGCGGACCAGTGGTTCACCGCCTGTGATGCGGACTTTGGAAATCCCCTGGGAAACAGCGATCCTGATGATGTGGGTGATTTCTTCAAAGGTTAAAATATCTTCATGCCGCAACAGGGAAACGCCTTCTGCAGGCATACAATACTGGCAGCGCAGGTTGCAGCGGTCTGTTACCGAGACACGCAGGTAATTTATTTCGCGGTTAAATGAATCTAACATCTGCAAGTTCTCCTTTAGCAATCATTGTTTTGCCGATCGGAATAAAAGCAAGCCCCTGCGCATTGGCAAGCGCGTGTATATGTGCCGAACCGTGATAACCGACAGGTGAAACCGTTCCATCGTTGTTGATCTCCACAGGAATCACCGAAAGCCTTTCCGAAATCCTGCGTTTATATTCCTGTGCAAAAGGCAAGGAAAATACAACCGGCGAAAATGCATGTCCCATCATTTTGTAAAGCAACGGTTTTACCAATATCTCAAATATCACGTAGGATGCCACCGGGTTGCCCGGCAAACCAAAACAAAACTTATTGCTTTTTTTACCAAAGACGGTAGGTTTTCCGGGTTGTATAGCGATGGTGCGGAAGAGTATTTCTAATCCGGATTTTACCATCATATCGGGCACAAAATCATAATCACCCATGGAAACACCACCGGTAAGTAGCACTACATCACTGGTTTCAATTGCATTTTCTATCATCCGGAATGTTGACTGTTCATCGTCCCGGGCAATTCCTGCATATTCCCCTTTGACATACATCTTTTGCACCTGGGCCAACAGTTGCCATGAATTGCTGTTGCGTATCTGCGAGGCACCCGGAACCTGATAAGGTTCCACTAATTCATCCCCGGTGGAAATAATGCTGACCTTGGGCTGAAGGCTGACTTCAGGCTCAAAACATCCTACAGCAGCCAGAATGGCAATGTGTTCCGGTTTAATCAGCATTCCTTTTTCAAGAACGAGGCTGCCTTTTTTCACATCTTCGGCTGCATAGGCAATATTTGCCGAGGTGTCGGCCTTTAAAAATTTAATCTTGTTTTCGCCTGATTTTTCAGTATGTTCCACCATCAGCACGCAGTCGGCGCCGACAGGAATCATGGCGCCTGTCATAATTTTTGTGCAGGTATTTTCGGTAACGGCCTTTTGAGGAACCATACCCGCTGCAACAATTTCTATAATTTCCAGCTCGTGTGAGATATCCTGCCTGCGGCAGGCAAAACCGTCTACAGCCGATTTGTTGAACGGCGGCATATCGATATCCGAATGTACGTCCACGGCCAGCACCCGGCCTAAAACAGCATTTAAAGGCACTTTTTCAGTCCCGGGGGGCTGCACACTATTTAAAACCGTTTGTAAGGCTATATCAAAAGGTATCATTCATCCTGACTTTATGTACAAAATTACAAAACTTTAGGACGTGAGGTTATTTTTATAGCTGGCGATTAGGAATGCCACTAAGCCACTAAGGCACTAAGATTTATTAGGAGAAATGCAATTTGGTGATTGGTGAAGCCTGTGTGATAAACGGTTCCGGCAGGAGGCTGAACTAAACGAGCTATGAAATGAAGCCTTTCTTGACAACCCAATCATATAATTGAATGCATAGCCATAAGAAACCAGCAATAGCGCTTATTACAGCAAAAATTTTCAAAATAACTTTGCCACCTTGTTTGCTGAAAGTTTTCTTTATAATAATGTTGTTAAATTTAATTACCCTACTAATAGATAGCGCAATTATAAAAATTAGCCAAATAAAATAATTTGGCTTAATAATTTTCTTACCGTATTTTTTGGTATCGGCCATTAAAAAGCCAAAGTCAGTTAAATAATTTTTACAAATTGCTTCTTTTGCTTTACAACTTCTATATAGCCATTATCAATAGAACAATTTTGCCTTTTCATAAATGCACCAATATCTGAAGGAAAACCATTGAGTGCTAAAGAAAATCGGGTAACCTTGACTACCTTTTTCTTTTTATAAAGCAGAAGGTAGTTGATGAGAAAATTGGAATAAAATTCATCGATTTCTGATTCATGTTCTGCTTTTCTTCTATAATATTCGTATAATCCAATCAAATTATTTTTTTGTTAATGTTATTTTTCAATTTTATCAATCTCTTTCATCAATCTGTCGGTTTTGGATTGGGCAACGAGAGTTTTTTTTATAAAATATTTAGAACCGAAGACAGATGCAAAATGGGGCTCCAAAACATTCAATAATGAGGTTATTAATCTGATTTCGGCGGCTGGTAATCTTGTTCAAATACGTCTCCCATTTTACCATATAAAGAATATATTTTTCTTGTCATTACTTTAATTCCACCAATATATCCATTATATGCAACTTCAACCTTTTTTTCTTTTTCATATTTATCTAGCATCATTCCAATATCCATAAGCATTTCCTGATATTTGTTTTGCATTAAATTATAGAATTTATAATAAAAGAAATCTTTATCTTCATCCGTTTCCTCAATCATCTTCACTGTCATAATAATTTCAGACAAATAATACATTATGTTTCCTAAATATTGTTTCGAATTATCTTTCCCAAAAAAATCATACAAACCGTTTCTTGCATATATCATATTATAGTCATTTAACATATACGATGATTTTTCCTCTAATCGATAAATATGATCCAAAACCATCTTATTTCTTTCAATTTTCTGAAATTTTTTGTTCGCCTCCATTACAATACTATTTGCTTCAATTTGAGATTTCAATGCCCAAAAAACCAGCACTGCACCAATTAAATTTGCAATAGGACTGGCAATTCCACTAAAAGTATCACCAAAAGAACCCTTTTCTGATATTGCAAGAAAACCAAATAGGTTACAGAAAACAGAAATCATTAATAAAATAATAACGGAAACTCCAATAATAATTGTCCACTTACCTCTTTTCTCAATATCAATTATTTTATTTTCTTGCATATTAAAATTATCTTATAAAAAAACTTTTCCTTACTGCCCCTTCAACTTATCCGCCTGTTTTTGTGCATCAGCTAAAATCTTGTTTGCCTTGGCTTCCGCTTCCTGATTTAATTTTGCAGCTTTATCCCGGGCTGTTTTAACTAATTGTTTTGAGGTTTCTTTGGCAGCCGCTTTGGTGATGGGATTGGTAGCTTTATCAACCAATGCCTGTCCCTGTTTTTCGGCTTCGCTGATCAGTTTGTCGCCGGCACGTTTGGCTTCCTCACGCAAGAGTTGCGCTTGTTTCTGGGCTTCATCCAATAGCTTCTGAGCCTGCGCACTCACTTCTTCTTTCGCTTTATCAACTGTTTCGGTCACTTTGTCTTTTACTGTTTCTATCACCTGATCTTTCAGGTCTTCAACGGCATCACCCACACTTTTCTTTATATCCGTAGTGATGGTTGGTTTCTGGTAAGTACCGCCAATCTTCACAGCCACCACAATCGTATTTCCGGGTTTTATATCTAAGCCATTGCTGTTCGCTTTTCCCACAAGGTTGTTCAATACTCCGTTGGCAGCCCCGCCAAACAGTTCACGCGGAATTTCAAGCACGCCGTCGTAGCCTATGGTCTGATCCAGGGAATTCCATCCGCTGAGCGTCATTTTAATTTTTTCAAACGTGAATGAATGTGGTTTAAAATAGAGTTTACCTCCGGAAATAGTTACATCAATAGAGGTGTTGTCAATTTTCAGGCGTTTGAATTTATCGATCTTGAGTGCATCAGCAATTTTGTTGATAGGTTCAAAACCTTTAACTTCCACATTATTTAATTTGAGTGTCCCAGTTCCATTCAACGTACTGTAAACAAGTGACATCGTTTTATCAAGGGCTGATGTAAGTTTTACTTTTGCCGAGACTTTTCCGCTGCATTTTTCGGCAATAGGCGCCAGTTTCTGCACAGTAACAAAAGTGGTAAACGTTTTAGGGATGTTGAACTGGCTGGCATCAAGATCAAGGTCAATTTCGGGATCGGGTTTTTGTGTGCTGTATGATCCGTTGACAGCTAATGTACCGTCAAGCAAATTCATTTTCAGGTTTTCGAGGGTGAGCTTGCGGTTTGCCATTTTTACTATTCCGGAAACATTGGTCATTTCCATTTTATCGTAAAGCACCCTGCCGAAAGAGGCATTCAGATAAAAATCTAGATTGGCAGGTATTTCAATCACCGTCATCGGGCTGCTTGCTTCGGCAGTTGGTGCAGCCGTTGCAGTTTCATCAGCCATAAATTCATTAATATCTACCAAACGGGAGGTGCTTTCGAAACGGCCTTTCAGCAGCTCATCTTTAAAAATATACGACAAGAGATTATCAAGCCGTCCTTTTGCTCTGAGGTCGGTACGGCCGATCTTCAGGTCGCACACAGGCACATCTATAAACTGCGGGGAGAAAAGCAGTTTCAGGTCGTTGATGATAACCGGCTGTTTAATACTTGTGGTTTTGTATTTCATTCCGGCAATGGAGATCATGCCTTTTGCCTGAAATTCTTCATATTTTTCTTTTTCTATCGATGAAAGCCTTCCTTTCAGGCTGACATCTGCCAAAAGCTTTCCACTAAGTTCATCGCCTTTTTCAAGCGGATAAAAATCTTTTACTTCACCCAGATTGACATTCGCTTTCACCGTACCGTTGATGTTGGGGTCGGATACCGGCGTGGTAACATGCATCACAATATCGGCTTTGTTGGCTCCCATTTCGAAGTGAAGTTTTTTAATATCAATTACCGTATTATCGGGTTTGCCGTTCGAATTGCTGACTTTCACATTAAGATTGATATTGGTTACTGACTTTGGTAGCGAAGGGTATTTAAACATGGCTTTTTCGACCAGCAGATTCACCGCAAAGGCCGGGATGGATTTTTCGTTATAAGTTCCTTTTGCAAAGCCATCCAGCGCCAAACTGCCTTTGGTTTCTATCTTGTCAAAATCTTTCATGTAAATGGCCGGAACCAGCGACAGTATATTGCTGAAATCTGTTTTCAAAGTTTTAAACTTGATATCCATGTCGATATCTTCTTTAGGCATGGCAATCCATCCGTCAAAAGCAAGAAACAGGTTGTTGAGGCGAAATTCATTGTCCTTGAACGTATATTTTGAGTTTTTGAGATCGGCATCAATGTCGGCTTTAAGCTCAAGGCTGGCCTTTTTTAGATACGTAATACCACCGGATGAGAAACTGATGGTATCAATGCTTGTTTTGGTCGATATCGAGGTGAAATCAGCCGTCAAATCGCCTTTCAGCGTGTGGTTCAGGTTGACAGCCTTTACATGCATGTTGCCATCTTCATCGTCATAGGTAAGGAAACCATCATTAATGCTAAGTTTGTCGATCGTAAGCTTGAATTTTGAAGGCTCTCCGGGTTTTTTAGCAGTAGTATCTGCCGAAGGCTTGGCGATATCCCAGTTTGCCTTGCCTCCCTTCAGCACTCTCAGGTGAACAATGGGTTTGTCGAGCGTTATTTTATTTATTTTATACTGGTCACCGCTGATAACGCTGAACAATCCGATAGAAACCCGCAAATTCTCAACATCGGCAAGGGTATCATCTTTAAACACACCAATCCCGGCAACGGTCAGGTCATCAAGGCCCAGGGTAAAATCAGGAAAATTTCTAAATAGTGAAAGGTGGTAGTCTTTGAAATCCACTGTTGCATTAACACTTTTGTTGATCTCGGTTTTGACCGCTTCAACGATTTGCTTTTTAAATATTAGGGGCAATACCACAGCCAACACGATGATCAGGGCAATAAAAATTCCCAGTGACTTGAAAATGACTTTAATAATTTTTTTGGATTTCATAGGTTTCGTTTTTTTAATTATCTGGATTATTAAACACCAAATTAAGTAAATTTATTGAATAATAGCATAAATATTTCTGGAAGTAGCAAAAAAATAGTAATCCGCCGCGGCGGATTCACCTCATAAAAAGTTCTATACGGTTTGATATGCTTGCTTCTCAGAATGCTATATTTCGCCTTATTAATTAAAATAGAATCCTCGCGTTGCTCGGAATGACATTTCAATCTTTGTGGTACGGGAGGAGGAAAGCAGCGGAGCGCAAAGCGCTCCGCTGCTTTCCTCCTCCCCAATAAACAAACATATGTCATTCCGAAGTGAGAGCAGCGAAATGAGGAATCTCATTTTTTTTTAATTGTTTCCGTGGCGTGAGTCCGCCTCGGCGGACTACCGTTTACTATTACAGTTTTTGAATAACATCATAAATATTTCTGGAAGTAGCAAAAAAATAAAATCTTTTCAATACTAATTTTTTAAAAATATTAATGTGTAAATTTGCCTTGTAAAGGAGTTATTTGATGGAAAAACGCTGGGTACTTAAGCAACTTGGTAATAATGAATTAATTGCGCAATTAGCAAAAGAGTTGAATGTTTCTTTTCCGATTGCCAACTTGTTGTACCAAAGAGGTATTACTACTTTTAAAGATGCCAGGGCCTTTTTTCGTCCCGAATTGAGCCATCTTCATGATCCGTTCCTGATGAAGGATATGGATAAAGCCATAGACCGTATTGAGAAAGCTTTTGAAAATAATGAGAAAATACTGATCTACGGTGATTATGATGTGGACGGGACCTCCGCTGTGGCGCTGGTATATTCGTTTCTGAAAAATTATTATCCCAACATCGATTTTTATATTCCCGACCGCTATATCGAAGGTTATGGCATTTCGATCAAAGGCATCGACTTTGCTTATGAAAATAACATGAAGCTGGTGATTGCCCTGGACTGCGGAATAAAAGCCGTCGAAAAAATTGATTATGCCAACGAAAAGGGCATCGATTTTATCATTTGCGACCATCACAGGCCCGGAAGTGAAATACCTAAAGCTGCTGCGGTACTTGATCCTAAACGCCCCGACTGCCCGTATCCTTACAAGGAACTCTCCGGTTGCGGCATCGGATACAAATTGATACAGGCGTTTGCTAAAAAAAGAAAAATTGATAAAAAGGAATTATACAAGTATCTGGACCTGGTAACCGTCAGTATCGCTTCGGATATTGTGCCCATTACCGGCGAAAACCGTGTGCTTGCATTTTACGGGCTTAAGCTTATCAACGCCAATCCACGCCCTGGAATAGAAGCTGTGTTGCAAAGCAGTGGCATGAAACGTTTACGGGCATCTGTTGCAGATGCCGATTCGCTCATTTTTCCGAGGCAGCTGAACATCAACGACCTTGTGTTTCTGATAGGCCCGCGTATAAATGCTGCCGGACGTATTGAAAACGGACGCAACTCCGTTCAGTTACTGATTGCCGACAATTTAAAAGATGCCCTGGAAATAGGTATTCAAATTGATAATTACAATACCGAACGCCGTACACTTGATACACAGACCACGATCGATGCCATCGAGATGATCAAGAATTCAAAAAGCCTGCTCGAAAGTAAATCTACTATTGTGTATCACCCTGACTGGCATAAAGGCGTTATCGGTATCGTTGCCTCGCGCCTGACTGAAGTATATTACCGCCCCACTATTGTTTTTACCAATTCCAACGGTTTGATCTGCGGCTCCGCACGCTCGGTGAAAGATTTCGATATTTACGATGCCATTGATGCCTGCAGCGAACTGCTTGAGCATTTTGGCGGGCATAAATACGCCGCCGGCCTCACCATAAAACCTGAAAATCTTGATGCCTTCCGCAAGCGCTTTGAAGAAATTGTTTGTTCCACCATTACCGAAGACATGCAGGTTCCTGAAGTGGAAATTGATGAAGTACTTGACCTGCGCCAGATAAACCCGAATTTTTACAAAATCATTAAACAGTTTTCTCCTTTCGGCCCGGGCAATATGGCCCCTGTTTTTAAAACGACCGGTGTTGTCGATTTCGGAAATGTACGTCTGGTCGGCAAAAATGAAAAAAACCATTTGAAACTTTCGATAACTTATCCTGAAATTTCCTTGCCGCCTTTTTCTGCCATAGCATTTCAGATGGGAGACTTTTTTACTTATATCAGCGGCGGAAATTTATTTGATATCTGCTACCATATCGAAGAAAATGAATGGAACGGCAACATTTCGCTGCAGCTGAATATCAAAGATATCAAGAAGCCCCAGCCCGAGCAAAACTGATTTCTTTTCAGTAAAATCCCGGTATTTGTTTCCAGCGTTTGTGCGACCAAAGCCAGTAAGCCGGGTTGCGAAGGATGGTTTTTTCAAGCAGGCTGATATAGTTATTTATAATGTAGCCGTATTCGCATTCCTTAGGCTTGTCGGTGATTTTAACAATATGTATCTTATAATGCCCTCTCCTGACCCGCTCAAAATCAGCGTAAACTACAGGAAAATCATAATCTACTGCATATTTTTCGGCGCCATATAAAAAGTCCGTTTCTTTATTCAGAAATACCGCGTGTATACCTTTTTTTGACCCTCCGGGATATTGGTCCGAAAGAAAAAGGCTGGCGGTAAGTTCATTTTGGTCTTTACTAAATTCTTCTTTTATATTTTTTGCATTGATGATTTTCATCCCATACCTGCTGCGCCTAGCATTGGTTAACTTATTCATCACTTCATTCGACAACGGCTTCCCAACCCCGATAGCCCAGTGCGGAAAAAGTATATTCATGGAATAAATAAGGTATTCCCAGTTGCAGTAATGTGCAGACATAAAAATCACACTCCGGTTTTCACGTGCATATTGTTCCATGATTTCCGGATTGTCGCAGGAAATTCTTCGTAAAAGGTTTTTTTTCCGGATCGTAAAACACTTGATGGATTCCAAAAATACATCTGCCAGAAAACGATAAAACTGCCACGCCGTTTTTTTTACATCAACGGTTTCCGGTAGGCTTCCTTCCAGGTTTTTAAAAACCACTTTCCGTCGGTACCTGATCACATAGAACAATAAAAATGCAAGAAAATCGGACAGCGCATACAATATCCAGAAAGGCAGCAGTGATATCAGAAGCAGAATGAAAAACAAAAAGTAACTAAGAATTTTTGACAACAATTTTTTCATCTGCTCCGGGCTTGTTATTTAAAGGCAAATTTATATCAAAATTGTGGAAGTTGAATTTTCATCTGGAAATTGCTTTTCAGTAAATCCATCATGGCCTTGCCTCAGCCAGCCTGCGGATCAGTGACTGATTGTTTTCAACAGCATTTCCTACCACAATCATATCGGCACCGGCATTGTATATGTCTGATGCTTTTTCAGCAGAATTGATCCCCCCGCCGACAATCAGCGGAACAGAAATATTTTTCTTTACTTTTTCAATCATGGTTAAGCTTACATGATTATCTGCACCACTTCCGGCATCCATGTATATTATTTTTAAGCCGAGCATCTCGCCGGCCATTGCGGTGCATAATGCAATATCATCTTTATCGTAAGGGATCGGTAATGAACTACTCATATAAGATACGGCCGTCGGCCTGCCGCTGCCAATAAGCATATAACCTGTCGGGATAACTTCAAGCGAGGTATTACGGATATATGGTGCAGCTATAACATGTTTACCAATAAGCATCTCGGCGTTTCTTCCTGAAATCAACGACAAAAATAATATGGCATCGGCATTCGGGCTTATTTGCATCGTACTTCCCGGAAAGATCACCACCGGCACGGAAGACGATTTTTTTAACGCTGCAATACATGTATCCATATTGTTATTGGTGATCAAACTGCCTCCGATAAAAAAATTATCGATGCCTGCATCATTTGATAGCATTGCAATTTCTTCTACCTGCGCTGCAGTTGATTTGTCCGGATCTATGAGTATGCTAAGCTGTTTTTGACCCTTAGCAGCCTTATTTATAATATTTTGGTAAATTTTCATAAAAACGAAATTAACAAAAATACAAATAGAATATTCTATTGAGGAATCTTATTTCTATCAAAAAGCTGCCTTTCATCTTTAACTGGTTCAACACAGACTTGGGATGGTGTTTATAAGGTAGCATATGCCAGATAGTAATCTAAAATTTTCTCAAAATGAACCGTCAGGCTTATTGATTTATGTTCTCCGATGAGTTCAGCCTGTATGCTGCCAGCATGAGAATATTTAAACGGAAATAACTTCATCTGTTTTTTAAAATCATAAAAATCGTTTCCGCAAATTTTAAACATGGCTTCTTTGGCTGTCCAGCAAATAGTAAGGTGTTCCAGAAAATTATCTTTATCCAGGAATTCAATTTCCGGTTCAGATAAAAATTTGGCCGAAACCCTGTCGATCCGTTTGCTTATTTTTTCAATATCAATACCTACGGATGCTGCAGGATTTATAATTACTGCTGAAAACTCGCCGGAATGTGTGATTGATATATGTTTGCTTTTTACCTCGTTTTTCAGGTAGGGCTTGCCAAAATCTGTATAATGAACCCGTAATAACTCATCCTGCATTTTATTGATCAATACCCTGTAGCTAAGCCATTGTTTTTTACGATTTTCGTGTCTGTATGAATCTAAAACAAGTTTTTCCGCATCCGATAAAACAAGGTCGCTCTTCAGTTCATCAACTGCTTCCGTGATTTGCCATACACCTAATACGGTATTACTATCGGGTTTCTTGGTAAATAAAACAGGCATAGATCAATTTTTAGCAAAAGTAAGTAAAAACATGAATAAAACATCTGCACTACAGCAATATGCTATCAGCTGATCATTCCCCACGAACCTTTTCGTTTGTTTTCCTTTAGAATAAAATCCTTAACCGGTTTGTTCGCGGATGTTTCCAGCTCCGGGTCTGATTCAAGCAGTTCAATAGCCTCATTGCGTGCGTACTTTAGAATTTTTTCGTCGGTAACCAGGTCGGCGATATGCAGATCAGTAATACCGCTTTGCTGAAGTCCTTCAATATTTCCCGGACCTCTGAGTTTCAGGTCCAGTTCCGCTATCCTGAAACCATCGTTGGTAGAGAGCATCGCGTCAATTCGTAATCGGGCATCACTGCCTAATTTATCGGAGGTCATTAAAATACAAAACGACTGATCGGCGCCCCTGCCCACCCTGCCGCGCAATTGGTGCAACTGCGATAATCCAAAACGCTCCGCATTTTCAATGATCATCACGGAAGCATTAGGCACATCCACACCGACTTCGATAACTGTAGTAGCCACCATTATCTGAGTTTCACCTTTCACAAAACGAGCCATTTCATAATCTTTTTCAGCGGTCTTCATTTGCCCGTGTACCATACTTACCGCATAATCCGGCAACGGAAAATCGCGCACAATAGCATCATACCCTTCCATCAGGTGTTTCAGATCAAGGGTTTCCGATTCGTGGATTAACGGGTAAACCACATAAATTTGCCGGCCTTGCTTTATTTGTTCTCTCATAAAGCCAAATACTTTAAGCCTGTTTGAATCATGAAAATGAAGCGTTTTAACAGGCTTTCGCCCGGGGGGTAGCTCATCAATCACGGAAACATCCAGATCGCCGTACAATGTCATTGCTAAAGTTCTGGGGATAGGTGTGGCAGTCATCACCAGTATGTGAGGCGGCAGATCACTTTTTTCCCAGATCTTTGCCCGCTGCGCCACGCCAAACCTGTGCTGTTCATCTATAACAGCCAGTCCGAGATTTTTAAACTTCACCACGTCTTCTATTAATGCGTGGGTACCCAATAAAAACTGTGTTTCACCATTGATCAGGCTTTCGAGTATCTTTTTTCGTTCGGCCTTTTTTGTCGAGCCGGTCAGCAACGCAACATTAATATTCAATTGGCTTAAAAACCGATGTAACGTATTATAATGCTGGGTCGCGAGAATTTCTGTCGGGGCCATAATACATGCCTGGAAACCATTATCAAGGGCTATCAGCATGCACATCAGCGCGACAATTGTTTTTCCGCTGCCAACATCACCCTGCAGTAGCCGGTTCATCTGCTTTCCCGAACCAAGATCCCTCCTGATCTCTTTAATAACCCTTTTCTGGGCATCGGTAAGTTGATATGGCAACACATGATGGTAAAAGTCGTTCAGATGCTTGCCTACATTTTCAAAAATCAATCCCCGAACCCTTTTATTTCTATATAGTTTTAACTTTACCAGCCTCAGCTGAATAAAAAACAACTCTTCAAATTTCAGCCGGGCTGTTGCTCTTTTAAGAATGAACTGATCCTGCGGAAAATGTATATTACAAATCGCATCTTCGCGTGGTATTAATTTAAGTTTCTGCAAAATTTCCGATGATAAGTTCTCCGGTATCTTTTCTTTACCATCCTCGAGTGCTTTGAAAACAATTTTACTAATACCTTTGCTGTCTAAGCCTTTTGATTTAAGTTTCTCGGTCGAGGAATATACCGGGTAAAACCTGCGTTTATCCTCATTCCTGCCTTCCTTTGTGAGTGGTTCAATTTCCGGATGTGTTATATTAAGTTTCCCGTTGAAGTTAGTTGCCTTTCCAAAAACGGTCAAATCCAAACCCGGATAAACTTTATCGGTCATCCATCTTACACCGTTGAACCAGACAAGTTCTATTTCTCCCGTTTCATCGGCAAATTGCGCAACAAGCCGCGCACTTCTTCCGGTCCCTGCAACGGTCACCTTACGTACCCGACCTTTTATCTGTACATAAGGCAAATTATCTGAAACATCAATTATCTTGTGGAATACCGTTTTATCCACATAACGAAAAGGATACAATAATAATAAATCACCTACTGTAAAAATATTGAGTTCTTTTTTCAGGAGCTCTGAGCGTGAAGGGCCAACGCCTTTGCAATATTCAATTGGAGTATCCCAAAAATCGTGTAGCATTAAAATGGATTTTTACAAATATAAAAAAACCCCGGCAAAACGCCGGGGTTTTTTTATATCTTAATATTCCCAAAGGTCATGTTCTTTTTCAAACAATTCCTGTTTAATACGTTCAGCTTCAAGCAAGCCATCCATACCTTTTGCATACTGGTATATCCTGCGGTCGTAAACATTGCTTTCTTTATAAATGTAACTTCCGAACAAACGTTTGAAGAAAATGTCTTCATAGGTTCTGCGTTCCGCATCATTCCATTTATTATAAACTTCATTGTTAGCAAAAATTTTACGGCATTCCGGAAAATATACCCAGAATAAAGGTTTAAAACCTTTTGGTTCGCCAAATTCATCGTATTCTTCCATATAAGGACATAATCCGATAATCCGGACATCCATTACAGAACGCTGTTTGTCGAAAAACCAATCTTCTTTCACCCTCATCAGGTAAACAGACGAAGCATCAAATGGATTAGAAATCACACTGTCGTATGTATCATAAGGAGGATCAAGTCTTGTCATAGTCATTGTATCCTGCTGGTCGAGAGTTTTTTGAACTTCTGTTGGTGTCAGAGGGGTTTGAAACTCTTCATTATCAGAGGTATACGCCGTGATTGTATTTTCTTTAATACCATTGTATATAAGCTGCATTAGGCTTTTACGCCCGTTTTGTTCACGAATCGGATAATACAAAGGGAGGTTGATTTTTTGCCTCATGTCAATAACACGCCATACACGTTTTGACCACATCACATCTGCCTCACGCAGTGAAGTGTAAGGTATAGGTTCGCGGTTGGGTGTGTTAAGTTTGTTATAAACCCCGTCAAGTGGCGGCTTACCCATATTATTCTGCGAATATGCACTATACTGTACTGATAACAGAAATGCAGTAAATGACACGATAACCAATAATTTTTTCATATAATTACCTCCTTTTGAAGAGTTTAATTAATTTTTAAGGCAATAGAACTTAAAGAACGAGATGTTCCATCAGGACCTTTAGCTTTAATGTCTTCAATATATATTTTCTGACCTTTTGTAGCTTTATTTATCATAGTAACCATCTGCGAAGTGAATTTCGAGCTGTTCGACGTAAGGGAAATAAGGTCGCCAGCCTGGCTCATCGTAAATGTAAAACTGGTAATTGTAAAATAAGCTTCAAATTCAAAACCATCCATCCTGGGAATTACACCGCCTGATGCCAAAAGTGTACCTTTGGGGATAAGACCACCGCTTACGTTGCCGACATAAGGCACAGGGTTTGGAACACGTTTACATCTGAATTTCATCGAGCCCATAGAACGTGAAGTTGTGCCCATTTTTGCGCTTACGTTCACTGTAGCTTCTCCCTGGGTAGTAACTTTTACATTATACAGACCGCCACCGGTTTTTACTATAGAACCACCACCGCCGCTGATTGTTGCAGTTACTTGTTCGTTTGATGCACCAGGTACCGAAATAGAAACCGGATTATCAAGACCAATATAAAACACATTCATTTTGGTAGGTGAAATAGTAGCAGAAGGTGTTCCAACAATATACTCACTTTCGAATGCATAAGCTTTCTCGACACCATCAGCACCTTTAACTTTAATTACACCACCATATTTCTTAACTCCGGGGCCACCTGCGGGGAGCTTTAATTTGCCAACACCCGCGACACCTTGAATGTCTGCATCCATAATTCCGGTAACTACATTAGTATTAGAATCTACTGCAGAACCAATTACAATCTGAGGCGATTGTTTGGTATCATAGGCAGCTACAAATATATCAGCTTCGTAGGTTTCTCCTGTCAGGATATAATTGCTTTTTGCCACGACTTTTGCACCGATTTTGTCAAATTTAAAATCTTCAAGTGTTACTGAAGAAAGCAACATATTGACGGCATCAAACTCTGCGTTTTTTACTTCAGCAATCAGTTTGTTTAAGATAACAACATCTGCCGCCATGATCGTGTTATAAAAATTATGCATTTCCCAAGTCTGTTCTTTTCCTGCTATACTTTTATATGGTCCTTTGGTATCTAAGCCTAAATTCATCCCCGCACGATATTTTTGATCGATCAGGTTTATTAAATTTGTTTTGTATTCTTCAATTTTCTGACGCAGTTCAGAAGCTTTTGCCCCCTGGCCGGTTTCGCTGCTACCGCAAAAATAACGTGTAGACTCAGACCATTTATCTCCACCTTTGACATCCTTTAATTCTTTGGTTTTCACTTCTTCTATTGAAGTACGCGATTCCGCGGACATAATCTCCAATTTGGTTTGTTCAATATATGAAATCAAATCTGAACTGTATTTTTTAGCCTTCATAGCTTTTTCATAAAAAGGAAGAACTTTCGCCTTATTGATCTCCATTTGCTTTACAAATTCAGCATAGGTCCCTTCAACCTTTTTATTAAAGTTAGTGTTTGTGATAACTAAACCGTCGTTTACTACAATAAAGGCATTAAGAATTTCTTTTGACACATTAAGAGCCAAAAGTGCCGTCAATACAAGATACATCATCTGAATCATTCTCTGTCTCGGGGTTTCCGGACAATTTGTTGCACCCATAATATGCTCCTATTTTTTTTGTTAAACCTTAATAAATACTAATTACCCTTGTTTTATTGTCATAGCAGAAAGCATATTTCCGTAAACCTGATTAAGAGCAGTTACGTTCTTAGCAAGTACGTTAACCTGTTCTTTATATTTAGCTGTGCCTTCAACAGATTCATTAAGATTTGATAAAAATATTCCGATACTATCTTTCATCTTATCAATTTGCTGAAGTTGATCTGATGTTCCCTTTAACTGTAATTCATAAATACTGTTGAGTTCAGACAAGTTCTTTGACATTCTCTGAATCTGGTCACCGTATGATTTGCCGTCAACAGCTGAAAAATCAATAGCTTCAGCTGATTTGGTCAGTGATTCGCATGATTTGGTATATTTATCAGCAAGGTTGTGAGCCGACTCGGTAGCCTTTTGAATACTACTAACGTACTGATCGGTGGCATTTTTATCATTCTGTAAACTTTCAGCAATACCAGCGTAAGCGCCTGTCAGATTATTTGCAGAGGCAGCTGCTGATTTAACACTATTACTAAATTCGTTAGCAGAAACAACATCACTTTCTAATGCAGCAGTAGTTTTGTTATAAGCTTCAGATAAGTTTTTAACAGAACCGGCGGCGCTATTCAGGTTGCTAACATAACCGTCTGTAGCAACAGCGGCATCAGCAACACCAGAAAGTTTCAACGCATTTTCGCTCAGATTACGCATCCCGTCACCTAAACTACTAATCAATGCAGGGCCAATCTTGGCATCCTCGAGCATTTTGTCTAATTCCTGAGTCAAAGTTTTTTTACTTCCTGTAACTGTCTTTGATTCGAGGTCATCCATACCTGCTAATTCAGGATAAACTAATGACCAGTCATACTCCACATGCAAAGGCTCGAATGCAGAGAAAAAGAAAATTGCGGCCTCGCAGCCCAGCCCTAAAATAAGCATTGGATCTGCACCCGGATAGTGGTTGATTTTAAATAATGCACCTAAAATAACAACTGATGCACCCCAGCCATACAATTTGGCCATGAACTGTTTGTAACCCTTACTTCTTACTAAATTATAAAGTCCCATAATTTAATTTTGATTTTGTTATTGATTGGTTAATACTAGAATTTATTTATTGACTAAGTTTTATCTATAAACATTGGAAGAACTACCGCCGTCATCAATATGGCGTCCAAGATATGTTTGAACACAACGGAATCCGACATAACATTTTGCGGTATCTTGAAATTCGTAAGTTCTTGTGCCGGTTTGCATATAATAACCGATATCTTTCCATGAACCTCCACGGATAACTTTCCGTTTCAATGCTTCAGGATCAGATTTTTTAGCTTCATAAGAATAGTTCATATTGAGGTCATGAGCAAAATTATATGCGGATTCATCAAAAGCGTCCATACACCACTCTGCAACATTTCCGCCCATATCATACAATCCATAGTCATTTGGCGCATAGTGGGCAACTATTAATGTCTGAATACCACCGTCATCAATGTAATTTCCTCTTAAGGGTTTGTAGTTTCCTAAGAAACATCCATTGCTATTACGGATATAAGGACCTCCCCAAGGATACGGGCTTTCATCAAGTCCTCCGCGTGATGCCCATTCCCATTCCGATTCTGTCGGCAGACGGAAATCATTAACTCTGTAATCGCCTCCGGATTCCAAAAAATCATTCAGCATATTGGATCTCCAGATACAGAAGGCCCGGGCCTGTTTCCAGCTAACTCCAACTACTGGGTAGTTGTCATAGGCGGGGTGAACAAAATAGTTCAGCATCGGTTCATTATAAGAATATGTATAATCATGAACCCAGCATAATGTATCAGGATATACATTAATAATATCCTTTTTAATAAATACCGATCTGTCTTTTACACCCTGAGGGCGATTGGCAAGACTCGACAGGTCATGGTCGGCAGCGTCCTGAGTAGCGGTTGCTTCCGATGAAAAATCTTTCTTGGCAGCGGCTTTGTAATCAACCCAGTAATAAAGGTAATTGAGTTTTCTGGTATCAATTTCTTTTCTTCTGAAATATCTTTCATGTTCGGGCATATACAGAGGCGCCAACGCTTCAACTTCTTCCTGTTCCAGGTCGTCCCAACGCAAACGTGTTTCCCAGTTCAAATGATGTGGTTCAAGAGGTTCTCCATATTGATCTTCTTCAATCCACCAATCTTCTGGAGCGAGACTACCAAGGAGTTCTCTGGCAAGAGAATCTTTTACATAATAAACAAACTGACGGTATTCATTATTGGTAATTTCGGTTTCATCCATATAAAAAGCCTGAAGGGTAACCGTTTTGTGTTGTGCTGTCAATGAATAAGGCACATCCTGATCACTCGGGCCCATCTGATAGCTTCCTGGAGGAATAAATAACATGCCATACGGTGTTGGCTGATAAAATCCTTCCCTTCCGGGAACTCCAGTGAGTTCACCGTTACCATTGTTCTTGCAACCTACAATGGTAAGCGTTGCAAAAAAAGCGATGATTAGCAGGAATTTTTTCATATTTTTTTATTATTTGCTTACTAAAAATTCTTTATTTGTATTATTTTTTTGGGAGTTGATAACATTAAAACGTAAAAGTACATCTTTTTGTTACACTCAAATATCTTTTTTTATAAAAATCTTGTGTTAATATATTTCGTTACGTTCTTCTTGACCTCAATCTTAAAGCAGTAACCAAGCATAATTTCGTGTGTACCGCTGCTTCTTTTATTCTTTCCTAAAGCGGAGGTCGTAATATCATAAGAATATCCAATTCTGAGATTTTGTAAGGCTGGGCTCATGGATGGCTGATTCAAAGGATAGGCGCCGATTATTATGCCAACAGCATCCTGAACACGGTATGATACACCGGCCCAAATCATGTTTCTCCATTTACACATGGCAGTAATATCATACTGTGCCGAAGCGAAATCTGTTTTTATCAAAACATAAGGGCTCAGTTCCCAGTCAGGATTGTTCGGGAGGACCCAGTGGTAACCACCGGTCAGGTAATAATGCCTTTTGAGTTTTGATTTGAATTCGGTACCAAGTTTAATTTTGCTTTCGATAAGTTGGTTAGAAGAAAGTCCGACATAAGCTTTACCGGGAATATTATAAAACAATCCGAAGGCAATATCAGTCATGAACGTGTTTTTCTTTTCACCTGAAATCAATAAGGGATCACTTTCGTCCAGCGGATTGAATTTTGAAAAGTCTATGGTTTTATTCAAAAAGCCGGCCTGTAATCCGATACCTAAAGTACCGATAGCAATATTAACATGAAACGAATACGCCAGTTTTACACCGATATTATTTTCGAATCCAAGTTTATCACTGTATACCGAAAGGCCAAGGCCGCCGCGTAATGCTCTTACCGGAGCATCGATGGTGAGTAAAATGGTCTGGGGAGCACCTTTATGGGTTTTTGTTTCTCCGGAAGTTTTATCGATATAAGTATCGGTAAAGCCTGTCCATTGCTGACGGTACAATGTGGTGAGGCAAATTTGTTTGCTGATACCAGCATATCCCGGATTTATAGCCATATTCGTAAACATGTTTTGTGTAAACTGCGCATCCTGTTGAGCAAATACAGCCACAGAAAACAAAGAAATGACAATAAAAAAGTAGAATTTTTTCATATAATTTTTGTTGATAATATTTAAAATTGGGGTATAAAGTAACATATTTTTTTTTGTATTAACAAACAACTGTTAATAAAATTAATTAATTATTTTTTATTTTTTTGCTAAATTATTGTGTATCAAAGACTTTTAAAAATTAATATTCTTTATAAATCAATCAGTCTTTTATACTTTATTTTCACAAAAAATGTTTCAGTTGCAAAGATAATTTTTTTTACGAACCGCAATATACCGGATGAAAAAAAATAGTGGTGATAAAACAGAAACTTTTCAACAGAGAACTAACAATGATTGTTTTTGGGAAATAAACACGGCGGTTTGATCATTGCTACTTTAAGCAAAGCGATAACAAAGAAAAATTATTCGATTACATAATTTTCTGGTAGGCCTGCCACCAACGGTCGGGAACCTCTTCTTTCATGGCAGTTTTATAATCGTTATACGAACATGGTACCAGATAATGCCGTTCGTATTTTGATTTCAGGCGTGTCGGGCAGGGAACTTCCATCCACCAACGGTTGGATTTTTTGCTTTTAAAAAAGACGATTTCGTTCTGAAGCTCTTTAATAGCAACACTATATTTAATATAAAACTTTTTATCTTTAATAGGAAAATCCTGTTTCCGGTTATAAAAACCGTCAATAAAATACCACAACGCCTGAGCTGCAAGGCCCGCTGTTTGGCCATTACGGTCAAATTCCGGGTTTAATTCATAGATTCCGGCCGATGAAAGTTTATCGCTCATACCGGCATAACGCATGATACGGCAAAGTTCCTCACCGTAGAAACCATTAGGCATGGAATACCCGTTTCCGGGTGCATCGGACTGCCGGACAGCAGAAATATCCACGGATATCATGTCCGCATTGCGGACCATGGGTTCCACTTCTTCAATATCCGTTTGCACCAGGCCGAGACGGTAGACATCAAAAAATAATTTATCCATAAGCTCTACAGCTTCGCGGTCTACAAAATATGTCTGATAACCGATATTCGAATAATTGAATAAATAACTTGGCTGGTGTGTAATTATTTTGCTCAGGTAAGTCTTGGAGGTCATGGGGCTTTCGTGGTTTCCAAGATCAAACGCCATATCCACACAGACAAGATTTATGATCCTTCCGATAGATTCATAAGCAAGATAATTGGCATAGGTAAGATCCTGGCTTCCGCCGATGATAAAAGGGATAATGTTTTTTTTCAGGAGTTTTGCAGCAATATCGCGTAAGGCGAAATAGGTGTCGTTTATCGTGTTCCCGGGTTTAATATTCCCGAGATCCGCAATCTTAAGGTTGTTGTTATGTTTGAATAAAGGATAGAAATATTTCCGGACCTGATCGGGAGCATTTTTACAACCGGCATTCCCAATGGCCATCCGGCTTTCGTTTACTCCTATAATTGCAATATCAATACCATCAAGGGCCGGAAAAGGGTGGTCCTTACTAAAGATCAGAAGAGAATGTAAAATATGATTCGGGTGAGACTCCTCCTGATCGATGATATTATTGATGTTGACCGGTTCAAAATATAAGGAAATATCCATATTATTTTGTGCTTTTCTTTGTCTTTTTTACCGCAGCTTTTTTAGCTGAGGTTTTTTTTACGACTGTTTTTTTTACGGTTGCTTTTTTTATTACTGCTGATTTCTTTGCGGTAGTTTTCTTTGCAGCAGTTTTCTTTGCAGCAGTTTTCTTCGTGGCGGATTTTTTTGAAAAGGCTTTCTTCGCCCCTTCTTTTTTTGGCGACTGGCTTGCGATCTGCATGCAATCCTCCACCGTCAATTCTTCGGGCACCATGTCCTTCGGAATTTTATAATTTAATTTTTCAATAGAAATATAAGGACCGTAACGGCCGCTCAAAACACGGATTTCGGGATGATCAGGAAATTCTTTGATGGTGCTTTTTTCTATTTTATCAATTTTTTCTTCAATGATTTCTATAGCCCTGCCAATAGTAATAGTCAGCGGGTTATCCGTTTTTTTTATGGAGTAGAATTTCCCCTTGTGCCTGATATACGGACCAAAACGTCCAAGCCCTGCAATTACTTCCTCATCCTGGTATTTTCCAACCAGTTTAGGGAAATTAAGCAACGAAAGCGCTTCCGCCAAGGTAATAGTTTCAACACTTTGTCCTTTTAACAAGCCAACAAAACGGGGTTTTTCTTCATCGGTATTTTCACCGAGCTGAAGCATACCGCCAAACTTACCAACTTTGGCATAGATGTTTTTTTGAGTTTCGGGATGTATGCCCAGCAACCTCACACCACTAACCTTTTTTGAAGTTTTTTCCGTTTCAGTAACCTGAACATGAAAGGTAAAATAAAATTCTTTTATCATCTCATTCCAGGCTTTTTTCCCTTCCGCTATTTCATCGAATTCTTTTTCTACGCCGGCGGTAAAATTATAATCCAGAATATTGTTGAAATACTGCATCAGAAAATTATTCACCAGGATCCCGATATCCGTAGGAAATAATTTAGCTTTCTCAAAACCGACTGTTTCAGTTTTCTGTGTATCGTAAATTTTATCCTGTATTAACGATATATACCGGTATTTTCTGTCAACCCCTTCTTTGCTTCCAATAGTAACATACTCCCGTTTCTGTATCGTTGAAATAATCGGAGCATACGTTGAAGGTCTTCCAATACCTAGTTCTTCAAGTTTCTTCACGAGGCTGGCTTCGGTATATCGCGGCGGCTGCTGTGTAAAACGTTCTATAACATTGATCTCTTCGGGATGCATCTTATCATTTTTAGCGATAGGAGGCAAAATACCTTTTTGTTCTTCTTCTTCATCATCCGACGATTCCATGTAGACTTTCAGAAATCCGTCGAATTTTATTATTTCTCCCGTAGCAACAAAATAATCCCTGAGGGATGTGCTGTCAATATAAACATTCGTTTTTTCCAGTTCTGCATCACCCATTTGTGAAGCGATGGTTCTTTTCCAGATCAGGTCATACAATCTTTTCTGGTCGCTCGTGCCGTCCACGGAATGATTGTTCAGGTATGTTGGCCTGATGGCTTCGTGGGCTTCCTGCGCTCCTTTGCTTTTGGTAACGTAATTCCGGACTTTTACATATTGCTGTCCGTAGAACGATTCGATTTCTTTTTTTGCCATACCCAACGCCATATTCGACAAGTTAACCGAGTCGGTACGCATATACGTGATCTTCCCCGATTCATATAACTGCTGGGCAATCATCATGGTTTTTGAAACCGAAAAGCTGAGCTTACGGCTTGCTTCCTGTTGCAGGGTAGATGTTGTAAATGGCGGCGCCGGGGATTTTTTTGACGGCTTGGTTTCGATGTCTTTAACCTTGAATTCGGCTCCGATACACTGATTCAGGAAACCAAGCGCATCATCCTGCGTGTTGAATCTCTTCGAAAGTTCCGCTTTTATCCTGTACGTTTTATTATCCTTGATAAAAGAAAAAATCGCGGAGGCTTTATAAAATGAAACTGAAGTAAAACCATTTATTTCGCTTTCCCGCTCGGCAATAAGCCTGACAGCTACTGACTGCACCCTGCCTGCCGACAAGGAGGGACGGATTTTTTTCCATAACAAAGGTGATAATTCATAACCGACCAATCTGTCAAGTACCCTTCGGGCCTGTTGTGCATCAACCAGATCAATATTAATTTGTCTCGGATTTAAAATGGCTTCCTGGATGGCGGTCTTTGTAATTTCGTGAAAAGCAATTCTTTTTATTTTCTTTTTATCGAGGTCAAGGGCTTCTGAAAGATGCCAGGAAATTGCTTCTCCTTCGCGGTCCTCGTCAGATGCGAGCCATACCACCTGTGACTCTTTCGCCAACTTTTTCAATTCGCTGACGATTTTTGCTTTGTCAGCAGGAATCTCGTATTTGGGGAGAAAACCATTCTCGATATCAACGCCAAGATCTTTCTTTGCGAGGTCGCGGATGTGCCCGAAACACGAACGTACCGTATAATCACTGCCTAGAAATTTCTCTATGGTTTTGGCCTTTGCCGGTGACTCAACTATTACAAGATTTTTTGTCATGAAAATATTTTTGGGAAAGTAAAAAAGTTGTGCAAAATAAAACAAAAATTATTTTTCAGCAACAATTTATTTTTTTCAAATGTATGTTTCGTTAATTTTGCCCAATATTTTCAGGCATTGATGAAGAAAACATTTTATATTGAGACATATGGCTGTCAGATGAATTTTTCGGACAGCGAAATTATTGCATCGGTTCTCGCGGACGAACATTTTATTCAGACAACTAATGTGAAAGATGCCGGTGTGATTTTTTTAAACACCTGTTCCATAAGGGAAAACGCCGAACAAAGAATCTACAACCGCTTGAAACACCTGAAAAGCCTGAAGAAAAAAAACAAAGGCCTGCTGATAGGCGTTCTTGGGTGCATGGCCGAACGCGTGAAAGAAAAATTTTTTGAAGAAGGCGTAGTGGATATTGTCGCCGGGCCCGATTCATACCGTGAACTTCCGAAACTGATTGCCGCGGCTGACGAGAGCGGTAACGCTTTCAACATCCTGCTTTCCAACGAAGAAACGTATGCCGATATCCATCCGGTTAGAATTGACAGCAACGGTGTTTCAGCTTTCATCTCGATCATGCGCGGCTGCCAGAACTACTGCGCCTATTGCGTGGTACCTTACACACGGGGGAAAGAACGAAGCCGTCCTTCAGCAACCATCATCAGCGAAGCTACGGCATTATTTAATGACGGTTACCGCGAAATAACATTGCTCGGGCAAAATGTAAACTCATACATTTATAATAATACCAGTTTCCCTAAATTATTAAGCGACGTTGCCAGGGTGAACCCCGCACTGAGAATCCGGTTTGCGACTTCACATCCGAAAGATTTGTCTGATGAACTTATAGATGTTATTGCCTCGCACGGCAATATCTGCAAATCAATACACCTGCCGCTGCAGTCGGGAAGCAATCATATATTGAAGCTGATGAAACGGAATTACACCCGCGAATCGTACCTGAAGATCATCAATAAAATTTATGATAAAATTCCTGGTTGCAGTATTTCGACAGACATCATTTGCGGGTTTTGCGGCGAAACGGCAGTGGACCATCAAGAAACGTTGTCTCTTATGAAACAGGCTGCTTTCGACTACGCATTTATGTTCCGCTACTCTGAACGGCCCGGTACTCTTGCGGCTGAAAAATACAAGGATGATGTTCCCGACGAAGTTAAAACACAGCGGCTGAACGAGATCATCGCGTTGCAACACAAACTTTCACTGGAAAAAAACAAAAAGGATGTTGGTCAAACGTTTGAAGTTTTGATAGAAGGGCGTTCAAAAAAATCGGCCTCACAGCTCTCCGGCAGAAATTCTCAGAATAAAGTCGTTGTTTTTACAGATGACAAGCATAAAACCGGTGATTATGTGATGGTGAAGATTACGGGGTGTACATCGGCGACGCTGAAGGGGGAGTTGATAATTCAGTCCGCCGCGGCGGAGCAGAATTAAGATTGCAGAATTAAGATTGCAGAGTTCAGAAAGCAGAAGGCAGTCCACCGCTGGCGGATTAGAATTCAGAAGTCCGCTGCGACGGATCAGAGATAATTTAGGGTAACCCCGCTATTTTTAATTATTTATCAAAACAATTTGCTCATTTGCGCGCGTTGCAAACGCGCGCACGGGGGTAACTTTTTATGAAAAAGGTTTAATTATACAGACTGGAGCCTGCAGGAATAATTGCGGCTCAGGCCGGGAGCCTATGCCAAACGTATCTCTATTGTTTTATCAGTTTAATGGATGGCTGGTTACTGCCAGGGAAGTTCAGAAAATACAAACCATCTACCAGATGAGAGATATCAATTCTTGTGCAGGAATTCAGAACTTTCCCTGTTTGGACAAGCCGGCCGAGAAAGTCGTTGATGTAAAATTCCGACCCGAATAATTCAGATGATAACTGCAACTGAATTTCACCTGAAGAAGGATTTGGAAAAAGCTTGAATTCTTCTGAAGTTGAAGATTCATTCATACCGGTACTGGCATCATATATTTCGAAAGCATCCAGAACCGACGCCCCTGAAAGACCTCCGGCTACATATATTTTATTTCCTGCACCAATTGCTGTATGTGTGACTTTAGCAAGATTCATATCGCTGGTATACCAGCTACTTTGAGAAACATCATAAATATCGACAAGAGATGATACACTAGTGTAGAGTAGTTGCTGTGAGTTAACATCGCCGCCACCTGTAAAGAATACTTTATTACCTGCTGTGCATGCAGCAATCCCTGCCCGTGCATTACTGAGTTGTGCTGTGGTCCAGTTCGTGCCATCATAAATATCAACAGTATTGTACGAAAGATTGGTCCCGGGGCCTGCACCGCCTGCAAAAAAGAATTTACCACCTGCATAAATACCGGAAAAATTAGTACGCGCCTGGGATAATGTGGCTGTAGTCCATGTGTCAGTATTCGAATTATAAATATCAACGACATCACTTGACTTATTGTACCCGTGGGATCCACCTGCGAATATCCCAATGATGCCGTCAGTAGCTGCAGCAACGAAGGTCCTTGCCAGGGAGAGTGTGTCCACAGACATTGATTTTGTAACTTCATCATACACAAAAACCAGTTCGCTTGGGACGAGTGTGGCTGTTCCGGCATTAAACTTCTTTAAATGGCCGGCAAATAATATCTTATTCCCTACATGCAATGCCTGTCCAAAGCATGAAGAATCGGGAAGAGTTAATGAAGACCAGGCACCATTCTGGTAAATATCAAGGACAGTGCTTCCCACAACATCATTCCAGTTTGAAACACCGCCAGCAACATACAGGGCGCTGTCGCCACCCACTGAAGCAGTAAAACAACGGGGCGAAGAAATATTTGTTGATGTCAGCCATATATCTGTTAAGGAATTGTATACATCAACTGTACTGACAATATTAAAATTACTATCGCAGCCACCAATAAAATATAGCAAATTGCCCATTTTAGCAGATTGCAGTTGCCCCTTTGGTGAAGGCATGCTCTGTAGGTTCCACTGTGAATAGCTACTACTAATTGTAAATGCAGCGATAAACACTAAGGTAATGATTTTTTTCATAAAGTAAGATTTTGTGTTAATAAATAAGTTTTGCTATTTTATCTTTTTTATAAATTATTCTAAAAACCTTGTTCAAAGCATCTGTTCTCGAATTCACCTGTAGTTTGTCGTAAATATTGCGAATGTGTGTTCTTAACGTTTCAACACTGATAAACAGTAAATCTGCAGCTCTGGACATCCATTTCATGAGCTTTTTGTGCCTGTAATACCCCGTGAACAGGGAAGTTCGTCATAAGTTAGTATATTAAAATCAAACTATTAGATGAATTAATCTTTGATACATCGAACAGAATAGCCCCTTTTTTTAACGTCATTGTTGCGATTTACCCAATGGTAATTGTAAACCATGCTTCTGAACCATGCATATAACCCGTCATTCGTAATGGTTGCGGTCCACCATACCCCGCTCATACCCTGAACCATAAATGTACCCTGTTCATCTCTCATACCTCCAGGTAATGCCGTGAAACCGGTTTCATTGGTTATATCGGCGGTCATCGAAACCCAGTGTTCCGTTCCGTATTCTTTTAACTTATCGGCGGCTGTACTAGCCCCACCTACAAATTCTTCAAGAATGGCCCAGTCTTCGTCGGTTGCAACATGCCAGCCTGCAGGTGCTAAATTCCTCGAATCAGATACTGCATAAAAATTATATAATTTTCCATAAGTGTCAGACAATAAAGGGTTGTTGGTATAATTGCAGTATGCTCCTGTGGCTAGCACTCTCCAGGCAGTGTCATCGGTGACGTTAGGAATACTGCTACCATCACGGTATTTGGATGTCTTGAGATTTTCCAGCATCCAGGTTTGTGTACCAATCGTTATCTGATGGTATACATTGCCATCAATATCGGTTACAGTACCAGTAGCGCCAGATGACAATGTCATAAATGAATATTCATCGCCATACGAAGTGCCTGAACTATTTGCGGCATATGCCCTAACATAATACATAGTATTTTCCGAAAGCCCCGACATTGTGCTGGTGAAGACACCGCTTGTGGCGTTTTCAGTAGTTATACTATTTTCCGTTGTTGGTGACGGGCTGGTTGACCAGCATACACCGCTTGCGGTAATGGCAGCTCCACCATCGCTTATTATATTGCCACCGCATGAGGCTGAGGTTTGCGTGATGGCTGTAACATTGCTTGTTGAAACTATGGGTAAGTTCGCATCATTTGCTTCTTTAGTACAACTACTCATCACGACTGATAAGAAGATTGATAATAATAAAATTGTTAAAGCAAAAACATTTGTATTTTTTTTCATTTTTTTATTATTAAATTATTTACCATTAATTATTCTTAAAAACCTTGTTCAAAGCATCTGTTCTTGAATTCACCTGTAGTTTGTCGTAAATATTGCGAATGTGTGTTCTCACGGTTTCAACACTTATAAACAGTCTATCGGAAATTTCCTTGTACCGGAATCCTTTTGCGAGGAAGTCAAGAATCTCTCGTTCGCGTGGAGATAACACATTAATATCATCGGACACTTTCTTCCTGACACTGAACTGCTCAATAACTCTTCGTGCAATCTGAGGCGACATAGGCGATCCACCGGCATTGATTTCGATAATGCCCGAAATGATCTTTTCGGGAAGTGAGTTTTTCAGCAGGTAGCCGGTTGCTCCGGAACACAGCGATTGAAACACGGATTCATCATCATCAAATATAGTGAACATCACAAACTGAATTTCCGGATATTTTTCCTTTGCAACTTTAACACAAGAAATACCGTTCATTCCGGGTAATTCAATATCCATTACAACAACATCAGGATGAATTCTGTTTAAATCCTGCAGAAAATCTTCGGCATTGGAAAATCCTTTTAGCAAGCTGCAATCAGCGGATTTTTCAACAATGTCCTCAATCGTTTTTCTTAATTCGTTATCGTCTTCAACTATGCAAACAGTAATCATGTGAGATTTTTTTACAAATGTATATGAACCCTCAACGTTGCGCAATACCACATTAGTAGTAATTTGCAAAACTGCTAAAGAGGAATGTTTAACAGCACGGTAGTTCCGTTTCCCGGAATTGATTCGATCTCAAGTATTCCAAAGCATGCATTGGCGCGCTTTGCCATATTACCAAGTCCGTTACTGAAAGAGCCTATATTCGTTTTGTCGAAACCTTTTCCATTGTCCGATATTTTCAATGATACATGCTGTTGTGAAACTTTGATTTCAATAGTGCAGCTGGTTGCAGCCGAATGCTTGATGATGTTATGCGCGGCTTCTTTTAAAATCAGAAAGAAACTTTGTCTTTTTAATGGAGAAATGGAACTCTCATTATCGGTGTCCGGGAAATCAAGGCTGCAATCAATTCCGGAATTCTCAAACAAATCATTGCAATAATTACGCGAATAAGCCATCAGAGCGGCCATATTGTCATACTTGGGATTGGTAGACCAGATGATTTCCCTGAAGTCGTCAATAACCCTGCGTGATAACCCTGATATCTGATTTAGCTTGTTCAGCGAATTTGCATTTCCATCTGTTTCGGCTTTCAGAGATTCGCTCAGGAGTGAAATTTTCGACAACGACGACCCTGCTCCATCATGAATATCTTTTGATAATGTGGTCCTGATTTTTTCAATTTCCTGCAACCTGGCCAATTCATTGATTTTTTTTCGGTACTTCAGATACACGATAAACCTGAAAACCGCCGCAAGTATTCCTGTAATTATAATCAATGCCAGTGTAAGGAACCACCATGTTCTCCAGAAAGGCGGCCGTATGACAAAGTGAAATTCCGTCTGATTTTCGTTCCAGATACCATCGTTGTTGCATGATTTCACGCTAAATGTATACTTGCCTGGTGAAAGGTTCGAATATTCGGCCTTTGTTTCTTCTGTGACCGGAGACCAATCATTTTCAAGACCTTCAAGTTTCCACTGATACCGTGTTGCATTGGGATTGCTAAAGCATACGCCACCGAACTCAAATGTAAGATGATTCTGGTCATAAGGTAAGCAAAGATTCACCGGTAATCGAAACCATGAACTAACAGAGTCGCAGAATTTTCTGTAATATTCACTTTCCCAATTTATTTCTTTGTAAAATAGCTTGATCCTTGTAATATAAGTTTCCGGTGGTTTTGAATTTAACCGAACCACATCGGGATTAAACTTAATTAACCCTTGCATAGTTGCAAACCAGATCTTTCCGGTGTTATCAATATTGATATTTTGCCCGCTCAGCATGTATGCGGAAAAGCCATTCTTTTTACTGTACGATTTTATCGATGCCATGCTTCCGTTACTTTTAAAAGTGATTATATCAAAACCATTGCTGAAACCGGCATATAGTTTATCATTACCATCAGAAGCAAGAGCCAGGTATCGATCGGACGAGAGTCCCTGTTTTGTTGAAAATAAATGCGGACCCTTTTCATCAATATTTATTAGTCCTCCATAAACAGCGATCCAAACTCTGTTCCATCTGTCAACGGTCATATCATCGGGGCTGAGACTATTGCCGGGATATTTGGCAAACTTGAATTGCCTGCCGTCGTATTTCATAAAACCGGCATTAGTTGCAAACCAAATGTTATTGTTGGTATCACGCACTATGAAATCAATGGTTCCTGTTTCTTCGCCAATATCCTCCTTGCTATAACATGTGGTTTTCTTACCGTCGAACCGGACCAGGGTGTTATAATCAATTACAAACCAAATATTTGTTCCGTCGTTGAAAGCCACGCGCGGCGTTACGTTTTTGTCCAGCCCGAATTCCGAATTTACCTGCCGCCCTTCAAAATGCTCCGCATCAAAAAGGCCATGATAGGTAAGTACTATTGTTTTTCCATTTCCTGTTTCAAAAAATCCTATGGTTTCCCTACCTTTAGGAGCCTCATAGATTTTAATTTTCGTGCCATCGAATCTGCAAAGTTTGTCAATAGAAGTAGCAAACCAGATATTTCCCTTCGAGTCTTTGAAATTAAAATATACTCTTGATGAATTCAACCCATCCTTCTCGTTGATGGTGATGAACTTTTCACCCATGAATTCAACGGCCCCAAGTCCGCGTGTTGACAGCCACAAATTACCTTCATTATCCTTCGTAACATAAAAAACCAGGTTTATTGGCAAACCGTTTTTTTCATCGAACAAAAAAACTTTGCCTTCCTTGCTCACCTTCCAGACCCCAGTTTCGCTAGGTATCCATATGTTATGTTCATTGTCCTCGCATATTCCCGAAAAAAACCAATAAAAAATATTGCCAGGTAAATCAAGAAAAGTGATCTTTCCATTCTTATATGAAAAAATCCGGAATTGATGGGAAATTTTTTCGTATGTTGAAAAATACAAAGTAGAATCAGAGGTGCAATAAATCAGGTTCAGCCGTTTACCGGCAAGAACAGGATCTTTATATAAAGTTGACTCGAAAAGTACAGTATCTCTAATATCATATAGTTTATTTTGCGTATTCACCACAACATCGCCTGCAGAATTTCTCACCACAGATATCAGCATTGTTTCGGCAACATTCAAAAACGGATAAGAATGCGTAATATCATGAAAACTGTTGTCCTCGAAATAAAGTAACTGCCTTCTATCGTCGGCATTCCATAAGGCAATCCACAACCGGCCTTTATTATCAAGCGCCGTGGATGCCCACCTGCCTGGAAGTGAAATCCCATCTTCCGAAGTGAAATTTGTGAATTTTTTTCCATCATAAATGCTGAAGGTGTTCAGGCTAAGAATCAGCAGCCGTCCATCAGGCAGTTCAACAATGAGGCCTACATTATTATCACCCAATCCGTCTTTTTCAGTAAAATTCTCAAAGGTCTTTCCATTGAATCGGAATATCCCTCCGCCCAGGGTTGCAAACCATAAATGTCCGCGCCTATCCTGCATGATTTTTACAACATCATTCGAGGTAAGCCCTTGCTCATAATTAAATATTTGGAAATTGTATTGCTGGGCCAATAAGCCATTCACAAACAACAGCAGTGGTACTAAAACTGAATATTTAAATAATTTCCGGGTCACGTTCAATTAAAATCTTTTCGAAATTAATACATTTACTTACACGTTATTATTAATTTCAGAAACTATTTTAAAAATGATTCTTCATTTCCTTCTTCCCACATTCGACGAAGGTTCTACCTTCGTCGAAACTATTTTGACAGGTTCTGTCTGTATAAAAATGTCATAACTATGCATTGTCTAATAAAAAAATACAAACAGGAAAAACGTTTAATAATACAGGCTGGAGCCTGTAGGAATAATTGCGGCTTTGGCAGGAGCCTAATCCGAACCGGGGCACAGGGGAAATGTTGAATTGACCATGTTAATTCTTTTGCTCGTATTAGTCTTCTTTTTTGTTAAGACATAATACATATCCTTTATTGTTATAGGTGGTCTTTAGTTTTATCTCTTTTTTATTCAGATCTAAAATTTCCCAACTTGGGGTTTTATGCCTTCCAATTGGCCCAGTGCCGTTTGTCAATGAAGAAGATTCACATACTACCAAATTTTTATAATTATCATGTAAGGCCCAATCCCAGATAACAAGATTTTCGCTGTAATCTTCGCTATATCCTATGATGTGTGCAACGTAACATTCATTCATATCATCATAAAAAAAATAAAACTCCGTTCCTAAAGAATCTTTATATAATTGTAATGAATCAATTCCGTCAACAGTATATTCTGTAAGAATGTGCCTGCCTAATAGATTGTTAAATGTGCGTTCTTTTTTACAACCAAAACTTAGTAGCAAAATTGCACTTAGAATCAGGATTATTTTTTTCATTCTACTTTTGAATTATAAACACAATAACCTCATTTTGCAATGTATTGTTCGCATTTTTCAATAACCCTGCATGTTAGTTGTTTTCCAATATTGCAAACAAAACTACTATTTTTTAATATGTAAACAAAATGTGTTGCTCATTTGCACGCGTTGGAAACGCGCGCGTGCGGGGTCGAATAATTAGGCATGGTTTAAACCTAATTGTTTGTTTAATGTTTCCATGTCAAGTTTTGCAGCATCTAACGAACCGGCCTTTTTAATTTCCATGATATCTTTATTGTTTGAGCCAACAAGGATCAGCCTGAAATCATCATTGGGAATATCAAGGGATCTGTTACCCCTGCTGTATGTCCGCCACATCATATCCGATTTTTTGATCTTTATTTTCATGCCGGGATCAATAGTAATCCAGCGTCCGGTTCTTATGATCCCGAACAGGTTGTTTGAAAATCTGACACGTTTTTTTTCAGGATCAATCAGTGCGCTTTCTGTAGATAACCCCATAAATGCACCGATCAAGAACAGGATCGGCCCGGATAGATAAAAAAATGTCAATACAAAGCCTGCAACAAACAAGATCACTCCTGAAAAAGAGCCAACCGGCCCGAATGATTTTCCAAGTTTGTTGTTTACTATCATTTTTTGGATATTCTAAGAGGAAAAAACCTGAAAACCTTTTTTTGATATTCTTTATAATCCGGGTATTTTCCTGCACTGATTTCTTCACTGAAGCTGGAGCTTCCCATGAAAAGAACGATCAGCAGGAGCGCTCCAGCAATGCTCCAGTTGAGCCAATAGCCGCCCGCAGCCACGCCAAAGAAATAAAAACTTACCCAGATCGCCTGCTCGGCAAAATAATTGGGGTGCCGGCTGAGCGCCCACAAACCTTTGTCTAAAAATCCCTTTTTGTAATCAGCGGATAACTCCGCTCCTGCTTTGATGGCGGCCCATTTTCTGCTTTGGAATTTCCATTGCTGAATGTCGGCAAGGGTTTCATAAACAATAAAAAATAACATAAGTCCTGCTGCCAGGTAATCGAACGTGCCGAGCGGCAGTTGATTGTTTTGAAGCGCCACAATGGTTGGGAGCGTAATAAGCAGGATGATGATGTTCTGATACCCGGAAATAAAAAACAGGTTAAAGATCGTCCATTTCCAGCGTGGTGAAAACTCAGGTTTTTTGCGTAGTACCTGCCAGCGGTAATCTTCTTCACCAGACCAGAAACGCCACTGATAGGCGCCTTTGAGTGCGAAATTCGTGGTCAGCCTGATGCCCCACAATGTAACAAGTGTGCTCATCAAAACAAGCCGTGGTGAGTAATCACCATAAGCGGCCGCGACCCATGCATACACAATAGGAATGACACTCCATAACTTATCCACCTGGCTATTGTTGCCTGTGAGTTCTCCAACAATAAATGAATAGGCAGCCACAACGGCAGCAATAATTATCAGTGTTTTCAATGCATTCCACTCGACAGGCCCGAGTGTGACGCCAAAAAAATAGGTGAACAAAGGAACTGCCAGTAAAGTGATTATCAGTAGTATTGAAGTAGTGATGATTTTCATGATTTCGATTTTGATTAGTAGATTTTGTCAGGGAATATCTTTAACGCAGGTTTTATAAAAATATGATTCACTGAGGGTACAAAAACAAAAAACCGCCCATTTCTGAGCGGCTTTTTCAGAGCTTAGTAACCAAAGACCTCTTTCAGTTTCAGCTTTTTTACTTTACCGTATTTTTTCAGCATTTTAAAATCAAGTGATTTTTCAGGGCCAAGAACAAGGATCACCTGCGGTTTGGCTTTTACATATTTTTCCTGAAAAGCTTTGACATCGGCAAAGGTCAGTGTGGGTATCTGTTTGTAAATATCCTGGCGGATATCATAATCGAGGCCCAGTCTTTTTGCCGATTCGTAATTGAACAGGATGTCGGATTTTGTAATGCGTTCGGTTCGCATAGCCTGAAGGATAGAGCTTTTTGCCAGATCAAAAGATTTTTCAGCATCCGGCATGTTGTCCATCAATTCAAAGAAAGCTTTGAGCGCTTCACCGAGTTTGTCGGTCTGAGTCATAATAAAGGAAATATTGTAATAATGGCTTTCCTTTTTCTGTAACAGGTTCTGATAAAAAGACATGGCAGCGTATGCCAGCGCCCTTGATTCGCGCATTTCCTGGAAAACAATCGCATTCATGGAACCGCCGAAATATTCGTTATACAATCTGATGACCGATTCATTGGACTTGTTGTACGTATCGCTCTGCGAGAGCATGAACAACATGGCCTGTTTCATATCATATTCCACCTGATAAACCACCGTTTTTTCTGTTGCTAATTCAGGGAAAACTTTCGCTTCAGGTATCGGTGTGAAAGCAGCCGGAACATTATGATATTTTTCAATAAGCTCGCGTAATTCCGTTTGTGTGTTGCTTCCATAATACAGAATATGGTGATAGTAATTGTGGAGGTTTTTAATTTTATCCACTAATTGCTGGGCGGTAAGCTTGTTCAGTTCATCTTCGCTCAACACGTTGGTGACAGGAGATTCGGGGCCGAAAATGCCGTACATCACCATATAGGAAAAAATGGTTTGTTGGTTTTTCTTATTGTCTGCACGTTCTTTTATTTCGTCTTTTACAAGGTTGGATAATGCTTCGGGGTTAGGCTGTGCATCCGTGAGTAGCTTTTCAAAAAGGGCAATACCTTTTTCAATATTTTCTGTAAGCCCGCTTAACGAAACATAAACTTTTTCTGCAGAATTGTAAACATCAAAAGAGCAACCCAGTTTGAAAAATTCCTGTTTAATCTGTGCGGGAGTATAATCGGATGTTCCAAGATACTGAAGGTAGTCAATGGCCACACCCAATATTTTATCATTGTTGGTGCCCATTTCAAAAACATAATACAAATTAAATGTTTTATTTTCGATGTTTTTCAGGTAGTAAACCTCCAGATTTTTCTGTTCATAGCGGGTAATGTCTTTTTTATAATCCAGAAAAACAGGTTCTATATCTTCGATTTTTTTAGATTCGATTAATTGTCTGAATTCTGATTTGTCTTCACGGTTGATTTTAATCTTGGTGATCTTTGGCTTTTTAATTTTCTGCTCAGCAACTTCTTCTTTACCTGTTTTTTTATAAATCAGCACATAATTATTTGTGAAGTTCTTGTTTGCAAATTCAACAATATCCTTTTTAGTGATTTTTGAATACCTGTCGAACTTCTGAACATATTTTTCCCAGGGCTGCCCGGCCGTAAAAGATTCAACGAACGCTTGTGCCCTGGATTCATTTTTCTCAAAACTTTTTGTTTGTTTCAATTTCAGGTCTGTGATAATGGCGCCCAGCAACCAGTCGTCAAATTCGCCTTTTTTAATTTTATCAATCTGTTCGAGCAACAGGTCTTTCACCTGATCAAGGGTCTGGCCTTCTTTAGGTTTTCCCTGCAATAGTTCGAAAGAATAATCCATCGCCACTTCGGCACTTGATGTGGCAGAAAGAACTTTTTGTTTCTGGACCAGGTTCAGGTCAATAAGTCCGGCGGCTGAGTTTGCCAGTATCATATCAAAGATCGGCAACAGGTCGGCATCTGGTGTGGATGCGCCACCAAGGCGGAATGCAATATTCACGCTTTCGGCATCGGGGCCGACAACATTGATAATCCGAGGTTCGTTGATTGGGTCTTCGGGTTCAAATGTGTAAGGAACGACTTCTTTTTTCTGATAATCACCAAAATATTTATCTATCAGAACGATTACCTTATCCGGGTCAAAATCGCCGGAAAGGCAAATAGCCATATTATTAGGTACATAATAATTGTTGTAAAATTCGCGAACCCTTTTCATCGAGGGGCTTTTCAGATGCTCTACCGTTCCAATTACCGTTTGTGTACCGTAGGTATGTTTTAGAAAGAGCCCTTTCAACATTGCAAAATACATTTTTACGTCGTCGTTGGTCAGCGTCATATTATATTCTTCGTAAATCGTTTCAAGCTCCGTATGGAACAGGCGGAGCACCGGCTGCCTGAATCTTTCTGATTCGATGATCATCCAGTTCTCGAGCTGGTTCGAAGCAATGGTGTTAACATAAACAGTCTGCTCCAGCGAAGTATATGCGTTGGTTCCGGTGGCGCCAATGTATGCCAGCAGTTTGTCGTATTCGTTGGGGATAGCAAATTTGGATGCTTCGGTAGATATACTGTCGATCAAACGATATATTTTATCACGGTTCACTTTGTCATCCGTACTTATTTTTCTATAAACTTCGAACAGGCTGTCCACCGAGGCGATCAGCGGAGCTTCTTTCGAATAATCCGTTGTACCTATTCTTCCGGTACCTTTAAACATCATGTGTTCAAAATAATGGGCAAGCCCTGTGGCATCCGAAGGATCATTTTTACTGCCTGCTTTGGTGGCAATGTAGGTCTGTATTCTGGGTTCATCTTTATAAACAGTCATGTAAACGGTAAGGCCGTTATCAAGTGTGTAAATCCTGGCATTCAAAGGATCACCGGGAACGGTGACATATTTTCTATCCTGCGCAGAAACGTTTTGAATAAATAAGGTACTCAACAACACCCATAATAAAATATGTAGTGGTGCAAATTTTGTTTTCATGGTCATGGTTTTGGTTTTTAAATTTGTGTGGTATGACAGGGGCTATAATTATTTGTTACAAAAATATTATTTTTTTCAGTCTTTTGGTGCAAAAACCAAAAACACAAACATATCTTGCGAACTGTAAAAAACACAGTCAATGGTTTTGCTCATATTTATTATGCAGGATTAATATTCAATGTCCAGGTCCAGTTGCTCCTTCAAATTTTTTAAATCGGGATTTTTTTCGATCATCCTGTTGTATTTTGCTTCCGCGGTATAAGGCTTTATGGTATTATCCTCAACCTCGGCAACTTCACCCGAAATATCAAATGAATTATTTTTGAGTGCCGACCTGAAGAAATGAAGAATTTCCGGTTTTTTTGTGAAAAATTCTTTCAGGGACATTTTATTCTCAAAAACAAAAGTGATCTTTCCTTCCTCGTCAATTTCAGGTAATTGTTTTTTCAACGCCGAATAAAAACTCGGTTGTTTATCAAACATTTTTACCATCTCAGGCCAAAGTTCACATATCTTGTCTAAATCATATGGTTCTTCACCATAATCAACACGGAGTTCTTCAACAATGGCTGTTTCCTCTTTGCTTTCTTCCTTAATTGAAATGATGGAATGGGGTACCACAATTTTTTTCTGAACCGGTTTCTCTGTGGTAACTGCCGGTGTTATTATTTTTGGAGTGATTTCAGGAGTCTTCGCTGGAGGAGTTTCTACAAATTCATGTTTTTTTTTTACTTCAGGCTCAACACCTTCATCTGTTTTCTTTACCTCTTGCGAAAAGTTGCACATCTGTATGAACGCTATTTCGAGGTGCAACCGTTTATGGTTACTGTTCTTGTATTCAAAATCAAAGCGGTTGGCAATTTCAAGGTTTTTCACAATGAACTGTTCGGGGCACTGCCTGGCGAACTGAGCGTATTTGTTCTTAATATTTTCGCTGACTTCAAGCAGTTTCAAGGTACCTGGATCTTTGCACATCAGCAGGTCGCGCAGATGTGCTGCAAAACCGGCTAAAAATATCTGGCCTTCAAAACCGTTTTCCAGCACTTGGTCAATGAGGTTCAGGGCTTCGAAAATATTGTTTTCCAGTATCAGTTCAGTCATCTTGAAATAATATTCATAATCGAGAATATTGAGATTTTCAAGTACCGCTTTAAAAGTAATTTTGTTATTGGATGAAATGGCAATCTGATCGAAGATAGAAAGAGCGTCACGCATGGCGCCATCGGCTTTCTGGGCAATCAGGTGCAGGGCATCAGCCTCTGCTTCTATGTGCTCGCAATCAGCCACATAAGCCAGGTATTTTGCCATATCATCCACCGTGATCCGTTTGAAATCAAAGATCTGGCAACGTGACAAAATTGTTGGAATGATCTTATGCTTTTCGGTAGTTGCCAATATGAACTTTGCATACGATGGCGGTTCTTCAAGGGTCTTCAGAAATGCATTGAAAGCAGCAGGCGAAAGCATGTGGACTTCATCGATGATATACACTTTATATTTGCCGGCCTGTGGCGGAATGCGAACCTGATCAACCAAAGCTCTGATATCATCAACAGAATTATTGGAGGCGGCATCCAGTTCGTGAATATTAAAGGAGGTAAGTTCGTTGAAAGATTTACAGGAATCGCAAACATTACAAGCTTCGAAATTCTCGTTAAGGTTCAGGCAATTAATTGTTTTTGCCAGTATGCGGGCGCAAGTGGTTTTCCCAACACCGCGGGGGCCGCAAAATAAAAATGCCTGAGCAAGCTGCTGGGATTTAATGGCATTTTTAAGTGTAGAAGTAATGGAATGCTGGCCAACAACCATGTCGAATGTTGAAGGGCGGTACTTGCGGGCTGAAACAATAAAATTCTCCATGAAAAAAATTTAACCCGTGATTATGGGGTGAACAAAAATATAAATTTTTTTTCAAATAAAATTTAATACCGGGAGGCTGAATAAAAAAACTCAGACTTCATCCTGCATTTTTATTCATTTTGGGACTGTTCACCCCAGAATAAAAATAATAATAAAGTTCTATAAGGTTTGATTGCCCGTTATACTGATAACTCATTCAATCAGACGCAGCGTATAGTCCGATCTCGGTTTCACCTCATTGTGCTTTATTCATGTTGCACCGGCATTTACCATTGTGATTTATTTTTTGGATGACTAAAAAATAAATAAATGGTATCGTTCAGAATTTTTTATTTTGTCTCTCGAATAAAAAAAGATTCCTCACCTTCCTGCCTTCACTTCCGTTGCGGCAGGCAGGGTTCGGAATGACATTGTAATTTTGATGGTACGGGAGGAGGAAAGCAGCGGAGCGCTTTGCGCTCCGCTGCTTTCCTCCTCCTCAATAACAAACCATGATGTCATTCCGAATTGAGTGAAACGAAATGAGGAATCTCTATTTTTTTCAATTGTTCCAATGGTGGTGAATCCACAGCAGTGGATTACATTATTTTTAATTACTACAAATCTAAGGTCTTGCCCCAATGATTTGATTAGTGCAAATTCAATAGCAGGTAAAAAAAAAAATTGAAAATGGTATCAGCCGATTACGACCAGTATATCACCTTCCATCACATTGTCGCCTTTGGCTACCTTTACTTCTGTCACCTTGCCTTCTTTATCGGAATCAATATTATTTTCCATTTTCATGGCTTCCAGCACAATGATTTTTTGCCCGATAGCAACCTGATCACCTGGTTTTATCAGAATATTCAGCACTTTTCCGGGTAATGGAGATTTTATGACTCCGCTCCCTTTAGGAGCTGAAGGCGATGCTGTTTTTGCCACCTGAGGAGATGCATCGGTTGACGGAACAGCCACTGATCGTACAAGTTTTGGTGTTTTGGTGGTCTGTAATGATTTTTCTACTTCCACTTTGTATGAAGTACCGTTCACAACAACATCAGCCACGTTATCATCAATATTCGATATTTCAACTTCGTATTGATTTTTATCTATTTGAAATTTATATTTACTCATGTCCGGATTAATTTTTTTATTGACAATTATTTAAATCTCTGGCGGGGAATATGCATGGGAATCTGCCTCATCCCGTATATTTTTGAGCTCCACGGCGAATACGGCCGCATAACTTTCTGAATGGTTAACACGGTTTTTTCATAATCGTGAATATCCCTGATATGCATATCAATGGCCATTGCTATCACAGCTGCGATTTCATCAAAATTGGCTTTTGCACCTGCTTCTTCAACCAAAGGCTGTTCTGTTTTTTTCTTTTTAAAAACTACCATGACTGATCAATTTAAAGCGGTAAATTCGAATGTTTTTTGGGCGGATTGACATCCTTTTTTGTTGCCAGCGACTGTAAGGCACGAATAACGCGGAACCTGGTATTTCTCGGTTCAATCACATCATCGATATAACCGAATTTGGCCGCCTGGTAAGGATTAGCAAATTTATCTTTGTATTCTTTTTCTTTCTCCTCAATAAATGCTGCCTTTTCTTTTTCATCGGTTATTGCTTTCAGTTCTTTCTGATACAAAACTTCGATGGCTCCTTTTGGACCCATAACGGCGATTTCTGCCGAAGGCCAGGCGTAATTGATGTCTCCGCGTAGTTGTTTGGAACTCATCACATCATGAGCGCCACCATAAGACTTGCGCAAGGTTACAGTAACCTTTGGCACAGTGGCTTCGCCATAAGCGTATAGTAATTTTGCTCCATGGATGATAATACCGCCGTATTCCTGTGTGGTTCCGGGTAAAAATCCGGGAACATCGACCAGTGTAACCAACGGAATATTAAAAGCATCACAAAAACGAACAAAGCGGGCGGCTTTTCTCGAAGAATTAATATCAAGCACACCGGCGAGGTAGTTGGGCTGATTGGCAACGATACCTACCGACATGCCGTTAAACCTGGCAAATCCGATAACGATGTTCGGGGCAAAATGCCGCATAACCTCTAAAAATTCCTTTTCATCTACAATGGCATGAATAACGTCTTTTACATCATACGGTTTGTTAGGATTTTCAGGAACTATCTCGTTCAGAAAATCTTCCAGGCGGTCAATAGGATCATCACATGGCGCTAATGGTGGATCTTCAAGGTTGTTCTGCGGAAGATAACTTAGCAGTTTTCTTATCAACTGGAACCCTTCCTGCTCATCTTCAGCGACAAAATGATTGACACCTGATTTTGATCCGTGAACCATGGCGCCTCCAAGTTCTTCGTCCGTAACAACCTCACCGGTAACGGTTTTAACTACCTTAGGACCGGTAACAAACATATAACTGTTTTTCTTGGTCATCATGATAAAGTCGGTCAAGGCCGGAGAATAAACAGCGCCGCCGGCACATGGGCCAAAGATGGCTGAAATCTGAGGTATTACACCCGAGGCCATGATGTTGCGCTGAAAAATATCAGCATAACCGGCAAGACTGGTAACGCCTTCCTGAATTCGCGCACCACCGCTGTCGTTGATTCCAATAACGGGAGCTCCGACTTTCATGGCCATATCCATAACTTTACAGATCTTCTGCGCAAAGGTTTCGGAAAGGGAACCGCCAAAAACGGTAAAATCCTGAGCAAAAATATAAACCAGACGGCCGTCAATGGTGCCGTATCCGGTAACTACACCGTCGGACATATACGTTTCTTTTTCCAGTCCGAAATTGGTACAACGGTGTGTAACAAACATATCGAACTCTTCAAAACTATTTTCATCTAAAAGCAGGTCTATACGTTCACGTGCGGTGAGTTTTCCTTTTTTATGCTGAGAATCAATGCGTTTCTGACCGCCGCCGAGTTTTGCCAGTTCTCTTTTGTCAAGCAGTTCTTTTATTTTGTCTTGTAAAGCCATGATTTTAATTAAGGTTTTAGAGTTTAGTTTTTTCTGGTTGTGTTTAGATTGATACTTCAGGATTGCTAAAAAAATCCTTTTCGAATCTTTTATTATTAGCTATTTGCTTTTATCCTCGCATAATTCTGTCAGAACACCTAAGGTAGATTTTGGATGCAGGAATGCAATGTGTAAGCCTTCAGCTCCTTTACGCGGGGTTTTGTCAATAAGTTGAACACCTTTGGATTCCACCTCTGTCAGTGCACTTTCAAGGTCTTTGGCTGCAAAAGCCAGATGATGAATTCCTTCGCCTTTTTTCTCAATAAATCTACCGATAGGCCCTTCAGGATCAGTGGATTCCAGCAATTCAATTTTTGTCTGGCCGACCATAAAAAAGGCTGTTTTTACTTTCTGCTCAGGTACTTCTTCAATGGCATAGCACTTGAAACCCAGCACGTTTTCATAATATTTAATGCTTTCCTGAAGGTCTTTAACAGCAATTCCGATATGTTCAATATGTGATATATTCATAGCTCAAAATTTTATGCAAATTTATAAGTCCTTTTGATGTAATGCTCAAAAAGTCCAAATTTATTTTCAAAAAATAAAGACAAAAAAAAATTCAGCGCACATCAAAACAGAAAATCATATTCTGTATCCCAGTTTGCCCTTATGTTTATGAGGTCCGGAAAATAAAATACAGGTTCAGGCTGGCGCTTTTGAAAATAATCGCCCTCATCCCATTTACCATTGCCGTTTTCGTCTTTTACAAGACGGATGCGGTAATTTCCGGGGCCGAGGTTGTCAAAAATGATTTGCTGGCCTTTTAAACCCGGTCTTTGTTCCAGGAATGATTTATCTTCTTTTAAAAGCTGGACAATGAATGATTTACTGCTTTCGCCGGGCTTAATGGTAAACAGCAATCTTCCATAAACCTCAGGATTGTTGGCTGAGAAACTCACTGAAAGACTGTCATTTACAAGCCCGTAAATATCAGTAAAGGCTCCGGGCAAAACTAATAGCCGGTAAATCTTTTTTGGTTCCCAACTATATTTCAGGTTAAAAGTCCGGTTGATATTTGAATCAGAAAAAAAAGTCAGCGCTTTGATTTCAACAAAGTTGCTGTCGATTTTCTCGCTAAGTGAAATTTTCGAGTAATCTGTTTTGGCTACCGGATGGGAAAGCTTCACCCTTAAAGGAGCAAAATAGGCAAACTGGTTTGAAGCGTTAGCATTGCAGCTGATGCCAAGTTTGTACAGATCATAAAGATCATCCGTTCCTTTACCCGTTGGTTTCTTCACATTTGTCTGCTCGTCGGGTTTCTGCTTCAAAGCAATCTCGACCGTATCAATAATAATTCCCTTATCGGAAAGAATGCATTTCAAGGTATCTACATCCGGATTGGACAGCCAGCAGGTAATAGAATCCCTGCCACGCGAATATTCATCGGTTCTCCAGTTTTCAGGCATTTGTTTGTTTGTAACCGAAATCTTCAGGTCTTTAACAGGATATTTAAAAAACAGTTTAAACTGACGGTAAGCATCGGAACGTTCTTTCAGCAATTTCTGGTTTGTATCGGGCTGGGAAAATAAATACAGGCTGGTACTCCGGATTATTTCGGGTGGAAGGATCGAATCCCTTTTTACAGATAGCGAATCTTCAAGCGCGACGGAATCAACCTTAACAGAGACATACTGCGGTGTAAGCATACTGTCGGCAAAAGCGATAAATTCGGTCGGCTGGTTGAACAACATATCAGAATTCATATCCCTGAGAGCAAATATTTTATATTTTTTCCTTTTTATGTTTTTCAGTAAAAACTTACCTTCTGCATTTGTTTTAGTAGTGTAATAGGGTTTGTTCTTTATCGGCATTGAATCGTCGTCTGAAGTATAGAGCATCACCAGCACCCCTTTCTGCGGCTCAAGGGTAAGCCCTTCAAAAACATGGCCTTGCATACTGAAAGAATCTACAACATTGCTTTTTGAAAATGCAAATTCATAGCCGCTAAGCACATTATTTTCATTATTATCCCTGATAGATTCACCAAAGTAAATGGTATACGTTATAGAATCACGTATATCTTTTGGCAGATCGATCACAATGGATTTGCCCTTGATATTGAATTCGGGAGGTTCATCGGTAGGGGGAGAAACGACAATCTGGTTGGCCTGATCGTCAAGCACAACATACTCATTAAAAGTGATCTGAATTTTAGTAGCGGTCACATTTGCCGAATAATTAGGCGGTTCGGAGGTTTTCACTTTCGGCGGGGTGGTATCCTTCGGCCCGCCGGTAGGTGCAACAATATTGGCACATGAAAAAGCTAATGAGATGCATAAAACCAGCAGCGTGTTTTTTATGGACTGAAAAAGCTTTTTCGACATAATCACCTTGTAATCTTCAATATCTGACCATCAGATATTAAAAGCATGATACAGAAAGATTAGTACCTGTAATGTTCAGCCTTATAAGGCCCGTCAACCGGAACACCGATATAATCGGCCTGTTCTTTAGTCAGTTTGGTAAGTTTCACACCGATTTTTTCGAGGTGCAGCCTTGCCACTTCTTCATCAAGGTATTTCGGAAGGCGGTAAACACCAATTTCGTAAACATCCTTGTTTTTCCACAGATCCAGCTGTGCCAGCGTTTGATTGGTAAACGAATTGCTCATCACAAATGAAGGATGGCCGGTAGCACATCCAAGATTCACGAGGCGGCCTTCTGCTAACAAAAACATAGCATGGCCATCAGGGAAGATATATTTGTCAACCTGAGGTTTAACGGTGATCTTCTTAATTCCAGGGAAATTTTCAAGCTTGTCTACCTGGATTTCATTATCGAAATGTCCGATGTTACATACAATCGCCTGATCGTTCATTTTTGCCATATGCTCAACGGTGATCACGTCGCGGTTTCCGGTTGTGGTAACATAAATGTTTCCTTCATGCAGTGCATCTTCAATGCGTGCCACTTCAAATCCTTCCATGGCAGCCTGTAATGCGCAGATCGGGTCAATTTCAGTAACAATAACGCGGGCGCCGTATGATTTCATTGATTTGGCACAGCCTTTTCCAACATCACCATAGCCAAGAACCACAACAACTTTACCGGCGATCATCACATCGGTAGCACGCTTGATACCATCGGCCAGCGATTCGCGGCAACCGTAAAGGTTATCGAATTTTGATTTGGTCACAGAATCGTTCACATTGATGGCAGGAATCAGCAGTTCTCCCCGTTCCATCATCTGATAGAGGCGATGAACTCCGGTGGTAGTTTCTTCCGAAACGCCTTTCCATTCTTTCACCACATTATGCCATTTGGCAGGTTCTTCAGCCAGCACATTTTTCAGCAGGTTCAGAATCACCTGTTCTTCATGGCTTTCTGCTTTTTTATCTAATACCGTTGCATCGTTCTCTGCCTGAAACCCTTTATGGATCAGCAGGGTGGCATCACCGCCATCGTCAACGATCATCTGAGGGCCTTTTCCGCCGGGAAAGGTCAATGCCTGGAGTGTACACCACCAATATTCTTCAAGGCTTTCACCTTTCCATGCAAACACAGGCACACCGGCTTCAGCGATAGCTGCAGCAGCATGATCCTGAGTGGAAAAAATATTACAGCTTGCCCAGCGGACATTGGCTCCGAGTTCAACAAGTGTTTCAATCAATACGGCCGTCTGAATGGTCATGTGCAGCGAACCGGAAATCCTCACGTCTTTCAGGGGTTTTGCCTGACCGAATTTTTCGCGTAATGCCATCAGCCCGGGCATTTCTTTTTCAGCGATTTCTATTTCTTTTCTTCCCCAGCCGGCAAGTTTTAAATCAGCCACTTTATATGGGATTTGTGTATTTGTCATCGTTTCCATTTTAATGTTTTAAGGGTGCAAAATTAATCATTTTGCGTGAACTGAAAAAATAATATCGGTTTCAGGTCAAATCATTTTTTGAGGAGCCTACATAAAAAAAAAGATTCCTCATTTCGCTGCGCTACAATCGGAATGACAATTTATTTATGTTAATTAAGAGGGGGATGAGCAAAGCGCCGGCTGTCGCCGGCGCTTTGCTCATCCCCCTCCTCCTCCAAAACGACAAAAACAGCCTGTCATTCCGAAGCGCAGCCTGGCGCAACGTCAGTAAGGCAGGCAGCGAGGAATCTTATTATTATTCGCAGAAAGATTTATTTGTAATTCGCCAGGCGGATTCACTCCATTGAAACAAATGAAAATAATGAGATTCCTCATTTCGCTGCGCGAAATTCGGAATGACATTATGGTTTGTTATTGGGAGGGGGAAAGCAGCGGAGCGCCTTGCGCTTCGCTGCTTTCCCCCTCATATACCCGCCAAATTTGAAAAGTCATTCCGAACCTGACCGCTTGAACGGCAGTAAAGTCACGACGGGAGGAATCTATTTTATGTTTTGGACTGTTTCACCTAACCATTCTGCTTTTTTAATATTTCTCAATCATTTTTCCTTCACCATAAAAGTAAATCCAGTTTCAAATATTGCTTAACATTTATTTTAATCACAAATTAAAATAATTCCCTCCAGCATTTTAAAAAAAGAAACAGCCGCGTATCAGATATTTTCGATGTTACCGACCAGCTTAAAACCGGTGCCGTGAACATTGATCAGCTCTACGTTTTCATCTTCCCTGAGGTATTTCCTCAGCTTTGTAATATAAACATCCATGCTTCTTGCATTGAAATAGCTGTCGTCGTGCCAGATTTCTTTCAGTGCCACGCTTCTGTCGAGAAGGTCGTTGGAGTTTTCACATAACAGTTTCAGCAACTCCGATTCTTTGGATGTCAGCTTTAGCTCTTTTTCGTTTATCGTGAGTACCTGCCTGTTGTGGTCGAATATATAATTTCCAAGACGGTAGGTGTTTCCGGTATTTCCGTGTTTCACATTTCCGGCTGACCTTCGCAGTATGGCATTCATGCGCATAAGCAACACTTCCATATTGAACGGTTTGGTAATATAATCATCCGCGCCGATCTGAAAGCCTTTCAGGATATCTTCAGAAAGGGAACGTGCCGTCAGAAACAAAATAGGAACTTTTTTATCTTTTTTGCGGACTTCTTTTGCGAGGGTAAAGCCATCCTTCACGGGCATCATCACATCAAAAATACAGAAGTTGTATGTGCCGGTAAAAAATTCGTTCAGTGCTTCTTCGCCATTAACGCACAGTTTCGTGGAATACCCCTTGGCATCAAGATAGGTTCTCAGCATCTCGCCAAAATTTTTATCATCCTCAGCCAAAAGTATATGTATGTTTTTTGTTATCATAAAACTTATTTTTATTTTGATAAAAACGGAAGATAAATTTTGATCTTAGTCCCTTTTTTAAGCTCGCTTTCCACACTGATCCTGCCTCCATGAGCTTCAATAATAGTTTTCACATAATGCAATCCCAGCCCAAAACCTTTTACATTATGAACGTTGCCGGTTGACACACGGTACAATTTATCAAAAATCTTTTTCTGGTTCGCCTTTGAGATGCCGATACCATTATCGGAAATAACAATACTAATCCCTTTCAGCATGTTCTGAGTTGAAATCATAATGCATGGTTTGTCCGGGCTGTATTTTATCGCATTATCAAACAAATTATAGATAACGTTTGTAATATGAGTTTTGTCGGCATTGATATAATGGTTACGGGCTTTGAAACTTTTTGAAATACTGCCGTTTTTCACGTCCACCTGAATTTGAATGCTGTTGATGACGTCTTCAATGATATTATGAACATCAATTAGTTCAGCGTGCAGCCTAAGCTGGCCTTTATCAATGACGGCCGTCTGCAGGATTTTTTCAGCCATGGACCCAAGGCGCTTGTTTTCTTCATTGATTATATTGATATAATTATCAACGCTCTTTTCAGATTTTTCTACATCTTTATCGCCCAGCACCTCACAGGTAAGAGAAATAGTGGAGATGGGCGTTTTGAATTCATGCGTCATGTTGTTGATAAAATCATTCTTCATCTCCGAAAGTTTTTTCTGCCGGAAAATGGTGGTAATGGTATAGATAAAAGAAAATGCAATGATAACGATCAGTATGAGCGACATAACGATCAGCTCCCAGTTCTGCGTGTAGAGGTACAGATTTTTATTCGGAAAATAGATCATGATATATTCCGGAGTCATAAACAGGTCGCGCGGAAAAATATTGAATGCATACCCTTCTTCAAGCAGCTTTTTATGATAATGGCCCGTTTTTTCAATAACCATCACATTTCGTAAGGGGCTGTATACACCAAACTCATAATCAGTGTATATCCCGCTGTTTCTGAGCTCCCGCCGTATCAGCGAATCGAGCATGATAAAATTCAGGCGGTTTTCAATGGCATCGTAATGCTTAAATTTGAACAGGTCGTTGAAAACATCATTCACCAGGGCTGTTTTATCAAGGTAGCTGTTGATATTGGATTTTACGCTCTCAAGATCATTTGCCAACACGCTGTCGATGCCAAAAGAAAGCGCTGGAATGTCGGACAATACCGAGGCATCGGGATTGGGGGAGTTAATCCGTTTTTGAATCGTGACAATAGTTGTATCGTAGGTCTTTATTATTTCACCGGTGTGCTCCTGCAATACGGCAACATTTATTTTTTCGCTCGTAACATTAAAAATGTTTTTTGAAACGGCTCCCGAATCCGACCGGTTGGTATCTGCCTTGCCGGCATCAATTTCTTTAGCATAAATACTGTTAATGGAATCGATGGTGTGCAGGATCTTTTCGCCCTGTTTGTTTTTGTACATCTTAGAGCGGATCTTGTCGGCCACTTCCATCTTTTCCAGTTTGTAAATTACATTCGACATAGCATCTTTGACGTTCCTCGAAAAATTTGCTTCACGCAATGCAATGGCATTCTGTATCCAGTAAAACTGTATGGAAAATAAGGCGATCACCGTAATGGTCATCAAAATAATAACCAGGTATATGGCTTTCTTATTCATTTTTGTTGTTTGTTAAATCATTCATTTAACAATTATTAACTATTATTAACCTATATTAACAGCCTATAACACTGATCTATTGTAATTTTACGGTGTTAAAAAATTGATGTTTTTTCATTACATTTTTTGGTTAATATAATAGATTTTGGATTTTTAATAATTGGTTATTGATTTCTAAAAAAGAGCGGAACAAACCGCTCTTTTTTATTTATATTAATTAATTTCACACAAAATTATAAAAATTATGGCAAACATTAAAATAAATGTTGACAGGGTTTACAGTTTTGTTGGTCAGGAAAAAATAAATGCGCTTCAACACGAGATAGGTTTAAATTACAATGAGTTAATCAATAAAACAGGCAAAGGTAATGATTTTCTGGGATGGCTGGACCTTGCCGGCGAAACGCTGAACTCCCCGCTGATAAAAAACATCACTGAAGAAGCTCAGAACATACGTAATCAATCTGAAGCGGTGGTAGTAATCGGCATCGGCGGTTCTTACCTCGGGGCGCGGGCCATCATAGAATCGCTCAGCGATCATTTTACACATTACCAAAAAGGCAACCCGGAAATAATTTATGCCGGACAGCATATCAGCGAAGAATATTTGTATGATTTGCTCCATCTATTGAATAACAAAGACTACAGCATCATCGTGATCTCCAAATCGGGAACGACCACCGAACCGGCACTGGCATTCCGTCTGTTAAAAAAACATTTGGAACAAAAATATGGAAAAGAACAAGCCCGGAAGCGAATTGTTGCCATAACAGATCAAAGCAAGGGCGCTCTGAAAAAACTTGCAGATTCAGAAGGATATCCGACATTTACCATTCCCGATGATGTAGGCGGCAGGTTTTCCGTGCTAACCCCTGTCGGGCTGCTTCCTATAGCTGTTGCAGGTTTTGATATCATAAAACTTTTAGAGGGCGCTGCATCCATGAAAGCGGAATTATTTAAAACTTCCACATTATCTGATAATCCTGCCTGCCTTTATGCTGCTGTGCGGAACTTATTGTACGGAAGCGGCAAACCTGTTGAAATGCTGGTGAATTTCCAGCCGAAGCTTTTTTATATCACCGAATGGTGGAAACAGCTTTTTGGTGAAAGTGAAGGCAAAGAGCATAAAGGAATATTCCCTGCCGGCGCTAATTTCTCCACCGACCTTCACTCCATGGGCCAGTACATCCAGGATGGGTTACGCATTTTGTTCGAGACCATGCTGCTGGTTGAAAAACCCGGCAGAAACCTTGAGGTTCCTTTGGAACAGGACGACGCCGACGGACTGAATTACTTGGCCGGCAAACGAATACATGAAGTGAACAAAATGGCAGCAGCCGGAACAGCTATTGCCCACAACGATGGCGGCGTACCAGTAATCACCATCAGCCTGCCCGAGCTGAACGAATATAACATCGGTGAACTGATCTATTTCTTTGAATTTGCATGCGGTATCAGCGGTTATATGCTTGATGTAAATCCTTTTGACCAGCCCGGTGTGGAAGCATACAAAAACAATATGTTTGCGCTGCTGGGCAAAGCCGGCTATGAGGACAAACAAAAAGAGCTTCTGAAGAAAATGTAGAAAATTCTTTTCTATTTTAAGGATATAAAGGCTAATTTCAAGGGGAAACAATTTTACTTAGTACTTTTTTGCGTGTCCAAAAAAGTACTCAAAAAAAGACAGCCCTGCCGTATGCTTCGACCCGCCTGCCCGAATGAACTTTCGTTCAGGCGGGCTCTCAAAAAACATTGAAAATCTAAGCAAAGTTGTCCGTCCGCTGCGCGGACAGAGACGCCGATGGCGCCTTTGCAGATTTTCTAATGTTTTCTGATTCACGCTCACCCACGCCGCCGGCAGGACACGCCAGCGCGCCCCTAACCTACAAATTTACCACATGTGTTTGGTGCATAATTTGGGGAAGATTTGCCAAACTACTTTTGAAATTGTATGTTGCTAGGTTTTTTAATGAGTAATATTTATAATCTACTAATTCAGCGGTTTCCCTTTTCCATCCCTGCCTGACGGCAGGCAGGCTTTAGGATAAGAGGCAAAGAAAAGGGAAACCCGCCACGTTTTTCAGTGTGTGATTTCTGCACGCATCGGATGTAAGGGCACATTTCTGGATGACGGCGTGTTAGTCGCAGACTAAATTTTATTTGGAGGCTGTCTCAAAATAACTTTGTGGACCTTTGTGCAAATCTTTGAGCCACTTCGTGGTAAATATAAGTAGTTGAACCACAAAGAAACACAAAGTTCGCACTAAGGATTCGCCGCGGTGAACACAAAGGAAGATTTCAATAATTTTCAACTTTTGAAACAGCCTCAACTAGGCTAGTTAACCACCATTTTTTCAACTTCAATACTATCTTCAGTTTGAACTTTTATAAAGTATATTCCTTTGGAACAAATTGATAAGTCTATTGTTTCTGAGGTAAGGCTTGATTTATGAAGTTGCTCTTTATAAACAGCTTGTCCATTAATATTAAAAATTTCTATTGACAAATCCTCCTTATTTGAATTATTGATTTTTATATTAAAAGTGCCATTACTAGGGTTTGGAAACACTTTAAATAATTGCTTATTATAATTATTTTCCTCAATATAGTAAGTATAACTAAAACAACTATCATTAATAACAGGATAAGTATTAAAATGTGCGGTTATAGAATCATTTTGGAAACAAAGCATAGGCTTTTCCAAAAAATAGTTAAAATCAAAATGATCAATCATACCGGTAATAAATGGCCCAAGAGACGAACCAATACCCGCATACCAGACTGTAGGCGTACCCCACTCATCATCACGAAGTTGAATAGCATTTGTCAGAAAAACACCTCCTACAGCATCATAGCTAACATTATTTACAATATATGTGTTGGTAAAGAAATTTATTGGAGCACCAGGTATATAATCAAACGGGAAAATCCATGTCTGAACTGTGTCTAAATTGCTTACATTAAAATCATATAATAATCTTTCTGTTGTATCAAGCCTGTGCCAGGCAAAAATTCTAAAGCTATCTTCCCTAACACCCGCATAATATTTAGCTTTAGCAAAATCAAAGTTGAAATTAACGGAATCCCATTGTACATAATATTTTTTGTATGTTTTACCGCTTAGTATCGTGTCGCCTTTAACCGAAAACTTAGCTCTTCTCATGGACCAAACAGCATTGGAATCCGGAAAAGGGTTATAATACTGCGCCGCCAATAATGTAGAAAAAACCATTAAGATAAAACCAAATAATATTTTTTTCATTTTGTCAAATTTTTAATTTTTATACCCACACGATGCAACGATTGGAACCGGAGCTAATTGATTACAATTTTTTCTACTTCAATACTATATTCAGTTTGAACTTTTATAAAGTATATTCCTTTGGAACAAGTTGATAAGTCGATTGTTTCTGAGGTAAGGCTTGATTTATGAAGTTGGTCTTTATAAACAGCTTGTCCGTTTATATTAAAAATTTCTATTGACAAATCTTCCTTATTTGAATTTTGGATTTTTATATTAAAAGTGCCATTATTAGGGTTTGGAAACACTTTAAATAATTGCTTATTATAATTATTTTCCTCAATATAGTAAGTATAACTAAAACAACTATCATTAATAACAGGATAAGTATTAAAATGTGCGGTTATAGAATC
>Ga0079306_1000049_pt1 | contig 174532 bp, 143 predicted proteins | sample Methanotroph_Enr_FD_79181 | JGI IMG/M metagenome (GOLD analysis project Ga0079306, IMG submission 79181) | Enriched soil microbial communities from Old Woman Creek wetland in Ohio, USA - Methanotroph_Enrichment_5 | ecosystem: Environmental > Terrestrial > Soil > Wetlands | place: USA: Ohio... | reverse complement strand
GTAAATTATTTGAACTAATGACACCAATGTTTGGCGAGGTCAGGTGAATAGCTGAAACTCCCACATATAAAGACTTCCAACTGTACCAGACACCAAATCCCATATCCAGTTTGTTTTTTACAGTTTTGTCAGGAAATGTTTCAGACGTGCCAAAAACAAAACCATGGTTTTCATCAATCATATCCGGAAAACTCAGGTTGTTTTTATTAATATCGCTCGAATAGTATGAGAGGGAAGCACCCACCCGAAGGTTGTGGTATTTTGCCAGGTTAAAACGATAAGCAAAAGTCAGGTTCACAACTTTTGTACCTTCGGCAGCACCAATAAAACGAGTGTAATCTAATCCGATACCGCAATTTTTTCTTTTTCCGAAATTAAAATCGTAAGCAAAACTATACTCAAAAGGCACATTGAAATCATTACCCGGCTTGTACAATGGTTTATAAACCATTGTTGAAACATTTATCGTGTGACGCTGGTTAAATCCGGCATATGCAGGATTGACAGCTGTATTATTCACCACACCCACTTTATAATCGGGGGCAGCTTCAAGATTTTTCTTCTTTGAAGAATTTGGCTTGTGGTTTTGCTTTTTGTTTTCTTCAGCTTTATTTTTATCTGTATTATAATCATCAATCACACTTGAATAATCATTATTTTCAACTATTACCGGGGCATTTAATTCGGATTCACTGGAACCAGCCATAAATTTCTCATGATCCGTAATCCCTGATTTGCTGCTTATAACAATTTCTTCATCAGAATTAATCACTTTATAATCAACCTTAACCCCGTTGACAAAATTGTCTTCAGTTTTTGCTTTATTTACTACTTCAATTTTATTATTTGTAACTATATTTTCAACAGGTTTTATATCAGTGTTCGCGTTTGCTATTTTAATTGGTTCTGATTTTTTCGCAATCTTTTTATCAATTATTGCGGCAGCAATATTTTTTTCAAAAGCATTGCGGTTGGTCTTTATATTATTATCTTGTTTATTTACAGAGTTTGAGGTATTTTTATTTACACTATTTGAGGAGTTGTTTTTCTGGTTAATTTTATCTGAATTTACCGGTTGATTATTTTTAAGGTTTTTATTTTCATTAATTAAATCGTTACTACTTATTACCTGTTTCGTGCTTTTATTCACAGGCTGTGTATTTATGGCCATCTGACGTTCCTTAACATCTTCCTGGCGGGTTCTTTCAGAAACGACATACGTCACGATACCTGAAGTAACGATTAGTATGGCAGATAATATCATAATAATATTTGCGATGGTGAGTCTGTTACTTTTATAATTCATGACTCTGGGATTCGCAATGGCCGATTTCATCATTTGCCAATGTTCCGGTACGAATTCGGGTTGGTATTTACCAAGTTTTTCGCGGAACAATTCGTCTATTTGATTGTTTTTATCCATTTATCATCGACTCCTTTAGTTTAAGTTTCTGGATGCGGTTCATTAATATCCTTCGTGCATTAAGCAAATGCCACTGGGAAGTGCTTTCTGTAATATTAAGTTCTTCGCTGATCTCTTTATGGTTATAATTCTCAAATACATACATGTTAAAAACTGAGCGGCTTGCAGGGGGCAAATCCTGTATCATCCTGAGAAGGTCCTCCTCACCAAACTTACTGATTGCATCGTTCTCAATACGCATGGAATCATTGTTAATGTTAAGAGGTACCGTATTATTATAGCGGTTTTTCTCAAACCGGATTTTATCCAGGGCAGTATTTACCATAATCTTTCGTATCCAGGCATTCAGATATTCTCCTTCACCCACATATTTGTCAATGTTCTGGAATACTTTTAAAAAACCTGTATTCAAAACCTCCACCGCATCATCGCTGTTTTTTGCGTATCTAAGACAAATATTCATCATCGCACCGTAAAACATCTTATATAATTTTTCCTGAGCACGCGAATCCCCTTCTCTGCATAATTTTATCACATCCTTCAGCTCTTTCCCGGAATTCATATGCTCAATTTAATTATAAAACGCATTCTTTTTCTAAAAACTTGGTGCCCACAACAAACTTTTTTCACTGATGCTGGTATTATTTATGTATCAATTCGCTATATACCTAAAGACTGAATATTAAACAATTGCCCAAACCTCATACTTTACTGAACAAAATAATCTTTACTCCTGTTCATTTAAAACATCAACTACAACAACAATACATTTATTCATTGCAAATTTAACAAAAAAAATAAATTAGCTGTTTATTATCTTTATGATTTATTATGCATTTTGCTGATTATCTGATAAAAACCAGGCTAACATACCATTTTTTTTAAAATCTCATCCTGTTAATATGGCATAGGCAACCGGAAATTTTACCGAAATTATCCTACTTACTGCTTTGTAACAACCTGGAGACAAAATCTTTAGAAATATAATTATCATAGCTTTTGCAAACATTGGTGGCAAATTCTATGGCGGTGGTTATCATCATTTCATATTGCTCAAGTGTGAGATTTTTCAAATCGTTTAGCATGATATTATTACTAAAAAGCCAATAAGCCATACCTGCTGTAAAAGTATCGCCGGCTCCGACAGTGCTTAAGGGCTTAATCCCGATAGCATTGAAATGATTATTATACTTATCGGTTTGAAGATCTACACCATATCTGTTTTTCGTATATATCAGCGAACGGCAGCCAATTTTTTTCACAGTATCAAATGTTTCTGAAATATGGTTGGCCCTGAAAATATTCATAAAATCCTCATCTGAACCTTTGGTAATATTTGCAAATGAAATGTTTTCTTCAATGAATGGTTTTAGTTGGTTGAGCATTTTAAGATGTGCCTGCCTGAAATTCGGGTCATAAATTATGATAGAACTATTTTCCCTGGCGTGTCTCAAAAAGGTTGTTACCATTTGCCTGATCTCAGGTTTAATAGCATAATAGGACCCAAACAGTAAAATATCATCGGGCTGTAAAACCGGAAAATCAAGAAGAAGGGTATCATCAACCCTGATTTTATAAAAAGAATAATCGGCATTATTTTTTTCATCCAGAAATGCCAGCGCAATTCTCGATTTAGCATTGGAATACATCGTGATATGGGTAGTGTTTACGTTATTTTCATTAAGAAAATTCTTAATGATATTCCCTACCCTGTCGTTTGCAAAATCACCAATAAAATGTACAGGTAACCCTAAGCGGCCCAGCGTAACAGCCACATTGACCATTGCACCACCCGGTTTGGCTTCCACGGGTTTTTCATCTTTAAAAATAATATCGTAGACAGCTTCTCCAAAACAGTATATTTTCCGCATTCTTTTTGCCTTCAAAAATACGGTTTAATACCGAAAAAAATATAAATGTTGATTTTTTCTATCAGAAAAAGATGTTATCGGGCTGTTAATCGTTCGAGTGTGGTAATAATAAGCTTCTCCATTAATGGCTTGTAATTCTTGCTGAATTGTTTTGCAATACGATTAGCAATAATAACACATACCGTTAGTGTATCGTGTCCGAGAATTTTTCCCAGACCATACAAAGCCGATGTTTCCATCTCAAAATTGGTTATCTTATTGTTTTTATATTCAAACCGGGTCAGGACATCGTTAAGTTCGGGGAAAGCAAGCTCGCCCCTTAACTCCCGGCCCTGTGGCCCGAAAAATCCCGGAGCTGTTGCCGTAATACCCTGTTTCATATCAAAAGCAACTTTTTTCAACAGTTCATCAGATGCTTTTACAATATAAGGTCTGGCCAAAAAAGCAGGCCAGTTTGTTTGCCTGATAAATTCATTGTTCATTTCATTTTCAACAATTTCGGGTGTCTTCTTGTAAAAATTCAGGACACCGTCAATTCCTAAACCATAAGCTGATGCGACAAAAGAATCAACAGGAATATCTTTTTGCATGGCACCAGAAGTACCCAATCTGATAATATTTAATTTTCTATGGGTTGATTTTGGTATACGTTTTTCAAGGTCAATATTTGCAAGGGCATCCAGCTCGTTTAAAACTATATCGATATTATCAGGTCCCATACCGGTTGATAACGCACTGATACGCACCTTATTAAAAAAGCCCGTATGAGTAACCAGCTCCCTGTTCTGAACCTTAATATCGATGCTGTCAAAATGCTTTGAAATATTCGGCACGCGTCCCGGATCACCAACAACAATAATTGTATCAGCAATTTCATCCGGATGCAAATTCAGATGATAAATTTTTTTTTCAGATGTTAAAATTAATTCCGATTCTTCGAATATTCTTTTCATTATAAAATTTTTAGTTATCTTTGCGCCCGTTTTACAATAAATTAATAGAAAATTATTTCAACAACCACAGTTCAAAAAAAAATAATTTTTTTCTTGTTTACAACTGTGATTTGATCTATTTTTATCAACTTTACAAAAATAAATAAATTTATGGAAAATTTCAGAAACATTTTAGTTCCTTATGATTTCAATGAGCAGGCAGAAATTGCCCTCGGACAGTCTTATAACCTTGCACGCTTATTAAAACTTGATATTACCTTATTATATGTGTATGAAGACGGCAGAATGTTAAACAAGCTTTTTTCAGCCGACCAAAGCGATGAACTCATCGCCAAGATGGATGCAGAACTTTCAGCTTTAGCGGCAGAAAAAGCTAAAGAAACCGGCCTGAATATTAATTATATGGTTGCCCGTGGCAAAGTATATTCTAAGATCGTAGAAGTTGCTGATATGATACAGGCATTTATTATCATGGGAAAAGAAAGTAATATCAATACCGATGAACCCGGCGTTGGAGCAAATACTTCAAGGGTGATCCGCCATGCAAATTGCCCTGTGATTACCATAAGTGATGCAACCCATTATGACGGATGCCGCAGTATTCTTCTTCCGCTCGACCTCACCCAGGAAAGCCGCCAGAAAGTGGGTTGGGCTATTGATCTTGCAAAAATGTTCGGATCAACAATAAAAGTTATCACCGTACTTTGGTCTGTTAATCACAAAGAAATCGCGACATCGCTCAAGGCAAAAATGATACAGGTTAAAAACTTTATTGAGGAACGCAATGTAAAATGCACTGCTGAAATGATCGAAGCGTCCAAAGAATCTGAGCAGATACCCACTATGCTTGTTTACGCAAAACAACAGGGAGATATCGACCTTATCCTGATCATGACACAGCAGGAAACAGGCCTGATTCCATTCTTTGTCAACTCACATGCGACAGAAATGATCCGTAAATCTGATTTCCCCGTAATGTCGATTATTCCAAAGGACCTGGGCGAGACGCTGTCTTTCAAATGATCGCATCCATCATCAGTATTGGCGATGAACTGCTTATAGGACAAACGGTCAATACTAACGCTTCTTTTATTGCTTCGGAACTGAATTATGCAGGTATCCCTGTTAAAAGTGTTTATACTATTGGCGATACCAGGGATGATATATTTTATGCCCTGCAGCAAGCGTCACAACAAACGGACCTCATACTGATAACAGGCGGCCTGGGACCCACGAAAGATGATATCACTAAAAATGCCCTATGTGAATATTTCCATTCGAAATTAGTCCTTCACCAACCCTCCTTAAAAAATATTCAGGAACTGTTTTACAAAAGAGGCGCGATTGTCACCGGGGTCAACAGAAACCAGGCATTGATACCCCATAATTGTAAAGCCATCAAAAATTCAATGGGTACGGCTCCGGGAATGTGGTTTCAGAAAGATAAAAAACATTTTATTTCCATGCCGGGCGTGCCTTTTGAAATGAAAGCCATGGTGACCGGCGAAATCATCCCGGCACTGATCAAACTCAGCATCTCAAAACCCATCGTTCACAAAACGCTGCTGACCACGGGAATCGGCGAGTCAGCATTGGCTGAACTCATCAGCGAGTGGGAGAATAATTTACCTTCAACCATAAAATTAGCCTACCTTCCTGAGCCCGGCGTTGTAAAGTTGCGTTTATCCTGCTACGATGTTGCTGACGCAAAAACAAAAAGGATGATTGACACCCAGGTAAAAAAGTTAAAACAACTCATTCCTGATCTTATTTTTGGGGTTGAAAACGATACGTTGCAGTCGGTCACTGGTAACATGCTTTTACAAAAGAACGCAACACTTTCAACCGCTGAAAGCTGTACAGGAGGACTTATTGCCCATCTGATCACTTCTGTAGCCGGCAGTTCAAAATATTATAAAGGCTCTGTTATAGCTTACGACAATGCTGTTAAAACCGAAATCCTCGGAATTGACCCGAAGCTGATCAAAAAACACGGCGCTGTAAGCGAAGAAGTTGTAAGAGCCATGGCGCTTGGCGCACAGAAACTTTTAAAAACCGATTATGCGCTTTCAACCTCAGGGATCGCCGGCCCTGATGGCGGCACCCCTGAAAAGCCAGTGGGAACAGTCTGGATCGCTCTCGCCACTCCTGAAAAAATAATTGCAGAAAAGCTGATGCTCGGCAACGACCGTGACCGTAATATACGACGGGCAAGCCTTTCAGCATTGAATCTGTTAAGAAAACATCTTTTATAATTCTCTTTTTTGAAATAAATTATGATAAACTTCGAGGTTATGAACGTATACAAAAAATATTTTTTTAAACATATTTTGTATTCTCGAAAATATTTCTGATCTTTGCACCCCATTTTGAAAAGGTATCACTAAGAAAAAAAATTGCACCATGTCAAGAATTTGTGAATTAACCGGAAAAAGAGTGATCGTTGGAAATAACGTATCACACTCAAATATTAAAACCAAACGTCAGTTTGTACCTAATCTGCAGACAAAAAAATTCTTCATTCCTGAAGAAAACAAGTGGATAACACTTAAAATTTCTGTAGCTGCTTTACGTACGATTAACAAAAAAGGTATCTCTGCTTGCATCAAAGAAGCCCGCGAAAAAGGCTTTCTGAAAAAATAAACTCAACCAAAAAATATTTTTGAGATGCTGCTGCACTTTTGTGGCAGCATTTTTTTTTAATTTTATCACATGAAATAATTTTATATTTACATCGTTTAATTCGTTAAAAATCTATTTCTCTGTCAGCAGCAAACAACCCTACATGTTTAAAAGTTTGAAAAAATCCATACGTTTATCTGCATTCTTTGCTTTGCTGCTGATCTCAGTTCATGGTTCGTCACAGGTAATTCCCGATACGGCCCTCGTACAGTTTTCTGGTGTTGTTCTCACCGCAGACAGCCTGAAGCCTGTGCCATTTGTGAACATTCTGATAAAAGATACCTGGCATGGGACTATTACCGATCTCTATGGATTTTTTTCATTTGTGGCTCACCCAAAAGATGTGATTATTTTTAATGCCCTGGGTTATAAAACTGCCTTTTATACCATACCTGATACGCTAACAGTAAACCGTTATTCTCTTATCCAGGTCATGAGGCCGGACACCCTTGTCATGAACGAAACCGTTATTTATCCATGGCCGACCTACGAGCAATTCAAACAGGCGTTTGCCGATCTTTCGATACCCGATGACGAACTGGAACGTGCACGGAAAAATATTGACGAAATTGAAAAACGTGTCTTGTATGATAATGTTGCTATGGGAAGTTCCATGAATTACCGCAATTACATTGACAAACGTGTTAATCAGTTGTATTATGCCGGACAAACTCCTCCCAACAATCTGCTGAACCCTTTTGCATGGGCCCAATTTATAAAAGCATGGCGTGACGGAAAGTTTAAGGTTAAAAAACGTGACGATTAGCAAGATATGAAAAAGTGCTTATTCTATATCGTTTTTTCCGTTCTTGTAATTTCTGTTGCAGCACAAGAAAAAGCATCAATATTTGGAAAAGTAACCAACGAAAAATACGCCCCCGTTGAACTGGTAAATGTTGCTGTATTGGGAACACCCACCGGCACAACAACAGATAAAAACGGTTATTATTCTCTTAGTGTACCATCCGGCCAGGAAATCACCATTGTGTTTTCGTTCATCGGTTACCAGAAAGTTACACACAAAATACAACTTGCGCCGAATGAATCAAGGCAAATGAACCAGATAATTGTTTCCACCAGTACAGAGATTCCCACATTCGAATTCATTGCCAAAGATGAAAGAGCGGTAATTACACGCATTGACCACAAACAAGCCGAATTCATTCCTTCCACTTCGGGCAATGCCATCGAAGAACTGATAAAAAAAACAAGCCTGGGCGTATATTCAAGTAACGAACTCAGCTCGGCATATTCTGTCCGGGGTGGTAATTATGACGAAAACCTGGTGTATGTCAACGATGTGGAAGTATACCGCCCTATGTTGCTCCGTTCGGGCCAACAGGAAGGCCTGAGCTTTGCCAATGCTGATCTCACATCTTCCGTCCTGTTTTCCTCCGGCGGATTTGATGCCAAATACGGAGATAAAATGTCATCGGTACTTGATATTCAGTATAAAAAACCTAACAAACTCGCAGGTTCAGTGATGTTGAGCCTGCTGGGAGCATCAGGACATATTGAAGCTGCTTCAAAAAACGAACGTTTTACGTTTCTGCTCGGGATACGGCAAAAATCAAATCAATATGTTCTGAATGCTTTAGAAACAAAGGGACAGTACAAACCTTCATTTACCGATGTCCAGCTTTATACCACCTATCAGATAAGTAAAAAACTTGAGATCAGCCTGCTGGGAAATTACGCCCGCAATAAATACCAGGTAATTCCTGAATCACGTGAAACCCAGTTTGGTACCGTTAAAGAATCTTACCAGCTAAAAATCTATTTTGACGGAAGAGAAGTCGATTATATCAATACGTTTCTCGGAGCTCTAACGCTTACCTATAAACCAAAGTCGGAATTATTTTTCAAATGGATCAATTCAGGATATCAGACACGGGAATCGCAGAGTTACGACATTCAGGGACAATATCTTATCGGCAAGCTGGAGGCTGATTTCGGAGAAGAAGATTTCGGTGAAATGAAAGAAGTAATAGGCGTTGGGACACATATTCAACATGCGCGTGACGAGCTGATCGCAACAGTAATTAATTCAGAGGTAAAAGGCGGCTACACCAAAAAGAATCATTACCTGCAGTTCGGTGTAAAATACCAGCATGAGATTATCGACGACAAGCTGAAAGAATGGGAAATGGTAGATTCATCAGGGTTTACGCTCCCGCGCCCTTCTGATTCTGTTGGTTACACCAACCCTTCATTCCAACCTGAAAACCCATTAGTTTTACAGGAGGTCGTTAACAGTAAAATTGACATACAAAGTAACCGTTTATCAGGTTTTATTCAAGATACCTGGACCTTTAATATAGACAGCGCTCAATTGTTGCTAACCGGTGGCGTCAGGGCTGTTTACTGGGATTATAACAAGCAATTATGCGTGAGTCCCCGAATTACATTGTCTCTGAAACCGCACTGGAAAAAAGATATCGTGTTCCGTTTTTCAGGCGGCATGTACTATCAACCGCCATTTTACAAAGAAATCAGGGCTTTTGACGGAACGATACATCCGGAAGTTAAGGCCCAGCGTTCGATACATTTTTTACTGGGCAGCGACTGGAATTTCAAATTGTGGGACCGTCCGTTTAAATTTGTCGGAGAAGTATATTATAAAATTCTGGACGATCTTGTTCCGTATGAGATTGACAACGTAAGGATACGTTATTTTGCCAACAACAACGGCAAGGGTTACGCTACCGGTATAGATCTTAAGATCAACGGTGAGTTTGTTAAGGGGGATGAATCGTGGCTTGGCATCTCTGTTATGCAGACCCGTGAAAAAATCACCGGTGAGACTTATACGGATTATTATAATGCAGGTGGCGAACGGATCATTGCAGGTTATACTGTTGACAATGTTGTTGCGGATAGCGTTGTTCACCAGCCCGGATACATTCCGCGCCCTACCGACCAATTGCTGAACATCAATTTATTTTTTCAGGACCATTTTCCCCGGTGGCCTACTTTTAAAATGCATCTGAACATGGTATATGCAAGCCCACTCACTTTCGGCCCGCCCGAGCATAAAAGATACATGGACACGCTGCGTATGCCTGCCTATTTTCGTGTTGATATCGGCTTTTCAAAATCTATCATTGACGAAAGCACTATCTTACGGAAGAAGAACCCTTTCCGTTTTATAAAGTCCTTATGGATCTCAGGCGAAGTTTTCAATTTATTCGGGCGCCTGAACACAATTTCATACTTGTGGGTAAAAGATGTGAACAACCGTCAGTATGCAGTTCCCAACGAACTTACCAAACGTTTATTCAATATTAAACTGGTAGCGAAGTTTTAGAAATTACCTGCAAAGCTGAATTTCCTGTGTATTTTGTATGTTTAACGGATGCTTTTTGTACCATTCGACAAAATCAGCATATTGTTTTGAATGCTCTTTATACCAGGTTTGAAACTCAGCTGCATTGCATTTCATCATCATCCATTGCGAATAACTGCCAAAATGCCCCGCATCAAGCAGTTGTTTTTCGAATTCAAACAATGAGAATGGATATTTCAGGTTGTATTTTTTTTCAAACCATGTTTTAATGAATGTTTCCCTCACCGTAATAACAGCCTCAATTCCGGCCTTCAGCTTTTTACCTTTAAGTTTAGTGCCGGTAAAATAATACGTAATATTTACGGCGTCACAGAAATTTGCAATACTATCGGCGTTGCTGAACTGATCTGTATTTCTATCGGAAACATGCAGTGACACACTGCTGTCGGCCATCATCATAATACTTTGATTATATAATTTGCAGATCAACTTGTTTACCTCCGCAGCCTGGGCTTTGTTCCATTGTAAATTAAGATAAATTTCAGCATATAAGATGGCGGGTATCCTGTTTGAAGAATCCGAGTATAAATTTGCCAGATGGTAGTAATTTTCGGCAAATGCGGGGTTCATACTAATTCCGTTTATCCAGTAATCATGGGCTGCACCATAGTTTTTTCTGCTGAATTCAACAACACCGGCTTCCATGCTTAAATTGGCTGCTTTTGAAAATTTAATCATCCCGGTTTTAAGAATTTTTATGGCAGAATCAGGCTGGCCGGTCATATCATACGCATCACCCAACAGTTGATAAAACTGATCGTTGACATCGGGCCTTGTCATAACATCACCGAGGGTGGAGATGCTCAAAGGATAATCTTTCAACATAAAGTATGACAGCGCAATTTCATAAGAAAACAATGAGTTCGTCGGTTCCAGTAACATCCCTTTTTTGTACTTTTCAATAGCGTCAGCATATTTCCCCTCATCAAAAAGGTTCATCCCTTGTTTGGCATATTCAATTGCCTGTGTCTGCGCATAGGAAAAACAATAAACACAAACGAATAAAATAAACAACATGGTTCTTTTCATCATCTCATCAGGTGTTTGGTCGATTTAAAGTTTATTTTTTTACAATTTTAAAAACGTCGGTCCGGTTATTTTGTTTTACAGTCAGGTTGTATATTCCAGCTGAAAAATATCCTATATCAATCAGTGAAATTTCGTTAAACAGCAAGAAATTTTTGATGACCCTCCCATAAATATCCATTATGCTCAACTCAACTTCACCGCCGCTGTTATTGACAAAAGTAAATGATCCTTCAACCGGATTAGGGTAAAATGCAAAAAGATCATCATTTCTGCTTTCCTCCATATTTAAAAATGCGGGCAAGAGCGTTATTGACTTGAGAGCCTCCATTTTGTTCGTATCAGGAAAATTATCGGCAACCAAAAGTTTTAGCACATAAGAGCCTGCCTGCAATCCATGTGTGTTCCACAAAGCAAGAGGTTCATGGTATTTTTCCTGGGTAATCTTCGGTGTGATGGCATTCCATGTGGTATCCCCATCAAACTGATAGAATAACTGGTAATAGGAAAAATCCATTAACTGGCTTACTGGTGTTTTATCTATCCACGCTGATCCGTTAAGTGAAACAAGAGTATCGGTATAAACGGAATAAGGTGTTTCAAGGTTCACCAGCCATGTACAGGCAGCATCCAGGGCAATAGGATCCTCGGGTATCAAACTTTGTAAAACCACCATCACAGAATTATCCAGAGCCAGAAGTTGTCCATTACTAAGTGTTGAATAAGCATAAAGTAATATTGAATTTCCTGCAGTTCTTAATGAAGAAGTGGTGTTCGTATTTACGCTGATTACAAATGAGGCATCGTTGCAGAAATAATAACCCCCGGAGCCATCAACATAAATATTAGTTGCCTTAACATAGGATTGCTCCATAGCCCCTATTTCTCCGACAATACAACCGCTTACTTTAATTGCAGCCTGTTCGAACGTATACAAACTCCATGTTTGCACAGAAGTGTTGACCAGATTAAGATTCCGATCGGATAGTCCGGCCGTAAAATTTGTGTAATCCGAATTATTTACAAAACCATTTACTTCCACCGTGTCACTGCCTGTAAACCATAATCCTATGGCCCGTATTTCCGAATTGCTGATGCTGACATCAGAACCTGAAGAAGGCATCAGTGCCCACATCACATCGGTACAATTGTCCAGATTAATGATGTAATTGATTCCGCTTATTCCGGGAGTTGTATTGTTCAATTCATAATGAGCCACATTGTTGTTGGCAGGAAAATCCATATTAAAAACCGCTCCAGCCGGAATCTGGTGCCACAAAAGTACCGTGTTTGCATCGTCAAAATTTAAATTGGAAAAATCGGTGATTACATATTCTCCTGCCTGATTGGTCCTGCTGATTTTTATGGAAGATTTTTCATAAACTCCGTTGGTTGTAAAACCGATATTATGCACCGAATCCATTTCCACATAAGCACTGTCGGTTGCAAGCAGACTATGGGATAATCCGCCATAATCCAGTGTGGAATTTGTCACTTTTATCTTTCCGCCACCGGCAGCCACAAGGTTCCGCTGATAAAAAAACTGCTGAGGGCAATAAATGTATGAAGAATCTATGGTGAGCGTTGCTGTTTCTCCCCAGACATAAATATCTCCGTAAACCGAAGCATTTGCATTTTTAAAACGCAAAATTCCGTCACCCCAAACAATAATGGGCCCGTTATGCGTAAAGTTTCCGGTGATTATAAGCGAATCTCCAGGTACAGCGCCAACAATAAGGGAATCGGATTGCTTTGAATGCAGGTTCTTTTTTACTGACGAAAAAACAATACCAAGATTTTCCTTTAAGAGTATCAGACTATTCAAACCATTATGGCTACTATCTGTTGCAGATGGTTTTTCAGTATCAATATATTTATTATTGTACTGTCTGGAAATTTCCGCGCTGACATGCCCAGGAATCAAAGGATTGCTCTGGGCATTTAAAAACAAGGGCGCCAAAAAAATTATAATTAATATGGCTGATGGTTTCACTCAGGAATTTTCTTCAAAAATAAGGTTAATTTTTATTTCTTTGAAAACAAATAAAATACACCTCACGAAAGAAATTAATAATCGTATTCCTCCTGGTTTTCATCCTGATTACGCTGTGATTTCTTTTTGGGTTTTATTCCTTTCATTATTTTAAATGAAGCGCCAAAATAGAGCACACGTGAATCGCTCCAGCGTTTTACATCCGAATAATAATCAGTGGCATGAGTCAGCACTTCAGATTTTCTCGTGTTGAATACATCGCTTAACCTGAGTGTCAGTGTAAGCATATTCTTAAAGAAATCTTTTTTAAGCCCAATATCAAAGTAATAAGTGGCCAGTCGTTTACCCTGTGCATCGGAGCCACCCATTCCTCCGGGACCCCATCCGCGGCTCTGAACGGTAATGGTTGATGACATATAATTAAAACCCAGCTGAACATCAAAAGATTTCCAAAATGTCATGGATGAATTGATCTTGGCGGTCCAGCTTGGATGTATATCGTTGAACCCTTGTATATCCGATGTTCCGTAATATTTTGTTCCGAAAAGGCTGAAATTTGAATTGATCTTCCACCATTTAAATATTCCCTGAGTATAAATAAATTCCAAACCGAAGGAGCTTCCCTTATCAAGGTTTTGGTATGAGGTAAATGTCATTCCGCTGTCCAGCACATTCAGCACGCGTGTTATCATATTGTTCGTTTCGCGGTAAAACAAGGTGGTGTTAAACGAAGTGGATTTAAAACTAATCAGGTGGCCCAGTTCGAAAGAGTTGGTAAATTCCGGTTTAAGGTATGGATTACCTGCTGAAAGATTCATAGGGTCTGAATAATCAATAAATGGATTCAGGTTGCCAGAACGCGGACGGTTAACCCGGCGGCTGTAACTTATCTGGATGGCATGCCGGTCGGTAAATTCATATTTCAGATGAGCTGTCGGAAAAAGATTAAAATAATCACTTTTATATGTCGAATCCATTGTCTGCTGATCAGAAACAGTAATGGCGTCTTCCATACGCAGGCCTAGCTGGAACTTGAACTTACTGATATTATTGGCGTATATCAGGTAGCCTGAATGAATCTGCTGCGTATTATAAAAAATATTGCTTGGCATTGAATCAAACTGCAACACGCCGGCACTATCCTGATAAAAAGACTGAAAATCCTCGTAATTTGAACGGTACTGCCACTTATACCCCGCTTCTATCCGTCCCCATTTATCCATCGGGTGAACATAGTCAACTTGTCCGTAAAAGCGAACATTTTTTTCAGTACTGGTATTTCTCTGTACCCAGGCAGGCTGTCCGCTGGGTGTCATATCTGTGTTATAATAGCTTGTGGTCATATTTGTCTGGTCTTCCGACGGAGAATTGGAATAGAAAAAGCTGGATGTGAGTTCCCTGCCTTTTTTATTAAAAGTCAATTTGTAATCGAGTCCCAGTTCATACCCTCCGTGCGACCCCGATATATTATTCACCCGGTTATAATAGTTGCTCAAGTTGTTGTTGTAATCATAGTTTAAGTATGCTGTAGAATCATTAGGGTTGAAACTTCTTATGTTGTATTCTCCATAAACCGACAATGTATTTTTGCTATTAATAAAATAGTCAGCCCCCAGTTTAATATTGCCAAAATATCCTTTCCGCTGTGATTCAGATATTTGCTTATAATAAAGGGTTGTGTCGTTTTCATAAACCTCGCGGTAGGAATCAGAAAAGGATCTCATGCTGAACATACGACCATCCAGGTTTGTATAAATGTTGAATTTATTTACGTTATATCCGAGATTGAGCGATCCGGAATATTTTCCACCTGTTCCTATGTTGGCAGAAATCCCGGCAGAATACCCTGCTTCTTTTTTTCTTTTTGTTACAATATTGATAATACCCGACATGCCATCAGGATCATAACGTGCCGAAGGGTTCGTTACTATCTCCACTTTTTCTATCATACTTGCCGGCATCTGGTCCAGGCTGGTAAGGCCCGAAGGCCTCCCATCAATAAAAATAGTGACATTTGAAGAGCCCCTCAAACTTACATTCCCCTCAATATCAACATCTACCGAAGGTATTGTTTGCATAATATCCAACGCGGTGCCTCCAGAGGTGAGCAAATTCTTATCAACATTGATAACTTTTTTATCCAGGTTATATTCCACCTGGTCTTTCTGCCCGCTGATCGTGACGGCATCAAGGTTGGTAGCTGCTGTTTCGAGCATAATGGTATGCAGATTCAAAAAAGTATTATCGTCGTTGATAGTAACATTAGAGATTGTCTTGGTGCCGTAACCGATAAAATTGATTTTGACATAATATTTTCCGTAGGGAACATTTTCGATATTGAATTTCCCTTTTGCATTCGTGAGCCCTCCGGTAACCATCGATGAATCCGAATTTTTACATACAATTACATTGGCAAATTCGACAGGTGCGTCTGTTTTAAAATCATGCACCACGCCGGTAATGCTGCCTTTTGGCGAATTCCCGTTTCCATTGTTGCCACCGGGCTTATTCTGTGCCGATACAAAAAGTGTTATATAAAATAAGGTCAGGGTAATACAAACCAATCTCTTCATTCTTCCTTCTTTCAGTAAATTAAAATTATAAAAAATAACCCGGTACCTAACTGATACCGGGTTTGTATTGATTTATCAGGATTATTTTTTCTGTTTACAACAGCCCGGGGTCTGAGCGCCAGTGCCTTCAGCTGCTTTGTCTTTACAGCCACCTTTGCCGGTTTCCTGTTCTTGTCCCATGCCGCTGCAACCAGCTCCGGATTTAGTTTGTCCCATATTGCAACCGGCAGCACCCATACCATGGCCCATACCACAACCTGCACCTGAATTACCTTGTCCCATTGAACCGCCTTGTCCGCAACCTTTTCCCTGGCCATTACCTTTACATCCCATGCCTTTTTTGTCACCACAGCCCATGCCATCACCTTTTGCCTGATGGAGGTCAAACATTAACTTTTGCTCCTCATTCAGGAGTTTTCTTACATCTTGTTTGAAAGCTTGTTTTTTCTTATCAATTTCCGCTTTTAGCGCATATAATTCATCAATGGTTTTATTAACGGCTACTAAATCTACATTATCACCTGTCGACACTGTTTTCAGATGGGCTTTCTTCTCAGCTATCTGATTTTTTATCGGAAGAACTTCTTTCATCAACTTTTGATGTAATGCTTCCATCTGTTTTTCCTGTTCAGGCGTCAGGTCCTTAATTCCACAGCATCCTTTTCCCTGTTTTTCAGGTGTGATTTGTTGCTGTCCCTGCTGCTGTCCCATTTGTTTCTGTCCCTGGCACTGAGCATAAGTTGCGGTAGTCGCAAACATCATTAGACAAGCAATGAAAAAAGCCGTCAATAATTTAATTTTTTTTGTTTTCATGTTTTTAGAGTTTTAGTTTTTATTTATTTGGTTTATGTTTCATGATCAATTAACCTCAAAAGGCTCCTGTTTGCAACCTTTATGTCCTTTGTGCCCTTTATGCCCTTTTCCCCCTTTGCCGCAGCCGCTATCCTGTGGTGCAGGGCATCCTTCGCCCTGACAAAAAAGTTTGGTGTAAATTTCAGAGAGTTTTTCCTTTTGGTCAGGATTGCAGACCTCACGTAATTCAAAATAATGGCTGATATAAAGCTTACGTGTCTGGGCAAACAGCATTCCCAGTTCCTCAGTTGTTTTATATAACAATGTTGTATCCGGATTTGGTTTTACCATATTTTCACTTATAATACCGCGTTTTTCCTTCATTAAATTATGTAAAACAAAAACACTGTCATGGTGTGCTTTTTTAAGTTTTTTAAACTCCTCGGCCTGAAGGGGTGTCAGGTGCAGCTCACTCTCAAGGTAAGTCTGCGCACAATGCCTGTCAGGTCTTCTAATTTCTTGTTTGGGGTTTTGGTACAGCTTATAAATGATTGCCCCTATAGCCGCAAAATTTATAACAATTACTGCAATCACTACCCATAACATTACATGTTTTTTATTAAAATAGCTCATGTTTTTTATTTATCATTTAAATAGTAAGTTTCAATCAGTTCCTCATCACCGGATTTCGGAAAATATTCATCTGCGAGTTGCATTTCTGCGACCTCACTTTGGTTACTTTTTGTTTCAACAAAATAATTATCCGACAAGCTCCCGGCTATTTTCACACCTATAAATATTCCTATAGCGGCAAGGCATGCAGCCACTAAAGGTTGTGCCAGCCTTGCAACCATCCGGGTGTAAATGCTCCCGGGTTTTTGATTGTTTATTTTTGCTGAAAGACGGGTATAGTAAAAAGTTTTTGGCGCAGCTTCCTTAATAAAACTTGCGGAACCAAGCACTAGAGAAAGTTGTTGGAACAGCAAAGCACAATCCTTGCATTTCGCCATGTGTTCCTGCATTTCCTTCGCAGTATCCGGTTCACATTCGCCGTAATAATAATTCAGGATATTATTTTTAAAATTTTTACAAATCATAAAAAAACATGTTACTTGTTTGACAAACTTTTATTTGAAAACTTGCGGGTAATGAGAAAATTTATTTAAAAAAATTCAGCAGGCTCTTCTGAAGATTCTTTTTCGCCCTGTGCATCAGCGATTCAACGGATGAAACCGAAATATTCATGATCTCTGCTATTTCTTTATAAGACAGTTCATCCAGTTTATTCAATGTAAAAGCGATCCTTTGATTTTTAGACAACCTGTTAATACTGTTATATAAAATTACCCGCTGTTCCTCACTCACAAATTTCGCTTCGCAGCTCTCCACCTGAACATTTTTATCCACATCAGAGATATCTTCACAATTCTTTTTTGTCCATGCAGATTGTTTAGTTTTTCGGATAAAATTAATTGATTTGTTAATCGCAATACGATACAACCATGTAGATATTTCAGATTCTCGTCTGAATTTTTTTACATTGTTGTAAACATCAATAAAAACTTCCTGGCTAAGATCCTCAGCTTCCTCCCTTCGAATACCGAAACTAACGATCACACGGAAAACCAATACAGTATATTTATCCACAAAAGTTCTGAATGCCCTTTCATCCCCTTTTATAATACTGTTAATCAAATTGGGTTCTTCCATTGTTCAATAAAAATGTAAAAATACCACTATTTTTTTTAGCATAAAAAACACGGTATTTTAATAAATATTGTGCACATAAAATATGATTTTGATGAAGTATAATTAAATAATGTCGATTATCTCAGTTCTAAAAAAGTTTATATTTCTATTTTTTTTTGCCATATTAAATAATTATTATATTTTTGCACGCAATATTTCTAATAAATGCATCTGAATAATGTTGTTCTTTCTTAGATATGATTGAGTTTCACTGCAAATAATAATATTTCAATTTCTTAATACATTAGATATTATTATATCAAAAGCAGATTTATTAATTTAAATATCATGATAATTGTAGGAAATTAAACAAGCGTTCAACAATATTCAATTGAAAATCAAGTTAATTAATAAACCGAGAAAAAAATTAAAAAATGACAGTAAGTAAACAAATCGACGTTAACAAGTTTGATATGGCCGCAAGAAAAATAAGATCGATAGCTCATCCTATGAGAATCGGGATTATTGAACTCCTAGAGGCAAACAAAGAGATGAATGTCACCCAGATCTATGAAAAATTAAATATAGAACAGGCTGCAGCATCATTACATCTGAACCTGCTCAGAACTCACGGAGTTTTAAACAGACGCAGAAGTGGTAAAATGACTTTCTATTCATTGAAGCCAGATGCAATAAACAAGCTAGTTGAATTCGTTGATAACTGTGTTAAATAAGAGTTTACTCTAACTTATTACCGTTATCACAATTTTTCTTTTGTGCTTTTGATTTCTGAATTCGCACAAATAAATACCCTGCCACATCCCCAGACCTAATCGGTATTCCAGTATTGGAATGCATACGGATACCCCTGCAAGTGAGGATTTCACGTGTGCAGGCATATCATCTTCACCTTCTGAAGTATGGTGGTAAAGTTGCACATCCTCCGGGACAAGCCGGTTGAAGGCATTAGCCATATCCACAGGCACCGAACCGTCAAAATTTTCATTTATGGTAAGCCCTGCCGAAGTATGTTGTATAAAGATATTTACAATTCCGATTCTGGGCAAGGATGGCAGGTTGTGTATTATTATATCCGTAATCAGGTGAAAGCCCCGTCCGAAAGGAGGTAATATTATTTCCGTCTGGTAGATCATAAAAATAAAATGCTTTATTTTGTATACTATTTCAAAGATACCTAAAATGAGACTCCGCTGGTTGGTAATTTTCATTATTTTATTTTCATCTCAAACATTTCACATTTCTGCGCAGACAGCAAATTCCCTGTATGAAGGCGGCATAACCAAATTCAAACAAAATGATTTGAACGGGGCCATTGCCGAGTTTACCAAGTGTATCACAAAAAATGAAATCTTTTATGACGCCTACATCAGTCGTGGAGATTGTTATACCGCACAAAAAAAATTCGATGAGGCATTAAAGGACTTTTCAAAAGCGCTGGAAATATACCCGAATTATTATCCTGCATATCTAAAACGTGCTGAAACTTATTCACTGGCAGGTGATGACAAAAAAGCGCTTGCTGATTATGCCAAAGCCATCGAGATAAAAAAAGACAAAGAAGATGCGTACCTGTACCGCGCAAAATTATTTAAAAAAAACAATGAATTGAAGCAGGCGCTCAACGACCTGAATACCGCCACCAAGATAAACAGCCTGAATGCTGAAGTATTTTTTCAGCGGGCACAGATTTACGAAATACAAAAAAAGAACAAAGAAGCGATCTCCGATTTCACCACCGCGATAAGGCTCAAACCTGATTATGCTGAAGCATACTACCAGCGGGGCATACAACATATTAAACTTAACGATTATATAGCTGCAGGAAAGGATTTTGAAAAGGCAATTGAACTCAAAATTCTTAATAAGGAGGTATTTACATATAAAGCACTGGCTGATTTTAATTCAGGCCGCTGGATTGAGGCCATTGAGGCCTATAGTATATTGTTCACCACATATGAAGTGAAGGATCCGGAATCATATTACAACAGAGGCGTTTGTTATTATAATACCGGAAAATCAGGTGAAGCCCTGAAAGACTTGTCAAAAGCATCACAACTCAATCCAAAGAATGATTCTGCCCTTGTCTGGATTGCCACTATATATTCGGAACAAAACAACATTAAAAACGCCCAGACCTATTATAATAAAGCAATTTCGGTCAATCCCGGCAACCATAAGGCTTACGCGGGAAGAGCAACAATATTTTTTGCCCAGCAGAAATATGAACAGGCGATACAAGACTGGAACATTGCCCTGAAATCCTCACCGGACCCTGAATGGTATTTTGAGAGAGCGCTATGTAAAGAATCGTTAAAAGACAAAAAAGGAATGTGCGAGGATCTGAGAGCTGCTGCAGACCTGGGAAACAAAAAGGCCGCTCAAAAAATGGAGTATGACTGTAAACAGGAAGAGCAGATAAAACTTTATTAATTTTTATTCGTAAAAAAGATAATTTTTATTTTATCTAAAAAATATTTTAAATTTGTTCGAATTTTATACCAAATAGAAAATATATGAAAAATGCAAAACGATTTTTGCTGTTAATAATTTGCGGAATTCTTATAATACCGATGGTTAATTCCTGTAAAGTCGGTGATGAAGATTCGGATTTTACATTTTATACCAGAAAGGGGCGGTTATGCCAGGATTGGAGTTTTTCTTATTACAAACATACGGTTCAGCATAATGATACTATTATTTCCAATGAATACGACGGTTCGTCCTATATTACTGTTTTTGGAAATCATTCTTTCATCTCATCAGCCATTATGAGTATTTCCTTTAATAAAAAAGGCACTTACACATGGAATGAGCAAATTTCAAACGATACCTCGGTGTATTCCTATAAAGAAGAAGGATACTGGTATTTCACGGGAGGTGGCGAAACAACTTTCAAAGAACTGCTGGCATTGCAAAAGACTTCACATACGAAGACATTTCAGGAAGGCGGAACTACAACCACCGACACCTATTCTGCCGAAGGTAACCTCCAGACAGTTGTTTACAGGCTTATCAAACTTGCCAAAGATGAAGTTAAAATGGAATCAAAATTAGAACGGCAGTATATTCAGGGCGGCAACACCGTGCTCGACATTGAAACCACAGTAATAAATTTAGCCATGGGTGCGGAATAATCAATTATTCTACATAAAGAAAAAACTATGAAAATGAAAAAAAACATATCACTCACAGTCGTAATTATTATTACTGCCATCCTCTCATCGACTTTTTTTTCCTGTCAGAAAACTGACACAAACAAATTGGCCGGTGATTGGAAAATTGTATCTCTGACAAGCAGTTATGCTTATAAAAATCAGAAATATGAAACATCCTTTGACGGATCTACGAAAACAGTCACTTATACTGTGACGGATTCGGTTATTACTGTTCCCAACCCAACACCGCATGATTCAACCATTACTTATTCCGAATGGACCTCTTATATTGGTGAAGTCACTACGGATTATCATACAGACGGTTCATATGTTTACAATGAAACATTTAAAAATAATGAGACCGGAATTACTGAAACCAAAGGAATTGATGGCCACTGGTATTTTACCGACGCAAACCACAGCTCTGAATATGGCCTTGATGACCTTCTGGCAATGCAGGTTGACAAGCTGACGTTCAATACGAATTTCGGGAATATCTATAGCGCCATCTATCAGGGAAATAACACCCTTGATATTTACGAAATTTCAACGCTCAAAAAAGATAAGATTGTTTTAAAAATGGAAAAAGCCGAGACCATTAATTTTATACTTTATGTAACCACGACCGAATTTACTTTAGAACCACGATAATTTAGTGCTTTTATATACCAAATCCTCTGCATCAACGGAGGATTTTTTTTTGCCTGAAGATGAAACGATTAGCAAAACAAACTTTTACCGATACTTTTCATGCCATTCAAAAAGAACATGAAGCATACATCCGGGCAAACGGAAATGGTACTTTTAATAATAAAATCCTGATTATTGCAGTGATTGTCTGCATTTCACTTGCCTGTATTGAATACATCGGTAAAAATGACGGATATTACCTGGTGTTGAAATTCTTCAGATTTCTGGGATTTGCGGAAAGTTCAGACAGGATGCAGTTTTTCATCGAACATGAAACCAACCACCAATTATTCTCTCTTGGCTATTGGGTATTTACCATCCTGGTTTTTTACTTTCTGATTCCGGCACTGACGATAAAATTTGTTTTCAGGGAAAAATTGCGTGATTATGGATTATACGGCGGCAATGTATTCAAAGAACGCAAGATCTTCACCCTGTTCCTTATCATTATGATACCGCTGGTCCTGATATTCTCCACCACTGATAGTTTCCAGCTCCGCTATCCTTTTTATCACCTGCAATCCAGCGAGCCACTCTGGCCAAATTTCTTTATCTGGCAGCTTTTATACTTTTTTCAATTCATCGCCCTGGAATTTTTCTTCCGTGGCTTTATGGTCCACGGTTTGAAAAAACAATTCGGATACTACAGCATTTTCATCATGGTCATTCCTTATTGCATGATACATTTCGGAAAGCCGTTCCCTGAGACGATGGCTGCAATCATCGCCGGGATCATTTTAGGAACGCTCAGCCTAAAAAGCCGTTCGATCTGGATGGGGGTGGCCATACATTATGTAGTTGCCTTTTCAATGGACCTTTCAGCATTGTGGCAAAAAGGATTTTGGATTCATTAAGTTTGTCCGTTTATTTTTCGCTGTTTCTGTGAATGTTTTTACCTTTGCACAGGTAAAACCGAATCCATGGAATACAAATTGAATACTATAGAAGAAGCTATCGAAGAATTCAGGCAGGGTAAGATAATCATAATCGTAGACGATGAAGACCGCGAAAATGAAGGTGATTTTATTACGGCTGCCGAAACCATCACTCCGGAAAAAGTAAATTTTATGGCGAAGCACGGCCGCGGGCTGATCTGTACTCCTATTTCCGCTGGCTTATGCGAAAAATTAAACCTTGAGATGATGGTGGCTAAAAACACCTCAACACATGAAACACAGTTCACTGTTTCTGTTGACTTACTCGGTCATGGCTGTACCACAGGAATTTCTGCCAGCGACAGGGCAAAAACGATAAAAGCCCTATCGAACGAAGACACCAAGCCAGAAGACCTCGGCAGGCCGGGACATATTTTTCCGCTGCGCGCCAAAGACGGAGGAGTACTCAGACGTGCGGGACACACTGAAGCCACAATAGATATGGCAAGGTTCGCCGGCTTGAAGCCTGTTGGCGCCCTCGTTGAGATAATGAACGAAGATGGAACCATGGCCCGGCTGATGGACCTGTATGAGATTAGGGACCGATTCAAACTGAAAATGATTTCTATTAAGGATCTGATCGCTTACCGGATAAAAAATGAAAGCCTGATTGAAAAGGAAGAAACTGTTGATCTGCCTACGGAATGGGGTAATTTCAAACTTACTTTATACCGCGAAATTACTACAGGCCAGCTTCACATGGCACTTACCAAAGGCTCCTGGAAAAAAGGAGAAGCTATTATGGCCCGCGTACACTCATCCTGCATGACCGGTGATATTTTCGGATCATGCCGTTGCGATTGCGGCACACAACTGCATAAGGCCATGCAAATGGTTGAAAAAGAAGGTAAAGGCGTTATTATTTATATGAACCAGGAAGGACGAGGTATCGGGCTCGCAAACAAGCTGAAATCATACCACCTGCAGGAAATTGGTTACGACACTATTGAAGCCAATGTAAAACTCGGTTTCAAACCCGACGAGCGGGATTACGGTATCGGCGCCCAAATATTACGCGATCTCGGCGCCACCAAAATAAAACTGATCACCAATAACCCAAAGAAAAAAAGCGGGCTCACAGGTTACGGTATTGAAATAATTGATAATATTCCTATTGTCATAAAACCCAATAAATACAATAAAATCTATCTGAAAACCAAACAGGACAAAATGGGGCATATCCTTAACATTGAAGATTGATTTTATTGGTCTTATAAAGTAATACAATACATCCATGAAAAACCGTTGTCCATGGCCGGCTGACGATGCACTGATGATCCATTACCACGACACTGAATGGGGCGTCCCGGTGCACGACGACCGCAAACTCTTTGAATTTATGGTACTCGATGCATTCCAGGCAGGATTAAGCTGGAGAACTGTCCTGCATAAACGCGAAGCATTCCGGCTGGCCTTTGATAATTTTGATCCGAAAAAAATTGCAAAATACGGTGAAGCAAAGGTTGAGGAATTAATGCAAAATGCCTGGATCATCCGTAACAAACAAAAAATTCTTTCAGCTATAAAAAATGCCCAAAGTTTACTGATGATACAAAAAGAATTCGGAAGCTTTAACACCTTCATCTGGCAGTTTACCAGCGGCAAAATGAAACTGAATAAATGCAAAACATTAGCCGACATAGCCGCTAAAAGTCCCGAATCTGACGCCATGAGCCTTGAGCTGAAAAAAAGAGGTTTTTCTTTTGTTGGTTCTACCATTTGTTATGCCTTTATGCAGGCCGCCGGCATGGTGAACGACCATATTGTAACTTGCCCGAGGTATAAAGAAGTGCAAGAATAGATTCCCACAGCCATCATCTGGTTAAATCAATGGATATGACAAAAAATGATACTGATTCGGAATTTATAGAACAACTCACTTTTGAGCCATTAACAAAAAGCAACTGGAACAAATTTGTTCAGCTCTTCGGTAACAGAGGGGCTTGCGGAAACTGCTGGTGCATGTATTACAGGCTTAAAAAGTCGGACTTTCAGGAAGGGAAATTTGACGATGGAAATAAAAATGCCATGAAGGAACTGGTCTGGAAAAACAAACCGGCAGGAATTCTTGGTTTTTATGAAGGCCAGCCCATAGCCTGGTGCGCTTTTGCTCCCCGCGAAGATTACACTAAGCTTGAAAATTCACGTGTTCATAAACGTATAGATGATAAGGCTGTCTGGTCTGTCCCATGTTTTTTCATTGATAAAAATTTCAGGAGGCACGGGGTTTCGGTGGAACTTTTAAAAGGAGTAATAAATTATGCCAGAGCGAACGGAATAAAGATCATCGAAGCTTACCCGACCATTCCTACGCAGGAAAAACTCCCCGACTCTTTTGCCTGGATAGGCTTGTACAAATCATTTGAACGCGCCGGGTTTGAAATTGCAGACCGGACATCCAAAAACAGGCCCATGGTAAGGTATTACCTTGACAAACGTGATTAGCGCCACGAACAACCCGCAAAAAAATCTGCTTTTAGATTATCTAAAAAAACAAGATCATTTCTTTTCCAGACGTTCCCTTCTCATTTGTCCGCGTTTTACAAAGAATTTAATAGTAAACCAGACAGCTAGAAATATGATAATGCTTATCAGGATCAGCGACCAGCATTTCACAAGAAACAGCAGAAAAGCTTTAAATATTTTCCAGCCGAAAGCCAGTGAATCGACCATTTCGCTGCCAAAGCTCTGTGCATACTGCTCCGTATCCACATTAGCGATCATCTCTTTGTATAATACCTTATCCTGATAAATGGACAGCGTTATGGTGCTGTAATCTATTTTATCCTGCAATTCAAGGTTTTCAATTTTTTTAGTGATCGTATTCTCGAGGTAATTGGCTGCTGTCTGTTCTGCATCCACCACATCATTAAGTTTGTTCTGATTTTTGTCGGCAGCTTTGTTAATCTTGGTGGCTGTTTTCTGATAAAGCTTTGCCCTGAGTTCATTGGATAAAATCTGTATCGTGACATCCTCCGCATTGATGGTGCGTTCATCAAGTTTGATCCAGATTTTCCCAATATAAAACAATGTTGAATCAAGGTAAAATTCCGGTACTCTCAGCGTGATATTATTTTCAATTTTATTTACGCCCACCACCATCATCGAATCTTTGCTGACGCGGTATTCATCATAAGTATAAATGTTGTTTTTGATTGATGATGACAGTATGAAGCCCCCGAACCGGCTGGTGACCTGCTCGATCTGCTGCGTGGCATTTTCAACATTTTTTACTTTAAAATTCAGGTTGGCAGTTTTGATGAGTTTGCGGTTCGAATTCCGTTTGATAAAGGCGGAATCCCAGACGGGTTCGGCTTTCTTTTCAGAGACATCCTTCTGCTCTGCGGCGTCGGATTTCGGTGCATTTTCTTCTGTGGGAGCAGCGCTTAAATAATCTTCATCAGTTGCCGAAGCGACAGAATCCTGTGTTGATTTTTCAGTACCGGTTTTTTCTTCTGAGGCATGGCTGCATGCTGCTAGCAGAAACATCAATGCAATGGAATAAAAAAATATTTTTTTCATTTTGTTGGATTTTGAGCTGTAAATATACGATTAATAATTCCAGAAGTAAAGAGGTAAATTTAGAAATCAGCTAATACCTCTCTGCTTTTTAATTTCCTCATAAGCAGCATTCACTTTTTGGAACTTATCGTTAGCAGCTTTCTGCATTTCATGCCCGAGATGGCTGACCTTGTCGGGGTGGTATTTAACAGCCATTTTGCGGTAGGCCTTTTTTACTTCCTCATCGGTGGCTGAATGTTCAATTTCAAGAATTTTGTAAGCGCTGTCTGTTTCCTTCACAAACATGGCTTTGATGGAATTAAAGTCAGCCTGTGAAATTCTCATATACGATGCTATTTCTGCGATAACTCGCACTTCATCGGGGTGGGCGTGTTTGTCGGCAGTTGATATTCCGAATAAATAATGAAGTAACTGAAGCCGCGAGGAATAATCCATGTATTGGGCGATTTGCCTGCACACATCGTGCACAGGAATATCCTTTTTGAGGATGTCGCGCAACACCAGCAGGTACTGGCGTGTCTGTTCTTCCGAAAATTGCTGCAGAAAAGTCTGTTTTACATAATCAAGTTCCGATTTCAGGAGTTTTCCATCGGCCTTCATGACCGCGGCGGTGAGCACCAGCAGGCTGGCGACAAAATCGCCCTGCATGGTCGGACCACCATGCGCCCGCGACATGGATGTTGAAACGGTAATTGTATCTATCACCGAACCAAAAACAAAACCAAGGATGGCGCCGATAGGCCCGCCAAATGCCCAGCCCAGCCCGCCGCCTATCCACTTTCCAAATTTCATCAGCTTGTTTTATTTTTTATAAAAGCTCCGTCAAGGGAAGTCCGTACTCTTCAATCATCTTAATGTTCAGCTTTTCGAGATTATCGAGAATAGGGTTATATATTTCGGGAATCACGGGAATGTAAACACCTTTAACTTTTATTTCGTTATGCAGTATCATTTCTACAGCAATAGCTGCAGGTAATGCAACTGTGCGGGCTATGGAAGTATCCGTTTTCAATGAACCAAAATCAAGCATCCTTGATTTTATCACTTCAGAAGTTCCATCAGGATAAACTGCTTTGAAAATATGCATCATGACCACCATATCCCTGTCATTTTCCGTAATCATCATCTTTTCGATCATCAGGTCGGAGGTGATTTCGTACATTGAATCTTCTTTACGGTTCATAGGAATGTTGCTGAATAATCCCAGCCATTCCATAGCATCTAAGGCATATGAATTTTTATCAATTTTTAGTAACGAAGCCACTTGTTTTTTAATATCGGTTTCATTCTTAAGCCCGTTTACCAGTGCAATAGCTCCGGCAAAAGTCTTTCCGGTGAAATCATGTTTTTCAGGCAATGTACATTTCAGCGCTTTCATTACATCCAGTGTTTCACACCAGCCTTTGAACCGGAATGTGCCTCGGAACATAGTTTTCGTTTCGGGAATGCCATAAATTTTTGTGTACGACAAAGAATCGCGGTTGGGATAAATGTGCAATTCCCCGACATCTGGAAAATCAAGAGTCATAGGGTTTTTGAACAGGTCCGCCGTCGGAATTTCAACAGTTTGGCCATCCATCAGGTACATAGCGTCGTTATTTCCGGCAAGCACCACACCTTTGGGGCTCCATGAAAATTTGTAATTATAAGGATTATCGCACGATTCGGGTGCAGGTAACGCACCACATAATGAATAAAATGCTTCTATTTTTCCACCTTTACCATGAACGTGATCAATGATGCGCATGGCCGACATGTGGTCGATGCCCGGATCAAGTCCGACTTCATTTAGAATGATTATCCCGGCTTCTTTGGCCTGTGCATCGAGCGCGTACATTTCAGGTTTTGCATAGGATGCGGTGACCAGGTCTTTCTTATTCTTGATGCAGTAATTGGCAACCATTATATGAAAAGCATAAGGAAGAAGGCTCACTACAACATCATGTTCGGCAATCATTTTGTCAAGAACATCTGTCTCATCCACAGTCCAGTAAATGGCTTTTCCGTTTTTTGCATCGCCGACCATGCGTTTTGCTTCTTCGTAATTTAGTGCCGCAACCGTCAGGTGGATATTTTTACTTAGTAAATGCTGGATTATCGGGTTGGCAACCATTCCGGCGCCCAGGATTAATACTTTTTTCATTGTAATCGCTATTTTAAGTTATTTTAGGATACTATTTTTTTGCGAAATTATACATTTTAAGAATGTCAGGCTTAAAACGGTAGCAAATATATTACAATGCAAATAAAATATATTTTTTATATAATTAAAAAAAAGATTGACTTATGAAAATTTATTTCGTATATTTGTCTACATATATAACAATCCATATTGTTATGGTTGCATTAATTAAAGTACCTCTAATAAAAAATGAAACAGGGATTGATTCCTGGGATCTTTACTATACATTTCCTGACGGTCTGAATTTCTTTGGCATTATTACCATTACCAACAAGCGCATATTTTTCGAAACTATGGTTAAGGGAGGTGTTGAAGCCCTGCTCATCGCGTCTGCGGTTTTCACCAATCACGTACCTAATAATGTGGTCTTATCCAAAAAGCACATTAAAAAAATCGAAACAATAAAAGACGTTTCAGGTAATAAAGCTGTGATTACGCTCGATAATGGCGAAATCCATATTCTTGACCGAAAAATGCTGGCGATTGACAGAATAATTGAAGCCTTAGGAATAAAGTAAAGAGCGTTATTCTTTTTTATACTCTATCAACTAAAATAATTTTTAGTGTGCTAATTTTTAATGGTCTTAAATGGCATAATTTTTTTATTTTAGTACCTGAAAAAGCAAGGATCGGAAATGGTAAAAATGAAGAAAAAATATAAAACAGGTTTGGTGCTCAGCGGTGGAGCTTTAAGAGGATTTGCGCATGGCGGAGTTTTGAAAGCCCTTAATGAAACGGGCATTTTCCCCGATGTGGTTTCGGGCGTCAGCGCCGGTTCCATAGTTGGGGCATTATACGCCGACGGGTATAAACCCGAAGAAATATATAAGATTTTTGTCAACAAGAGCATGTACAAATTTCTTGAATTCATTGTCCCGAACAAAGGCCTGGTCCGCATGACCGGCTTGTATAAAACACTACTTGAATGCCTACGCGCCAAAAATTTCGAGGATCTGAAAATCCCGCTCTTTATCACCGCAACAAACCTTAATAAAGCAAGTACGGTTTATTTTTCGCAAGGTGAGTTGGCAAAACATATCATTGCCTCATGCACTGTTCCCGTTCTTTTCCAGCCCGCGGTAATCGATGAAGTTACTTATATTGACGGTGGCGTGCTTAATAATTTGCCGCTGGAACCTATTGAAGACGATTGCGAACTGTTAATCGGAGTCAATGTAAACCCGATCACTACAGAGAGCAAATTTGACGGGATGCTGAATGTTGCCGACCGTGCCGTAAATATGGCGTTAAACAAGCTCAATGCTCACAAGATACCAAAATTCGATATTTTCATCGAACCCATAGAGTTGCATAAATTTTCTATGATGGATGCAGCCAAAGGAGACAAGATGTTTGATATCGGATACAAGGAAACCAGGAAAGTACTGAAGGAAAAAGGATATTAATTTTAAAAAGATATTATAGACATTGGAGATAAAAGCACAGCGTTAAAATGCATGCTGCTTCATCAAAGATCTACCTTCCTCCTGCCCTGCTTTTTTTCGGTTTGCAGTTTCTTGTCGGCAATTCGTTTTTCGTTTTCTCCTTTCGGAACCCTAGTTTTTCTGCGTACTTTAACAGGTTTCAGGCATTTTTCAATTAAACGAAAAAATTTCTCAATTGCCTTCTTTTTATTAAGGTATTGCGAACGGCCTTCACTGCAGGTAATATGAATTGAACCATCATCTTTCAGAGGCTTTCCTGATTTCGAAAGTATCAGCAATTTCTCTTCTTCAGTAAAATAAAACGAAGCTTTTACATCAAAGATAAGTTCCACCTTTGTTGAAACTTTATTGACGTTCTGGCCTCCCTTTCCCGAACTGCGGGAAGTCCGGAACGAAAATTCTTTTATCAGTTCATCGCAAATTGCCATTGTAGTGAATAAATTCAATAATGAATGAATGTCAGCGAAGTTAAAAAAATTATATTTGTAAAAAATAAATCATGAAAAAACAATTTATATTGCTGTTAATACTGGCAATCGGCTTATCAGTTTCCGGGCAAAATAAAGAAAAAATAGAGATCACCAAAGAGCTTAAAACCACTTCTGTAAAAAACCAGGCAATGTCGAGTACTTGTTGGAGCTTTGCCACATTATCATTTTTTGAAAGCGAGCTATTAAGGATGGGAAAAGGCGAGTACGATCTTTCGGAAATGTTTTACGTACGCAAGGCATACCCAATAAAAGCATATAATTTTTACCATTTCCAGGGCAAAAGTAATTTTGGCCCGGGCGGACAGGCCCATGATATCACGTATTTGTTCCGTGAATACGGCGCTGTTCCTGAAAACGTATACAGCGGTCTGCAAAACAAAGAAACCCATTATCAGCTTGACATGGATGATGCGCTGGTGAACATTATGAATCCGGTGGTAAAAATGGGCCCGGGGGAAGCCGGTGAAAAGTGGAAATACGCTTTGGACAGCACGATGGATGTGCATCTGGGAAAGCTCCCGCAAACATTCAGCTATAACGGGAAAAATTATACCCCACAAAGCTTTGCCGCAACCCTGGGCATCGATCCGGATAATTATGTGGAATTGACCTCTTATTCTCACCATCCTTTTTACAGGCAATTTATCCTTGAAGTGCCCGACAACTGGATGTTTGAAAAATATTACAACCTGCCGGTCGATGAACTGATACGTGTGATGGACAACTCGATAAATAATGGATATACTTTTTGCTGGGACGGAGATGTCACCGATGACATAAGCTTTTCCGCTAACGGTGGTGTGGCAGCACTGGAAAAAGAAAAAAAGAAAATTGAACAAAGCGACCGTCAAAAGGCTTTTGAGGATTTTTCGGTAACCGATGACCACCTGATGCATATCACGGGGCTTGCCAAATCTGAGTTTGGTGAAAGATATTACCTCACCAAAAATTCGTGGGGCGAAAAGAAAGGAACCAACGGATATTGGTTTATGTCTGAAAATTATGTCCGTCTGAAAACTATTGCCATACTCGTTCATAAGGATGCAATTCCAGAGGATATTAAAGCGAAATTGGGTATAAAATAGTAGTTCGTATTACCCTCCTATATAACAGCTATATTATAATAAAACTACTGCTATTTGTACTTTCCACTGATGTTTTGGCTGTTCTGATATAAATTATTTTTTCCCTGTTTTATGAATTTTTCGGTTTTTTTTATCTATACCTCGCTCTCAGCATTAAAAAAAACCGCGTATGAAAAATTTCATCCTGATTTCAATTACGGCAATACAAATTTTAACAAATGTTTCGAGTTCATTTGCCCAGCAATTTCTTAACGGCGATTTTGAAAAAACAAGCGCCCCTGCGGGTGTTGACCAGATAAATCTTTCAAACGACAGTTTCAATTCCATGATGGCCAACAGTTTTGCATTTGGTACGTACGGCGATATGGATATTATCAATTCGGCCTTTTACAGCGGTGCCGCTCAGAACGGCTCCTGGTTTGTGGCTTTTACCGGTGGAGGCACCGATGCGATTTCAATGGAGTTGTCGTCACCACTTATTGCCGGAAAATCTTATTCAATATCTTTCTGGGATAAGGCCAGCAGCGGTTTTATTCCGCAGGAATTTCAGATCGGAGTTTCTAATGATAAAAGCGCTTTCGGCACACCGGTATTTACCGCCGAAATACCTGTAACCGGTGTATGGACAAAGCGTAGTTTTAGTTTTACCGCGCCTTTAAGCGGCAACTATATTACCGTCCAGTTGGCAGGCGCCAATGATATCAGCAAGTGGGCACAGGCAGATAATTTTTCTCTCAGCAATTCCGAAAATCAAATCATCACCGGAACTGTCAATGAAAAAACTTTTTGCTCCTGCAGTGGTATAAACGTCCCGTTTACCGCCAAAGGAGTTTTTTCTCCCGGAAATATTTTTACGGCCCAACTTTCTGATGAGAACGGAAGTTTTTCAAGTCCGGTAAACATCGGGAACCTAATGTCTTCTGCCAGCTCAGGAATGATTTCATGCAATATTCCCTGCGATATTGCCGCTTCTTCAACATACAGAGTCAGGGTTGTCGGCTCATTCCCTGAAATAAGCGGCAGTGACAACGGGATTGACTTGTCCATAAACAATGAAATTCCTTTTGCTGCAAACATTACGGCATCCAGCGGTAATACCATCAATCAGGGAACTGCTGTAACGTTCAGACTTGAAACGCCAGGCAAAAGTATCATATCACGCTACCAATGGCTGGTAAACGGAACAGACGTTGGAGGCTCAGAGACATATACTTCCTCTAACCTTAAAGACGGAGATATTGTTTGCCTGATGGTAAGTATAAAAAATCCTTGTTCCGTTATTCAAAAAGTCATTTCCAATGAAATAATGATAAATGTAATGGCTCCTGCTGAACCATCCGTGATTATTGAAGCGCTTGGGACTTCAACAATTCAAAAAGGAAAATCGCTTACATTCGCCGCTACCACTGAAAATGTCGGCACAAACCCAAAATTTCAATGGAAAATAAACGATGAAAATGCCGGTGGAAACTCGGATGTTTTTACAAGTAAAAACCTGAAAGATGGTGATGAAATAAGTGTGGTAATGACGACAACCGCGGAAGGCCAGGGTGTTGTAACCGTATTGTCAAATACCATTATGGTGACTGTTATTGAGCCATTACTGGCAGATAAAGATAAGGTCGTTACGCAGAAAAAGAATGACGACAAATACCGAATCGGAATCTTAAAGCGCAAACCTTTTATGTGGGGCAAAAAAAGCAGGAAGTTCTACAAACCCCTGAGTTTTAGAAACAGAAAAAATAAAAGTGAAAATAATACTTGTTACAAGTATTAGTATAACTGCCTTACTTCTTTTTTAACGTAATCAATAGCGGAATTCACCGGAAGTTTGCTCTGAGTCATTGACAGTTCCAATATCACGGAGCCAAGGTCAGTGGCCGTGGCATTATCATTCAGCCGGGATGCTGCCAGGTTTACGAGTTTTATCATTTCTTCTTTGGCATTGCGTGTCAGGTCCCATGCGGTGGAGGAAAGATAGATTTGTTGTGATAAATTATGTTCAAACTCATCGCGAATATTCTGAACCAGCGCTGCCTGAAGCTGACTGCCGGACATTCCGAACGTTGCTACTCTGATGATCAGGCTCGAAGGCGAAATGCGCTCGAGCAATAATATTACTCGTTCGTATGCCTGCAGGCGAATCGGAGTGACCACATTCTGGTTGTTAAGCTTAAGCTCCAATAGCTTTTTATGGGTACCATTCTGTAAAAATGAACGTAAGATAAAATAGGCTGTGGCGAACACCACACCTGAAGGCAGTGTGTATTTAAGTATGTCGAGAAAATCGTCCATAGAATTTATTTTTATGCAAATATACGCTAAAAAATAATTTCAAGATGACAAGAATCCAACCGATGATTTTATATTAATTTAATTACTAATTTTGAAAAAAAAACCGGCAAGCATCGCCTGAATAATTTTCAGACAACAACTAAAACTATGAAAACTTTTAACTACTTATTACTACTGGTGGCACTGTTTTGTGCCATGGAATCCAACGGACAGAGCAGCACAGAAACCAAGGAAACCATAGCCTCTGTAAAAATCGGAACACAGGAATGGACCGCTGAAAATTTAAATGTTAGCACTTTCAGAAATGGTGATCCTATACCAGAAATTAAGAACCAGAAAGAATGGGAAAAAGCCTGTTACAGCAAAACACCAGCCTGGTGCTACTATAAAAATGATTCCAAAAACGGGACTAAATACGGAAAACTTTATAACTGGTGGGCTGTATCTGATCCACGGGGGCTTGCCCCTGCAGGCTGGCATGTATCCACCAATGATGAATGGAACGTCCTTGTCGCTTTTTTAGGTGATTATACTACGGCAGGAGACGCCATAAAGAGCTGCGCAGCCGGAACAAGCGTTGGTCTTGCAGCTCCAATGGGTGGAACCAGAGAGGTGTTTGAGGATTTTTACAAAGGAGGTGAAAGGGCTTATTTCTGGACAGCTAGCGCAAAGAGTGATTCGGATGCCATACTCCGGATGCTTTCAAGTTTAAACAGCTTTATTTTTTTATATTCATATAGCAAAGGATTCGGCATGTCGGTCCGTTGCGTTAAAGACTAAATTGGCATCCGTAAACGCGTTCTCAGGGCAGTAATCCATTTTCCAATTGTTTCAAAGGTAATCTTGAAAATAAATAACTATTTTTGAAAAAAATAACCGCAATAAACTTTAATGAAATGAACTATTTATCCAACAGAATCAACAATTTGTCAGAGTCAGAAACCCTGGCCATGACGCAGAAAAGCCGCGAACTGAAAGAGCAGGGGTTTGATGTTATCAACCTCAGCATCGGTGAGCCGGATTTTAACACCCCTGAATTTATTAAAACTGCTGCTAAAGAGGCCATAGATAAGAATTTCACTCACTATCCGCCTGTACCCGGCTATCCTGAACTCCGGCAGGCGATCTGCAACAAGCTTAAAAGAGATAACAACCTTGATTATACGCCCGACCAGATCGTGGTATCCACCGGTGCAAAACATTCTATTGCTAATGTCATGCTTGCCTTGGTAAATCCCGGTGATGAAGTTTTAGTTCCGGCACCTTACTGGGTTTCTTATAAAGAAATTGTAAAACTTGCCGATGGAAAAGCGGTATACATCCCAAGCAGCATTGAAACCAATTTTAAGGTCAGCCCTCAGCAAATTGAAGATGCCATTACCGATAAAACCAAAGTTTTTATTTTCAGCAGTCCATGTAATCCTACGGGAACGGTTTATACCAAAGACGAACTCCGGGCTTTTGCCGAAGTTTTTGCTCGTCACAAAAATATTTTTGTCATCTCCGATGAAATTTACGAATACATCAATTTCCTCGGGAAACATGAAAGCATTGCCCAGTTTGAATCCATGAAGGACAATGTCATTGTGATCAACGGTGTTTCCAAAGGTTACGCCATGACGGGCTGGCGTATCGGGTATATTGCAGCGCCAAAGCCAATAGCAAAGGCATGTAATAAATTACAGGGACAGGTAACATCCGGCGCTTGCTCCATTGCTCAGAAGGCTTCTTTTGCAGCTATTGACATGGATCCGAAACTCACACCTGAGTTTAAGGTAATGCTCGACGCCTTCCACGAACGCCGCGATTTGCTGCTGGGCCTGCTGAAAGATGTGCCGGGCGTGATTACCAACAAACCTGATGGCGCTTTTTATGTTTTTATGGATGTAAAATATTATTTCGGAAAAAAAGACGGAGAAACGGTAATCAACGGCAGCGAAGATTTGAGCATGTACCTGCTCAATAAAGCTTATGTAGCCATGGTTCCGGGAACCGCTTTCGGAGATCCCGACTGTCTTCGTTTTTCTTATGCGACATCAAAAGATGTAATAACTGAGGCCGTCAAAAGGCTTAAAGAAGCATTAAGCAATTTAAAATAAAGAGCTATGAGTTCAACATTGTTATGGGGGTTGTTTTTAATATCCGTTATATTATTCGCTGGGTTAGGACTTCTGCTGATTATTCTCGGGATCATTCAGAAAAAAGCAGGCCAGTGGGTTCCCGGAATTTTGATCATGGTTTGTTCCATGGTTTTTTGCATTGCCGGATTTGCCTATCTTATCGGAAAGACTGCGGACTACAATAAATGCAACAATTTAAATTATTATGACGACTATACCATTCCTGATGAATACGAAAATGAACAAAAGCCGGGCGATACCGCAAATTACGGAGATGATGAATACATTTCCGATGGCGAATCGTATGTCACAGGTTTTATACAGGATGCAGACAAGAGCCTGGTACATATTAAAGTCATCCCCGACCCTATTCTAAAGGATTTAGGCATTACCATTATTAAGATTGACACGTATGGAGCCTCCGGCAATAAAAACAAAACCATACCCCTGACTATTGATTTTTCAAAAAAATTCAAAGGTGAACTCCAGCTTTTGCTTTATTCATCGGATAATGAAGAACTCGGTAAAAGCCTTGTACAGGTCAGCCAAAATGAGAACACCGCCTTTACCATAAAATTTCTTTATGATAATGAAACAAATTTCCTGAAAACAGAGTATGCACGTTTAAAATCAAGCTACTGATGCTGACCATTGACAAATTTTCTGTTGAAAAACTTTTCACCGATTTTTCCCACATAAAAGTGCTGGTAATTGGTGATATTATGATCGATTCTTACATCTGGGGTAAGGTCGATCGCATATCGCCTGAAGCTCCGGTACCTGTGGTTTCGGTCACCAAACGAGAAAACCGCCTTGGAGGCGCTGCCAATGTCGCCCTGAATCTTCAGTCGCTGGGAGCGACACCTCTGTTGTGCAGCATCAGCGGAAACGATCATAAAGGTGATGAGTTCAATCAGCTTTTGCAAAAAAACAATATCAGCATAGCCGGTATGATACGGAGCGAAAACAGGATTACCACTACAAAATTCCGTATCATCGGCAATAATTACCAAATGCTCAGGGTTGATGAAGAGGTTGCTCATGCCCTTAACCAGGAGGAGACAAGGGACTTTTATAACCATATCGAACGTATTATCATGGCTGAAAAGCCGGGTGCCATCCTATTCGAAGATTACGACAAAGGTGTGATCAATGTTGCGCTTATCACCTGGATCGTTGAACTGGCTGACAGGTTAAAAATTCCTGTGGTCGTTGACCCGAAAAAGAAAAATTTCTCCTTTTACAAAAATGTGACCTTGTTTAAACCGAACTATAAAGAACTTTGCGAAGGCCTGAAAATAGATAATATTCACAGACAGCCGGAAGAACTGCTGAAAATTTGTTCAGGGTTTCAGCACCATCAGAACATCAAAAATATGATGGTCACGTTGTCAGAGCTTGGGGTTTTCGTTTCTTCACATAATAAAACCGGTATAGCTGAAGGCGCCCTGATTCCAGTGCGGGTGCGGAATGTGTCTGATGTATCCGGTGCCGGTGACACGGCGATCTCTGTTGCTGCACTTTGCACTGCACTAAACGTACCGCTTTATGACACGGCTTTTATAGCAAATATTGCCGGAGGGCTGGTATGCGAAGAAATAGGCGTGGCGCCGATAAACAAAGACAGGCTGATCAAAGAACTGCAAAGCTTGTTATAATTTTCTTTCAGTTTTCATTAAACCCACAATGGACTCTTTGTTGAAAAGCAAAAAGAATGAAGATATCGCAAAAATGTTCGACGATATCGCACCCAGGTATGATTTTCTGAATCATTTTCTTTCTTTCAATATTGATACGTGCTGGAGAAAAAAAATCATCCGGTTAGTGAAGCTGGAAAGCCCGCACACGGTCCTTGATGTTGCCACCGGCACCGCTGATCTTTCCATTATGGCAGCAGGAATAATTCCGGAAAGTCATTTCACAGGTATTGACATTTCTGAAAAGATGCTTGAAATCGGCAGAAAAAAAATAAGCAGGCGTAATTTGGATAGAAATATTGAATTGCTCTCCGGCGCTGCAGAAAACCTGCCTTTTGCTGATAACTCATTCGACAATGCGATGGTAGCTTTTGGTGTACGCAACTTTCAGGATCTATCTACCGGGCTTAAAGAGATGCTCCGTGTGGTAAAACCAGGAAAAAAAATTTACATCCTTGAATTCTCAAAACCGCGTGGCTTTTTCAAACTGATTTATAATTTATATTTCAAAATATATCTGCCTGCTGCCGGCTGGATAATTTCAGGAAACAAGCCGGCATACAAATACTTGCATGAAAGTGTCGTGGGGTTTCCCGAAGGCGAATCATTTTTGAATATCATGCAGCAATCAGGTTATTTTAATATACAACAAATCCGTCTTAGCGGCGGAATATCAACAATTTATATTGGAGAAAAACAAAATAATATGTAAATTTGCAATACTTTTAAACACATGGCGTTATATAAGGCTCAAAAACAAGTCTTGAAAAAATTTTTTATATATACTATCTGCCTGGTAATGCTCCTGGTAATGTTCGATACTCAGGGTTTCGCTCAGAATCGCCGGAGGGCTGTCACAGAGAACCTGCCAAAATTCGACAGAAGGATGTATCATTTTGGTTTTTTGCTTGGTATGAACCAGATGAACTTTGCAATTAAAACTGTTGAAGACCTTACTGCTTTCGATTCCCTGACAAATGTCCTGACTAAACCCGATTTCGGTTTTGATATTGGTATAGTTTCGAGTTTAAGGCTCACAAAATACCTCAGCCTGCGCTTTGTACCAACGCTTTCATTTGGCAACCGCACGGTTGAATATACTTTCAGGTACCATGATTCTATCAACTTTACCCAATCCAAAAAGATAGAATCAACCTTTATGACGTTCCCAATTTACCTAAAATACTCGTCGAAACGACTCGGAAACTTCAGTGCATACATTATCGGGGGAGCCAAATACAGCATAGATATGGCCTCTCAGGCAAAGAAGAAGAACAAGGAAGGGGAAGCGCCTATTAAACTTGCCCGCAATGACTACATGATCGATGTAGGTACCGGCGTTGACTTTTATCTTCCTTATTTTAAGTTTGGTATTGAACTTAAAATGTCATACGGATTACGTAATCTTTTAATTCCTGAAAATACCACTTACACAAACAGCGTAAGACGGCTCAATTCAAAGATTTTCCAGCTTTCCTTCACATTCGAAGGATAATTCTTTCAGAACAACCCGGCTTTTTATCAGCTATTTACTAAATTTGCGCATAATCAAAACGCTTTATATTATGAAGTTTAAATTAGTTTTTAGCCTGTTCATTTGCTTTTGTTTTGTATCAGCCATTTATGCGCAGAATGAAATGCGCCTGCTGCGTTTTCCGGCCATTTCCGGAAATAAAATAGTTTTTTCGTACGCCGGAGACCTGTACCTGGTCGATAAAAAAGGTGGAGTGGCCCGCAAACTAACGAATGACATAGGTTATGAGATGTTTGCCAAGTTTTCTCCCGATGGAAAAAACATAGGCTTTACTGCACAATACGACGGAAACACCGAAATATATATGATGCCGGTCACCGGAGGAGTTCCCAAGCGGCTCACTTACACCGCCACATTAAACCGGGATGATCTTTCTGATCGTATGGGACCGAACAATATTCTGATGGCATGGAAAGATGATCAGACTCTAATTTTCCGTTCCAGGATGAAATCATTTAACGATTTCAAAGGACAGCTTTATCAAGTGTCTGCCGATGGCGGATTAAGCGAAGAACTTCCCCTGCCCAGCGGAGGATTTTGCAGTTTTTCACCGGACAAAAGCAAACTGGCATACAACAAAGTTTTTCGTGAATTCCGCACCTGGAAATATTATAAAGGGGGAATGGCTGATGACATCTGGATCTATGATTTTAAAGAAAAAACAACCATTAACATCACCAACAATATAGCTCAGGATATTTTTCCGATGTGGCACGGTGATAATATATATTTTCTTTCGGACAGAGACCGTACCATGAACCTGTTCTGCTATAATCTGACCAGCAATGAAATAAAAAAACTAACAGACTTTACTGAATACGACATCAAGTTCCCGTCACTTGGCGACAGCGCTATTGTTTTTGAAAATGGTGGTTACATCTATACCTACGATTTTAAAACTCAAAAATCGGCCAAAGTTACTATTCAGATAGCTGATGACCTGAATACCGGGCGCAACGAGATGAAAGATGCCTCGAAAAATATTACGTCTTACGACATTTCGCCCGATGGCAAACGCCTCGTTTTTAATGGCAGAGGAGATGTTTATACCGTTCCTGCTAAAAGCGGAATTACACGCAACCTCACCCAGAGTTCCGGTGTACATGACCGGAATGCAACATGGTCTCCCGATGGAAAATATATTGCTTATATCTCTGATGCTACCGGAGAAGATGAAATTTATATAATCGCTCAGGATGGAACTTCTGCTCCTGTTAAACTCACTGACAAATCTGATACTTACAAATACCAGCCTGTTTGGTCGCCCGACAGTAAGAAACTCTTGTGGGCAGATAAAATGCTCAGGCTTCAGTATATTGATGTTGAAAGTAAAAAAGTTACACAGGTTGACAAATCAAATGAGTGGGAATTTACTGAATTTGGCTGGGCACCCGACAGCAAATGGATCGCATACGCAAGGCCTGATAAATCTGCTGAGACAAAAATTTACCTTTATGATGTTATAGCATTGAAAAAATATCCGGTAACTGACGGATGGTACGATTGCGGGGAGCCGACTTTCAGCTCAGATGGTAAATATCTTTATTTTACATCCAGCCGCGACTTTAATCCTACCTACAGCTGGACCGAATGGAATCATGCCTATACCAACATGACAAAAGTTTATATGCTGACGCTGGCAAAAACGACACCATCACCATTCAAACCTATAGACGATGAGGTTAATGTAACAACAGAAACCAAAGAACCTGAGAATAAGGAAGCAGATAATAAAACTGTTGATGTAACTGTTGATATTGATGGAATTGTTGACCGAATCATTGCACTTCCAATTGGCGCCGGTTCATACTGGAATATCAACAGTGCAGACAATTTGATTTATTATTGCCGCACGACAGCTTCTGAACCGACTGCGACACTAATGGTTTATGATCTGAAAGAAAAAAAAGAAACCAACCTGGGTGCCTACAGCAGCTATATCATCTCAAACGATAAAAAGAAGATGGTGGTGAGCGACAAAGGTAAATATGCCGTGGTGGACCTTCCAAAAGCAAAAGTTGACATAAAAGATTTTGCTGACCTTTCGAACATGAAAGCATGGGTTAACCTTAAAGATGAATGGAAGCAGATCTTCACCGAATCGTGGAGGCAGATGCGTGATTTCTTTTATGATCCCGGGATGCACGGGGTTGACTGGAAAAATATCTATAAAAAATATGAACCGCTCACTACCTATGTGAACCATCGAGCCGATCTTACCTATATCATCGGTGAGATGATCGGTGAACTCAGCGTGGGCCATGCTTATACCGGAGGTGGTGAAAAGCCTGAAGTTGCCAAAATCAAATTAGGGCTGCTGGGCGCTACTCTCAGCAAAGACAAATCGGGATATTATAAAATTGAGAAAATCCTTCATGGTGAAAACTGGACCAACAACACCCGGTCGCCGCTCACCGAAGTTGGTATTGATGTCAGAGAAGGCGATTATATTATCGCAGTGAACGGCAAGTCCGTCGCGGGAACAAAAAACATATATGAATTGCTTGTTAATACGGCAGGACAGCAGGTTGAACTTACCGTCAACAGTTCTGCTTCAGACCAGGGAACACATAAGGTGATCGTTATTCCGGTGGATGATGAATCCGGATTGTATTACTATAACTGGGTTCAAAACAACATTAATAAAGTCAATGAAGCCACCAACGGCAAAGTGGGATATATCCACATACCCGATATGGGGGTTACCGGGCTAAATGAGTTTGTTAAACATTTTTACCCGCAATTAAGCAAAAACGCCTTGATCATTGACGACCGCGGTAACGGCGGCGGGAATGTTTCTCCTATGATTATCGAACGGCTGAACCGTGAATTAGTTTACATGAAAATGTCGCGTAATACCAGCCAGAATACAGCAGGTATTGGCCAGTTGTACGGTCCGAAGATTTGTCTGATCGACCAGTATTCGGCATCAGACGGAGACCTTTTCCCTTACCAGTTTAAAGAATTGAAAATCGGCAAATTGGTTGGCCAGCGCACCTGGGGCGGTGTAGTAGGAATACGGGGATCGTTACCCTTAATTGACGGAGGATTCCTGAACAAGCCGGAATTTGCGCATTATGATGCCGAAGGTAAAAAATGGATCATTGAAGGCCATGGTGTAGATCCCGATGTAGTAGTCATTAATGATCCTGCAAAAGAATATGCAGGCGATGACGAACAACTGAACAAGGCCATTGAACTAATCCTTGAGGAACTTAAAAAGACCGACACCAACCTGCCACCGATACCGCCGTTTCCGGATAAGACGAAATAATTGATAGTTTTTTTACAGGGTGCCGCGATGGTTTCGGCTACGCTCAACCATCGCGGCGACTACGCTCAACCATCGGGGTATTATTATTTAAATATATTTGAATTTTACGAAATTAAATCAGACTTTGCTCTCTGCTAATTCTTCAACAACTTCAGGTTCTTCGGCATCTAAAAATTCATCAGCATCTTCATAAGCTTCCGTCTTACGCCCAAGAATAGGAAGTATCTTGCCAACAACGAATCCACAACCAAAAGCGACCACAATGGTTATTAAAATTCCAAGCAACTGGCTGCCGATACTAAGTCCATGCACAATCGGCAATACCGCCAGACCACCCATCAGTCCTGGGATTCCATGTAGATTGCTAACACCGCAGGTGTCAATAATTTTCATCCATTTTTGCTGACGCGATTGAATTACGGCAAACCCAAGTGTGGAAATTCCTCCAGCCATAATACCAATAATAGCAGCCATGGTATGGCTTGCCACTACGCAAGACGAGCCGATGGCAACACCACCTGCAAGCGCAGCATTGGCGATATCAGCTATGCTGACTTTCTTTCGCAAGGATATAGAAAATATATAGGTTGCCAGTGTAGAACCACACAGCGCAAAAATGACATTGATCACGGTGTGGGGCATATCTGCCGGGCTAACCAAGGCTGCACAAAAGCTCGGCCAGAAAATCCACAAAGCCATACTTCCTAACATGGAATACCGGTCGCTGGTAGCATCTGATTCAATGGTCTTTTCCATTTCCTGTTTGGTCGTCATAGTTAAAGCGACACCCAACCCGAAAATAGCCCCAAAGGCATGGATAACAATAGAACCGCCCGTATCCACAACACTTCCTGCATCAATCAGGCCGAGTCCGCCCTCTAAAACAATCCATTCATTAAATGCGTATGCCGGGATAAATAATAAGCCCAACAAAATGTACTGAGGCATCTTTAGCCTTCCAAGAACTGCTCCGGCAGCAATTAATAAACTTGCGGCGCCAAATTCAGCCAAAATAAGTTTTTCCATTTCTTCTGACACTCCTCCAAGCATTCTTGTACTTTTAATCATGAAATACAAAGGCAAAGCGGTGCTCACCAGTAAGAAAGTTGCCGTAAGTGCCGAACGTCCGTATTTGCGGACAAATACCATTAAGAATCCAAAACCGATCAACAGCATCACCATGATGTGTATAGCGCGGTTATATCGCTGATCATTCATAATTTCGGCTGTCAGTCCGCCTGTTGCCGCCTCATTGGCAAATGAAACCATTGACACTAAGACTAAAGATAATGTCAATGAAATCTTTTTTGTTAAACTTGAAAAATGCATATGATTAATTTTGATGGTTAGTATAATACTTTTGGCAAAAGTACTTTTTTCCTGCATCAAAGATTAATCTGAGGTATTTTTCAGTAAAATACTTTAATGAAATTACTTATTGAAATAATAAAATAACTTAGTATTCTGGTTCTTTTTGGAAAAATTTCAAAAACAAGGCCTTGTATCACTACAAGGTCTTGTTAAATTTAAAAATTAAAATCATAAAGCACCTTCATCATAAGCATGTTCTCCATGAAGAGAAGCATCAAGTCCTAATTTTTCTGCAGTTTCAGAAACTCTGACCGGGGTTACCAGATTTATCAAAATCAGCATGATGTATGTAAAGATGAATGCATAAGCCGATGCAATTACAACCGCTAGTACCTCTTTTCCGAAAAAAGCAGCATTTCCGAAAAATAAGCCATCTGCCCCTGCTCCATTAACTGCTTTTGAGGCAAAAATACCAAGCAATATACATCCTAAAAATCCTCCGACACCATGCACGCCCCAAACATCCAGCGCATCGTCCCATTTTCTTTTATTTTTAAACTGAACGGCAAGGTAACAGACGCCACCGGCAGCGATCCCGATAATGGGGGAAGCCCATAATGGAACAAATCCGGCGCAAGGAGTAATTGTTGCCAGACCGGCAATGGATCCTGTTAACATTCCAAGAAATTTGGGCTTTTTCATATGAATCCACTCAATGATTACCCATGTAACTGTTGCAAAAGATGCTGCTATATCGGTATTCAGAAAAGCTAACGACGTAATAAAATCAACAGCAACCTCGCTTCCTGCATTAAAACCATACCAGCCAAACCATAAAAGTCCGCTTCCGATAGCTACCAGAGGAATACTGTTAGGTGTATTGTTCTTTTCAACCCGGGCACCGACATAAAAAACGGACGCCAGCGCTGCAAAACCAGCCGTTGCATGCACCACAATACCACCGGCAAAGTCAATGATTCCCCATTCTGCTAATAATCCTCCGCCCCATACCATATGGACAAACGGATAGTAAACCAAAATCTGCCAGAACGTGAGGAAGATCATATAAGCCTTAAAATTTACACGGTTGGCAAATGCACCGGTAATAAGCGCCGGAGTGATAATTGCAAACATCATCTGGTAAGCAATAAATACAAACTCCGGTATTTTTCCGTTAGTATACATGGAATCCATTCCAACGCCATACAGAAAAGCTTTATCGAAATTCCCTATGATACCGCCTGCACCGCCGCTGAAACACAATGAATAGCCGAAGACCACCCATAAAACTGTTGTCCAGCCCAGTGAAGCAAAGCTTTGAATCATAATACCAAGAATGTTCCGCTTGGTCGCCAGGCCACCATAAAAAAATGCCAGTCCGGGTGTCATTAACATTACCAGGCTGCATGCCAGCAGCATAAAACCTGTTGAACCTGTATCCATAATTTAACCTCCTTTAATTAGTAAATATTTATTGTGATCATAAAGTTATTCCAAAGACAAAATGGAAACCACTTGCCTGCGGATTGAAAATAACCGAAGCTTTCAGCGGCAAACTGTAATTTTCTGTTATTTTTATTGAACGGTATCCGGTGATGCCGGTATTGACCACAGCAAAACCGCCTTCATAGGCAGGTGTGCTGTATACACTTGAAAATGGAGTGGCTCCGGCAAAGACATCAAAATTAAAACTTTTGATTGCAAAAGAATATCCCAGTTCAATGTAAGTTGAATACCTGTTTTTAAAGTTCACACTTTCCACCATGCCCGTTTGTGTAAATACCGTATCCACGGGGCTTTTATCATTTCCATAAATATAAGTTCCAACTAAAATGCTAAATGGGTATTTTTCTGGGCCTTTGTATTGTACAGTGGCTTCTACCGAATGGCAGGTATACCGGTTCAGGTTGGCGCCGCTTGTCGTATCAAAACTAATTTTATCCGGATTTTTGCAATAGGAAAATTTCCGGTCGTTAACCTCAGTAGCCAAAGCGGGAATATAGTAATCTGTCAGTGATACTGAAAACCCTTTAATAGAATATTTCGCATAAAGGTCAGTTTCAACATAATTATTGGTTAATGCCATAGCACCCCAATAGCCGATTTCAAAGCCGCCAATACTAAATGAAAGCGTCGGCTGAATACTTGGCGACCCGCCATAATCAAGGCCCCGCCATACATAACGGCTCATCAGATCTGCACCGACATTCAGCTTAAAAGGTAATTTGAACTTTTTGTCCCGGGCATCCTGTGCGTTCAACTGCCAGCTACTTACAAGTGCAATTATCAGAAAAATTGCAGGCATAGTTCGTTTCATAAAAAATAGTTTTACTCCGTAATAATTTACGGTGGTAAAATTATTCCATGAACAGAGAAACTTCTATCATAGAAATAGCGTAATTTTCAGTAATGGATATACCGATGTATAGGTAATTTACCTATAACGAAAGGATAGGGTTATTGGATTTCAATAATTTTATTTTTTATACCATATATAATCAGTTCGGCTGTTGATTTTATTTTGAGCTTGTTCATAATATGGTTCTTATGGCTGTCGACAGTTCTGATACTGATGAACAGGCTGTCAGCTATTTCTTTATTTGCAAGGCCCTGGCCCACCAGTTTGATGATATCTTTTTCCCGTGAAGTGAGCTGATCCTCTTTGAAACTATCATATCCCGAATGAGTCTTTCCGATATAACTTTTCAAAATATTGGTTGAAATAAGTTTCCCGAGGTATTCCCCGCCATGATAAATGGTATGAATAGCATCCAGGAGCTCCTTACGCGAGGTATCTTTGGGCAGGTAACCTTTAGCACCGTTAATCATAGCATTTACCACAAAATCATTATTCTTGTGCATGGATAATATTAAAATCCGGATTTCAGGATAGTCGGCACTGATAATCTTTGCCAGTTCAATTCCGGAAATTTTGGGCATTGAAATATCTAATATAAGCACATCAGGCTTTACAACCTTCAGCAGGCTGAGCAATTCTTCGCCGTTGGATGCTTCGGCAATTACTTCAATATTTTGTTCATCTGAAAGCAGCGCCTTTATTCCATCACGGAAAATCTGATGGTCGTCGGCTAAAATAATCCTGATTGTTTTCACAGATCTTTTGAATTAAAAATTAATTTTTTTGATCAATACTCACCATAACTTCGATTGTGGTTCCCTTATTGGTGGCTGACCTTATATTAAAAGTCCCGCCCAAAATTTCAACCCGGTCGCGCATATTATAAATACCATTACTGCCTTGCCTGATATTATCCACATCGAAACCCTTGCCATCATCAGTAATAATAAGTTCAACCCAGTGATCCTTATAAGAAAAACGGATATCCACATTTTTTGCTTCTGCATGTTTCACGATATTATTTAAAGCTTCCTGAATAATCCTGTAAAGGTAGATCTTTACATCGGCACGGCAGTCTGAAGGTATTTCATTTACATTAAAGCTGATATTTATTCCATTGATCGTTTCAACTTCTTCACAAAGGTTTTCAATAGCGCTTATGAGTCCGAATTCCGTCAGCACATGCGGCATAAGATTTTCAGACATATCGACAACTTCTTTTGAAATAGTTGAAAGCAGCATTCTTGCATCAGCCATTAATTTTTGTTTGAGTTCCGGGCTGGCATTTTCTGCCCGTTCGAGTTGCATCTTTACGGCCAAAATACGTTGCCCGAGTCCGTCATGCAGATCGCGTGCAAGTCGCTGGCGCTCCTGTTCCTGGCCATCAAAAACGGAAGTTATCCGCATGGATCGTTCCTCATAGATTTCTCTTTTCTGTTCTTTTATTTTATCTATCATCTGGTTGAACGCAAGAGAGAGCTCTCCTATTTCGTCTTTTGATTTATTTTCTATATGGATTTCGTAATTTCCGCCAGCTATGTTGTCTGCTGCTTGTTTCAGTTTTAATACGGGCATCGAAATGCGCTTTGAAATAACATATACAATACCGAAAATCAGCATGGAAATAATCAGGCTGAGAATTATGATACTGTTTCGTAGTGTATAGATCGGTATCATTGCTTCTTCCAGATCAATTTCAACCAGGATTACCCAGTTAAGACCGGGGATTTTTATTTTACCGAAAGAACCCAATACGGTTTTATTACGGTAATCATGATATTCACCGGTAGATGTAATATTCTGAAATGCTTTTTCCACGCCAAATGTCTTTACCGGCATCGTATTTATCGAATTGCTTTTGAACCTTGACGAAGTACGCATGATACGATCAGCGCCAACCACATAAGCTTCGCCGGTTTTCCCCAGGCCGTTCATCACATTCGTGTTGAACATGATAGAGTTGATGGAAGCCATATCAATTTCCAGTAAAATAACACCTTCATTTATATTAGTAATATTATTATTTATAGGGGCTCCTAAATAGATTTTTTTATTATAAATATCTTCAATAACAGAAGCCTGGTTCACTTTTATGATTTCCTTGAATTGACTTTTAAAATGAGGAAAAAACTGTTCCGGGAAAACGATGTCTTTTTCAGATAAACTATCGTTCGACGGAATCACCAGATTCAGCCCCGGGATATGTACAATAATACTTTTATAGTTTAAATTAGCTCCTAAATGTTTTCTGATTTTTTCTTTGTATTCCGAATATATAAACAATCTGAAATTTTCTTCATCACTTTTGCCGGTATTGAACAGAGTTGGGCTCTCTATAATTCTTTCCCAATTTTCGTATCGGCTAATCTGGCGGACTTCGTCCATTCTTTCAAAGAAATAGTTCTCGATGTTCCTTTCTTTTTCAAATTTCACCGAGTTCAGCTGATCGAAAGTTCGTGAAATAAGTGCATTTTTAGCGGTAAAATACGAATACGTACTTAATATTAGTATTGTGGTGATGCATATGGCAAAGTAATAACCAAATAGTTTTTGTGTTAATGTAACTCTGTTTTTTGCCATTGAATCAAGATTGTTTCAGTGGTATAAAAATATACATTTTTATTTATGGAACATGTAAACTCCCATTGACAAACTAAAAAACCGGATATACCTCCGGCTTTCAATAGTTGTTAACACCACGTAATTGTTACAAATTACTGTGTTGGCCTGCTTCTTTCCTTTTGGAATGTGAACGCGTATCAATTTTAAATAACAGATACAGCGGACTCGTACCAAGGAAACTAGTCAGAATAAATGTTGCCGCAATAACCAATAATATAATACCCCAGGTGCCAACCACAGCCCTGGTGGCATAAAGCATTATGAAAACCAAAGCCAATACAAACCTTATGCATCTGTCGATCACTCCCATATTATTTTTCATAACTTATTTTGTGTAAAGGTTAATATCCATATTTCGGTATTTACGTTTCTTAAACAAAGTTAATGAAATTTCACCCAAAAATCAAGTTATTTTCCTTATTTCTAACAGGTTATTGCCAGCATTTTAGAAACAACAACATCCAGCATTTCTGCTAATAAAAAAATAATTGTATTACTATCAAAGGAAAGAAGGGAAAGATTTATTCTTTGAATTCTAAACGGATAGGATCATAAATATTTAAACCAAGCAGGTTCCGGGCGCTGCCTTTGCTGAGTGCAATTTCAAGCAATCCGGTGGCTCCAAATACCAGCACGATGTCTGCATCTGCGACATCAGAATATGTTTTTTTGATTTCGTGAAGTTCCTCGTTCCTGAATAATGCAGAAAACTTGCGTCCTTTCCCGACTTCATCGAATATCTTATCAGAAATATTGGTAATCGCATTATCGTAGGAATCAAAATATATAACTATCCCTTTTATCGAATTAGCCTCACTTATTGGCAAATATCCCGTCAGCTTGTATAACTCTTTTTTTATCTCTCCCAGGTCTTCAGGCTTTTTTCCTTCTGCAATATGACAGGCAGCGACCGCATATATTTCAAGGGAGGGAAAGGTTTTATATTTTGGTTCAGGTAATTTACTGATCGAAATTATCTTTTCAGGCCTGGTTTCGCAAAGCAGGGAAAACACGCCATTGTCGGCACCTATAAAATAGTGTTCATCATAATACACAATGGAATGTGATGACCCTTTCGTTTCGTCTGAGTTCACACCAATGATGTGAATGCTGCCTTTAGGAAAATTCTTATATGAATTTTTAATAATAAAAGCTGTCTCAGGAAGGCTGTATTTTGTGATGCTGTGCGTGATATCAACAATGGTTGTTTGGGGCGACCGGCTCATTATTGCTCCTTTTACAGCAGCAACATAATGGTCAGTAAGTCCCCAATCGCTTGTTAATGTAACAATAGCCATTTTTATCTTTAGTAAATCACCATCAAAATTACAAATTTTAAAGCGTGTCAAAACATTTTTTATTAATTTTGTTAAAATTTTATTCACCTTTAAGCCATTGATGAGCGAAAAGATCATAACATTAGAATTTGTCGACCCTGTAGATTTTTTCGGCGCACACGACCAGCACATAGACCTGCTCAGAAGTTATTTCTCAAAGATTAAAATTATAGCCCGCGATAACACCATTAAAATTATCGGTGATAAAAACGACCTGAAAGTATTTGAGGAATTTATTGAATTACTCATTAAACATTATAACAGCAAAGGCTTTATTTCACCGGAAGTCATCAAACAATACCTGAATTCTGATACCAAAATTACCGTTGTTGAGGATACCGACCAGGGCGACCTGATTTTACATGGGCAAAAAGGCCTTTTAGTAAAGGCCCGTACGCCCAACCAGCGCCGCATGAAAGACAGCTGCGAAAAAAACGATCTTATTTTTGCGGTCGGCCCTGCCGGAACAGGTAAAACATATACCGCTGTAGCACTTGCTGTCCGGGCTTTGCGCGATAAGGAAGTAAAACGTATCATACTTACCCGGCCAGCCGTTGAAGCCGGGGAAAATCTCGGATTTCTTCCGGGCGACCTGAAAGACAAGCTCGATCCTTACCTGCAACCACTCTATGACGCACTCTGGGATATGATTCCCGCTCAAAAACTCAGCTTATATATTGAAGAACGTATCATTGAAATTGCACCGTTGGCATTTATGCGGGGACGCACACTGGACAATGCCTTTGTGATTCTTGATGAAGCGCAAAATGCCACCATCAATCAGATGAAAATGTTTCTGACCCGTATGGGACGTTCTGCCAAGTTTATTGTTACAGGCGATATAACTCAGATTGACCTCCCTAAGACCCAGGCATCAGGGCTGGTGCATGCCATCGACATATTGAAGAACATTCCAGGCCTCGACATCATCTATTTTGATAACGCTGATATTATCCGTCACAAGCTCATTACGAAAATTATTAATGCTTATTCCGCTGAAAAATGAAGAAATTTTTATCAGTATTTTTTCTGGTCATTATATTTGCTTCCTGCAATAAATATGAGGATGGGCCGTCGATAAGTTTTCGTTCTGCTGAAAAAAGGCTCACAGGAAAATGGGAAATCTCTAAAATACTGTTTAACGAAAAAGATATTTCTCTGGGGTATTTTACCAGCAATCTGGAAGTCTTTCCATTCAGCATATACTCAGACTGGAGCAGTGATTATTTCATCAGCATATCACATACCGACGGCAACCTGATAGCAAAATCAGATTTGATAGTAAACGATAAAAAAACTAAAATAACCTTTGCCCTAGTGCCTCTGGCTCCATACGAATCCATATCAAACGATATTTTTTGCACCATACCGGTATTGAAGGATACCACTGAATGGAAAATCCTCCGCCTGAAAAATGATGAATTATGGATCGCCACAGATTTCGAGGCAAATAATTTTGAACTTCGTTTCAGTCTTTTAGCCGATTATTCCGATTATTAAAATTAATTTCTATATAAATGAGCAACGCAATTGTAAAAACAAATTTTGAATTTCCCGGGCAGAAAAGCCTGTATGAAGGCAAGGTCCGAGATGTTTATAATATTAATGACGAACTATTATTGATGGTTGTTACTGACCGTATATCAGCTTTTGATGTGGTGTTGCCCGAAGGTATCCCTTACAAAGGCCAGGTGCTAAACCAGATTGCTGCAAAGTTTCTTGATGCCACTGCCGATATAGTCCCGAACTGGAAAATTGCCGTTCCCGACCCTATGGTTACTGCCGGTGTAAAATGCGAACCGTTCAAGGTTGAAATGGTCATACGGGGATACCTTTCCGGTCATGCCTGGCGTGAATACAAGACTGGGAAACGTTCGTTATGCGGAGTTTTGATGCCCGAAAACATGAAGGAAAATGATAAATTTCCGACACCCATCATCACTCCTACTACCAAAGAAGCCGTGGGACATGATGAAGACATTTCCAAGGAAGAAATAATTAGTCTGGGACTGGTTACAAAATCCGATTACGAGCAACTCGAACAATATACGTACAAGTTATTTCAGCGGGGAACTGAAATTGCAGCCAAAATGGGGCTGATCCTTGTTGATACCAAATATGAATTCGGCAAAAAAGACGGTAAGATCATTCTGATAGATGAAATTCACACGCCTGATTCATCGCGTTATTTTTATAAAACAGGTTATGAGGAACGTCAGAAGGAAGGCCTTCCCCAGAAACAGCTTTCGAAAGAATTTGTAAGGGAATGGCTTATGGACAATGGGTTTCAGGGAAAAGAAGGCCAGCAGATTCCGGAAATGACCGAACAGATTATTGCAAGCATTTCAGAAAGATACATTGAACTTTACGAAAGCATTACCGGAGAGAAGTTTGTGAAGTCAGAAACGGAAAATGTAATGCTTCGTGTTGAAAATAATTTAAAAAGTTTTCTGAATAAATAATTCTTGCAGGCCCTACTGCTATAAAAAATTCCCAATCACTATTTGGTATTTATTTACCACCTAGACATATAGAGCTTTTGAAACTTCAAGCAAGAACTATATCATAATTCATTGAACCTTCGTGTTTCTTCTTTCTTAAAAATATTTGGTTTAAAAAATAATAACCAGAATTTTTCATTTTTCCTACTGATGAACTGTTTGGATTAACTCGTAAAAGAGGGAAATATGTCATTAACTGATTTCCCGCTACCGTTAACTTTTTTGATCCGGATTAATTTGCATTCACTTTTATACTTTTCTATCTTTGACCGTATATTGATTCGATCTAATTAAAATACATAAAATATGAAGAAGATTATCACACTACTATTCCTGTTTTTTATGTTTTTTGCAGCCACTGCCCAGCAACAGCATCAAAAAAAAAATATATTCAACACAGTTCATAAAACTCCTGATATTGCTGCACCAAAGGCAAATGTCTGGAAATGGGATACAATAATCACATACGACACCACCAATGTATATTTTGAAATGCACATCAGGCAATTCGACCCGATAGCAAACGAAACTACCATACAAATTAAAAAATGGCAAAATCAGGATAGTATCTGGATGAATAACGAACGTGATACTTATACCTACAATGCCAGTAATGATAGCCTTACCTGGTTGACTGAGTTATGGCAGGACAACGACTGGACAAATCTCTCGAAATATATTTACACATTTGATTCTGGAGAAAATTTGCTTTCACAACTAATTTGTGTATGGGAAAACTCACAATGGGAAATCGGTCAAAGAGACACATATACGTATGATGCTAACGGGAATAATCTAACAAAACTATCCGAATTATGGGAAAACAGTTCATGGACCAACAGGTTTAGGGATACTTACAATTATGATACGACCGGGGACAATATTCTTCATATATATGAAAAATGGCTGTCAGGTGACTGGAACAATGTGTGCAGAGAAACAATGACTTATGATAGTAGTGGGAAAATGTTGACATATCTGAATGAAATGGCTGATAGTATAGGAACGTGGGGAAACTGTAATAAATATGAAAATTTTTATGATTCCGTCGGAAATAATATTAACTGCCTGTCTTGGGCATGGGATGCCGATTCCGGTTGGTATATGACTGGAAAGAATATTTACACGTATGATAACAGCGGGAACAGGCTTTCCCGGATACATCAATCTTACAATTATCAGACTCATTGGGTTAATGAGTCAAAAGGGGAGTATACATATGATATAGATGGCAACCTACTCACAGAAAACGATTACGGGTGGGATGGTTTTTTTGGAAATTGGGAAAATGTCTTAATAACTGATTTTTCTTATGATGGAAATGGAAATTCTCTTACTGAGAATGCGCAACGCTGGTTTGGTTACTGGACCCCATGGCTAAGTTCCGGCATTGTCTATTCCAATAAAGAAATTATATACTATTTGTACAATTGCTACCGCTACGAGGCACATTATAATTCCTTCAATTCGTGTTCAGCAAATTTCACTCTTTATCCCGATACACTTACGCCTCATCAGTACTATATTTTAAACATGGCTGCCGGTATTCCTCCCGTTTCTTATGTTTGGAGCTGGGGCGATGGAACTTTTGATTATACGGCTCTTCCAGGTCATACTTATGATGTTCCAGGTTTTTATAATATTTGCCTCACCATCACGGATGGAACAGGATGCACTACTACTTATTGCGATTCGTCTTATTTGGCAAAACAAAATACAAACACGATGGTCACTGTTAATGTAATTTCAACTACGGGCGTTACAGAAAATTCAATTAATAATTTATTTACGGTTTTTCCCAACCCCGCAAAAAACACACTGACAATTAGCGGTATTAATAATAGTAGCATCGTTGAGGTATATAATATTAGTGGCAGAATGCTACTCATAAAACAACTTACCACACCTGAAATTGATATTAGTACTCTTGCTAAGGGTTTGTATTTTATAAAACTAACCACCCAAGGAGGAAGTGTGGTGAAGAAATTTGTAAAGGAATAAAATCAGGCTGAAAATAGTTACCAGCATGAATGAGCCATTTTTATTTCAGGTAAAATGGCAAAAAATACCCTAACTTTATGAATTAAGGTATGAAAAATTTATTAAGCCTGTGCCGTAGGCCCGCCGAAATTAAATGGCGTTAGATCCACAGGATTATTATCTTCGATAGTTCCAAAAGTTTCCTCAAATTTCGAGATATTATCTTTTAACGCGTTGAGCAATCGTTTGGCATGCTGCGGGGTAAGAATGATACGCGATTTAACTTTGGCCTTAGGAATACCCGGCATTATTTTTACAAAATCCACGATGAACTCAGAATGTGAATGTGTAATTACCGCCAGGTTTGAATAAATACCTTCCGCTATTTCTTCGCTCAACTCGATGTTTAACTGTTGTTCGTTTTTCTTTTCCATGGTTTTTGTTTAAAAAAAATGCATCGCCAGCCAATACAGCTGACGATGCATCGCAAAGTTAAATTACTCTTTGTCTGACTTGATGTCTTCTTTTTCTTTAGAAGCCAACAGGGTTTCATATTCTTCCTTGGTGCTTACGATCATTTTATCGTATTCGCGTAAGCCTGTTCCTGCGGGAATCAGATGGCCGACAATAACGTTTTCTTTCAGTCCTGCAAGATCATCAGATTTAGCATAAACTGCGGCATCAGTAAGGACTTTTGTAGTTTCCTGGAAGGATGCAGCCGATATCCAGCTTTTTGTCTGCAGCGAGGCCCGTGTGATCCCCTGTAATATCTGACGTGCAGTTGCAGGATGAGCTTCGCGTGCTTCAATAACCTTTTTATCCTTACGTTTAAGAATTGAATTTTCGTCCCTCAGTTTACGTGCCGGAATAATCTGTCCCGGTTTATAGGCGGTTTCATCGCCCGGATTAACGACAACTTTTTTGCCGTAGATCCAGTCGTTTTCTTCCTGAAAATCAATCTTATTTACAAGTTCACCTTCCAAAAAGCGTGTGTCGCCCGGATCTTCAATCTCAACTTTTCTCATCATCTGGCGAACCACGACTTCAAAATGCTTATCGTTGATTTTCACACCCTGGAGGCGGTATACTTCCTGAATTTCGTTTACGATATATTCCTGAACATTGGTAGGTCCTTTAATTGCAAGAATATCGGCAGGAGTTATGGCGCCGTCAGACAGCTTATCACCGGCTTTGATATAATCGTTTTCCTGAGCCAGAATCTGTTTGGTAGTAGTAATAAGGTAGCTTTTGTTTTCCCCTGTTTTAGAGGTGATGATAATTTCCTTGCTGCCTCGTTTTAGTTTTTTTCCGAATGATACTACACCATCAATTTCAGAAACTACAGCTGGATCAGAAGGATTACGTGCTTCAAACAATTCGGTTACACGTGGAAGACCTCCGGTGATATCGCCTGATTTTCCTACAGACCTAGGGATCTTGCATAAATTTTCTCCGGCCCTTACTTTCTGGCCTTCTGAAACTTTAATGTGTGCTCCCACCGGCATATCATATTGCTTGATGGTTTCTTTCGTTTTTTCGTTTACAATCCGAATCAACGGGTTTTTAGATTTATGCCTGGTTTCAATAATTACCTTATCATGGAACCCAGTCTGTTCATCCGATTCTTCACGGAACGTGACATTTTCAACGATGTCTTCATAGACTACTTTTCCGTTGACTTCAGCAACAATCAACGCGTTAAAAGGATCCCAGTCGCAAATGAGTTCATTCTTTTTAACTAAATCTCCATTTTTGAAATAGAGGTTTGAACCGTATGGAATATTACTGGAGGTCAGTACCGTATTTGTATTCTTATCAACAATCTTCATCTCGGCAGAACGTCCGATAACTACGTCAAAAGTTCTTCCATCATCATTTAAGTATGGAACAGCACGAAGTTCTTCTATTTCAAGTATACCTTCGTATTTGGCTTCTATTTTTGATAATGAAGCGATATTCACACCGGCAACACCACCAACGTGGAATGTTCTCAAAGTTAACTGTGTACCAGGCTCACCGATAGATTGTGCTGCAATTACACCAACAGCTTCACCTCTCTGGACAAGCTGGGCGGTGGCCAGGTTTCTGCCATAACATTTTGCACAAACTCCGTGATGTGATTCGCACGTAAGAACGGAACGTATTTCTACGCTGTCGATAGGAGAATCTGCTATTTTATCGCAGATTTCTTCTGTAAGTTCTTCCCCGGCCTTAACGATCAGGTCACCGGTTTGAGGATGATAGATATCATGAAGCGTAACACGGCCGAGAATACGGTCATGAAGGGTTTCTACGACATCTTCATTCTTTTTGAGTGCAGTAATTGTCAACCCTCTTAAGGTTCCGCAATCCTGTTCGGAAATAATAACATCCTGAGTAACATCAACAAGGCGTCGTGTGAGATAACCGGCATCAGCAGTTTTAAGAGCAGTATCGGCAAGACCTTTACGAGCACCGTGCGTTGAAATAAAATATTCTAGAACGGATAATCCTTCGCGGAAATTCGACAAAATAGGATTTTCAATAATTTCACCACCTGTAGCGCCGGATTTCTGAGGCTTGGCCATCAGTCCCCTCATTCCGCATAACTGACGAATCTGTTCTTTAGAACCACGGGCACCGGAGTCAAGCATCATATATACAGGATTGAATCCCTGCATATGTTTTGACAACTGGTTCATAAGTGTTTGTGTCAGGCGTGAATTCGTATGTGTCCAAACGTCGATGATCTGGTTATAACGTTCACTGTTTGTGATCAAACCAGCACCGTAATTACCTTTAATTTCAGTAACTTCTTCTTCGGCTTTGGCAATCATTTCGGGTTTTACTTCAGGGACCATCAGGTCACCAAGGTTAAATGATAATCCGCCCTTGAAAGCCATGGTAAACCCAAGCTCTTTAATATCATCAAGAAACTGCGCTGTCCGTGCTGTTCCGGCAATTTTTAAAATATCACCGATAATATCACGTAATGCTTTTTTAGTCAGCAACTGATTTATAAAACCATATTCTTTAGGAACGACCTGGTTAAATAATATCCTGCCAACAGTAGTTTCGATGAGTTTATTTACAATTTTCCCCTCTTCTTTTACATCAACTTTTACTTTGATGAAAGCGTGCAGGTCAATCATTTTTTCGTTAAATGCAATAATAACTTCTTCGGGGCCATAGAAGGTAAATCCTTCACCTCTGACAGGATTTTCAGGAATACTTCGTCTTCCTTTAGTAGTATAATATAACCCCAAAACCATGTCCTGTGAAGGGACAGTAACGGGCGCGCCGTTGGCAGGATTCAGAATATTATGTGATGCAAGCATCAATAACTGGGCTTCCAGTACGGCTGCATTTCCCAGAGGCACGTGCACGGCCATCTGGTCACCGTCAAAGTCGGCGTTGAAAGCGGTACATACCAGCGGGTGAAGCTGAATAGCCTTACCTTCGATAAGTTTTGGCTGAAATGCCTGAATACCCAAGCGGTGCAATGTCGGAGCACGGTTGAGCATCACGGGATGGCCTTTCAACACGTTTTCCAGAATATCCCATACAACAGGGTCTTTTCTGTCAACGATTTTCTTTGCCGATTTCACTGTTTTCACAATGCCTCTTTCGAGCATTTTACGAATGATAAACGGCTTGAACAATTCAGAAGCCATTTCTTTGGGGATACCGCATTCGTTCAATTTCAGTTCAGGGCCTACCACGATTACAGAACGGCCTGAATAGTCAACACGTTTTCCAAGTAAGTTCTGACGGAAACGTCCTTGCTTACCTTTCAAACTGTCGCTTAATGATTTTAAGGCACGGTTTGATTCTGTTTTAACCGCTTTTGCTTTTCTTGAGTTGTCAAATAATGAATCAACAGCTTCCTGAAGCATTCGTTTTTCGTTTCTCAGAATGACATCCGGCGCTTTGATTTCGATAAGCCTTTTCAGACGGTTGTTTCTGATGATAACCCTGCGGTATAAATCGTTCAGGTCGGAGGTAGCAAACCTGCCACCATCAAGAGGAACCAAGGGGCGTAATTCAGGCGGTATCACGGGAACAACTTTAACAATCATCCATCCCGGATTATTTTCCATGCGGAGATTTGCTTCACGAAAAGCTTCCACAACCTGCAGGCGTTTCAATGCATCCTGTTTACGTTGCTGAGAGGTTTCATTATTAGCTTTATCTCTGAGGGTATATGAAAGTTCATCAAGGTTGAGGCGGGTTAAAAGGTCGTAAACAGCTTCGGCACCCATTTTTGCAATAAATTTATTGGGGTCGGTGTCGTCAAGGGCCTGATTTTCTTTTGGCAGTTCTTCCAGAATATTAAAATATTCTTCTTCAGTTAAAAAATCGAGGTAATTCAAACCTTCTTTTATACCTGCATTTATAACCACATAACGTTCGTAATAAATGATGGTCTCCAGTTTTTTGGAGGGTAACCCAAGCAGTGCACCAATTTTATTTGGTAATGATCTGAAAAACCAGATATGGGCAACCGGAACAGTAAGCTGAATATGGCCTACACGTTCTCTTCTAACTTTCTTTTCGGTAACTTCTACTCCGCAGCGATCACAAACAATACCTTTGTATCTGATCCTTTTATATTTTCCGCAATGACATTCCCAGTCTTTAACCGGACCGAAAATTCGTTCGCAGAACAAACCGTCACGTTCAGGTTTATAGGTGCGGTAATTGATAGTTTCCGGTTTCAGCACCTCACCACTTGAACGCTCAAGAATGTGTTCAGGAGATGCTAAACTTATTGTAATTTTAGAAAAATTGCCTTTTGTGTTTAATTCTTTTCTAAAAGCCATAATGTTATATTTCTATTTCCAAAATTTAGGAACAATAAATATTATTCTTCAAAAGTAATGTTCAGGCCTAAGCCTCTCAATTCGTGAACTAACACGTTGAATGATTCGGGAACTCCTGGTATCTGCATGTTTTCGCCTTTTACCAGTGCTTCATAAGCACGTGCACGGCCGGTAACATCATCAGATTTTATAGTGAGAATTTCCTGCAAAATGTTGGCTGCTCCGAATGCTTCCAGAGCCCACACTTCCATTTCACCAAAACGCTGACCGCCAAATTGAGCTTTACCTCCAAGTGGCTGCTGTGTAATCAGTGAATAAGGACCGATTGAACGGGCATGCATTTTATCGTCAACAAGGTGATGCAGCTTCAGCATATAAATTACACCAACAGTAGCCGGCTGATCAAACTTTTCACCGGTTCCGCCATCCTGCAGATAAACCTTACCATTTGCGGGTAAACCAGCCTTAGCCATATAATCGTTAATGTCTTCAAGTGTCGCACCGTTGAAAATTGGTGTTTCAAATGACATTCCCAATTTCTGTCCGGCCCAACCCAACACAGTTTCATAAATCTGTCCCAGGTTCATACGCGATGGTACGCCGAGTGGGTTAAGTACCACATCAACCGGTGTTCCGTCTTCGAGGAAAGGCATGTCTTCGTCGCGGACAATACGGGCAACAATACCTTTGTTACCATGCCGTCCGGCCATTTTATCACCAACCTTCAGTTTGCGTTTTTTTGCAATGTAAACTTTAGCAAGTTTCACAATTCCTGAAGGTAAATCATCACCGACGGTTTCGATAAATTTATTTCTGTTGAAAACACCCAGAAGCTCACGATACTTTATCGTATAGTTGTGCAGCAGGAGTTTTACAAGGTCGTTCACATCTTTATCGGCGGTCCACTTGGTAGGGTTGATGACAGTATAATCCAGGGCCATCAATGCTTTGTGTGTGAATTTGGCCTTTTTGGGGATCCACTCTTCTTTTAAGTTATTATAAACACCATGTGATGTTTTACCTTCAAGGATATTTAAGAGTTTATCAACCAGTTTTAATTTCAACTCATGAGTTGATTTATTAAAATGGTCTTCAAAATCTTTCAGGGTTTCTTTTTCTTTTACCCTGTCTTTTTTGTCCCGGATAACTCTTGAGAAAAGTTTTTTATCAATAACAACGCCTTTCATTGATGGTGGCGCTTTTAATGATGCATCTTTCACATCGCCGGCTTTGTCGCCAAATATAGCGCGAAGCAGTTTTTCTTCCGGTGTAGGATCCGTTTCTCCTTTAGGAGTGATCTTACCAATAAGGATATCACCTTCGTTAACTTCAGCACCGATTCTGATAATACCGTTTTCATCAAGGTTGCTGGTAGCTTCAATACTGACATTTGGAATATCATTGGTAAGTTCTTCCATGCCGCGTTTTGTTTCGCGTACTTCAAGAACAAACTCTTCGACATGCAACGAAGTAAAAACATCTTCGCGGACAATACGTTCTGAAATTACAATAGCATCCTCAAAATTATAACCTTTCCAGGGCATGAACGCCACTTTCAGGTTGCGGCCCAAAGCCAGTTCACCATTTTGAGTTGCATAACCTTCGCAAAGCACATCACCTTTTTTAACTTTCTGACCTCTGCGAACAATAGGTTTCAGGTTAACACAGGTGCTTTGGTTGGTTTTAACAAATTTAGGGAGGGTATATTTTTTAATATCGTCTTCAAAACTGACTTTTCTGTCGCGTTCTGAGCGTTCATATTCAATAACAATCTCTGTGGCGTCAACAAATTTAACCACGCCATTGCCTTCGGAGTTGATAAGTACCCGTGAATCTTTGGCTACTTTTCCTTCAAGTCCGGTTTGAACGATGGGTGCTTCAGGCACCATTAACGGAACTGCCTGACGCATCATGTTTGAACCCATCAGCGCCCTGTTGGCATCATCATGTTCAAGGAACGGAATGAGTGAAGCTGCAATAGAAGCTATCTGATTAGGGGCAACATCGATCAACCCGATTTTTGCCGGCTCAAGAATAGGATAATCAGCCTGAAAACGTGCTTTTACCTGTTCCTGTAATATTTTACCGTTCGAATCAAAAGGAGTGCTTGCCTGTGCAATAACTTTATCTTCTTCCTCTTCGGCTGTAAGATAAACCGGGGTATCATGCAACTTTACCTTACCGTTTTCTACAACATTATAAGGTGTTTCAATAAAACCGAGTTTATTGATTTTTGCATAAACGCAAAGCGAAGAAATAAGACCAATATTTGGGCCTTCAGGAGTTTCGATGGTACATAAACGGCCATAGTGCGTGTAATGTACGTCACGAACTTCAAAACCGGCTCTTTCGCGCGACAAGCCTCCTGGTCCCAAAGCAGAAATTCTTCTTTTATGGGTAAGTTCAGACAATGGGTTTGTCTGATCCATAAATTGCGACAGCTGGTTTGTTCCGAAGAAGGTATTAATGACCGACGAAAGAGTTTTAGCGTTAATAAGATCGGCCGGGGTGAAAACTTCGTTATCACGAACGTTCATCCTTTCACGGATGGTACGTGCCATACGTGCCAGGCCAACACCAAATTGTCCGTAAAGCTGTTCACCAACGGTACGGACCCTACGATTGCTCAAATGGTCGATATCATCAACATCTGTCTTTAAATTCTGAAGTTCGACGAGATATTTGATGATGGAGATAATGTCTTCTTTAGTAAGAACTTTAGTAGTAACACTAGTGTCAAAATTCAGTTTCTTATTAATTCTGTATCGGCCCACATCACCCAGATCGTAACGTTTATCTGAGAAGAATAATTTATCAATTATACCTCTTGCGGTGTCTTCGTCGGGTGGTTCAGCATTTCTGAGCAAACGGTAGATAAATTCTACCGCTTCTTTTTCTGAGTTGGCTGTATCTTTCTGGAGGGTATTGAAAATAATTGAATAGTCTGTGCTGCTGTTTATCTCACTATGAATGAGAATAGTTTTCACACCGGCGTCAATGATGGTGTCGATATGTTCATTTTCAATAGCAGTTTCGCGATCGATAAGCACTTCCGTGCGTTCAATAGAAACAACTTCTCCGGTATCTTCATCAACAAAATCTTCAATCCACGAACGGACAACGCGTGCAGCAAGTTTCCTGCCCACGAGTTTTTTCAATGCTGATTTGCTGACTTTTACTTCATCTGCCAGTTGGAAGATCTCAAGAATCTCTTTATCTGACTGGTAACCGATAGCTCTCAAAAGAGTGGTTACCGGTAATTTCTTTTTGCGGTCGATGTATGCGTACATGACATTATTGATGTCGGTAGCAAACTCAATCCACGAACCTTTAAAAGGAATGATACGAGCCGAATATAAAGTCTGGCCGTTAGCATGCCTGGTTTTTCCGAAGAAAACCCCGGGTGAACGGTGCAACTGTGAAACGACTACTCTTTCTGCTCCGTTGATAACAAAAGTACCTTTTGGAGTCATATAGGGGATCATCCCCAGATATACATCCTGAATTATTGTTTCAAAGTCCTCGTGTTCGGGGTCGGTACAATAGAGTTTGAGTTTTGCTTTCAGCGGCACACTAAAAGTGAGGCCACGTTCCAGACATTCTTCAAGTCCGTACCTTGGAGGATCGATAAAATAATCCAGAAATTCTAAAACAAAATTATTGCGTGCATCCGATATGGGAAAGTTTTCTGCGAAAACTTTATATAAGCCCTCATTTTGCCTGTTTTCAGGGGTAGTTTCTAACTGGAAAAAATCCTGAAATGCTTTGATTTGAATATCAAGAAAGTCAGGATATTCTGCCTGGACTTTTGTGGATGCGAAATTGATTCTTTCAATTTTATTTGAAGCCAAAGTCGTAAGGTTTTAAGTTGAGAAAAAAAAATTATTAATGAACGCTATAAAAAACAATATTCAGACACCCTAAATCAGGGTGTCTGAATAATTTATTTCAAATTCTTCTTTACTTAATTTCAACCTCAGCGCCAGCCTCCTCTAATTGAGTTTTTAATGCATTTGCTTCGTCTTTGCTAACGCCTTCTTTTATTGCTTTAGGAGCTGCGTCAACTAATTCTTTAGCTTCTTTTAATCCTAAGCTAGTCAATTCTTTTACGAGTTTTACAACGCCTAATTTAGCCTGACCTGCTGATTTTAAAATCACATCAAAACGTGATTTTTCTTCAACTTCAGCACCTTCGGCTGCTCCAGCTGCTGGAGCGGCAACAACTGCTGCTGCTGCTGCGGGTTCAATCCCGTATTCGTCTTTCAAAATTTTTGCTAATTCGTTAACTTCTTTAACGGTTAAATTAACTAATTGTTCTGCAAAAGCCTTTAAATCTGCCATTTTATTTAAGTTTTAATTTGGTTTACAATAAATATTAATTATTTGTTTTTTTACTCAGGTTTTTCTGATAATGTTTTGACGATACCTGAAATCGTATGCCCACCAGACTGCAAAGCACTGATAACATTTTTTGCAGGTGATTGCAGTAATCCGATAATATCTCCGATAAGCTCATTTTTAGATTTTAATGAAACAAGTATCGCGAGCTGATCATTTCCGATGTATGTTGATTCCCCGATAAAAGCACCTTTTAAAATTGGTTTTTCCATTTTATAGGTCTTTCTGAATTCGGTGATCAATTTCGCCGGGGTGTTGGCTGTTTCGCACATCATTAATGAAGTGCCGCCATTCAGCACGGAATACAATGATTCAAAATCTCGTTCTGAACGTTCCATTGCTTTTTTGAGCAATGTATTTTTCACAACAGTGAGCTGTATGTTGCGTTTAAAACATAAACGACGAAGTGCGTTTGTTTTATCAACATTTAAATCGGAAATATCCGTAACGTAAAAGTTACTGGCAGACTTCAGCGTAGTGCTCAAAGTCTCAATAACTTTTTCTTTTTCTTCTTTTTTCATATATTTCAGATTATTTCCTTGTTTAATAAATTATACAAATGATTTTGTGTCGATCTGAATACCGGGGCTCATAGTCGAAGACATGTAAATGCTTTTGATGTATGTTCCCTTGGCCGATGATGGTTTCAAACGTAAAATTGTCTGCAGAATTTCCTTGGCATTATCAGCAATTTTATTGCTATCAAATGAAACCTTGGCGATACCTGCATGGATGATCCCAAATTTGTCGACTTTAAAATCAATTTTGCCGGCCTTAACCTCTTTTACTGCTTTACCGATATCCATGGTTACCGTACCCGATTTCGGGTTTGGCATCAGCCCTCTTGGGCCGAGGACACGGCCTAAAGCACCAACTTTAGGCATAACGCTTGGCATAGTAATGATAACATCTACGTCGGTCCATCCTTCTTTTATCTTTGTAATATAATCATCGAGCCCGTAATAATCGGCTCCGGCATTTTTAGCTTCTTCTTCTTTGTCGGGTGTACATAAAACCAATACCTTGATTGTTTTACCAGTACCGTGAGGTAAGGTAACAATACCGCGTACCATTTGGTCGGCTTTACGAGGATCCACGCCTAAACGCACATCAATATCAACAGAAGAGTCAAATTTTGTATAGGTGATCTTTTTCACCAATACAGCAGCTTCTTCTAAAGATAATGCCGTGTTTTTCTCAACGAGCTTTATTGCCTCTTTTCTTTTCTTTGTAATTTTAGCCATTGTTCAAAAGTTATAAAGTTTCCCACTTATTATAATGCAAAAGGTGGATTTCCCTGAATAGATATTCCCATACTGCGTGCGGTACCTGCAACCATTTTCATAGCCGATTCTATAGTGAACGCATTCATGTCCACCATTTTTCCTTCGGCTATCTGTTTCACCTGATCCCAGCTAATAGAACTAATTTTATTTCTGTTGGGTTCGGGTGAGCCTTTTTGTTTTTTGATTGCTTCGAGTAACTGTACTGCTACTGGAGGAGTTTTGATGATAAAATCAAAAGATTTGTCTTTATAAACAGTAATAATTGCAGGAATAAGTTTCCCGGCGCTGTCTTGTGTACGCGCATTAAACTGTTTACAAAATTCCATTATATTCACACCTTTTGCACCTAATGCAGGTCCAACCGGTGGTGAAGGATTGGCTGCCCCACCTTTGATTTGTAATTTAATAATTCCGCTTACTTCTTTAGCCATTTTTTTTTATTTTAGCATAGTAAAACAATAATCCGTTATTCTTTTTCGACCTGCATAAAGCTCAACTCAAGCGGAGTTTTTCTCCCGAAGATTTTCACCATCACTTTAAGTTTTTTCTTTTCTTCGTTCACTTCTTCGATGATACCGCTAAAGCTGTTAAAAGGTCCGTCAATTACTCGTACAGATTCCCCAATGATGAATGGTTCGCTGATTTCTTCCCCTTTTTCAGAGAGTTCGTCAACTTTTCCCAATATCCTGTTTACTTCGGCGGTTCTCATTGGAATGGGTTCACCTTTTGAACCCAGGAAGCCCAATACGCCGGGGACATTTTTAATAATATGAGCCACTTCACCTACCAATAAGGCTTCAATCAGCACGTAACCGGGAAAGAAATTTCTCTCCTTGCTGATTTTTTTACCTTTTCTTACCTGGTAAACTTTTTCAGTAGGTATAAGCACCTGTGAAACAAAGTCTTTAAGGTTCAGATGATTGATCTCACTTTCAATCAATTCTTTAACCTTTTTTTCTTTGCCACTGATGGCTTTAACTACATACCACTTTTTTACTTGATCGCTCATAAATTAAACTCCATTGGGAGATACATAAGGAAATTGACAGAACAACGGCTTTGATAATAAGGCTAAAACAGTGTATAAAACTGTTTCAGCAACGTACTGAATGTCAAGTCCATCAGATATACCACAACTGCGATAATAACGGAAGCGACGGACACAACAATTGCACTATTTTGAAGCTCACTCCATGTAGGCCATGAGACTTTATGTACCAATTCGTCGTAACTTTCTTTTATATAATTTTTTATTTTTTTCATAAAAAGCTTTTATTTGCACGGGTGGTAGGAGTCGAACCCACAGCCTACGGTTTTGGAGACCGCCACTCTACCAATTGAGCTACACCCGTTTATATTCACATAACAAGCTTTATGATAAACTGAGGTGCTCCGCTATTAACGAAACACCGCAGCTATCGTAATTTATTATTCGAGAATTTCTGTAACCTGTCCGGCGCCAACTGTTCTGCCACCTTCGCGGATAGCGAAATGGAGGTTCAGGGTCAGAGCGATTTCAGAAATTAACTGTACATCAATAACCAGGTTATCACCAGGCATCACCATTTCAATACCTTCAGGTAACGTTACTTCTCCCGTTACGTCTGTAGTTCTGAAATAAAACTGAGGGCGATATTTGTTATGGAATGGAGTGTGACGGCCACCTTCTTCTTTTTTCAGGATATAAACCTGAGCTTTGAAATGGGTGTGAGGTTTTACTGAACCCGGTTTTGCAACGACCATACCACGGCTGATCTGATCTTTATCAATACCTCTGAGCAATAAACCTGTGTTGTCACCAGCTTCACCTCTGTCGAGGATCTTGCGGAACATTTCAACACCGGTAACTACTGATTTCAGTTTTTCTGCACCTAGTCCGATAATTTCGACTGCATCACCTGAGTTGATAACACCTGTTTCAATTCTTCCGGTAGCAACAGTGCCACGACCGGTAATTGAGAATACGTCTTCAACTGGCATGAGGAAGTCTTTTTCAGTTTCACGGGCTGGAATTGGAATATAACTATCGCAAGCATCCATCAGTTCAACGATTTTATCTACCCATTTAGGTTCCAGGTTTAATCCGCCTAATGCAGAACCTCTGATAATAGGAGTAGCTTCACCGTCAAATCCGTAGAAGGTAAGCCTGTCTCTGATTTCCATTTCCACGATTTCCAGAAGTTCTTCGTCATCCACGAGGTCAACTTTGTTCATGAAAACAACAATCTTTGGAACACCAACCTGGCGAGCCAACAGAATATGTTCATTGGTTTGGGGCATGGGGCCGTCAGTAGCTGCTACAACAAGGATAGCGCCGTCCATCTGGGCAGCACCGGTAACCATGTTCTTAATATAGTCGGCATGTCCGGGGCAGTCAACGTGGGCATAGTGCCTGTTAGCTGTTGAATACTCAATATGAGCGGTATTGATAGTAATACCTCTTTCTTTTTCTTCAGGAGCATTGTCGATTGAATCAAATGATCTGAATTCTGACCAGCCTTTTTGTGACAGTACCAAAGTGATAGCTGCAGTTAAGGTAGTCTTACCATGGTCGATGTGACCTATTGTTCCGATGTTAACGTGTGGTTTGGAACGATCGAATTTTTCTTTTGCCATTTTAATTTGAGTTTGTTAAGTGATTATAATTTATTTTCTATTTGATTATTATTCTTTGTAGAGCCATTGACGAGAATTGAACTCGTGACCCCTTCCTTACCAAGGAAGTGCTCTACCCCTGAGCTACAACGGCTAGTCTGGAGCGGAAGACGGGGCTCGAACCCGCCACCTATAGCTTGGAAGGCTATCGCTCTACCAAATGAGCTACTTCCGCATGAACACATAAAAAATGATTATTAAAAAATAATACAATTTATTATGTGGGGAGAGGAGGAATCGAACCTCCGAAGGCATTGCCAACAGATTTACAGTCTGCCCCATTTGACCGCTCTGGAATCTCCCCAATTACGCTTCAAAGAACGTGAGCCGAAAGAGGGATTCGAACCCCCGACCCGCTGATTACAAATCAGCTGCTCTGGCCAACTGAGCTATTCCGGCGTAGCCACTGCTTGTTTTATGGTGAATATCAGATGTTTACATAAAAAAAGCAGTCCTCTTTGTAAAAAGGACTGCAAATGTATGAACTATTTAGTTATCAACAAAGAAATATTATTATTTTTTTTGCCTTAAAGGCCTTTTATTTTTTCCTTATGCTTAACTAATTGTTTACGGAGAGCTTCAACAGCCACGTCTGTAGCCTGTTCGAAGGTATTGGATTGTTTTTTGGCAAATAAATCTGTACCGGGGATTTTTAGGCGTATTTCAGCAACTTTATTTAATTCTTTATCATTTTTTTCAACACGAAGCGTAACTTCCGAAGCTATCAAACCGTCATAAAGGCCTGATAGTTTTTCGACTTTCTCCTGGATATAGTCTTCCAGTTTTTTATCTGTTTTGAAACGTAATGAAGTGATGTTAACTTTCATAATAACCTCCTTTTTAAGCTTTTGGATGAGCTTGTTTGTACACTGTTTTTAATTTTTCGATTGTATTGTGAGTATAAACCTGTGTTGCCGACAGATTTGCATGACCAAGTATTTCTTTTATGGAATTAAGATCGGCTCCGTGATTGAGCATGTGGGTGGCGAATGTATGTCTTAGCACGTGCGGACTTTTTTTATCCTGTGATGTTATAGTGCTAAGGTAATAATTTACGACGCGATATACAAGCTTTTGATAAACTTTTTTCCCTTTTTCCGTAATAAAAAAATAATTACCGGCAGATTTACCGGTTTGTTTCTTTATTTCAAGATAATTCTCTATTAATAATTTCAACCGTGTATTATAAGGTATTATCCGCTCTTTATTCCGTTTCCCCAACACTTTTATAGTCATATTATAAGTGTTCACATCGCTTTCTTTAAGGTTTACCAGTTCCGAAAGCCGCATACCGGTAACATAAAGCATTTCAATCATAAGCAGGTCGCGCGTGATTACAAAATCATTCCCGGGTTCCGGAAAATATTCATCAAGCAGCTTTTTCATCTTGTCCTCTTCGATAAATGCGGGAAGCCTTTTTGATGTCTTGGGAGATAAAACCTTATTCATGGGGTTTTCAGATGAAAAGCCCTGTTTGTTAAGGAATCTAAAAAACGTATTTAGCGCTGCTTTTTTGCGGTTCACAGAACGTGCAGAGATATTGTTTTCCATCATTTGCACAAACCATGAACGGATCATGATGTGCGAAGCATCTGATATTTCTGTTAATCCGTATTGTTGTGAAAGGTATTCAGTAAACTGTTCCAGATCGGTCTTGTAACTTACAACCGTGTATGGAGAGAATCTTTTTTCGAATTGCAAATAATGTAAAAAACGTTCCAACATCACATAAAAAAAGAATAAATCCGGCTTCTATAAAAACTGAACGTAAAAATATACATTCTATTATAGAAAAGCAAGATTTATTCTTCCCAGGTAAAATTAAAGAAGCCGACTACTTGTTTTTATCGTCGTTGAGCTTCTGGATATAAGCAGCTTTCATGACTTCTTCCCTGCGTTTTACAGAAGGTTTGGTAAATTTCTGTCTTTCGCGTAATTCTTTAACTACGCCAGTTTTTTCAAATTTCCTTTTGTATTTTTTCAGGGCTTTGTCAATGTTTTCGCCTTCTTTTACCGGTACAATAATCATAAAAAAACTCTCTCTTTCTTTTAATTAATAAAAATTATTCCGTTTCTTTTCAATTCGGGCTGCAAAAATATAAAATATTCTATTACAAAATAGTTATTTATAAAAATTTATTTTTAAAGATTATCCCTTACTTTTGTATAAAAATAGCATTTTGCACACCATCGAACCATATTACAACTGGCGGCACTTGTACATCGCATCGGAAGATCCGCGCTCTCCTTTTTACGGTAATACATACAGCGAATTCGAATATTCTAATGCCGTTTATAATTATTTTATTCATCCGCAATGGGATTGTTTTGGATCTGCAACCCTGTACATGAAAATTTTAATGGCTGATTATAAAAAACAATATGCTATTATCGAATTGATAGGCGAGTGGAACGACTGCCTTTATAACGATATTAAATTCTTTAAAGAAAATGTAATAGATATTCTGACAGGCAACGGCATAAATAAATTTATCCTTATTGGCGAAAATATTCTTAACTTTCATTATTCAGACGATCTGTATTACCAGGAATGGTTTGATGATATTGAAGACGGATGGATCGCCTGTGTGAATTTCAGGGACCATGTGGTAAAGGAATTTGAACAAGGCCAAATTGATTATTACCTTGCTTTCGGGAAGAAACTCAACCAGGTACTTTGGCGTAAATCAAACCCGCTGCAGTTATTCGAGCTTGTTTCGGATATGATGACCCGGCGGCTTAATCCTTGATAATTATGAGGGTTCACGTAAATATTACGGTTACAGGCAGGGTGCAGAAAATTGGTTTCCGGTACAGTACCCTGGAAGTGGCAAACCGACTGAGCATTTTTGGCTTTGTGCAGAATTTACCTGATGGCGGCGTTTACATTGAAGCCGAAGGTACCGAAGAAGATATAAAAACTTTTATTGGCTGGTGTCATGAAGGCCCGCGCTGGGCGCATGTTGACAATGTTGAAGTAGAAAAATCAGCGATGAAAAATTTTTCTACCTTCGAAATAAAGGTGTCATAATTTTACTGCCCTTAAAAATTCCCTTTTGCCCGGCGGACCAGGAAGTTTTTCTATGCTAAAACCGGCTGCTTTCAAAGCTCTTTTTACATCGCCCTTGCATGAATAAGTAACGAGGACACCGCTTTTTTTGATGGAAGCAGCAATTTTGTCAAATATTTCGGGCTGCCACAACTCAGGTTGAACATCCGGCGCAAAAGCATCAAAATAGACAAGGTCATAAAAGGACTTTTTCAATGCTATTTTCTCAATTTTCTCTTCGCTCACGCTAATTGTAAAATTTTCAGAAACCGGGTTGGCTGAACTTGTTTTATGCAGCTCTTCAAAATACATTTTTGCCCCGGGAACGCCCGTTAATTCAGGATAATCCAATTCTTCGAGTTGTTGTTTCCCGATACGATAGGGTTCAACACCCAGATAATCAACAACACGATTATCCTTAAGGGTTTCGATCAATGTCAGCAATGCATTGAGTCCTGTGCCGAACCCAATTTCAAGGATATTCAGCGACTTTTTATTTTCGACCGCATAACGATAACCTGCATTAATAAAGATGTGCATGGATTCTGCAAAGGCTCCGTTACTGGAATGATAACATTCATTCAGCTCAGGAATGAAAATGGTCTTTGAACCATCGGCTGTAAGAATAATTTCTCTTTTCACGTGCTAATCCCTGTTATAAACCGGCAGTATATTAATAATAGTATCCTGAAAAGTAAAAGACCCAACCGTTTCTGAAGGCAAGAATCTTTTTTTAATAACGGTGAGGTAGTTTTCTGAAAAGTAATAACAGCCTTCGGTTTCATCAAAAACCAGGTTTTGCGGGTTTTGAGCATTAATCCAAAGTGAAATACCTTTATAATCATAGCTAAAATGCCAGATGGCAGCTTCCGATGAAAAAAGATATTGGGTAGATTCCATCTGGGTTACATTAGTGAAAAGACCGTTTGTAAAATAATACATATCGGTGACGCTTCCGGTTGCCAGTGAAAACAGCTTGATAACGCCATGGCCTCCATCGTTACAGAACAGCAGGCATTCCGTTTCATTCATCGGAAATACTTTCAGAATTTCAAAGTTCACAGGTATCTTTTTATAAATTGTAAATGATGGAACGAAATACACCATCAGGTGTTTTTGCGAACTACCGGGGCTGACTTCATAAGTGATCAGGTAATCTTCAAAAGGCAGGAACACCAGCGGATATTCGCCGTTTTCTGTTGCGTGCGAAGCCTCGATATTTCCCGTTTCACTGTAAATATGAAACATACCTTCGCGGTAGGATACATACAAACGGCCATTGTAAACATCAATAGCCTCAAAATAAGGAAATGGCGGATCGACAATAACAGGAACATTCCATTGAAGTTGCCAGTCGTAGATGCTAAATACCGAAACATCGCCGGTATACCTGCCTGCTATATAAAACTGTTGCGCATCGGAACATACAGCTGCACCGCAATAATCAGTCGTTATGGTTTTAACCTGGGTAATATTATTGAGGCTGTCAATCTTATTAATGGTAACAGTACCGTTATTTTCGGTAAGAACTAGCAGGAATTTCAACTTTTTATCAAGCCCCTTGATGCTGATCTTTCTGAATTCGTTGGTCACATTTAATCCGTCAGAAGCCGAAACCAGAATGTAATAAGTTCCTGTAGGTAACAAAATGTTATCAATATGTATTTCAAGGTTGATATCCGTACAATTATTCTCCGGGTACAAGGTCTGCGATGCAGAAACTGGTGTCATATCATCGTTCAGGAGCTTTACATTTACATACTCGAGTTTGCGGTCATCGCAAACATTTGCAACCACATTTACGATATCATCTACCGCAAAAAGTTGATTTTCGAATGGGCTGGAAATGTTTACCTGCGGACTGAATGTATCGCCTTCTTTATTGCAGGAATAAAAAAAGACCAAAGGCAGCAACAAGAGTAACCAACTTTTATACATCTAACAAAAATACGAAAAAACACGAAAAAACGCGTATTTGTAATACATTATTGAGGTTGTTTTTTCTCAAATCTTTCTCGCTTTATTAAAAGAGGTAAAATGAATATTAAAACAGTATTCATTATGAATTTTCCCCAACCCGTTGCAATAAATGGCGCAGACTATTCCACCAAAAGCTTGTATAATCAGAGAAAATTTTGTAACTTTATAGTTGAAAAAAATTAATTCAAATGAAATGGAAAACTATAGTTGCCCCTTTTGCCAAGGCCATCTGAATGTGAACGACAACATCGTTTTAATCGTCAGGACTAATAATGATAAACAGGGTTTAGTTTTTCTTCACACCGAACTAGGCAATTATGCAAGGCAGATGACTTCAACGCTGGTAATAAACAAAGGCGATTCGGTAGAGTTCTTCTGTCCTTATTGCCATACCAATATTGAATATCACAAAGAAAAAACGAACCTTGTTAAGTTGATCCGGGAAACAAAACACGGAAAGAAATCGCAGGTCTTTTTTTCAAAGGTATACGGAGAAGAGGCCACCTACCATGTTGATGAAAACAAAGTGATGTCTTACGGAGAACATGCGAAAAAATTTATGGATCCTGAATGGTTTTTGAAATAACGATCGGGTAAAGTAAAAAAAAAGCCGGCAGAAATGCCGGCTTTTTCATAAAACAACAAGTTTCAATCTAGAAAACTTTACATCTCATATTTTTGAGCGCATACCTTCCCGTTCATAAATTGCCGGTTTAGACGTGCGATATTGGTCACTTTTATTTCTTTCGGGCACTCTGCCTCACAGGCATAAGTGTTACTGCAGTTTCCGAATCCCAAATGGTCCATTTCGGCAACCATTTTCTGTACGCGTTCGGCAGCTTCAATTCTTCCTTGCGGTAATAAGGCCAGTTGCGAAACTTTTGCCCCGACGAACAGCATGGCGGAAGCATTTGCGCAAGCCGCCACGCAAGCGCCACAACCAATACAGGCAGCTGCATCCATGGCAAGTTCTGCCTTTAGTTTTTTTATTGGAATCGCATTGGCATCAGGAATACCGCCGGTATTCACCGAAATATATCCGCCGGATTGAATGATCAGGTCCAGCGCAGAGCGGTCGACAATCAGGTCTTTTACGATTGGAAACGGTTTTGCGCGCCAGGGTTCTATCACAATAGTATCCCCATCATTGAACGAACGCATATGAAGCTGGCAGGTGGTGATGCCACGTTTGGGGCCATGAGGCCGGCCATTAATGTATAAACTGCAGGTTCCGCAAATTCCCTCGCGGCAGTCGTGGTCGAAGGCAACAGGGTCGTTGCCTTTTTCGATGATCTGCTGGTTAAGGGTATCCAGCATTTCAAAAAAAGAACTGTCGGGAGACACATTGGGAACTTTATAAGTTTCAAACTTTCCTTTTGCAGCGGCGTTTTTCTGGCGCCATATTTTTAAGGTTAGGTCCATAATTTTGGTTTATTTATCAGCCATTAGCAGCTAGCCATTAGCCACTAGCCATGATTTAAAATTTTATTTATCGTTGTCCAATTTATTTATTAATGAGTTAATCATTTTAGATAATGTTGTTATTGTATCAAAAATATCTTCACAATTATCTTTTAAATATCCAATTTTATTTGCGATAATTAGTTCTGTTTCCAGCTCGTACAAGGAGCCTCTTGCTTGTTTCAAAAATAAAGAATAAGATTTCGTTGAGTTTCTGCCCCATCCTTCAGCAATATTTATTGGAACTGAACTGGATGCACTTCTAACCTGAGCTGTAAGCCCAAAACGTTCTTCCATCGGAAAATCCATGCTTAATTTATAAATATTAACAGTCAACTCAATGCCAAACTGCCATATTTTTAAATCTTTGTATGAATTAATCTTTTCCATTTTGTTTCTTCTATTTCCTTAACCTATCCCCCAATGGCTTTTGGCTCGTGGCTTGCAGCTCGTGGCTCGTGGCTCTTGGCTCGTGGCTATTGCCCAATGACTATTTATAACTCCTTTGCGATGGTTTTGCAACTTCAAATGTAAGTTCTTCCTTATGCATTTCGGGCTCGACGCCTTCGCCTTTATATTCCCAGGCAGAAACGAATGCAAAATTTTTATCATCACGTTTTGCTTCGCCTTCTTCAGTCTGCATTTCTTCCCTAAAGTGCCCGCCGCATGATTCTCTGCGTTGTAAGGCATCTTTCATTATCAGTTCGCCCAGTTCCATAAAATCAGCAACCCTGCTTGCTTTTTCAATTTCGGGATTAAATTCGTTCATCTCACCCGGAATCAGTAAATCATTCCAGAACTCTTTTTTTATTTCAGGTGCCAACGACAAGCCCAATTTCAGTCTTTCCTCGTTCCTTCCCATACCGCAATTTTCCCACATCATCTTGCCGAACTTTTTATGAATGGAGTCGACAGATTGCTTGCCATTGATGTTTTTCAGCTTATCAAGCTGCATTTTAATATCATTTTCGGCCTCTACAAATTCAGGTGCGTCGGTAGGGATACGTTTTGTATGGATTTCTGCTGATAAATAATTTCCTATGGTGTACGGCAAAATAAAATATCCGTCGGCAAGACCCTGCATCAAAGCAGATGCGCCCAGCCTGTTAGCACCGTGGTCAGAAAAATTACATTCTCCGATGGCATAAAGGCCCGGTATGGTAGTCATCAGATCATAATCAACCCAAAGGCCACCCATGGTATAATGAACAGCCGGATAGATCATCATCGGTGTTTCATATGGATTTTCATTGATAATCTGTTCGTACATCTGGAACAGGTTGCCGTAACGCTCTTCAATGACGTTTTTGCCCAGTCGTGCAATAGAATCTTTGAAATCAAGATAAACGGCCAGTCCGGTATGGCTTACTCCATAACCGGCATCGCAACGTTCTTTTGCGGCACGGGAAGCCACATCACGCGGTACAAGGTTCCCGAAAGCGGGATACCTCCGTTCGAGGTAATAATCGCGGTCTTCTTCAGCGATATCAGAGGGTTTTATTTCTTTTTTACGAAGTTTCTCAGCATCTTCCAGTTTTTTAGGAACCCAGATTCTTCCGTCGTTACGCAAACTTTCACTCATCAGTGTGAGTTTCGACTGAAAATCGCCATGTACCGGAATACAGGTCGGGTGAATCTGTGTAAAACAGGCATTGCTGAAGAAAGCTCCTTTTTTATATGCACGCCATATAGGAGTAGCATTTGAGCCCATTGCATTTGTTGACAGGAAATATGCATTGCCATAGCCGCCTGTTGCAAGAACTACAGCATGGCCAAAATATTTTTCAATTTCTCCGGTAACCAGATTCCTGACGATGATACCGCGTGCTTTGCCATCAACAAGAACAACATCAAGCATGTCGCGCCGGTTGTAAAGCTTAACAGTGCCTTTTTTTATCTGACGGCTGAGTGCGCTGTATGCTCCGAGTAATAATTGCTGTCCTGTCTGTCCGCGGGCATAAAAAGTACGAGACACCTGTGCCCCGCCAAAGGACCGGTTGTCAAGCAATCCGCCATAATCGCGGGCAAAAGGCACGCCCTGTGCCACACACTGGTCAATGATGCTGTTGCTAACCTCAGCCAACCTGTATACATTGGCTTCACGTGCACGGTAATCTCCGCCTTTGATTGTATCATAAAACAAACGATAAACACTATCACCGTCGTTCTGATAATTTTTTGCCGCATTGATCCCGCCCTGCGCTGCAATACTATGAGCACGGCGCGGGCTGTCCTGATAACAAAATGCCTTGACGTTGTATCCCAGTTCGCCGAGTGATGCTGCGGCAGAAGCTCCGGCAAGTCCTGTACCTACTACAATGATGTCTAACTTACGTTTATTCGACGGGTTGACTAATTTGCAGGTTGCTTTATATGTTGTCCATTTTTCAGCTAAAGGACCTTCAGGTATTTTGGAATTTAATTTTGTCATAGCTGCTGGGGTGTTTTATTAAAAGTTATAGATTTATGATTTACTAATGGGAGGTATTTATTAAAAGAAAAACATGAAATAAACGGGAATAATTGAAAAACCGCCGGCAACAATAATTGCATAAAGCATGCTGACGACTTTAATTGCTTTATTATACTTATTATGATTCAGTCCGAAGGTCTGAAAACCCGAAAGTATTGCATGATTGAGGTGAAACCCAAGAAAAATAAAAAAAGCAATATAAATTATTGAATAAAGCTTATTCTGAAAAAGTAAAATCGCCATCTGATAAAAATCATGTTGTTCAATTCCGGCAGGTGGCTGAACCCAGCCGGCTTTGATGAAAAAGAAATGCATAAAATGAAGGATCAGAAAAATAAAAATTATGATTCCTGTATAAATCATGTATTTCGAGAAAAATTCGGTATGCGATTTATTGACAACATGATACCTGACGGGGCGTGAAGCCCAGTTTTTTAATGTTACAATAATTCCAATCAGTATATGAATAAAAAATCCGCCAAACAACACATACTCAAAAATTTTGACGAATATATTGGTTGTCATGAAATTGGAGGCATCTGTAAACATTTTTCCGTCATCCCCTGCAAGCATCAAAAGGTTAATGGTAAGATGTACCAGCATAAACAAAGCAAGAAAAAGCCCGAAGGCGCCCATGATGATCTTCTTGGTAATCGAGGAATACACTAAAATTTTGCTCATAATATTTGATTTTTCAAAAAAAACTTAAAAATTTCCGCGAAATTTAGAAAAAATAATTTACTTTGTATTTTATCATCAGCAAAGGTAAAAGTTGAATTTATTTTTCCAAATAAAAAGTTAATTTTTTTCATTAATTATAATCCTTATAAATAAAATGCGTTACAAAACCATAAATCCGGATCTGTTTATCCGAAACAGGCAAAAGCTTTTAACACACCTGAAGCCAAATTCACTTGTTATTGTACTTTCAAATGATGAGTTCCAGAGAAATGGCGACCAATTTCATCCTTACCGGCAAAACTCCGACATGTTTTATCTGACAGGATTAGATCAGGAAAAATGCATCCTCTGCCTATGCCCCGATCATCCCAAAGAAGAAATGCGCGAGCTTGTTTTTACCGTTCAAACCAGCGAAACCATGGTTACCTGGTATGGCCATAAATACACACTTGAACAGGCAAAGGCCGTCTCCGGAGTGAAAAATATTAAATGGCTCGACAGCTTCGAAGAAACATTAAAAGATTTGGTTCAGCGTTCCGAAAATATTTATATCAACCTTTATGAAAATGCACGTTTTTCGTCCGAAGTCCCATCAAACGAACTTCGGTTTATACAACGCATAAAAAACGAATATCCGTTACATAAATTTAAAAGGTTAAACCCTATCATAACAGATCTGCGTTTATGCAAAGAGCCTGAAGAAATTGAAATGATGCAGCGGGCCTGCAATATTACGGAGAAAGCTTTCAGAAGAATTTTAGACAGAGTCCGGCCGGGAATGATGGAATACGAAGTTGAAGCAGAAATCGCACACGAATTTATCCGTAACGGCGCCGGCGGAAATTCATTTGCACCTATCGTTGCTTCCGGAATTAACGGCTGTGTTTTGCACTACATAAAAAACGATGTGAAAATTAAAAACGGGGATTTAATACTGATTGATTATGGCGCTGAATATGGCAATTATGCTGCCGATGTAACACGCACCATCCCGGCAAACGGCAAATTCACAAAACGTCAGAAAGAATGTTACAATGCTGTGTTAAGAGTACAAAAGCAAGCCAAACAACTGATCGTTCCGGGCACCACTATTGATAAAATTAATAAAGATGTAACCCTGCTTATGGAAGCCGAGATGATAAAACTTGGGCTTTTCACAGCGAAAGATGTAAAAAATCAAAACCCGGATAATCCTTTGTATTTTAAATATTATATGCACGGCAATTCGCATTTCATCGGGCTGGATGTGCACGATGTCGGGACACGGCAGGTTATTCTGAAACCAGGGATGGTGCTGAGTTGTGAACCCGGGATATATATTAAAGAGGAAGAAATTGGTATCAGGATTGAAAATGATATTCTGGTAAGTAAAAAAGGGCCTATAGATATCACGAAAAATATTCCTGTTGAAGCAGACGATATTGAAAATCTGATGAAAAAAAAGTAGAAAACAATAAATACTAAAATAATCCTTTTTTTACCTTCTGAAATAAATAACAACAATTCCTAAATCTAAAAATTAATCATATGTTTTCAGCAAATGTTTACATCGAAAGAAGAAAAAAATTAAAAGAACTAGTAAAAAGCGGTGTTATAATATTTTTAGGTAATACCGAATTACCTATGAACTATCCTCAAAATATTTATCATTTCAGACAGGACAGCTCGTTCCTGTATTTTTTCGGCATCGACGAGCCCGGTCTGGCGGCTGTTATGGACATTGACAATGGTAAGGAAATTATTTTCGGTGATGATGTGGATATTGAAGACATCGTTTGGACAGGCCCTGTACCCTTATTAAAAGACAAAGTAACTAAGGTGGGTGTAACATTGGCAGAGCCGTTTTCAGGTTTTGCCACCTATGTTTCTGAAGCTAAAAAACAAAACAAAAAAATTCATTTTTTACCGCCTTACAACCCAAATAGCAAGATATCTTTATCAGAAATTTTGAATATCCCGGTCGGTAAACTGAAAGAAAACGCTTCCATGGAGCTGATACTCGGCGTAATAAAACTGCGCTCGGTAAAAAGTAACGAAGAGGTTGCTGAGATTGAAAAAGGCATGGAGGCTGCCTACGAAATGTTCACCAAAGGGATAAAGCTTGTCAAGCCGGGAAAATATGAATATGAAGTTGCCGGAGCCATGGAAGGTATAGCACTGGCTAAAAACGGCACATTGTCCTTTCCCACCATATTATCTGTACGAGGTGAAATTCTTCACGGACATGCCCATGGCAACAAAATGAATGAAGGTGACATGCTTGTCATAGATGCCGGTTTTGAAACGCCTCAGCATTATGCCACCGACCATACCCGCACGGTACCTGTTAGCGGAAAATTCACACAAAAACAAAAAGAAATTTATCAGATCGTGCTGGACTCCCAACTTGCAGCTATCAATGCTATCAAGCCCGGTGAAAAATATCAGGATATCCATTTGCTTTCATGCAAAATTATTGCTGAAGGGCTTAAAAAAATCGGTTTGATGAAAGGCGATCTGGACGAAGCTGTGAAGCAGGGTGCACACGCCTTTTTCCTTCCTCACGGCTTAGGGCATATGATGGGAATGGATGTTCATGACATGGAAGATATCGGCCAGATTTATGTGGGTTATGATGATGAAGTCCGGCCAATAGACCAGTTCGGAACGGCTTATTTACGAATGGGCAGGCGTCTGGAGCCGGGTTTTGTGCTGACTGTTGAACCTGGAATATATTTCATACCCGAACTGTTCAAATTATGGAAATCCGAAAACAAATTCACTGAATTCATCAATTATGATAAAGTGGAAGAATATCTTGGTTTTGGCGGTATCCGTATAGAAGATGATGTTCTTGTAACCGAAACCGGAAATAAAGTTTTAGGTCAACCTATTCCAAAGGAAATTGCAGAAATTGAAGCGCTGATGAACGAGTAGTTTTTGTTTAATCTTCCTCGCGCAGCATTAACTTCAGGTTGTTGAGGTGGATTGCTTCAAATATTTTTTCAACCAGTTCTTCATCCACATTCGTTGCTTTTGCAATTTTTTTTCTTGAGGTCAGGATTTCTTTCCAGCGTTCAGCCTCAAAAAAAGGTAAGTTCTGTTGTTTTTTTAGTTGTCCCATTTCACGGACAATCCGGATGCGTTTTTTTAGAATTTCAATGAGGGCGTAATCAAGTTCATCGATTTGTATGCGCCACAGATTAACGGATGCAGGGTTTTCTGATCCATTGCTCAACGTCGTCATCTGAAAATTATTAGTTTCATTTTTTATAGTCTGCAAATTTTTTCCGGAAAATGGAATAAGAAATTTCCGGATGCCTAGTTTCTGCATTAGATTAAAAAAACGCGCATCATAAACTGCTGACGAAAGATTCCCTAATTCAATAAATGCTTCCTTTTCAGGAAAAGATCCCTTGAATAAGAAGTACTCAGATAGCTGATTTAATATTTTTTCAGCCTCAATTTTTTTATTTGCCCGGGTTGAAATTTTAAATCTGAAAAATTCTGATTTTTTTAATAATGCATCTTTATGAAACGGATGTATCGTAGTTGAAAAAATGTCAGGAAAATTTGAGCATGATATATCTCTTTTTGAAAAATAGATAGCAAGCGGAATTTTGTATTTTGTATTGCATAAATCAAAAATCGCCGGGTCAGTTTTTTCAGCAATTTCATCATAAATTGCAATACCGATGTTATTACATAGATTTGTAACAAGTTCCAATAATAATTCTTGCGAAAATGGTCTATTAATCAAAATCCAAAAAAATGGTTTTTCCATTATATCGTTGATAAATTTGAATCAATTAATGCAAAATAACGATTTTCCAACATCATATTCATGATAAAATATCAATAACTGAAAGATTGTATTCATATCTAAAATAAAAAAGGCTACCAAAATTATGATAGCCTTGATTTTTCTGCAAACTTATAAGCTATAACGGTTTGTTTTGCATTTATTATTAAGGTGTAGCAAAAAATTTACTTTTTTTCAAGAATTTGTAGTCTGTTCTCTAACTCTTTATTTTTTTCTTTTAGGTCATCAATAATACCCTGCTGTTCCTTAACGGCTTCAATCAATACAGGGATAAGCTCAGTATAATCCAACGTTTTTATTTTCATTGATTCTATCGGATCCTTGTTATCTTTCAGGCAATTGGTGGAAAATATCTCCTTTTCATTTACCATGTCAGGAAAAACTGATTCTACTTCCTGAGCAATAACTCCAAATTTGTGTTTTTTATCGAAGGAGAATTTTGGGAATTCGTCGACACGAAAATCATATTCAATACCTCTGATTTTCATTAGTTTTTCTATCGGGTCAGTTATTGTCTTAATATTCTTTTTAATTTTTAAATCAGAAGGTTGCATATACCCCCAACTGGACCATACAGCGCCATCAAAATATCCTGCCCAGCCTGAAACATTTAGTTGTTGTCCATGAACTCCTCGCCCTGCGTAAGTAGAATTTGAAATTCCTCTTACGGCAGCTCCGGCAGACTGGTCTCCATTATACTCTCCCTGAATACAATAAATGGCAAAGGTGGAACCTATTCCATTGGACTGGCCAAAAACCGCCCCGGCATTAGCAGCAATACTTGTATATCCGTTTAACGCCCATGGGAAGGTTGCATTTGCTACTGTTGAGGTTAAATCTCCGGCCATTGCTGTACCGGTTGCTCCCCAGGTCCATTCTCCCAAAGCTGAAACTCTTCCTCTTAATACATTACTGGAATAATAATCTATAGGAATTGCATCCGTTGTTCCAAATTTATTAGTTGTATTTGTTGTCAACCCAGTATTCAGTGTGGTCAACCATGCTCCTTTAGTAGAGGTTATGGATCCCGAACAACCGGTCACGTATGAAGTGCCGATCGGATTAAATTCGTGGGCTGTAACATTACATACTGGGCCGGTAACTCCTGTGGCACCAGCAATTCCCTGGGCACCGGTAGCACCCGCAGTTCCTTGGGGACCAGTTGCGCCTGCATTACCCTGGGGGCCTGTTGTTCCTGGGTTTCCCTGAATACCTTGCAATCCCTGAGGACCCACAGCACCTGTGGCTCCGGCAGCACCAGCCGGGCCGGTAATACCCTGTATGCCTTGTGCGCCAGTTGCACCAGCTGTTCCAGCCGGACCTGTTACACCCTGCGCTCCTGCTGCTCCGGTCGGGCCTGCAATTCCCTGAAGACCTTGCGCTCCTGTTACACCAATAGCTCCGGCAGGACCTGTTGCACCCGGAGCACCTGCAGACCCTGTTGCTCCAGTCGGGCCGGCAATTCCCTGAAGACCTTGCGCACCAGTTGCGCCAATAGTTCCTGCAGGACCTGTGACACCTGGAGCCCCTGCAGATCCGGCTATACCAGTAGGACCAATGGGACCGGCAACACCCTGTAACCCTTGCGGGCCAGTCGGGCCTATAGCTCCAGCCGAACCGGCTGAACCGGTCGGACCTGCAATTCCTTGAAGACCTTGTAGACCTTGTGGGCCTGTTGGACCTGTAACTCCGGCGGCGCCAGCAACACCTTGCGGACCAGCAACTCCCTGAAGTCCTTGAGAACCCTGAGCGCCAGTAGCTCCTGCGCTACCTTGCGGACCTGTGGCCCCGGCAACACCCTGAACGCCTTGCGGACCTTGAGTTCCCTGTGGACCTTGTGGCCCTTGTGGCCCCTGAGCGCCTTGTACACCTTGTAAACCTTGTGGCCCCACCGGACCGGTCGGGCCTGTTACACCTGCTGTACCATGGCCGTCACACAGTGAAAGCCAGCTGATCGTTGTCTGCTCATAGTAAAATACGCATTTTTCATCTGTATCATAAACCAACAGACCGTTCGCCGGATTTGATATTGCCAGGCGCTGTGCTGTCGTTAGTCGTGGTATTAAAACACCTTTGTCAAAAGCATCGACATCCAGTGCCGCACTCGGATTCGGATTGGCCCCTGTGGAATTTATGCCTACATTATTCTGTGAAAATCCAGTTCTCACGAATAATATAAGGACCGTTGTTATTAGTATAAGCTTAGTGGTTATTTTCATAGCTTCTTTAATATTATCTTTTAGTGTACCAATGTTACTATTCCTTTATAATTATGGTCCATTCCCTCGGAATCTTTCAGAAACAATACCCAGGCATAAACTCCTTCAGGGCATATCTTATCTGATTTACCGGTCGTACCATCCCATGGTTTATTTATATCATCCATCACATAAACCAGGTTCCCCCAACGATTATATATATACATCTGCAATTCGAGTTGGTCAAGGTTCAGGCCAACGGGAGCATAAAAATCATTCGTACCGTCACCATTTGGTGTAAACGCGTTCGGGAAAAAAATCTCCCACTCCAGAGGCTCCTCTACCAGGCACCATGGAGCATAAAAATCTTCCGGTGATATACCCTCTATGTAAAATCTTTGTTCGCCAGGATTGGAATAACCGCGCGGTGCCATATCGTTCCATTTCCTCAAAATGGTGTTATAACGTATCGCTTTCATCTCTGACTCCTGCAAACCGCCGTTGCAGCCTTCATTTATATCCTGAGTCCGGTATTGTAATATAATATCAGCCTCCGGCTTTTCATCATACAGCGCATCTATTATCCAGTAACGATCTGCTATATATTCAAAACTACGATCAAGCTCATAAACCACCGACGGTAAGGGCACATTTTGGCACCCTGTCGGGTAGGTGGCAAAGCTTATAGAGCCACCTGCCGGCAATCCTGTACTTTTTGTGCTTAAGGTAACAGACAGATCAGATGTAAGATCAAAACCACTTCCAAATGGAACAACATAAGTATCGGTATCCTGCCCGATGTACCATTCCACTTCGCCCAATCCTTCCAGGCTGTTGGTCTCGCTCAGGATATAATTACTTACATATTTTATTGCTGAAGGCTTGGAATTTAAGAGTTTTATCCTGTGCGTATTCAGATTTAGGATAGCTGCAACAACCAAAGTGTCGTTGACTTTGCAGTTACTGATCCCCAATAGCTTCTTTGAATTCTGAAGTATCAGGTTCTCGAATAAGGTTGGATGAGTACCTTCTATATATTGCTTGATGACCCCGTTCATGATGACGTTCCCGACAGGGCCGGATCCGGCAGAGATCATTACGTCATTATTGGCTAAGTTTACCCAGTTTCGTGTTAACAGAATATTGCCGTCAAGGTCTATCTTCCCATCAACAGTACCGTCGTTTTTATTAAAATAATTTCCGTCTATAATAACATTCGCGCCTTCTTTTATAACTATATGCGCGCCGTTGTTTACTAAATTCTGGGAAAAAGAAAAATTACTGATTAATATCAGTAACAACATAAAACAAAACTTCAATATTGTAATAGCTTTCTGTTGTTTCATTTCTAAAAATGTCGACTTTTGATTATATACGCAAAATTAGCCTTTTTATGAGTAATATGCATATTTTTATCAGAAAAAACCGCAATAATAAGGATATTCTGATCAACTAATATTTTTTAATTCGTTTATGGCCTTCCTGATATCAGCAGAACCAAAAACCGCGTTACCGGCGACAACAATATCTGCGCCTGAGCTCACAACCTGCGCAATGTTATTAATATTTATGCCACCATCCACCTCAATTAAAGCGTGAGAATTACTTTTTGAGATTAGTTCCTGTGTTTTTCTGATTTTCAGCAACGAATTATTAATAAATTTTTGTCCTCCATATCCCGGATTTACCGACATCACAAGAACAAGGTCGATATCCGGGATAATTTCCTGAAGCAAAGATATCGTGGAATGCGGGTTTATTGCTATTCCGGCTTTTACACCAAATGATTGAATAAAACTCACGGCCCTGTGTAAATGGACGCAACTTTCAAGATGAATTGTTAGATATTCGGGCTTATATAATGCAAAACGTTCGATATATTTTTCCGGTTCAACAATCATCAAATGAATATCCAATGGTTTTTTGGCATATTTTACCAATGAGTCCAGAACCGTAAAGCCAAAAGAGATATTTGGAACAAAAACCCCATCCATTACATCAACATGGATTAGGTCCGCATTGCTGCTGTTAATAATTTCAATTTGCTCCTCAAGTTTGCCGAAATCAGCTGATAAAATGGAAGGCGAAAGTAAAAAAGCCATCTGTCTTGATTTTTAGTTTTCGCAAATTTAAACTAAAGCTTTTATTAACCAAGATAAGATTTTAAATTTTTACTACGCGAAGATATTTTAAGCCTTCTGATCGCTTTTTCCCGGATTTGTCGTACGCGTTCGCGGGTAAGATCGAATTTTCCCGCAATTTCATCAAGTGTCAATGGCTGGCTTCCCTTTAATCCGTATGTAAATCTAAGTATTTCAGCTTCGCGGAAAGTAAGTGTTGAAAAAGCTCTTTCAATTTCAATTCTCAGGGAATCAAGAATCATCCCCGTTTCAGGATTGTAGAATTCATCGGTTCTGAGCAGATCCATCATAGTAGTTTCTTCATCAGGAGCAATAGGGACATCCATTGAAATATGTTTTCCGCTATTTTTGAGTGAGTCCCTCACTTCTACTTCCGAAACATCCAAAATTTCAGCAATTTCATCGTAATTAGGCTCCCGCTGATTCATTTGTTCAAAAAGATTGTACGTTTTATTGATCCGGTTTAACGTCCCGATCTTATTAAGCGGCAAACGAACAATCCTTGAATTTTCAGCAATAGCTTGCAGCACAGACTGGCGTATCCACCATACTGCATAAGAAATAAATTTAAATCCCTTGGTTTCGTCAAAACGTTTCGCGGCCTTTATCAATCCCAAATTCCCTTCATTGATAAGGTCGGGAAGGCTTAATCCCTGGTTTTGATACTGTTTTGCAACAGATACAACAAACCGAAGATTCGCTTTAGTCAGTTTGTGTAATGCAGCCTGATCGCCCTGCCTTATTCGCTGGGCTAAAATTACTTCTTCCTCAGGAGTAATCAGATCTACTTTGCTGATTTCCTGAAGGTACTTGTCTAGCGATGCAGTATCACGGTTTGTGACCTGCTTCGCAATTTTTAATTGTCTCATACCCATCCCCCTTTGTTTAATATGTTTAATATTAATCCACATAGATATATAGGAAACTTTTGCCAATCGGTAAAAAAACCAAAAGCAAAAATCCCCTAAAAATATCCGTAACTATTAAGACAATTAATTTGAAAAAAAGGTTGCTTGAAAATTATTGTTGGTCGGGTTTGGGCAGTAAAGCTTTGCGTGACAATTTCAATTTTCCGGTTTTCTTATCGACCTCGATGAGCTTCACCTGGACTTCATCGCCAATCTTGAAAACTTTTTCAACATCATCCGTTCTTTTCCAGTCTATCTCAGAAATATGGAGGAGGCCGTCTTTTCCGGGAAGTATTTCGATAAAAGCGCCAAAGGGTTGTATGTTGCGGACTTTTCCGGTGTATATCTCACCGACTTCAGGGACGGCAACAATTTTCTTGATCCAGTTTATTGCTTTATCCGTAGATTCTTTGTCGTTAGAAACGATATCAATAATACCGAATTCTCCTTCTTCCTCAATAACAATGGTGGCGCCGGTGGTATTCTGAATTTCCTGAATAATTTTTCCGCCCGGTCCGATCACAGCGCCGATGAATTCTTTAGGAATGGACATCTGGACAATACGTGGAACATGGGGTTTGTAATCCTCTCTTGGAACGGAAATGGTTTTTTCCAATTCGTTTAAAATATGTAAACGTCCGGCACGCGCCTGGTTCAATGCTTCGGTTAAAATTTCGTATGAAAGGCCGTCAACTTTAATATCCATCTGGCAGGCGGTGATACCGTCTCTTGTTCCTGTAACCTTAAAGTCCATATCGCCTAAATGGTCTTCGTCACCTAAAATGTCTGAAAGTATGGCGTATTTTCCGTCGCTTCCGCTAATAAGCCCCATGGCAATACCAGAAACCGGTTTTTTCAGTTTTACTCCGGCATCCATCAGTGCAAGTGTTCCAGCACATACGGTAGCCATTGAAGACGAGCCATTAGATTCAAGAATGTCGGAAACGATCCTGATTGTATAAGGATTCTCTTCACCCCAGGGGATCATGTTTTTCAAGGCACGATGAGCAAGGTTTCCATGTCCTATTTCCCTGCGGCCGGTTCCACGCATCATTTTAACTTCACCGGTAGAGAAAGGAGGAAAATTATAATGAAGCATGAATTTGTTCTTTCCGTCGAATATAACGCCGTCAATGATCTGTTCGTCAAGTTTGGTTCCCAGCGTAACTGTAGTCAGAGACTGTGTTTCACCACGGGTAAAGATGGCAGAACCGTGAGCTGCGGGCAAATAATCAACTTCGGACCAAATAGGGCGGATTTCATCAAGTCTACGGCCATCGAGACGTTTTCTGTCGTTCAGCATCATAGCACGTACAGCTTCTTTTTCAACCTTAAAATAATAGCGGTTGATCATGGGAGTTTTTTCGGCACGTTCTTCTTCGGGTAAGGTCTCGATAAAGTCGGCTTTTATTTTTTCGAAAGCTTCAGAGCGTTCATGTTTTGATGATGCTGTACTTGCAATATCATAAATTTTCTGGTATGCAAAATTTTTCAGATTTTCTTTTATGGTATCGTCATTTTTTTCATGACAATATTCGCGTTTGGTTTTTGATTTTTCAATCATCCCCGCGAGTTCAAGCTGTGCGCGGCACTGAATACGGATGGTTTCATGAGCAAATTTAAGTGCTTCGGCGAGGTCATTTTCTGAAACTTCCTTCATTTCTCCCTCAACCATCATGATATTATCCATAGAGGCTGCCACAATAATGTCAAAATCAGATAATAAAATATCTGAAGTACTTGGGTTTATAACAAATTTACCGTTTAACCGGCCAACTCTTACTTCGGAGATCGGGCCATTAAAAGGGATGTCAGAAATTGTCAGTGCTGCAGATGCGGCCAGACATGCCAAAGCATCAGGCATGCAATCTTTATCGCCAGAGATCAGTGTAACTAAAACCTGGGTTTCAGCATGGTAATTATCAGGGAACAAAGGACGTAACGCCCTGTCAATTAAACGGGATACAAGTATTTCGTATTCTGATGGCCTGGCTTCACGTTTGAAGAAACCTCCCGGGAAGCGGCCTGTTGCGGCATATTTTTCTTGATAATCTACAGAGAGCGGCATGAAATCAACATTTTCACCTGCTTCTTTTTTCGAAACCACTGTTGCAAGCAACATGGTATCTCCCATTTTAACTACAACCGAACCATCTGCCTGTTTAGCAAGTTTTCCTGTTTCAATATTTATTATTCTTCCGTCGCCTATATCAAACGATTTGTTTATTCCATTCATAATTTTTGATTTTTTATTATATTATATTGCTTTTAAATAAAAAAAGGCAATTCACATTGCCTTTTTTTGGGTATTTGAAAAATTATTTTCTTATCTTAAGTTCTTTAATAAGATTCCTGTAACGGTTTATATCCTTTTCTTTCAGGTAATCAAGCAGGCGCCTTCTTTTACCTACCAAGCGGACCAGCGATCTGCGGGTAAAGGCATCCTTATTATTTTCCTTTAGGTGATTGGTAAGGTGCTGAATTCTGAAGGTGAACATTGCAACCTGTCCTTCTGAGGAACCTGTGTCAAACTCTGATTTACCGTATTGTTTGAAGATATTTTTCTTTACTTCGCTTGTTAAATACATTTTCTCTTAAATATTTAAATTGGAGTGCAAAAGTACTAAAATAATTTATATGAAAACAAATTTATTGTTATTTTTTTAAAAATTATTCAAAACCAAGATTGGACGTATATTCTCCGTTCATAAGTTTTTGTATGGAAAAGGCTGTCAAATTATAAGAATATTTTTTCGTATAACGACAGGAAAAAATGCCTATACCATTAGATACATTGGTGTATAAAGGCCGTTCCTGAATGATGGAAGTGGATGGTTCGTTCAGATCAATATAAATACTAAGTTCATCGCCTCCGGCAGAAATTATAAAATCAACCTTGCCGATCAGGCGCACCACATTAACATCAACAGGAACTTTAGCCGCAATATTTTTATAAAAATCTTCCGTATTATAATTGGTCGATAAAGCTTCCCCGCCGTTCAGTTTTTCCGATTTAACCGTATTTAAATGCCAGTCCACGTATTTATCCGTAGTGTCGTTGGTACTAATATTGACCTCACGGTAGTGAAACCGGAACAAGGGTTCATAAATGCGGCCGTTTTTACCTGATTTCCAGGAAGCATCAAAAGTACCGTAATTTAAGCTGGAACTAACCAGGCCCAATTGAGGATTGTCAGGATTATATACGGGTTTCGTTATACTGAAGTCGTGAATTAAATTGGTTGCTGCAGTAACAACGTTGCCGCTATAAGTATTGTAAATCCTAAGCCTGAAAGAATCACTCGGAGACAAAGCTGTGGTGGGTATAAATCTGTAAACTTCCTGCATCGGGGAATAAAATATACCGGTGTCCTTGTCAGAAACCCACACTTTATCCAACGTATATGTTCCGGCTTCACTTCCATTGTGGATCTGGGTAACGGTTACTTCAAGGTCCTCGCCATAGGAGCTATATGCGGGGTCGGTTGCCATTTCCAGTGCATTATTCTCGCCAAGAAATGCTTTGGTAATTTTAATGTATTGTACAGTATCCGTTTGATTTAATAATCCGTAAACGATCGCAATTTCTTTTTTTTCGGCATTAATATCAAAATCTGTTGAGCAAGAGTAACAAAATACTAATGAAATAAACAAGGCCGGAAAAAATATTGCGCGCATAAAAATCAGAATTTGATGCAAAAATAAAAATTAAATCATAATAAGGGGTTATTATTTCTAAATAATAATCAGATAAAAAACTGATAATTCACCGATTTATTATACGAATTCATACCTTTGCAATAAAAAAGCAAAGGTTATGACAACAGAATCAGGAAAAATCGCAAAAATGACCACCCATGTTATACGCGAGATGAAGCTTCGTGGAAGAAAAATTGCGATGCTCACCGCTTATGATTATTCTTTTGCAAAAATTCTCGATGCTGCCGAAATCGACATCATCCTTGTTGGTGATTCTGCATCAAACGTAATGGCAGGACATTCCTCAACCCTTCCTATAACCCTTGACCAGATGATCTATCATGCTGCTTCGGTAATGCGTGGTGTGACCCGAGCACTGGTCGTGGTTGATATGCCCTTCGGAACCTTCCAGGGAAACTCAAAAAACGCCTTATCTTCTGCCATCCGGATCATGAAAGAATCGGGAGTTGACGCTGTAAAACTTGAAGGTGGCAGTGAGGTTATTGAGTCGGTGGAGCGTATTCTCTCTGCAGGTATTCCGGTGATGGGCCACCTGGGGCTGACACCGCAATCTATACATAAATTCGGAACTTATGTGGTACGTGCCACTGAGGAAAAAGAAGCACAGAAACTGATAGAAGACGCCCGTCTCCTTGATAAAGCAGGTTGTTTCGGAATTGTATTGGAAAAAATCCCCGCCAAGCTGGCAACACAGGTTACCAAAGAAGTAAAAACCCCGATCATAGGCATCGGCGCCGGTGGTGGTGTTGACGGACAGGTGCTTGTTTTGCATGATATGCTTGGGATCAATACTGATTTCTCTCCACGTTTTTTACGCCGCTACCTCAACCTGAATGAAGAAGTCATGGAAGCTGTAGCCGCCTATATCACGGATGTAAAATCCGGAGATTTCCCCAACGAAAAAGAACAATACTAAGCATGCCTTTCGATATACTTTCACAGATACTGTTCGAGGACAACCATCTTATCATCATCAACAAAAAGCCGGGACAGCTCGTACAGCCCGACAATACAGGCGATGACGCACTGGAAACTGAAATTAAGATATTTTTAAAGCATAAATACCACAAACCCGGCGATGCATTTCTGGGCGTGGCACACCGTCTTGACCGTCCTGTTAGCGGTGCGGTGGTTTTTGCAAAAACGAGCAAAGCGCTTGTGCGCCTGAACGAAATGCTGAAAAAACACGAATTAAAAAAAACATATTGGGCGGTAGTGAAAAACAAACCTCCGCAGGATGAAGGTTTATTATCGCAATTCATTTTGAGGAACCAGAAACAGAATAAAAGTATTGTATACAACGTTCAGGTGAAGGATGCACAGTCGGCAGAGCTTTCATACAAAGTCATTGCTGCCAGCGACCGCTATTTCTTGCTGGAAATCGACCTGATGACCGGGCGCCACCACCAGATACGTGCCCAGCTTGCAGGTATGGGTTGCCCCATCAAAGGAGACTTAAAATACGGGTTCCCGCGTACCAACCCCGATGGTTCTATTTGCCTGCATGCGCGAAAAATAGAACTGATACATCCTGTGACCAAAGACCTGTTGATTATTACAGCGCCACCGCCCAAAAACAACAATTGGGATATGTTCACTACTTTTACCACTCCGGAGCACTAAATCATTAATAATTATTAAAACAATTCAATATATGAAAAAATTTATCAATACTGCCGTACTGGTGTTTTTTGTATCTTTTCTGCAAGCCCAGAGCACCGCATATTTTAAAGTAGCGGATAACGGTTCGTTCGAAAAAATTGAACGTGTAACTTCCGGAGGATATATTACCATCGGAGCCGACAGCGCTTACAAAATTCAGATTATGCGTTGGGATAATAATTTTAACATTTTATGGAAATATAAATTAACCGATGCTAACATTTCCGCCATTAGTTTAAAAATAGTTGAAGCCAACGACGGAAGTTTCTATTTTATGTGCGCTTCACAGGAACACACCGGTTCTACGCTGATCATTAAATTCAGTTCCTCGGGAGCACTGGAGTGGCAAAAAACATATTACCTGGCATCAGGTAATATGAACTCCATTGCCCTTTCGAAAGCAACGGGCAGTGATAATGGTTTTCTTTTTGGCGGCGGACAATGCACCTTGTACAATTACATTATTAAATGCGACGCTGATGGGAACATTGTGTGGCAGAAACAATACTTTTACCCCTTAAGTACCGGCGTAATCACATGCTGGAGCATTATTCCCGACGGGAACGAATACGTAGTTTCATCAGGCTATAATATTAACTCACTGCTGACCTTTAAAATTGATGCTCTTGGAAATTTGAATTCACATACCGCGTACACGTATACCGGGATGCAAATCATCCCTACCAGGATTGTAAAATTAAACAGCACCGGGGGATACGCTATTATGGGCAATTACAACAGTTCAAACGACAATAAAACTGAATTTGTAGCCATTTATGATCAGTCCCTCAATTTGCTGACTTTTAATGAACTAACCGTAACCTATACACAATTTACACTGACCGATATTACTGCCTCCAACAACGGCAAAAACGTGGTTGTTGTCGGAAGTATCTATGATGGTTCTGCTTTTACGATTGCCATGATCAACCTTACGAATTCGGGAACTATCAATTGGAAAAAAAGAGCCGCCGGAAATACAGCTACAACTAATAAAAATGTAGAATTCAGAGGTATTACGCAAAACGGAAACACTACGGTTCATGTCGGACATGGTTATAACGAAGGGCGTATTATTTCGATAATAGACACTAACGGAAACGGTTTGTGTAATGATATTGGTTTTGATATATCAAACATCCACAAAACACTTGCCTTGCAATCGCAGACCATGAGTGTTGCTGCAGCCAATGCTTTAAGCGCTTCGGTTAGCTATACGTATAACACTTCGGCCTCTTACAATAAGGTGGTTTATTGCGGAAGTATTTCCGGAATTGAAAGCAATGCCGCCATTATTCCGATGACTATAAATATCTGCCCAAACCCGGTCAGCGAAAAATGCATTGTTACTTATCCTTCTGATAACATCAACGGCATTTCCTTTATATCGGTCTTTAATATTTCAGGACAACTGATTTTCAAATCCCAAATTCCGGCTTCAAGCATGAGTACAGAACTTGACCTTTCTAATTTTAACGAAGGGTTGTATATGGTTCAAATAAGTTCGGAAAACAAAATTCTCGGAAATGAGAAACTGCTAATTGTGAGGTAGGTGTCCAAGGATATCAATACGGCACACCCCAGGGAAATTCTTCGGCCTGGCGTTTTTCGTCGTAAAACTTTTTAATAATAGCGTTATATTCTGAAGCGTTTACTTTTTTCCCTTTGAGTTTTTTGGGTAAGTCAAATTCGGAAGAAAGTGCTTTCATTTCAATTTTTTCTGCCGTTATCACCTTAGCACCGTTGTTAATGCTGACTTCAAGTATCATTCCCGGTAATCCGAAAAAACGATCCGGCCCTGCCTGTACCGGGATATCCAGCGCAAACCATGCCACAATTTTTTGATTTCTCAATGTATCGGTCAGTGAGGCATTCATACAAACATGCCCTGCCACTTCTTTCATATCATTCAGTATTTTCCAGTCAGGTTTCGTTATCGAATCGTTTATCAGGTAAACCTTCCCAAGCATCGTAATTGCATCAAACGAAGTATTTTTTTCAAAGTCGCAGGACATAAAAAATGTTTCTTTCCGGCCCGCATAAGTATCATCATCCCTATTATCGGCCTTTTCCTCTGAGTCTTCGTATTTTGATCGTGTTAAAGAAAAATACAAATTATTATACATTTTCCAATCAGAATCGTTACCCCACATGTATGCGGTCTTATCCTTGCGTTCCTTGCTGAGATAATCGCAGGCATTCAGCATTTTCACCCAGTCGTAGGTAGTCAGGTATTTCACGGTGCCTTCAGTTTGCTGGGCATGTGATTTCTGAGAAAACATAACCAGAAAAAAGAGGCAAAATATGGTCAGAACAAATTTTTTCATAGAATTGGTTTTATTTTTTTTGGGTATTACCAGAAATTCCGGTCCTTTTTAAGTTTGGATTCGTACCCTTTGATATTATAACTAAAGCTTAGCATAAAATAACGGGCCAATGTTTCGGCTACGCTACGTGTATAAAAGTTCTGATATGTATATTGCTGGATATACTGCCGCTGATTGAAAATATCAAAAGCAGCCAGCCGTATTTCAAAATTATTTTTCTTTCCCAGAAGTTGACGCACCGAAGCGTTTAGGATGGGGATATTTTTATCATAATCATACAGAGAGTTTTTGTAGAACTCATAATCAAAATTGCTTTCAAAAAATGTCTTGGCCGCAAATTGCCATTTAACCGACAATCCAGCGGTATATTCCTGAACAATTTGATTGCGTTCGGTGTTCATCGATAATTTTGAGTCAGACACAGTAGCATTGCCCGAAAGTGCAATAATGAGCTTCTGCACGGGTGTAATGCTGAAAGAAGTATTGAAGTAATAACGGTATTTGTTGTTTAAATTATGAACGTCATTAACATAGGAGCCGAATTTATCATAATAAAAACCCAGGCTCCAGTCGTTGGTAAATTTTGTTTTTATTATAGGATAGCCAAACCATGCCCAGGAATTCACCGTATGCGCTTCCGCATTGTTTTCCGGTTTCGAAACCGTTACGATTCCTAAAGAATCCGTCCAGATCATGTTTTGATTATACGATATTTTATTAGCGCCATAATTATATTCGGCATTAAATCCGGCATGAGAAAAGGAAGCCGGGTTGTAATAATTATAATTGATGCTGACGTTGTGAGTTCTTTCCGGCTTGAGGTTGATATTTCCCTCCATACGATACAACGGGTTAGAGACATTGGGTACAGGCTGCAGGTAATCGAATGACGGCTCTGTGACATCGTAGCCATAGTCAAGTTCGAGCCACATGTTGTTCGGAAATTCATAGGTGAACGTAAATTTAGGGCTGAGGCTCCAATATGTTTTATCAATAGGATTTGTAAGTAAAGGCATGTTTTCATCAACCGAATATTCACCATTCATCAGCAGGTATTGCCCGGCCAGTCCAAGCATGATGTTCAGCCCGTTGTAAGAGTAACGAAAGTCCGTTCCAAGACGGTTTATCATCACTTTATTGGTATAAAAAACACTCAGGCTGTCTATTCTTACTTCGCTGTTCAATGCATCTTTTATCTGCCTGTTGACCTTATTATCCGAAGTATTGAAATTATAAAACAATTCCATGAAAAACTTTTTCGATAGCGGCTCGGTGTATAACAGGCTTGATTTGATCTGCTGCTTGTCGTAATCCTTTATAGACAAACGATGTATAACTTCTTCGTAAGTCGGAATAATATACTTGTTCAACGAATATAAATCATCATTTTCGTCGCCCGGGTTCTTATTATATGCACCACTTACGGCAAACGAACGGCCTTTCGTTTTAAATTTATGCCTGTAAATGGCAGCACTGGTTAGTTTCCAGGAGAATTTGTCCGATGCATTTTCAGTTAACAGATTATTTATGATTTCATTATCCTCCAACGAATATATGCTGGTTTTTGCACTGTTGGTTACAGTGTTGCTGTATCTGAAATTAGCTTTAACAATAATCACATTGTTTGAATCGAGGTTTTGTTCAATACGGGCAGCAAGTGTATGGCTCTGCCTGTTATCGGAATAACCGGTTGTATCATTATTAAAAAAGGAGCTGTCGCTGAAAAAAGTTTCCTTGTAATCAAACTGATCATATTCCTGGCTGTTATTTTTATAAAAATAGGAAACGTTGAATTTTGTTTTGGTATTATCATAATTATAATTCGCCCCGCCACCGTAATTCTTAGTAAAACCGCGTCCGTCGAAATAACTTATCGGGCTTCCCTCATCACTCATATAATAATACCGTCCTCTTCCGGTGCTGAATCCAAAATCGCCGTTGTCATACTGGTCAAAGGTGGATTGTCCTTTAAACTCACTGTAATCTTCCCAGTTGACGCCGGTTTCATTAATATTATTGGCGTAAGCAATAAAAGAAAGCTGTGATTTTTTATCGAAGCGGTTGAAATTACCCCGTCCGGCCCATCGTGGAACACCTTTTTCGTTGGCTCCGCCTGCTACGGTCACTTTTCCGAAGGTGCCTTTTTTAAATTCGTCTTTCAGTTCCAGGTTCATGGCTTTTTCTTTTACGCCATCATCAACACCGGTAAGTTTAGACTGTTCGGATTTTTCATCAAACACCTGCACTTTTGAAACAGCGTTGGCGTCGAGATTTTTTGTTGCACCGGAAGGATCATCGCCAAAAAAAGTTTTTCCATCCACATAAACACGTTTCACATCTTTTCCTTGTGACTTCAGGTTTCCGGAAGCGTCTACTTCTATTCCGGGCAGGCGGCGCAACAAATCTTCTACCGTGGAACCGGGAGGCGCTTTAAAGGTTGTTGCATCGTACTCAATGGTATCGCCGCGTATGGTCAGGGGAGCTTTTGCTTCACGGATCACGACTTCAAAAAGCTCCTTCGCAATTGGTTTAATGGGAACAATTCCGAGGTCGTTGATTCCCGTGCTGGAAGGTTCCAAAGCCTGTTGCAGCGGAAGGAAACTGATGTGTGAAACTTTAAGCAGGTAGCTCGTATTTTTCACATTGGAAAACGTGAAAGCGCCTTGATCGTTGCTCTGCGTAAAATTCTGGAGTGTGCTGTCTTTAGGGCTGAGAAGCATCACCGTTGCAAAAGCAGCTTCATTATTGTTGTTATCTTTAATTATACCTTTTATGGTTACCCGTGCAGGCATCTGGGCGCTTAGGCTTCCCGCGGTTAAAAATAGAAACAGAAAAACAATTTTTTGACAGTATTTCATTTTAGTTTTGCTTTAATCACAATATTGGACAAATCCAGGCTCAATTGTTACAAATTTCATAGACATATAAACTAATTGAACTACATTTAAATTATATTTTATATAAAATAAATTTAAAAGTCAAACAAAAAGCCTGAAATTCAGCAAGATAAAAGGAATACTATTTTTGAATAAGTATTTGCTGAGTGAAGTTCACTGTACCGCCTGACACCCTCAACAGATATATTCCATTTCCAAAGTTCGCATTACTTAGTGAAATATGATGAAATGAATCACGAATCAACTCTGAATATACCCGCGCACCTTGAATTGTAAACAATTCCACCTGCAACTTTTCGGATGTTTTTGGCAACACCACGTTTACGAAATCAGTAGCCGGATTGGGAAAAACCTGTATGCCGCTTTCGATATTCTGCTCCGGAACTTGTGCCGTAAGGTTTTTATGACGCAAGAAAAACATCCAGACCTCCATAATTTCAGTAATATCGTTATTGGGCTCAAATAAAACTGTATGACCCGCGCCATTCATCCTGTAAAACAAAACTTCATTATCAATGCCTGAACCTGTGTATGAAAATTTATCAACGGTAATCCCATCGGCAACGGCATCAACGAAACCCGTTGAGTCAGGAACAGGATTGCATAAATTATTTGCCACCCAAAAATTTATTATCGAATCAGCATCCAGACCAAACTGGTTTCCCGTAAAATATACGGTTGAATCGGCAGTGCCATGAAAATGCGCAATAGGGACAACGCGTCCCGGGTTCAACGTTGTGATACCGGCACCTATTGTTCCGGACATTGATGCAAAAGCAGCAAAAGAAAGATTGGACTGCAGTGCCATACGTTCTGTCATAAAACCGCCCATAGAAAATCCGCACAAATACATACGGGAAGGATCAATGGAATAATTAGCTCTGGCAGTATCTACAAGAGCATTAATAAATCCGATATCGTTTACAGAAGAATTAGGATAGTACCAGCCAAATCCGGTAATATACATTCCTGCACCTGAATTCCATGCCGTACCACTTCCGGCTCCGAGATAAGCAGAAACCATGGGGTCATCTACAGCCTGAGGGCAAACGACAATAATATTTGCCGTGTCGGCAATATCGTCAAAGCCAAGCATGCTGAAGTTGGTCATGTTGTCACCCAAGCCATGCAGCGTGATCACCAAAGAGGCAGGGTTTGCAACATTATAACTGGGCGAGACATAAACCCGGTAACTCCGGGTAGCAGAACCAAAAACAAAAGTTTTGTTTGTCCATTGTGCGTTTGCATTCAAACACAAAACGGTAATAATTAGTGCGAAAAATAATTTTTTAATCATTTTAAAAATATTAAATTTGTGAATACTTGGTATAATTTATTATTTCAACAAAAATATCATACTTCAATCATATAACAAAACAAAACTTTATCTATTTTTATCAGAAATGCAAAAAAAAAAAAAATTAAACTCAAAAAAATAATTCAGTAAATAATATTTTGAAAAAAAATGTGTTTAAGGTTGATGTGTTTCAACTGTTTGAATTAACATTTTTTAACAAAAAAACACTTGAAAAAAAATAATATGCTTTTTTAATTTTGTGCTCCCAAAAAATAATAAAAAATATGCAGGAAATAATTGATATCAGAGAACTAAACGATCGCATTCAGCGTGAAAGCGCATTTGTGGATATGGTCAGCATGGAAATGTCAAAAGTGATTATCGGTCAGAAACATATGATTGAGCGTTTGCTTATCGGATTGTTATCTAACGGGCATATCCTGCTGGAAGGTGTTCCGGGACTGGCAAAAACCCTTGCTATTAAATCATTGGCAAACGCCATTGACGCCAAGTTTAACCGCATTCAGTTCACACCCGACCTGTTACCGGCCGACCTTGTCGGAACCATGGTCTACAGCCAGAAAAAAGAAGAATTTAATGTACGGAAAGGCCCCATATTTTCGAATTTTATTCTGGCCGATGAGATCAATCGTTCACCGGCTAAGGTTCAGAGCGCCTTGCTTGAGGCCATGCAGGAACGCCAGGTAACAATCGGTGATACTACATTCCCTTTACCTGAACCTTTTTTGGTACTTGCGACGCAAAACCCAATTGAACAGGAAGGTACTTATCCCCTGCCCGAAGCCCAGGTTGACCGTTTCATGCTGAAAGTGGTAATCGGTTATCCTACCAAGGAAGAAGAAAAACTTATCATGCGCCAGAACGTAAGTAACAAAGCTGTATTTACCAGCCCTATCATCAAGACCGAGGATATCATGAAGGCAAGAGCCATAGTCAGGGAAGTTTACATTGATGAAAAAATAGAAAATTATATCACCGATATTGTTTTTGCCACCCGCTATCCGGCAAAATACAACCTGAAAAAATTTGAAGGGCTTATCAGTTATGGCGCTTCACCGCGTGCCAGCATTTACCTGGCTCTTGCTGCCAAAGCGTATGCTTTTATCAAACGTAAAGGATATGTTTACCCTGAAGACATAAGGGCCGTATGCCATGACGTGCTGCGCCACAGAATCGGGCTGACCTACGAAGCAGAAGCAGAAAATATTACTACAGAAGAAATCATTAATGAAATTTTAAATAGTGTTGAAGTTCCTTAGGAGAGGAGAAAGGTAGAAAGGTAGAGGGTAGAATGGTAGAAGGTAGAGGGTAGAAAGGTAGAAGGTAGAAGGTAGAATGGTAGAAGGTAGAATGGTAGAAGGTAGAGGGTAGAGGGTAGTCTGTCGAGGCGGATAAGAAGTCAGAAGTAAGAAGTGTGTCGTTAGAAGTTAAAAGCTAATAATAGAAGTGGAAACATCGGAATTACTGAAACGGGTTCGAAAAATTGAGATCAAGTCGCGGGGTTTGACCAACCAGATCTTTTCTGGTCAGTATCACAGCGCTTTTAAAGGCCGTGGGATGGCCTTCAGTGAAGTGCGTGAATACAATTACGGCGACGACATCCGTTCCATCGACTGGAATGTTACAGCACGATTTGACCATCCTTATGTTAAGATATTTGAAGAAGAACGTGAGCTTACCGTGATGCTGCTGATTGACGTCAGCGGCTCTAATAATTTTGGAACTCAGCAACAATTAAAAACGGAGAAAATAACTGAAATAGCCGCCGTTCTTGCGTTCTCAGCCATACAAAACAACGATAAAGTCGGTGTGGTTTTTTTCAGCGATCGTATAGAAAAGTTCATTCCTCCCAAGAAGGGCACATCGCACATTTTACGTATCATTCGTGAGCTGGTGGATTTCAAGGCACAGAGTAATCTTACGGATTTATCAGAACCCTTGCGTTTTCTGACCAACGCCATTAAGAAACGTTGTACGGCATTTCTGTTAACAGATTTTATAGATACCAATTTCAGCGATGCTATTAAAATTGCCTCCAGGAAGCACGATCTTGTAGGTATTCGTGTAATCGACAAACGTGAAACAGAAATTCCTGCCGTCGGATTGCTTAAACTGCGAGATTTTGAAAGCAATAAAACGTTCTGGGTTGACACATCCGGCAGGGAATTCCAGGAAACACACAAATACCGCTGGCAACAGCATGAAAAAATGCTGCACGATATTTTTGTGAAAAGCCGTATTGACGTGGCTGATGTGAACACAGACGAAGATTTTACAAAACCGCTGGTTAAGTTGTTTAAGAAACGCGAATCAAGATTTTAAGATTATGAAACGGGTATTAAGTTGGTCGGTTATTTTTCTCACGCTGTTGTTACTGGTGATTCCTGCGTTCGGTTTTGCACAAAAACCGGAAGCCACCGCCTCCATTGATTCAAATAACGTGCTTATCGGCGACCAGGTAACATATACTTATAAATTCACCTTCCCTTCCAAAGCCGTTCCATCACTTCCTATAATAGCTGACACACTGTCAAAAGAAATTGAAGTGATTGCACGCATGAAAATGGATACTGTAATTTCAGCTGATAAAAAATATACAACACTCACCCAGGCATTACATATCGCATCATTTGATTCAGGTACTTTTGTAATCCCTCCAATGATCTTCTCATATAAATTGCCGGGTGATACTACAAATTATGTGGTCGGCACCACGCCCATCATGCTTTACGTGAATACGGTTGCTGTGGACACCACCAAAGAATTCAAGGACATCAAAATGCCATTGGGTGAGTCGCTGACCTGGAGGGAAATCCTGCCGTGGGTTTTGTTGGGGCTTGGTATTATGCTTGTTGTTTTTGTTGCATTTTATATCATCAGAAAAATACGCAAAAAAGAACCCATCATCAGCCTGCCGCAAAAGCCCAAAATCCCTCCATATGAAATAGCGCTCAAAGAGCTTGAAAACCTCAGGGTCGATAAGCTTTGGCAAACAGGAAAAAACAAAGAATTCCATTCAAGGCTGACCGATATTTTGCGTACCTATATTAATGAGCAATTCGGCATTGATGCTATGGAAATGATCACTTATGATTTGATAGATTCTCTAAAATTAACAAATGTTCCTGCAGAGGAAATCAAAAGGCTTGAAAAAATACTTACACTGGCGGATATGGTGAAGTTTGCCAAGTTCCAGCCGCTGCCCGACGAACATGACGGAAGCCTGAAAAGCGGAGTTGTGTTTGTTGAAAATACGAAACCACAAATTTCTGCTGAGGCCAGACCCACTAATGAACCCAATTTAAAAACGAACGATTTAAAAAGCGAATAAGTGATGATACTGAGCATTATGAACATATATCTTGCACAACCGTGGCTTTTGCTGTTATTGCTTATCGTTCCTGTTTTGATTATCCATTATATTTATAAACAAAAAAACAGCACTCCGGACATCGGATACTCGTCTTCAACTGGTATTGAAAATATTTCTCCGACTATACGCCAGCGGCTGATACACCTGCCTTTTATTCTGAGGATGCTGCTCATCACCCTGCTGATCTTTATCATCGCCCGTCCCCAAACCAGCCTTGATAAAAGCGATATTAAGGTTGAAGGTATAGACATTCTTATTTCGCTTGATATTTCAAGCAGTATGCTTGCCGAAGATTTCAGGCCCAACAGGCTTGAGGCCTCCAAAGAAGTTGCCATGCAGTTTATCGACGGCCGGCCCGATGACCGTATCGGGCTTGTAATTTTTAGTTCCGAAGCTTTTCTGCAATGCCCGCTCACGGTCGACCACAATGTGCTTAAATCTTTTTTTGGGCAGGTAAAAAGCGGCATGATTACCGACGGCACTGCTTTGGGCGACGGGCTTGGCTTGTCGGTCTATCATATTAAAAAAAGCAAAGCCGTCAGTAAGGTAATTATTTTACTCACCGACGGTATCAACAATACCGGTTCCCTTGACCCGCTCACCGCGGCTGAAATAGCAAAAAAATTCGGTGTCAGGGTTTATACAATTGGTGTTGGGTCAATGGGTAAAGCTCCTTATCCGTTCCAAACTTCCTTCGGCATTCAATACCAGAGCATAGATGTTCAGATTGATGAAAAACTCCTGAAAGAAGTTGCAGAAACAACCGGTGGAAAGTATTTCAGGGCAACCAACAAAAAGAAACTGGAAGAAATTTATAATGAAATAAACAAACTGGAAAAATCAAAAATTGATGTGACCCGGTTTCAGAATAAAAAGGATGAATATTTTGTTTTTGTGCTGGCAGCATTATGTTTGCTGGTGCTTGAGATCATTTTGCGTTTGACAGTGTTTAAAAAAATACCCTGATACGGATATGGTAGAATTTGATCATCTCATATTATTAGTTGCCCTGGTTTTAATACCTGTTTTTATCCTGGTATTCTGGCTGATGCTTCGGTGGAAAAAAAATGCCATACAGAAGTTTGGTGATAATACTGTGGTATTCCGGCTCATCACCGATTATTCGCCGGCCAGGCCTTTGGTAAAATTTATGGTACTGATGCTGGCGTTTACAATGCTGGTGTTTGCCGTAGTAAATATGAAAATTGGCTCAAAACTCGGCACAGCCAAGCGTAAAGGTGTTGATATTATCATTGCGCTCGACATATCGAACAGCATGCTGGCCCAGGATATCAAACCCAGCCGTATCGTCCGTTCACAGATGGCGATTTCAAAACTTGTCGACAAATTTGAAGACGATCAAATCGGCATCGTCGTTTTTGCAGGAAAAGCACAAACATTGCTGCCTATCACCACGGATTACGCGGCAGCCAAACTCCTTGCATCAGAAGCGAACCCTGAAATCATCCAGGCGCAGGGTACCGCTATCGGTGAAGCGATAAATCTCGCGGCTGTTTCCTTCGATAAAAACAGCAAAAACAAAAAAACGATCATCGTCATTTCCGATGGTGAAAACCACGAGGATGACGCCATAGAAGCTGCGCGCAATGCCGCAAAGGAAGAAATCCTGGTCTATACCATCGGCATAGGTTCTGCCTCAGGAGCTCCCATACCTACCGGCACGTCAGGCTTTAACATTGAATACAAAAAAGACAACTCGGGAAATACCGTTGTCACAAAACTGAATGAAACCATGCTCCAGCAGGTTGCAGCCGCAGGGAAAGGAACCTATGTTAGAGCAACCACCAACGATGCGGGATTAAATAAAATTTTTGATGAGATAAATAAACTTGAGAAAAAGGAATATGAAGCAAAGGTCTTTTCGGAATACCATAATACTTACATATACTTTGTGGCAGCTGCATTGATTTTATTGATTCTTGACCTGATCATTTTAGAAAGAAAAACACGGCTTACCCGCAACGTACACCTTTTTGCAAAAAAACATATAATTTCGTAGTCAGACTGATATTATGAAAAAAAGAACATTACATTATAAATCAAGGTTAAGAAGAAGGTTTTGCTTTCTGACCGTAATGGCAATGATTCTGTCCTTTTCTTCTTCCGCATACTGCCAGAAGGCTGTTAAAGAGCTTAGAGCCGGCAACAAACTTTTTGAAAATACCGACTACAAATCAGCTGAGATCAGTTACCGCAAAGCGCTTGAAAAACAAAACAACTACCACAAAGCCATGTTCAACCTTGGCGATGCCCTGTACAAACAGGGAAAATACGAAGAATCCGAAAAAATATTTCAGAATCTTACCGAGTCAGAGATTCCAAAGGATATTGCGGCCAAAGCATATCATAACCTTGGCAACAGCCAGCTGCATCAGAAAAAGTATCAGGAAAGCATCGAATCATACAAAAATGCCCTGCGCCAAAAACCCAATGATGTTGATACCAAATACAATCTGGAGTATGCAAAGAAAATGATCCAGCAGCAACAGCAACAACAGCAAAACAAGCAAAATCAACAAAACCAGGATCAAAAGCAGGACCAGAAACAAAACCAGCAGCAGGACCAGAAACAGGATAAAAAACAACAAGACCAGCAGAAACAACAACAGCAGATTTCTAAACAGGACGCTGACCGTATGCTGAATGCCTTACAGAACAAAGAAAAAAACCTGAGGGAAAAACTTGAAAAAGAAAAACAGCCAAATCAGAATTATAAGACAGAAAAGGATTGGTAGTAACCAAAATTAAAAGCAGAAAGTAGAAATTATAAAATTGTTGCATCAGGAGAAAATGAAAAAAAATCTGGAGAAATATTTCCGCTTCATTTTGCTAATATCAACTGTATTTTTTACGGCGGGTCCGAATTATTCTTACGCGCAGAAACTCACTGCCACAGCAAGCGCTACGAGCATGGGATTGAACAATTCCATACAGGTTACCTACTCCCTGTCGGACGGTAAAAGTGAAGGGTTTCAGCAGCCTTCATTCAGTAATTTTTCGGTTATTTCAACTTCCAAAACCTACGGTGGTGGGATGACAATGTACATCAACGGGAAAAAAGTCCAGGATGGCGGTGGCAGCGAAAGCTGGATTTATACCATAGTTCCTGCAAAAGCTGGAAAATTCACCATCGAACCCGCAAAAGTCAAGGTGAACGGGCAATGGATATCTTCAAATTCACTTACCATTGATGTTTCAAATACGGGAAGTGCTTCGAATAACCAGCAGCAGGGCAAGCAGACTCAACAAACACAGACTGCCGGCGCTTCAGCAGACGATCTTTTTGTAAAAGTTTTTGCTGATAAGACAAGCGTCGTGCAGGGTGAACAGCTTACCGTAACATACAAGATATACACGCGGATTCCTGTTTCCCAATACGCCATTCAGAAACTGCCTTCTTTTTCAGGGTTCTGGTCTTACGACCTGATGAAAGACAAGGACAAAGCCGTTCAGTACAACGAAACGGTGAACGGACAAAAATATGTTGTTGCCGAAATCCGAAAAGTGGCACTTTTCCCGCAAAAGTCTGGAAAACTTTCTGTCGACCCGCTGGAAGTGGAATGTATTGCTCAGATCCTCGTGAAGAAAAAAGCCAACAATCCTTTTGGGAATTTTTTCAACGACCCGTTCTTCAACGATCCTATCTTCCAGAATGCCTTTGGCAGCGGTTATCAGGAAGTAAAGAAAAAACTGAAATCAAACCCCCTGAACATCACTGTTACCGACCTACCAGCTGGTAAACCCGATGATTTCTGCGGGCTTGTCGGCAGCCTCCGGCTAGAGGCTAAGCTGGACAAATCAGAAATAAAAGCAAATGATGCCGTAAACCTTACGGTAACACTCAGCGGTAAAGGCAATCTGAACCTCATCGACAACCTGAACATTGAATTCCCGCCGGATTTTGAAGTTTATGACCCGCAGATTTCTGAGGATATCGCTTCAGGAAATGAAATATCCGGTTCGAAAACTTTTACATACCTGATCATTCCGAGAACGCCCGGAAACTTCACACTCAAGCCTATTACCTTAAGTTATTTCGACAAGAGCAAGAGAAACTATGTCAGCCTTACTTCAGGGGATATCAGTTTAAAAGTAGGAAAAGGTGATGGAAGCGGGGGCGCATACAGCAGCAGCGGAGGCAAGGAAGATGTTAAATATATCGGCAACGACATTAAATTCATTGATAACAAGATTTTTGAGGTTTTTCCCAGTGGGTATTTCTTTTTTGCTTCACGCCTGTATTTATTTTTGCTAGTTCTAGCTGTGGCGCTTTTTATAGCCTTCATCATATTGATGCGCCGTTATATCAAATTACAAAGCAATGCATCACTGCTCAAGCATAAACGAGCTACCAAGGTCGCCCTGAAACGGCTGAAAAAAGCGAATACATTTATGAAAGCAAACCAGCGTGAAAATTTTTACCAGGAACTTTCCAGGGCATTGTGGGGTTATGTCTGCGATAAGTTTTCAATATTAGTATGTGAATTGTCTTTGGATGCTGCACACCAAACCCTGTCCGAAAAAAATATCGATGAAAACATCCGCAATAAATTCATTGAGATACTTGACAATTGCGAATACGCCCGCTTTGCCCCAGCAGAAGCGACACTTGGAATGGAAAAATTATACAACGAAGCGATTGAAATTATTAGTAAAACCGAAAGGGAGCTAAAGTAAACGTTATGAAAAAGTCATTCATTATCATATTCTTTTTACTTTACAATTTGCTTGCTAATGCTTCGGTATTTCAGGAAGACATTGCCGCAGCGAACAAAGCATACACCGAAAATAAATTCAATGTCGCCATTGAACTGTATCAGAAAGTTGTTAAAAGCAATTTCCAGTCGGCGGAACTTTATTACAATCTCGGTAACGCATATTTTAAAACCAACAACTACCCTTCGGCACTGCTTTATTACGAAAAAGCAAAAAAACTTGACCCCGGCAATGAAAAGATCATTTTTAATATTAACGTTGCCAACACCAAGATCATTGATAAGATTGAAGAGCTGCCCCTGCCCTTTTACAAGCGGTGGTTTGCTGATTTCCAGCATTGGTTTGGGGTGGATACCTGGGCCGTGCTCAGCCTGATATTTTTATTTACCTTTTTGGTTTCCGTTGCAATTTATTTAATTGGCAATACCGTGGCCGTACGCAAGATTTTTTTCTGGCTCGGCATGCTGCTGCTGCTGTGCACCATCGCTTCAGGTTTTAATGCATATAGTCAGTATCGTAATTTAAAGACTTCCAAAGAGGCCATAATCTTCGAACCTACGGTAAATGTAAAAAGTTCGCCCGATGCCGAAAGCCAGGATATATTTGTGATACACGAAGGTACCAAAGTGAAAATCACCGACAAGGTGGGCACGTGGATCGAAATAAAAATTGCCAACGGCAGCGATGGATGGATACAGGAATCTGTGGTGCAGACCATTTAGTTTTAAGTATTAATATTCCGGCGTTATAATTAAGAAATCTGTATTAATTTCATTCTTCACTTTTTCATTCTTCATTAAAAAATTAGTAACTTTACGCTATTATTAATGTACAAATATGCGCAGGAAAATTATCCTTCTGATTACTTTTTCCTTACTGGTCTTTTCCGGATTATCAGTACGTGCGCAGTTTTATAACGGTTCGCAGCTTAGTTTTGGCAAAAACCGTGTTCAATATCTGGACCGTTTCTGGTCGTATATGCGGTTCGAGAATTTCGATACTTACTTTTACGTAAACGGAAAAGAACTTGCCGTTTACACAGCCAGATATGCCAACAAATACCTGAAAGAAATTGAAGGCAAACTGGAATATACACTTGAAGACAAGATCCAGTTTATCATTTACAATAAATTTTCTGAGCTTCAGGAAAGCAACATCGGGCTTATCAGCGACGTCAATTACAATATCGGCGGGGTAACCCATATCGTTGGCACAAAAGTGTTTTTGTATTACAACGGCAGCCATACGGATTTTGAAAAACAAATACGCGCCGGTATCGCCCAGGTGATAGTGGATGAAATGATGTACGGCGGAAAGATCACATCCATGATAAAGAACTCTGCCTTGCTTTCACTGCCGGCATGGTATTCTCAGGGGCTTATTTCATACATTTCAGAAGACTGGAACGCACAGATCGACAATCAGGTGAAAGACGGAATACTTCGGGGTGCCTATAAAAGGTACAACAACCTTTCAGGTGATGATGCCGTTTTTGCAGGACATTCCATATGGAAATACGTTGCCGACAAATACGGGCCATCGGCTATTACCAATATCGTTTACCTGACCAAAGTCAGCCGCAATGTTGAAAACGGTTTTTTATATGTACTCGGGGTTTCGTTTAAAAACCTTTCAAAAGAATGGCTGTCCTACTACGAGCAGCAATACACCATAGATAATCAAAACAGGCAATCTTTCGGAGAAACCGCCTTACTGAAAAAATTCAAAAAAAATACGGTGTACAGCCAGATAAAAATAAGCCCCGACGGAAAATATGCTGCGTATACCACAAATTACATGGGCCAGTACCGCGTCTGGCTTTTTGATATTGAAAAGAACAAAGCTATAAAACTCCTGAAACGCGAATGCAAGCTGGACGAAAAGGTGGATTACTCCTATCCCCTGCTGGCATGGCATCCGTCAGGGAAAATGCTGGCCATCATTTTTGAGACCAAAGGCAAGGTCATGATGTACTCATACATGATGGATGAAGAAAAATTTGAAAAACAACAACTTTTCAACCTTGAAAAGATCCTTGACCTATCATTTTCTCAAAACGGTAAAATGATTGTGTTCTCAGGAGTAGTGCAGGGTCAGACGGATATTTATGTTTACAACCTGGCTGCTCATACCTACGAACCGATTACCAAGGATATTTATGATGATCTTAATCCGCGTTTTGTAAATAATTCTTCGGAAATAATCTTCAGCTCCAACCGCCCCGATGATACCATCAGATATGATGTACTGACTTACCTGGAAACGGAAAGAGATACCATTACCCAACTTCTTGCGCATACTGATATTTTCCTGTACGATTACAAAGCCAAAGGCAAAATACTGCGAAGGCTTACAAACACGGAGTACACGAACGAAATCATGCCCATGCAGTACGACAATCATTTTTATACGTACCTTTCGGATGATAACGGCATCTATAACCGCTACCTGGCACGTATAGACAGCGCCATCAGTTACATTGACACAGCAACTCATTACCGCTACTACACCACCTCTTTTGCCGCATCTGATTATAACAGAAATATTCTTGAACAGGACATAGCAACCAAAGCTGAAAAATCAGGCGAGGTAATCTTCTCCGAAGGAAAATATAAAATCTATCTCAACGACCTGGTGCCGGCTACCGAAATTAAAAAGATCAAACCGGTAAGTACTTTCAACCGTGCGATCTATTTGAAAAACGCACGGGAAAAAGCAATTCAGAACAACGCTCAGATCAATACCCAGGAAATTGAAAGGCTTAAAAGCAAGAAAAGCAAAGCCAAACCCAAAAAGGTTACCAACGTGCTCGTCGACCAGATAGATAATGCCGCAGATACCGGAAAAGTTGACATCAATAATTATGTGTTCAGTAACGAACAAAAATCAACAGCTACAACTGAGCAGGACTCAAGCCTTGTTGTAAAGAAAACATTTACCCTTCCGCGACAGCAGAATTATAACGTAGAATATTCGATTAACCAGCTCGTGGGGCAGCTGGATTTTAATTATCTGAACACATCTTACCAGCAATTCACGGGCGGCACTTCCCCGGTATTCCTTAATCCCGGACTGAGTGTGTTTTTTCAGCTTGGCGTGATCGACCTGCTTGAAGACTACCGGATCTCAGGAGGCCTCAGCATTTCATTCAGTTTTGACAATAATGAATTTTTTATAGGATTTGAAAATCTTAAAAAAAGGCTCGATCATGGGTTTTTCTATTACAGACAGGCCAATACAGGCGCTAATGAATATTCTGTACTCAAACTACGGTCGAATTCACTGTTTTATACAATGAAATGGCCATTTTCGAAGGTAATGGCTATTAAAGGAACTGTAATGGCCCGTTACGACAAGAAGATTTTTGCTTCCACAGATGTATACAACCTGAAGCAGCCGAACATCAATGAATACTGGGCCGGTGCAAAGGCCGAGCTTATATATGACAATACTCAGTTTAAAGCAATAAATATTTATTATGGCTGGCGATGGAAAATATTCGGAGAGTATTACCAGATGATAAATAAGGAATTCAACAACCTGGTGGTATTGGGTTGCGATTTCCGCCATTATCAAAAGATCCACCGTACATTTATCTGGGCTAATCGTCTGGCAGCAAGCACGTCTTTCGGAAATAATAAACTGGTTTACTACATGGGCGGTGTCGACACCTGGATCCTACCTAAATTCAACACTGAAAATCAGGTTTCGCAAACACAAAATTATGCGTACCAGACTTTGGCAACCAATATGCGGGGGTTTATTCAGAATGCCCGTAACGGCCCTTCTTTTGCGGTACTCAACAGCGAGCTCCGTTTTCCCATTGTACGGTATTTTTCAACAAAACCGCTGAAGAACAACATTTTCACTAACCTTCAGATCGTCGGGTTTGGTGATCTGGGTACCGCATGGGTCGGGTTTAATCCGTATTCGGAAGATAATACCCTGACAAAACAAGTTATTCAAAGAGGCCCGATACAGGTAACACTCATCAAAAAACGCGATCCGTTGATAGGTGGTTTCGGGGTTGGCTTAAGAACGAAACTCCTCGGGTATTTTATACGCGCCGACTACGCATGGGGCGTTGAAAACGGAATTATCCAGAAACCTGTATTTTATATTTCACTCAGCACCGATTTTTAGCTTATCAACATTTATTTTATTATGAAAGAAATAAAAAAAACTATTCAACAACTTTCAAAAGAATATTTGCCCGATATCATAAATCTTCGCAGGCAATTGCATTCCTATCCGGAGCTTGCCTTTGAAGAAATAAAAACCGGAGTTATTGTCGGAGCAGAGTTAGAGAAGGCAGGAATTCCTTTTGAGCGGGGTATTGCTAAAACTGGTATTGTTGCCATCATTAAAGGAAAAAATCCCGATAAAAAAACGATTGCTATCCGCGCCGATATGGATGCGCTCCAGATCAATGAAAGAAACACCTCGCTTGAATACTCCTCAAAACATGAAGGCAAAATGCACGCTTGCGGACACGATGTCCATATGGCCTCATTAATCGGTACAGCTCGTATTTTAAACCAAATGAAAGACAGTTTTGAAGGCAGTATAAAATTAATTTTCCAACCTTCAGAAGAAAAATATCCGGGTGGAGCCATCATGATGATAAATGAAGGTGTGCTTGAAAACCCTAAGGTTTCCTACATGATCGGCCAGCATGTAATCCCTTCGATTGATGCGGGAAAGCTGGGATTCAAGCATGGCAAATCCATGGCCTCCACCGATGAGGTCTATATAAATGTTAAAGGGAAAGGCGGTCATGCAGCCACCCCCGAAATGCTCATTGATCCTATTGTTATTGCCTCTCACATTATCATTGGCCTTCAGGAGATCGTTAGCCGTATGGCAACTCCTACTATACCAACAGTTCTTTCGTTCGGAAGAATTTTTGCCAACGGGAAAACCAATATCATTCCGGATGAGGTTTTTTTAGAAGGCACCTTCCGTACTGTTGACGAAGCATGGCGAAGCATCGCACATCAGAAAATAATCCAGATATCTGAAAATATTGCGGAAGCTTTCGGCGCAACATGTAAAGTTTTCATAGATAAGGGCTACCCATTTTTATTCAATGATGAAAATCTGACACACCGGATCATGCATTATGCAGAAGACTACCTTGGGGCTGAAAATATTGAGGAAATGGACCTTCGAATGACCGCTGAGGATTTTGCATATTATTCGCATACGGTACCTTCCTGTTTCTACCGCTTAGGAGTAAAAAATCCTAAATGCAGCACCATATCCAATATTCACACATCAGGCTTTACTATTGATGAGAGCGCACTTGAAACAGGGATGGGATTTATGGCCTGGACGGTAATAAATGAACTAAGCAATGACTTTTAATCCATAACACTGCTACATTTTTCATCCGTAATCTAATAGTTTTTATTCAACACCATCACCAGATTATTGTGATATTTATTTTTTTTGTCTAGAAACCCTGATAAGAGAGGAGAAATGCTTGTCCGGTAATGTAAATTCATAATCGTTTTCTCTGGAAGAAACATCGAATACCCTGACTGCACCTGCCTGCCGATCGTCGGTTCAGGCAGGTGTCAGGCAGACATTGTAAATATTTTTTAAGGCAGACTAAAAAATAAGAACAAAGGGAATAACAGAAAGTTCCCGAAAACTTTTGTGGACCAGTGCGCTGTCTATACAATAAGCTGTTGTTTATAAATATGAATTGCTTCATTAATTGAATTACAAAAGACCTCAAAAAGAGCAGTTGTTTCACTTCTGCCCTCTTTTCTTTTTAATTCACCATTAAAAAATAATCGTCTCAACTTTTCCGATATTTCAATCTGCATACCCATTTTACTTACACACCTGTTTGTGACATTTTGTGGCTCTTTTCCGCTAAGCAAAGACGATGGCAATTCAATATTTTTAATAACTTTAAAACCAGAAGACTTCAGATTTAACTGCGTTAATTTTATCAATTCACTGTTCAGTCCACCTAAAAAGATATCAGAATTATTTATCTCAGAGCCATCGTAAGTCATTCCATGAATTGAAACAGCATATCTTTTTTTACCAAGCAGTTTGATAAGCTGAGGTTCATCAAACAGGGCTGAAGTAATATGTAATTCTCTGCAATTTTTCCCGATTCCCTCGAAAACATAATATGAATAGGGATTTTTATTAAACCATTTACATATCTCTGAAGTTCCTGGCTCAATACCTCCCGCGTGAGGTGCAAAAAGCAAAAAATCGCCCTTTCTATTACGCATTTTGATTCTAAACGAATCTGGTCTTGTTTTTTTTAATTCTTCAAAGCTTTTAAACTTCATTGTTTTGTTTCGCAAATAAAGTGAACTAATGCCTGAAGCAACTGGGCTGTCTTTTGTGCGTATATATTGCCAAGGTCAGGTGTGAGATAATTGGAATTGATTTCAAGTTGTAAGCAAGGAATTCCTTTGCCGGATACAAATTTTGTAATAGTCTGATTTTTCTCTGCCGGGAAGAAATCCTGAGATTGATTTATAAGTCCTTCATTGCTAAATGCAATCTTTAACCTGCGTAGAAAACATTTACGTCTTAAATACGACTTGCCCTTCATTGTCCCATAGTCAATGTCGTATGGTCTGTATTGATGAGAACCGTGTAAGTCAATAATAAAAACCGGGTTCAACTCAATCAATAGCCTGGCCAGAGTATCTTTAAATACATTGTTGTCGTAGTAGTTAGGGTCAGAAGGCGTAAAATAGGTTGTGTATAATACGGGAACACCTGTTAATTGATTCAGTTCAACGGCAAGCGAACCTGTTCCTGCATCTGCCTGTCTTATTTTACCGTCTCTCGTTTGAGCTGTTGCATGTCCAGCTATTACAAGAATATTCTTAGTACCTTTAATATATTCAAACCAGCTTGAATTTTCAGGAGGAGGTGTTGAGTCATTGGCAGAAAATCTTTTTTCATAAACCATCATACTGTCAATATTAGCTGGTATAACAATGGCTCTTTGTGTCTTGTGGCCAGTCTGAGCATTAAGCACCCAGGTTGCCAAAATAAATAGTGTCAATAAGATCTGCTTCATTGTGGTTTAATTGAACATGAATTTAACATACAAACAGCAATAGTAAGAAAACAAGTAATTAGTAGTTAAAAAACTATTTATTATTATCCTCTTTATTTAGGACTCTACTTCCTTTTGAAACTCTTATCAGAGATGTGAAATTCTTATCCAACAGTGTAAACTCATAACTATTTTCTCCTGCAGGAACATCCAGAAAAAATTCCTGAAGAGAGCCGGGTATAAGTTTTCTATTATTTGTATATTGTGCCTCCTGTGAAGGAAATCCCTCCAATTTGTAGGTACCGATTATAGTATCGTTCCTTTTTACACTTACGCGGTAGGAAATTAACCCCTGCATGGTATAATTGAATTCCAGCCGGGTTATAACTCTTAGAGATGTAGGCCCTTTAACCTTAAATTTCTGAGGGGATTCAGCAGAAAAACGATAATACGATTTTGTGCTTAATTTATCAATTTTAATATCTACTTGAGAGGAGTCATTAAGAGAAGACTTGTCCTTCCATTCAATCACTGAATCGGGTACAAATTTGTAACGAAGGTCAACCTGAGGCGATTTATATAGCATAAGGAAATCATAATCGTGAACACCGGGTTTGACTTTTATAGAAAATGTTTTCACTGTTGATGGCTTATCATCAATAGCTTGAATATAAACATCCCGTCCTGCCCTAATTACTTTCTTAGCTGTAAAAACCTTTACGTCTGCATTATCGATTTGATAAACAACCGTATAGGAAAGACTGTCGGGACTGTCGCTTGTAAAACGGGCAAATGTTGTGAGCGTAAGTTTACCGGGACCCTTTACAGAAATATGTGTTGCACTATCTCTTGATAAAGCATAATAGGTTAAAAGATTCCCTTTGATATTGTATTTTACCCTATTCATCTGAGCACTCAGGTTTAGCTGAAATAATATCAACAGTATAAAGCAAAACGTATTTAATAGGACCGTATTTTTTCTCATATTAAATTATTATAGAATTAAATCATTGTCTGTTTTCTGTTCAGTGCGAAGAATATCCTTTCCAAGCTTTACATTTCTTCTGTCATGATAAATAATAAAAATAATTAATGCCAGAAGCACAAAAGTAATGGGTGCCAGGACAAACAGATTATATTTTTTAGATTCAAACAGTTCTCCACTGCCCGGCAAAGGCAGGGGGATAGGCTTTATGGGCAAATCATAAGCTGCAGCCAGCGCATGAACATCAAGCAGTTGAATAACAGGAATATCTCTTTTAGCCATTTCGTAGACCACACCTATTTTTTCAGGGAAATTCTGCAATGACATTTTTTTATTCAAACCCGAAGAAATATGTCCTTCATTTTTTGTAGAACCCATACTTGCTACACCACCACCTACATTAACGTATGCTTTTATAGGCTTACCTCCAGCGCAGCTATCGTATATATGCATTCTAAGAGTGACATTGAACTTTATGGAATCGCAGCAAATAAGTTTTGCATTATTTCTTTTGATGGCAACTTTACTCATTTCAACGCCTTCAAGGCTTAAACCACGACCTATATCACCACTTGCACCAACGGAAGCTGCCACAGATTTGAAACTTATAATTCCTGAATCGCAAAGGACCTTATTCATATCAAGCCAGGTAAATTCCGGATCGTTTGCTCCCCAGCTCGAAGATGATACAGAACTTATAATAATTGGTTTCAGTTTCAAAGTTTGCAAAGCAGCACAGACAGCAATATTAAGTGCCGGATATGAACCTGTCATTCCCACTGCAACATAATCGCCTTCTTTAACATCAAGCTCTTTCAAAAAATGTACAGTAAGCGCAGCAAAGTTTGGATTTGTAGCGGTAGATTTTGCAGAGAAGGAACCTTTCTCTGAAGTGATGGGAGAATATTCATGGCCAATAATACCGGTTTCATTTGGATCGTTAAAACTGTTGATAAACTTAGCATTACCAAAATGATAATTTTTAATGGTCTGAGTGGCTTTCTTACATAATATCGCTGCTTCCATTTTTTCTTTATACCACTTATCTTTCCGCATTATTTTATTGTTCTCAACAATAAAAAATCCACCCAACGAAAGCATCGCTAAAAAAATAAGCACAAAATTTGAACGTATGTTTATCAGACTATAAAATTTCATATTGTTAGGGTATTAAAGAACCATTAAATAATAATATAACAGAAAAGCGGACAATGACAGATGTAATAATAAGCATGCTTACTGTTTTTATGATACCCTGCCTGTTTATACTGTGTGCAATAAGTCCGGGGATAACCCAGCCCAATGCCTCGAGCCGGAAAGTATTTTCGGAAACATTGAATACCAGAAAATGATGAGAGATAAGAGCAAGAATACAACCTACCAGTAAACATAACACCATCTGTCTGCGGCCATACATAAAAGTAAAGGTTCCGATGAATTTTATTATCAGACTGGTGAGTATCGCAATAATAAAAGTAGCAACTATCTGGTCAAGATGGGACAGCTGAAGGGCAAAATATCCGGGTACGACTATTCCTCCTGCGGCAAGGCCAAATGCATCCATAAAGAAAAGACTTGAAACCAGTCCGAAAGCGATTGCAAATTCTACCATAATTATTAATTTTTAAGACTCATTTTTTCGAAATATTTTACCACATCTGCACCCATGCCTCCCATATTGCCGACGGCAACAATAGTGGCACTTTCAGGAATTTTTGTCATTACCTTTTCAAAAACTTCTTTTGGGGTTGTCCAGCCTATGTTTACAATTTCCTCCTTAGATATATTGTTTTTCAGTGCCATATCTTCTACAACTTCAGATCGCTGACCTATAAAAATCACATAATCCGCGGAAATGCTCTTACTTATCATTTCCACCAATTGCCTTGCACGGTCAAGGCGGTCTTCCCTTGTGTTTACCATTATAATTTTTAAATCGTCCTCAGGGGACAATCTGATAATATTATTCCAGATCATAAGGCTTGATTCGGGATCGTTCGCAGCAAAAGCATTAAAAAACTTTATTTTTTGGCCATCTTTTCTAATGATAGCTTTTGTCAAAACACCTTCATCAGAAATAGCAGCATACATTCCTTTCAGCGCTGTTTTTCTATTGACACCAAGATGCTCACATACTGCAATAGCCAGAGCTACATTCTCCTTGTGTTCAATATATGTGAAGCCTGTCATTTCCTCATTGGTGACAGTATTTTCATCTGACTGAAAAGAAAAGCATTTCTTTTTAATTGCAATTTTTTCAAGATAATCGTATATCCTATTTTCGGCAGTAAAAAAATGCTTTTTGTATGGTATCGTATAGCCAATGGCTTTTGCCACGTCCATTAATCCGGGGCCCATCACATCCAGATGATCAAGACGAACATTAGTGATCACACCTATGGTTGCATGAACCATTCTCCTTTCAGTAATTTTCTGATAGAGGGGTTGTAAGGCCATGCATTCAATAATCAATGCTTCAGCATTATGCTTCACAGCATACTCTACAATTTTTAACTGTTCTATAATATTGGCTTTTTCCTTGCGGTGAATCTCAACTTCATTGCCATCATTCAAAATTAATCGAGGATATGTTCCGGTAACTTTTACTATGGTATTAATTCCTCCGGCCCGCAATCCTGCGCCAATAAGACGTGTCACGCTGGATTTACCACGTGTACCGTTGACATGTATGCGAATAGGAATTTTATAGACATATTTGTGGTGATTTCTGTATTCTACCAAACCATAAATTACAAGAAAAATCGTTAATAAAATAATTATTATTAAACTGTACATTTATTTCTTCACATTAAAAAATTGTCCTGATTAATTTAAATTATTCCTACCCGAACAGATACTAATGTTGTTTTAATATTTCTATCGTCAAGAATTATCATGATTTTACCCATTAATTACGTTTCTTAAGGTCTTGCAATTATAATTAATCCTTCGTCTTCATCAGCAACATAAATATAACTTGGGTCTATATCAAGGCCTAATGCAAAAGATGTTTTTACAACTCCGATCAAAACAGGATTGCTTACATCCGAAACATCAATGATTTGAAGCCCACTTCCTTCGGTAGTTATAAAAATCTTACCATTTTCATATATCAGATCCTTTGCATATCCACCAGTGGGATACGAACCTGTGACAAAAATGTGATTCGTGTCGGCAAAATTAACAATCTGCAACCCCGCTGTACCACATGCCATAAATGCAATAGGGCTTGTGTTTGATAATGTAATGGCCTCGGCATATCCTTTTGTGTTGCAATTGCCCACAAAAGGGTAGGTTCCAAACCCCTCCGAAAAAGTAGAAATATCGAAAACCTGCAGTCCCATTTCACCACATGCAACCAGTAATAAATTGCTGTCTAATGAAGTGCAAACCCCCATTGCATAACCACTTGTTTGAATACTTGTGCGAGGATCAGGATAAAGTACCTCAGAAATATTGGCAATTTTCACCCCCGTCTCACTAATGGCTGTAAAAAGGTAATCCCCAAGAATATGAAGGTTCTTTGCCGGCTTCATAGAGGTATTGGAAGCAGTTACTAGAGGATGTAGGGGGTTTGCAACATTAACCACCGTTACGCCAAAACTTCCTGCAGCAATATATACAGCACTGTCTTTCATTAAAAGTTTAGTGGAATAACCACGAACATCTTCTGTTGTTGTTGATACAGCAACAGGATTTGCAGCATTGCTCACATCTGCAATTAGCAGACCGCCTTCGCCCTGTGTTATATAAGCCAGATTGCCTTTTTTCAGCACATCCTGAGCAAAACCTTGTGTTTCATATCTACCTACAATTGTGTAACCACCATTATCAGGCTCCAATGATATAGGATCAGTAGGTTTTGCACAACCTGATCCAAAAAGGATAAAGATCAGAAATAAGTGGAAGAGCTTATTCTTACAAAAGTTTATTTGAACATTCATCATCATCATTATTTTTAAAAGTCCTTATGTCTGTATTTAGAATTTAGTCATCTTGTTTAGAATGGGAACGCGCGAACCTGATATCATTGAAACTGTATGTAACCGCTAGTCCAAATTGTTGCTGTGTATAGTCTTTCTCCTGCGAAAGATACACTTTGTTTGCTTCAGCCCTGGTATCTGAATCCCGTTTGCACCATTTATAAAAACCTGAAATTGATAGTGAGCGCAATAATTTTATTTCGTAATTGATTTCAATGTTATAGAACTTATCAATTCTGCCGGCATGCATTCTGTCAATTTCCAGATAATGCTTAGACGAAAAGCAACTTCTTTTGTAATCAAAATCAAGACTGATGGTGTGCTGCTTGTTAAAAATCCGTGGCAATGGATATTCTACTGAACATCTAATCTCATCGGCTTTGAACGAGGGGTCAGAATCATCAGAATTCTCCTTCGTTTCCTGAGAACTATCATAACCTCTCGCATTCGAAATAATATATTGATACCCTATTTTAAACTTCACTTTATCCCTTATCGATTGATAGAGCCTTATCGCAAAAATCTCATTGTTGCAATCATATTCAGTAAAATATTTATTATAGAAATTTTGTTCATAATCAAATGAAAACCTCAACCGTGTAAAATTATGCTTGAAGAATGCTTTCTCAATCCATAAGCCATAATCATTTTTGGCAAATTCAAATGGTTGAAAAGTTTCAGGAGTATAACCATAAAAATTCACCAAATCATCATCGCGGAAATGTCTGATATAAAACTTAGGGATGTAACTGTACGATAGATTCAAAGTGATCTTCCAATTGAAATACTGCTTTATACCAAAATCAATCTGGTTCCAGCTTTTAATCTTATTATTGATATAAGATTTTCGTCTGAAACGTCCCTCAAGAACGGTTTTATTTTTTCCAAAGAACTGAAACGTTGATGCTACTTTAAGTGAATTATCCAATACCAATCCATCACAGGTATTAATATTAAACCTGCCTGAATCCTGTTTGTTTAAGAATTTTGTCAGATAATAATCGGAGTATTCTAAAATATTGTCGTTGTAGATAGTGCCAAGACCTAATTCGATCTTCAAATACTGAAAGATCTTTTTCTTCTCGGTTTGTGCACGAACATGGCCAAAAAATAATATTAAGAAAAGCAAGGGAATCAAACGTACAATAAAACAACCCTTTTTTATCATAATTAAACTATTATGGAATAACATCCGTTGATCTCAGATATTATTTCTGTCTGGCATTCAGCTTGAATAGTTTCATAGTTTGACTTAAATCATTGCTGCTAAACCTTACAAAATACATTCCGGCACTGACCTGATTCCCAGAATCACCCCGGCCATTCCATATTAAAGAAAAGTTTCCGCCGCATTGTTTTCCTTCATACAAAACTTTAATCAAACGGCCATTCATATCATATATTTTCAGGGAAACATTACATTGTTCAGGTATTGAATAATTAATCACCGTGCTTTGATCAAATGGGTTCGGGGCGATTGTTGCCAATCCAAATTTTTTTGTGTCGCCCGGCAACTCAGGTACTGATACATGATATTTCAATGTAGGTGGTTCTGTAGTAAACTTTATGGCAAAGCTGTTTTTTAAAGCCGTGGCGGTATTCTGGTAATCATTATTATAAACATATTGAAGGGCACCATTGTCGCTGTTATTCTCAATACCAACCGTGCAGGAATTCGTAAGTGATACATTTTTATATTGGAAGATAATCTCACCATCCCCTGTTGGAGGATCATCATAATAAGCCGGATCGTTAAGTATTATCTGGAAGACTTCATATTTTGGAGAGGTCCCATCGCCCCAATGCGCCAGGCTGTCGTACTCGATTATGAACCGATGATTGGTTATGTCATTGAAATAAAGTATTTGATTAATTTGAAAGCTGGCGCCATTATCATCAACCAAATCATCCCAGAAAATGGCGGCCATTGAAAATATGCCATCATTATTGGGTAACGAAATATTTGTGAAAGCAGCCTGGGTGCCGGAACCAAAAGCTATCCAACCATCTGTACTTATCCCTACCTGATTAAAGGAACTTCCGTAATATTTAAAACTAAAAGGAATATTAACAGTTGTTGTTTGATCAGAACCTGTAATGGGAATTGTGGTACCCACAGGATCAATTTCAACCCAGTTATATACGGGAGATTGTTCATATATAGTATCGTCGCTGGAATAGGCATAGTATCCATAAGCATCAGGGCCTGTGGGGTCGAGGGAATCAGCAGTTGCAACCGGCAAACTGAATGTAACTATTTCTGTAAAAGGATAACTTCCTCCCTGAGTTGATAGCGTTAAAGTAAAATCAGCTAAATAATCAACTGGGCATAAAGGCGATATGCTCACCTCAAAAAAATCGCTTGTATTAGTTCTCGATGAATCTATATCTATTGTCCCAAATGTTCCAATTGAATCAGGGATGGTAATGTACGGGTCAGTACTTTTCAAGATTCCCTGAACATTTGGTGCAACATCATCTCCTATATTTTTTACTGATATATATAATTTTACTGTCTCTCCCGGGTCCATTGATGAATTTGGGTAAATAGCGCCAACGTCATTTACGGTAGCATTCAAATATTCCAGTTCACAACCCACTATCGTCTGATAGTAAAGGTAATCCCATGAATTTGTCCCACTGGTTATATGTAAATTAATTTTAACCAGTGAACCGATTGCGCTATTTTGATTAATATGGATCTGATAAGGAGACCCAACCACTGAATTTCCGGAAGTAATATTTCCGTAACTAATGGCTGAGGTCGTAATCACTTGCATATTTGTGTTAAGAGAAGTAATAGTTGCCAATACATTATTGGCTGTTTGGGTTCCCCAGTTTTTAAGGGTAAAAGAGATGTTGAAATTTTCATTAGGATTCATCAGGCTGTCAAGATTACCATTCAACCCGATAACAAGCGGCAACCCTAAAGGGCCAACGTGAACAGCGGCTTGAGTAACTGCCATCTTTCCCTGATAAGGGATAACATCTCCACCAATCACAGTTACCGTTAATGAGTCTAAGGTCGATGGAGTAATTCCAATGATTACATTACCTGTAGAATCAGTAAACCCTGATGCAAAAACATTAGTTCCGGTAATTGTCACCTGGGCATGGTTTACAGGCAATCCTGTTGCATTGTAAGTGACAGTAATTTGGGGTTGGCTATATCCAATAGGGACTGAAGCCGGATGGCTGACATTTATTGCCAAGGGAACTTCCTTCCAGATATGAACACTGGGGTCTCCCAAAACAGTAAAGACACGGTACTGATATTCCATCCAGGCGTCATTTCCATAACAATTATACATATACAATTTTCCCCTAAGCAAAGCCTGCCCTGGTGTTTCCAGACCTTCACGGAACATTCCGACATATATTCCTTTATCAATCTTGTTGTTGTATTGGGTATGTGTATTTGATGTCGGGCCAATAAATGCTACGGCACCCCTTGGATTTGCTGCGGTGCCTAATTTGATCCACTCTTCTCCAAAACAATTGCCTCCTGAGGCATCGAACATCGCAACCCCACATCCAATACTAGTTACAAAGGTTAATTTTTTCCCGTTGTTTAGATTAGATAAGTCCGAAACAGTCATTGGATAACAGCTAGCCCACCACTCGGTACTCCAACCTTCGCCGCGATAATTTAAAAAACTGCGTCCGTCAGAGATCACCTGAATGATATCGCTCACATCCATGGTACAGGGTTGATTGCTCATCAATGTATCAACCGAAGTAAAGCCACCATCCTGTAACATGACATCAGCAGTAAAACGCTTGGTTTCGATTTGGGATACGTATGCATTATTGGAGCAACATATTCCTTTTTTAAACCAGTCGGTATTTGTAGTGTAAGGGGATTTTTCATAATTCATGGCTTTCGTGGTACAAACATTCAAGGTGTTGGTGCTCTGAACAGGAAGCCTTCCAATCATCATTTCCGGGAAATAATCATTTCCATCAATCTCAACGAAAAAGTCTTCACTGGCAAATGAATAATCATATGCTACTGTTTTTTTGGGGAAGATCCCATCATCACCAATCAATAAAACATAGGTTGGCGGAAATTCCCAATTATGATAAGCATCAGTGATATGGTTTTTGATTATTGTTGCATCACTTGCATTGGCACCAATATCGCTGAACTTTGTAATATGAACATCAATGCCGCTTTGTCTTTTCCAATCAGCATACGGTTGAAAAGTGCTCACATAAGAATCAGGCATAATGGCTAGCAGAACGTCCCTTCCATTTTCATCCCCGTAATAAAGATTAGATAAGGCACTTTTATAGTTTAAAATAAAACTTTCGTAAACCTTTGCAAAAGAAGGGGCAATCGATTTAGTCAGTTTTGTTTTAGGATTGACAACCTTTTCCGACGTGTAACTTATTTTTACTGTGATTGAGGAAGTAACCTGCAATTCTTTTTTTGAAGCAACATACCGGATCGGATATACAGATAATCTTACTATGCGGAAATCGCGAAAGATAGCAGGTGTTCCAACAGATGCCATATTATTTGGAAATATATCTGAGGATGAATATAAACTTTCATTCTCTATATAAGCCGATTCGGGCTTACCTTCGAACCAGCTTGCCCGGCAGGGGGGTAAATTAATATTATTGAAAGTTTGTAAACTACCCGTTTCAAGAACTTCAACGGAAACCCCCGCATTATCTGGAATAGCCAAAATACTCGATACGTAAGGCAGATCGGGAGTACCGGCCACAGAACCAGAAGCGTCAGACAGCAAATCAATGGACTGATAACGTGTGTTTCCCGAATAGAATTCGCTTACTTCAAATCCGGAAATTTCAATCTTGAGAACAATGCCCCTACTGTCCTCACTTATAATTTTCACTACCGGAGCTGTTTTATTTTCCTGCTCATTATTAAGCGGATACCACTGGGCCATCATACTGAGTGGAAAAAGGCCCAACATTAATAATATTACAAATTTTTTCATATGAAAATTGATATTAAGTTTTGGGGTTGAAGGGGATATTATATTTAGTTTGTGGAATAAATTAAATAATACATGGGCACTTTTTCACAAAAAACAACTCAAAGATATATTTTTTTTTATTAGTTCACCATGAAAAAATATTAGAGCCAAAAGCTAAGATTATCAATCTTTAAATCCAAATCCAAATGGCATAAACTTCCAAAGTGAAAAGATATTTCCTATAAAAAAAATAAAGCAACGCCACTAACGCTGATAACAGCGCCGATTATTTCTTTCAGGGTAACTTTCTGATGCAGAAAAATTAAAGAAGCCGGAATAATAAGGACCGGCACTATCGCCATTATAGTTGAAGCAATTCCTGCATTCGCATGCTGAACAGCATACAGGGAAAAGGAAACACCAAGAAAAGGCCCGAAAACAGAGCCTAATCCAATGCGCTTAAGAGCAGGCTTGTTCTTTACCGCATTACTAACATTTTTCCATTTTTTCCATACAGTAATAACTATTGCAAAACCAATAATGCCCGTAATAATACGGATCTGTGTTGCAGCAAAAGCGCTGTAATCACCCATGCCTACTTTGCTGAATACCAGGCCCACCGCCTGGCCCACAGCGCCGATAAATGCAAAAAAGATTCCTTTCAGGGAATGTGTGAAGGAGAACATCTTTTCACCTGTCCCTTTATTTACGATCACAATGGCGATACCTCCAAGGGTGAGAGACATGCCCAGGAAATTAAAAAGTGTCAGGGTTTCACCGAGCATGATCCAGCTTAACAATGCCGTTATTGGCGGCACCAGCGTCATGATAAGCATAGAAATGCGTGAACCTATTATGGTATATGATTCAAAAAGGAAGAGATCGCCAATGACAAACCCTATTAAGCCTGAGAGAGAAAGCCACATCCAGGTATCAGCACTTGCATCAACGGGAAGTAATTTCCCCCTGATAAAATAGGAAAAAATACTTAAAAAGACCAACGCCAGCAACAAGCGAAGCAGGTTTACGGCAATGGAGCCCACCTTATTACTGGCAGATTCAAAGGCAAGTGCGGTTACTGTCCAGCAGCAGGCGGTGAACAAAGCGGCAAATTCGCCTATGTGGTTGGAAAACATTACTTCTATCGGTTAATACAAATGTACAAATTGTAATAAAAAAGGGCAACAATAGCTGCCCTTTTTTTATCGTTTAAGACTGTTATTACTTAATCATACCCAGTTCTTTACCAACTTTGGTAAATGCAGCAATGGCCTTGTCGATATGTTCCATACTATGTCCTGCTGAGAGCTGAACACGAATACGGTCTTTACCTTTGGCAACCACCGGGAATGAGAATGCAGTAACATAGATGCCTTCTTCGAGCATTCTGTTTGCAAAATCAACAGCCAGTTTTGAACAATCAGGATATTTGCCAAACATTATAGCAACAATAGGATGTTCACCAGGAATAATATCAAATCCTGCGGTTGTCATTTTTTCACGGAAATATTTTGTATTGCGTTCCAGTTTGTCGCGTAATTCAGTAGATTTTGTCAAGATGTCGATAACCTTAAGCGTTCCGCCAACCACAGCCGGAGCAACAGTATTTGAGAACAAATAAGGACGTGCTTTATTACGCATCCATCCTATGATCTCCTTGCTTGAAGAAATACAACCGCCGGAAGCTCCACCTAACGCTTTTCCGAAAGTAGTGGTAATAATATCAACTCTTCCCATCACACCGCGGTATTCGTGTGTTCCACGGCCGGTTTTTCCGAGAAAGCCAGTTGAATGGCTGTCATCAACCATTACAAGTGCATCATATTTATCAGCCAGGTCGCAGATCAGATCCAGTTTTGCAATGTCACCGTCCATGGAGAAAGAACCATCGGTAGCAACCATAATGAAACGGCAGCCTTTTTCACGGGCTTCTTTCAGACAACGTTCGAGGCCTTTAGCCATTTTATCGTTAGCCGGGTCTATTTCTTCAACATCGCGCATGTCACCATGTTTATAGATCCAGCGCTGAGCTTTGCACAGACGGATACCGTCGATGATGGAAGCATGATTTAATGCGTCGGTGATGATAGCATCATTTTCGCCCAATAATGGTTCAAATACTGCTCCGTTAGCATCAAAGCATGATGAGAAAAGAATGGTGTCTTCCATGCCGAGAAATTCAGAAACCTTGGTTTCAAGTTCTTTATGAATGTCCTGTGTACCGCAGATAAAACGTACTGATGACAGGCCATAACCACGACGGTCAATTTCTTTGTGTGCAGCTTCGATCAGGTCGGGATGTGATGAAAGTCCCAGGTAATTGTTAGCACAAAAGTTTAAACATTTATTGCCTTTCACAACTATTTCGGCTCCTTGCGGGCTTTCTATAATGCGTTCGTGTTTATAAAGTTTTTGATCTAAAAGTTTCTGTAGTTCTTCGCCCAGAAAAGCTTTCATTTTTGTTTGCATTTATATATCTCCTTATTATTAAATTATTAAATTAATCCATTTTTATGTTTTTCGCCGATCACTTTCAGCATGTCTTGTGTCATGGCATCAAGATCATAGCTTGGTTTCCAGCCCCATTCTTTGCGTGCGGCGCTGTCATCAACTGCATCGGGCCAGCTGTCAGCAATAGCCTGACGGAAGTCGGGTTTATAGTCAATAGTAAAACCAGGCATGTACTTTTTAATGTTTTCGGCCATTTCGCCAACTGAAAAACTCATAGCTCCAACATTGAAATCGCTGTGATGTTTGAGGGTTGAAAATTCAGCCTGCATCAGGTCAACGGTAGCTTTCAGACAGTCGGGCATATACATCATAGGAAGGCGTGTATCTTCTTTAACAAAACAAGTATATTTTCCGTATTTCACCGCGTCGTAATAAATTGCAACGGCGTAATCTGTGGTTCCGCCACCAGGGAGTGTTTCATTGCTGATAATACCAGGATAACGCAAACCACGAACATCCAGCCCGTATTTTTTTACATAATAATCACAAACTAATTCACCGGCTACCTTGGTAATTCCGTACATGGTGGAAGGGTGCAGCACGGTTTCCTGCGGTGCACAATCCAGCGGGGTTCCAGGGCCAAATACTGCAATAGAACTCGGGCATAATACCTGAGTCATTTTCATTTCGCGGGCAATTTCCAGCACATTAATAAGGCCGTTCATATTAATATCCCAGGCCATTAAAGGGTTCTGTTCACCGACAGCTGAAAGGATGGCAGCCATGTTGATGATACAATCTACATCGTATTTTTTGCACACATCATACATAGCCTGTTTATTAAGAATATCAAAATATTCGAAAGGCCCAGATTGGGCAACAGTTTCAGATGGGGGTGATTTTCTGGTGCTGGCAATAACATTGTCGTTGCCATAAATTCTACGGAGTTCCATGGTTAGTTCAGATCCAATCTGACCGACAGCTCCTACAATAAGTATTTTTTTCATATTGATGAATAAGTTAGTATTTGATTTATTATTGAATTGGTCGCGCAAAATTAATTTTTTTAAGCTTACTATCAATAATCTAAGGAAGATTTTTAAATAATATTTTTCATTTAAAAAAATCGTCCCGTTTTTTTTTCCGAACAGCCTTATTTTTAGCTATTTTTTATAATTTTGGTAAAAATACAATTATGAAAAAAATCATTCTGCTTTTACTTGTAAGTATCTTGTTTTCATCAGGCATCTATGCCCAGAAAGAAAACATCATCAAAGTCAGCCCTGAAGTTAATAATGTCATTATTTACCTTACCGGCGCCCAGGTACGTTATAAGATTCAGGCCAGCCTGCTGCCGGGCAGAAACCTTCTTGAAATCAAAGGCCTCGCACCAAACCTCGATCCCTCAAGCATCCGTATAACCGCAGATGAGAAATCGACCGTGTTATCGGTCACACATAAAAAAACATCTGAACTTGTCGGTAGCGAAGCCGCAAAACTGGACATAGTTAATGACTCCATCAAGCTGATCTCAAAAAAGATCAACCTGATCAATGATGAAAAAAATTCACTGACGGTACAAAAAGACCTGTTGCTGAAAAACCTTTCCCTGGGCGGGCAAAACACCGGGGTGAATTTTCTTGACCTTCAAAAAGCGGCAGATTATTATCAGACGAAAGTATTTGAGATAAACAAACGCTTTTCTGAATTAACGGCTGATGCTGATGTGCAGACAGCTACCCTGGAAAAACTCCAGTTGAAATCAGAAAAACTGTTGGTTACTTCAAAAACTCGCATATCGGAAGTTTCCGTTTTAATTATTACGGAAAACGCACAAAATACCACGCTTGAATTTTCTTATGTAGTGCGTGAAGCCGGCTGGATGCCCTACTACGACCTGAAATGTGAAGACATCAGCAAACCACTGAAACTTAACTACAGAGCCAAGGCATACAACAATTGCGGCATTGACTGGAAAGATGTGGCGATGACCCTCTCTACCGCCGACCCATTGCTTGACATCAATTTACCCGCTATACAAACCTGGTATCTTTATAACTATAATGGAGGACAATTGAAATACGATAAAGGTGGTTATTTTCAGCAAAACAATGCTAATGTAAGCGACCTTGAATATCAAAACAAAGAAGAAAGTAAATATCAGGAACAAAAAGCCGTGCAGACAAAACAAATTGAGGTTCCGGAATTGAGCTTTAATTTCCCGATAAAAAGCCGTTACACCTTACCGTCCAATGCACAGCCCTATATTGTTGATATCGACGAATACTCGCTGGCCGCATCCTACCGCTATGTCTGCGTACCGATAGCTGAAAAAAGTGCATTTCTGCTTGCCTGTATCAGCGACTGGGAAGAACTTAACCTGGTGGAAGGCAATGCCAATATCTACCTTAACGGTACTTACGTGGGGCAATCATATCTGAACCCGAATGAAATTACAGACACACTTCAGGTTTCACTTGGCCGAGACAGCCGGATACAGGTTGACCGAGTGAAGATGAAGGATTACAGCAGCAAAGTACTTATCGGATCAAAACGCAAAGTGACTTATGTGTATGAAATTTCAGTTAAGAACAACCGCAATACGTCTATCGCTGTTGAAATTCAGGACCAGGTGCCTGTCAGCAGCAACCAGGAAATAGAAGTAACCGTTGATCAGATCTCAGAAGCACAGCACGACATAGCAACCGGATTACTGAAATGGAATTTCAATATCGAGCCCGGTAAAGTTCAAACTGTGAAGCTGGGCTATACGGTAAAATATCCTAAAACGGTAACACTTCAATTCAGGAAGATGAAATCCATTAATTGCCCGAGTTTCTGATAATTAAAACTACAATTATTAATTATGCTGACATTAAAAACTTTCGAATTCAACGATTTTGGCGTAAATACCTATGTCCTGGCAAATGATAATAATGAGTGTATCATTATTGACCCGGGTTGTTATTCACCTGATGAACAAAAACGCTTTGACGATTTTCTGAAAAACGCAGCGTATAAAATTGAAAAGATTATCATCACACATTGTCATATTGACCATATACTTGGTGTGGCGCATCTTGAAGACAAATTTGGCATCGGTGCCTGGATACATCCGGCAGGCAAAGAATTTTTAAGAGCTTCCGTGGGTTATGCTTCCGTTTTCGGGTTTGATGTGGAGCGGGTAATAACTGCAGCAGGTTTTATTAATGATGATGCGCCTGTATTCCTCGGGAATGAAAGGCTTGATGTACTTTATACGCCGGGCCATTGCGAAGGAAGCGTCTGCTTTGTTAATCACGCACAAAAGATGGTTTTTTCCGGTGATGTATTATTCAACGGCAGTATAGGCCGCACGGACCTTCCAACCGGTGATTACGAATTATTGATCAGCAGTATAAAAGATAAATTGATGGCCCTGGATGATGATTACACGGTATATCCGGGACACGGGCCAATGAGTACCATCGGGTACGAGAGGAAAAACAATCCGTTTCTGTAAAATATTTATATGTTAAATTCATTCATAGTAAAATAAAATATAATTATTTTTACCCAAAAAAAATGAAAACTTTAAAAATTTCTATCTTCTTAGCGATGATCCTCTTCAATCCGGCCATTGAAAGCATTGCCCAGGGTTTTTGGACACAAAAAGCTGACTTCGGTGGAGATGCCCGTTATTTTGGATCAGGAATGGCAATTAGTAATAAAGGATATATTGGACTTGGATCAACATCCACCAGTCCAAGCAATGATGATTTTTGGAAATATGACCCTGGCACCAATACATGGGTTCAGATCAGTAACTTTACTAACGATAGGATATATTCTGCATGTTTTTCAATTGGAGATACCGGGTATGTATGTTCCGGGTGTTACTGGGATGGCACATCTGGAACTCAGCCATTTGTTTTTTATCAGGACATGTGGGCTTATAATCCTGCAACAAATTCCTGGTCCCAAAAAGCAAGTTTTCCTGGAACCGGGAGAAACGGAGCCATTGGTTTTGAAATTTTCGGCAAGGGATATGTAGGAATGGGACTACACAGGGAAAACACAGGAGCCAATACTTATTACAATGATTTGTATGAATATAATCCAGCTACTAACCAATGGACCCAGAAAGCCAGTTTGCCGGCAAGCACCCGTAGTTATTGTATTAATTTTTCTATTGGTAAATATCTTTATGTTGGGTTGGGTGTTTCTAATGTAACACAATATATACTTGATATTTGGGAATACAACACTGAAACAGATACCTGGACTCAAAAGAACAATTTCCCGGGACCGGCCCGTAAATATGCCAGTTGTTTTGTAATTGGCTCAAAAGCATATATTTTCGGGGGTATGAATGCCTCTCAATATTTCAAGGACTTGTGGGAATACGATCCAATGATGGATACCTGGACACAAAGGGAAGACCTGCCTTCATATCCCCGCTATTCTGCAATCGGTTTTTCAGTAAATAACAAAGGATACATTGGAACGGGTTATGCCCCAGGCTTGGGAGGCATTACAGATGAATTATGGGAGTATACTCCAATTTGTATCAACTTTAATTCGAACGCTACGCTTATTGGAAATACGATCTATGCGATAGCTTCGGGCGCCTCATACCAATGGTTGGATTGCAACAATGGTTTTGCTGTTTTACCTGGTGATACTAACCAAAGTTATTCGCCTCCTGTAAGCGGAAATTATTCTGTGATCGTAACCCAGGGTGTGTGTAGCGATACATCAGATTGTATAGCAGTTAACCTTTGTGGCACTATAAATACAAATGTGGTTCTTTCAGGACCAACTATCTATGCATCAGCTACCGGGGCTTCTTACCAATGGGTAAATTGCAATATTGGCTTTGCGATCATAGATAATGAAACCAGTCAAAGTTTTACACCTTCGGTAAATGGAAATTATGCTGTTATCGTATCTCAAAATGGTTGTAGTGACACATCTGATTGTATTGCAATCTCTACTGGTATCAGCGAAATAGATAATTCTGGTATTATTTTTTACCCAAACCCATCTCAGGCTGAAATAATCATAGATTTAAAAAACAACCAATTGAAATCGGATATTGAATTAATTGATATGACTGGGAAGATAATAAAAACTTTCCCGGCTTCCTCTTTGACCACTCAAAAACTTTTTGTTGGAGAAATACCAAACGGTCATTATTTTTTATTGTTCAATATAGGCTCCAAAAAGATTTACAAAGAAATTTTAATAACTAAATAATTTTGTTTTTTAATTTGGTGTCTCAAGGAATTCGGTTTGAGGTATTTTTACCTGTACTTTATCTTTGACCAATATTATAAAAATTTCCTTCATGGTCTTTTTTCCCAGATAGAAAATCAATGCAATCGATGTGACCCGAAAAAAATTATGGAACTGCCTGCATCCACTGCTGAAGCTCCATTTTCCAAGGCTGCGGCAAAATCCTGAATATTCCCCGCCACGCCGATAACCACTATTGGAAAACAAACAGCCTTTGAAAACTAACTAAATCAATATTAAAATTTCAAATTCGGGTTCAAATAGCGAGTTTCAATGGAACAGAAAAAATATTTTTACCATAGAAACCGACTTGAAATTATTTTCAATCACCAGGAACCCTCACCTGATAACCACGTTCATCGCGTTTTTCGATATAATTGATAAACGAGCGGTTCACAACCTTGTTCCCACCGGGTGTGGGATAATCACCGGTAAAGTACCAGTCGCCGGTATGGTCCGGGCAGGCAGCATGCAAATCATCGATGGCCTGAAAAATTATCTGGACTCCGGCGTTAATATCATTTGGAACAAGGAGTTTTGTGATCTTTTCAGAAATACGGTCTACGGAAAAAGGCTCATAAATTTCTTTTACATGGTTTACAAACTCTTCTTTCGGCAGGTTTTCCTGAGCCTTGCATTTTTTATACACCCTGCTTAAAACCTCTTCCTGTCCTGTTTCTTCCAACAACTTTATAGCAGCCTTAAAGGCAATAAAATCGCTCAGTTTTGACATATCAATGCCATAGCAATCGGGATATCGTATCTGAGGAGCGGACGAAGCAATAATGATCCGTTTCGGATTCAGACGGTCGAGCATGCGGATGATACTCTGACGCAAGGTCGTGCCACGAACAATCGAATCGTCAATAACTACAATATTATCTACATTGTCGCGGACAATGCCATAAGTAACATCGTATACATGGGCAACAAGGTCGTCGCGGTCTTTATCCTGGGTAATAAATGTACGCAGTTTCAAATCTTTTACGGCCACTTTTTCGAAACGTGGATGAAAGGCAAGGATTTGATCAAGCTCCTTAGCCGTAATGTTTTTCCCAGCCTGAAGAATTTTATCTTTTTTTACGCCGTTGCAAAAATCCTCAAGGGCTTTCATCAGTCCATAATACGCCACTGAAGCGGTATTGGGGATGTATGAAAACACCGTATTCTCCAAATCATAATCAATTGCCTTCAGGATACTGGGCACCAGGAAGCTGCCGAGCTTTTTGCGTTCAAGATATATATCGCGGTCTGTCCCTCTTGAAAAATAAATATGCTCAAAAGAACAGGCTTTCCTTTTTTGTGGTTCAATAAACTTTGACAGGCTATACGTACCGTCCTTTTTGACAATAAGTGCGTTCCCGGGATCTACCTCTTTGATCTTATCAATAGGGACATTGAACGCCGTCATAATCACCGGCCTTTCGGAAGCAGCCACTATCACCTCGTCATCAGCATAATAAAAAGCAGGGCGAATGCCTGCCGGATCCCGCATAATAAAAGCATCTCCATGCCCCAGCATGCCTGCCAGAACATAACCGCCATCCCAGTCTTTGGCTGCGCGGGTAAGCATTCGCTGTATATCCAGGCTTTTGGCTATCAACGCCGAAACATCTTTTTTACTTACGCCCTGAGCTTTGTAAGACTGATAAAGCTGTTCGTTTTCCTGATCAAGAAAATGTCCGATTTTTTCCAGGATGGTAATGGTATCTGTAGTTTCAACAGGATGCTGTCCAAGGCTGATCAGTTTATTGAAAAGTTCGTCAACATTGGTCAAGTTGAAATTTCCGGCCAGCACCAGGTTTTTTGTTTTCCAGTTACTTTCGCGTATAAAAGGATGGCAGGTTTCGATGCTGTTTTTTCCGAAAGTACCGTAACGCAGATGACCGAGATACATTTCACCGATAAATTCGGAATTATGTTTCAGCCAGTTGACATCATTAAATAATGAAGGTTTATTTTTTTTAATATCCTTTAAATCCGAATACGCATGGGTAAAGATATCAATAATAGGTGTTGATGAATTTGAGCGTAAACGATTGATAAAACGCATGCCCGGTTCGAGATCCAGCTTAATACAAACGATGCCGGCTCCATCCTGTCCCCGGTTATGCTGTTTTTCCATCAGCAGCGACAGTTTGTTCAGTCCGTAGAGTGCAGTACCATATTTTGACTGGTAATATTCAAGGGGTTTTAACAACCGGATAAAGGCAATACCGCATTCGTGTTTAATCGGATCACTCATACAGGGTAATATTATTTAATGATATTTTGTTGCAGGCAATCATTTCAATTTCTACTTAGGATTTTTTACAAAAAATAATGTCTTAAAAGTTTTTATTGTCAAAATTGACCGGACTATTCTGCTGATTGTATTTTCCGCAATCGATCTCAACAGACAAAGGCTTTGAAGGCTTTGAAAAATTATCAGAAGGACGAACATTCAGAGATTTATCAGCATAAACTTTTTTCATATACAACGCCCATATAGGTAATGACATATTTGCGCCCTGTCCAAGGACAGTGCTGCGGAAATGTATGCTGCGGTCTTCACAACCAACCCAAACACCGGTAGTAAGGTTGGGAACAAAACCCATAAACCATCCGTCGGAATTATTATCGGTAGTTCCTGTCTTTCCTGCAATTGGGTTTGTCAATGCATATTTACCCCGTAAACGTGCACCTGTGCCGCTCTCGACAACACCCTGCATCAGGCTTGTCATCAGGAAGGCTGTTTCTTCACTCATAGCTTCCTGAGTTTTGGGGACAAAGGTCGCCAGGGTATTCCCGTATTTATCATCAATGCGGGTAACAAATACCGGTTCGATATAAACGCCTTTGTTTGCAAAAGAATTTATGGCGCCTACCATTTCATAAAGTGAAAGGTCGGGTGTTCCCAGACAAATGGCGTAAACTTCAGGTATATCGCTGCGAATGCCCATTTTATGTGCAACTTTAACCACCGGGCCCGGAGAATAACGTTTAATTAAAAACGCAGATATCCAGTTTATGGAGTTTGCCAGCGCTTCCTTCAGGGTGATCATCTCCCCTTCTTTGTAATCGCTTGAATTTTTCGGTTCCCATACCTTACCATCCGGCAGATCAAAAGTAACAGGGACGTTGGGAACTTTGGTGCACGGTGAAAACTCTCCTTCCTGCATGGCAACCGTATAAACGAAAGGTTTAAACGTAGATCCCACCTGCCGTTTTGCAAGGCAGACGTGGTCGTACTGAAAATATTTATAATTGATACCACCCACGTAGGCCCTGACATAACCGGTTTGTGGCTCAACAGACATGAGTCCTGCAAGTAAGAACCACTTATAGTATTTCACAGAATCAAGCGGGGACATAATGGTATCCTTATCTCCGCCCCAAGCAAAAACCCGCATCGGAACAGGCGTATTGAATATTTTCATGATCGCTTCATCAGTAACATTCTCTTTTTTGAGATTCTGGTACCGATCAGAACGATACACGCCCTGCATGATCATTTTGTTAATCTGTTCATTACTGAGACGGCCATCGTATGGCGCTCTTTTAATGCCTTTCCAATGTTTATAAAAATCCTTTTGGAGTTCCTTCCCTAAATGTTCATTAACAGCCTCTTCCGCATAGCGTTGCATTTTTGAATTGACGGTAGTGTAAATACGAAGTCCGTCCTTAAAAATGTTGTAAGGAGTGCCATCAGCTTTCAGGTTTTTGTAACACCAGCCATAAACAGGATTATTGTCCCATTGGTACAGGTCTTCCTGGTACATCTTTTTATCAAGATAGTTTTCTTCAACAGGTTTTTTTCGTGTCAGCAATATTTTTAAAAACTCTCTGAAATAGGTTGCCAATCCTACATTGTGGTCCTGAATGCTGAATTGTGATAAATCAATGGGCAACACACGAATAGAATCATATTGTTTTTCGCTGATAAACCCGTTCACTTTCATTTGCTTTAATACCACTTCCCGGCGTTTCATGGCATTTTCGGGATTTCGGGTAGGACTGTAACGGGTAGGTGCCTTTAGCAACCCTATAAGCATGGCCGATTCCTGAATGTTAAGTGAATCGGTGGTTTTATTAAAATAAGTACGTGCTGCGGATTTGATTCCATAGGACTGGTTGCCAAAATCCACGGTATTCAGGTACATCGCAATGATTTCCTGCTTGGTATAATTATGTTCCAGTTTTACAGCAGTAATCCACTCTTTAAATTTTGTTATTACAACCTTCGCGATGCTCTGATCGGACTCACGGGGAAACAGGTTTTTCGCAAGCTGTTGTGTTATGGTGCTACCGCCACCGGCCCCGCGGTCTCTGGTAAATACTCCAAGCACCACTCTAAAAAGGCTGCGGACATCAATGCCGGAATGATCTGTAAACCTTGCATCCTCGGTAGCGATCAACGCATTTACAACATTCGGGGACAATTCTTCAAAATGAACATTAGAACGGTTTTCGATATAGTATTTTCCCAACAGTACCTGGTCCGATGAATAAATTTCTGACGCAAGATTGCTGCGTGGGTTTTCAAGTTCTTCAAATGTGGGCATGAAACCTAAAGCGCCAAGAGAAATAAAAGTGAATAATATCAAGACCAGCCCTATTAAAGAAGCATAAGCGATCCACAGTACTTTTAAATATTTATGAAATTCTGAATTTACAGCTTTCTTTGCCATATCATTTTTCCGTTTCAAATTCGTCTATTCTGATACCAAAATCTTCGATACCCTTAAGTTCAGGTTCCCGCATTGCCTGTTCAAATTCGAAAGAATAATTTCCTGTTAATTTAAAGCGAATGCCCTTTCTGAACAAGATACGGTTATCGACAATTTTGCCGCGTTCTTTGCCCATCCATTTGCCCGATTCATCAGCCAGCACACATTCAATGGTATCTACCGAGTACATCCTGTTAGGATAAAAGGTTTTAAGGAATAAAAATATATTGCTGTACCGGTAATCTGTTGAATTTCGGATGTTGATATAAAAATTGTACAATTGTGTGGTATCGGCAATCGTTATTGAAAATTTGAGGATATCACTGCTTTTCCAGACCGCATTTTCAATTTTTTTATTTCTGTCAATAACAACTCCGGAGCCGCATGAGCACAATATTACCATAAAAACAAGTAACAAAACAATGAGGTGTTTTTTATTCATTTTAGTCGTCAGCGTATTTTGAGAGGTCTTCCTCGAAATGTTCAAATTCTATTTTCTTTTCTTTTATCTGAGCAAAATCTTCAAGCTTATCCGGTATAATACCTTTCGAGTTATCGCTGATGATTTTTTTTACCACATCAATGGGTATGGCCAGGATATTTGAATGATCATCGACATAAGAGTACCATACCATTTTTTTTATCACATCAATTTTATGGCTATGCGCAGCACCCTTTTTGGTTTTAAGCAAAATATCCGTATTGGGAAATTCTTTCAGTGCATCCACATAACAATCGTATTCGTAATTAAGGCAGCATTTCAATTTGGAACACTGACCGGCAAGTTTCTGAGGGTTAATAGACATTTGTTGTGCCCTGGCCGTATTTGTTGACACCGATTTAAAATCGAACAGCCAGCTTGAACAGCACAACTCACGGCCGCAGGTTCCAATTCCTCCAAGGGTACTGGCTTCCTGACGCACACCGATCTGGCGCATTTCAACTCTTACACTGAACTGTTCCGCCAGCACTTTGATCAGTTCCCTGAAATCCACACGTTCTTCGGCGGTATAATAAAAGGTAGCCTTGGTTCCGTCGCCCTGGTACTCAACATCATTAACTTTCATCGAAAGTCTAAGGTTGTTGGTTATTTTTTTCGTTTTTTGCAGGGTTTCACTTTCGGGCGTTACAACAGAAACCCATTTTTCAATATCCGAAGGCCTGGCCCTTCTGTAAATCTTTTTGATATCCCTGGTTTCCAGATTAATTCGTTTTTTTTTCATCTGCAGACGTGCTGCCTCGCCCAATAAGGTTACTATTCCGAGGTCATGGCCGGGGGAAGATTCTACAGCTACAATATCTCCGACAACATATTCAGAACTATCCGCGATTAAAAAGAAATCTTTATGGCTGTTTTTAAAACGGACTTCGGCGTATGGGAAAGCAGGATATATTTTGGGAGGATTAATATCTTTGAGCCAATCATAAGCATTTCTTTTACAACACGAATGACTGTATAGATTATCGTTTTTCTGATGCGATTTTGGTTTGTTAGCGCAGCCTCTTGTCAGAAATTCATTTTTATCTTTTGTCATGGTTTAACTTATTATTACAAAGGTAAACAAATTAAAGAATATGATGAAAATTTAAGAGTGCATAATTTGGTTCAGTTTGAAAGACAGATCCATAAATAATACCTTAGGATTGGCATTACGTTCTATATGAAAAACCGCCTTGTTTAGTTCCTCTGAAAAACGAGGTATCCGATTAGCTGTGAGTACTTTAGAAAAATTCGAAACGAAATCGGATTCCTCCTCGGTCAGTTTAATAAGTTTATCATTCCCGTGGTTTATCAACGAAGTATTCCGGATGATCTTCAGGGCATAATTAAAAAATATCTTTTGGTTTTCCCGGCCTATCTTCGATATCTCATCAATAAATTTTGTAAGCTCAAAAACATCATCGTTGTTAAACCTGTAACAATGCCTCAGCCACCGCTGAAATAAATTAAAGTGATAGCCGTCTTCCTCCTCTTCCTGCAACAGTGATTTTGCAAAAACAACGTTACCGTCTGCCATATTGGCAATTTTGCGTGCACTGATTTCGGTTGCCTGGTACTTTTCGATCAGCGCGCTGCTTATATCTTTATGGCCTAAACGTGGTATTTTAACCATCTGAGTGCGCGAAATGATCGTATTAATGATTTGTTCGTGGTTTTCGGCAATTAAAATAAACAAGGTCTTTTCGGGCGGTTCTTCCAGTATTTTCAATATTTTGGGCGCGGCGGCATGAAATAGTTTTTCAACCATCCAGAGGATTATTATTTTATATTCCGACTCATAGGATTTTAGGCTGAGTTTCCTGACTACTTCATCACAATCTTCAGCATTGATAATCCCCTGTTTATTCTCAACCCCAATGGTATCATACCAATCGTTCAGCGAAATGTAATAATCATTTTTTAAGAGCATTTCGCGCCAGGTCTTAATGAAATCTATGCTCTTGGGTTTGGATTTTACATCCTTAGTTGTTGTTATCGGGTAAAAAAAGTGAATATCAGGATGAATCAATTCCTTAAATTTCAGGCATGAAGGACAGACGCCACAGGAATCCCCGGCCAGTGGCGAACCGGAATCAAAATATTGCTTGTTGGTGCAGGAAATAAATTGTGCGTAGGCAATAGCAAGAGCAAGTTTACCTGAACCTTCGGGGCCAAGAAATAGCTGGGCATGGCTGACACGGCTGTTTTTCACCGTGTTTACCAAATAATTTTTGATTTGCTGCTGTCCGAAAATTTCCGAAAATCTCATGAAGTAATTTTTAAGCTAAGTATCAGAAGTTCCGGGTTAAGTTATTTCATCAGTTCGCTGACAATCGTATCCACAGAAATTCCTTCGGCTTCGGCTTTATAGTTTTTTACGATACGGTGCCTGAGAACCAGCGGCGCCACATGCTGAACATCTTCTATATCGGGAGAGAACTTTCCATTAATCGCTGCGCTGCATTTGGCTCCGATGATCAGATACTGCGATGCCCGTGGGCCGGCGCCCCATGAAATATAATCATTAGCCCATTTGTGTGCTATGGTAGTTTTTGGGCGGGTAATGGAGGCGAGGTTTATCGCGTATTTGTAAACATTATCCGGCACAGGAATTTTGCGGATGACCGCCTGGAACTCCAGGATTTCTTCTGCGGTAAGAACCATATCAACCTTAGGGCTGTAGTTTGAGGTTGTAGTTTTTACAATGTTGATTTCCTCATCAAAATCCGGATAATCAAGCCAGATGTTGAACATAAACCTGTCGAGCTGTGCCTCAGGCAACGGATACGTTCCTTCCTGCTCTATCGGGTTCTGTGTGGCCAACACAAAAAAGGGTTCTTCTAATTTGAAGGTCTTGCCTGCTACGGTAACCGCTTTTTCCTGCATCGCTTCGAGCAGCGCCGACTGTGTTTTTGGTGGTGTACGGTTTATTTCGTCGGCCAGGATGATGTTTGCAAAAACAGGGCCTTTGATAAACCTGAATTTGCGATCCTCGTCAAGGATTTCAGAGCCGATGATATCGGAAGGCATCAAATCAGGTGTAAATTGAATTCTTGAATACTGAAGCCCCAATGATTTTGCTATAGTATTGATCATAAGGGTTTTTGCCAGGCCGGGGACACCAATCAACAACGCGTGGCCATTACTAAAAATCGAAATGATAATATTTCTTACAACCTCGTCCTGGCCAATAATGACCTTTGCCGTCTCTGATTTAACTTTTTTGAATTTTTCAACCAGCGCTTCCAGTGCTTCTACATCGGATTTGAATTGCATTGTATTTCCTGTTTTATTAATTTTTATTATGCAGCCATTCGTACTTGAATTTGCAGTCCTTATAACTATCAGAAATATTAATAAATGTATTTTGGGATTTTTCATCTATCCATTTATTTATCGCCTGATTTTGTTTTATCTGCAGGGCAAGGTTCTGTATTTGGGGATAATCATCTTTGAGGTTTGCTTTATGCGGTTCGGTACGTGATTTAAGCATCAGCATCCTGTATGCCTGTTGCCCGTCTTCATTGGTAAAAATCATAGGTTCCGAAACATCGCCGACCTTCATTTTTTCAATGATAAAAAATACATTAGGGTCAATCTCATCGGGTGAAAATTTTGAATCGCCGGTATAAGGGTTGATGAGCATTCCGCCGTTCACCCGTGAAGGATCATCGGAAAAAAGAGTTGCAGCTTTTACAAAAGTAATCGAGTCCGACTTTATTAATGCAGCGATTTTATCAATGTCTTTTTTTGATTTTATCAGATCGGTCTGGGATGCCTTAGGAATCATGAGAATATGCCTGACATTGATATTCTCGCCACGACGTTCAATCATCTGTATGATATGATATCCTTTTTGTGTCTTCACGACCGGAGAAATTTCTCCCGGTTTCAGTGAAAATGCAGCCGCTTCAAATTCGGGATACAGCGCTCCCCTGCCTACAAAACCTAATTCACCGCCTTTTGTAAATGACCCGGGGTCTTCAGAATACAGGTTGGCTAAAGTAGCAAAGTCTTCGCCTTTCTTCACTCTATCCTTCAGGCTGTTCAGTTTATCTTTTACACTGGTGATCTCAGATTCCGCGATGACAGGCTTTTTAACGATCTGCACCACCTCAAGCTGTGACCCGATAAGGGGTAAACTATCGGCCGGAATGCTTTTAAAAAAATCCGCAACCTCGGAAGGGGTGATTTTTACGTCCTGCGTCAGCTTCGCCTGTACATTTTGGATCAGGAGGTAATCACGGATCTTATCACGCATATCTTCTTTAATTTCGAGGATAGACTTTTTAAAATATTCTTCCAGCTTTTCTTTCGAACCAATCTGGTCAATAAAATAACGCATCCTTCTGTCCAGTTCACTTTCCACCTGCTTATCGGTCACGGTAACGCTGTCGAGTTCAGCCTGCGTCAGCATTAATTTCTGGAACATCATTTCTTCGAGGATCTGGCATTTTAGTCCAGATCCCTTGGTAATTCCCTGCAACAACGATTGGATATATTCATTTTCTATATCGGAATATAGAATGATGTTATTGCCAACCACTGCCACCACTTCATCGATCAGTATTTTTTCATTGTTTTGCTGGGCCTTGCCCGTAAAAGTAACAAACAGCAATAAAAAAAATATTGTCGTTTTAATTATTTTATTATTCATCAATTCTGGTATTTTATCTGATAATAACTTCTAATACTCAAAAATAGTATGATTTGCATTATTTTTTAAAGATTTCGATATTTCCTTTTTTCAATGCATTTTCATAAACATCATTCCGCATATTTTCTATCAAAGCAAGCTTCCGCCTGTTTATAATAATGTCACGGATGTTGTTTCTTTCAAAACTCAGCGGGGACAGGCTTTCTTTAATCATGAATCCTTTAATATTCATCAAATATGTAAAGGTAGAATCCTGAATTTCAATAATACGGTTGTTTTTCAGGTATTCTTCCTGATTGTATGTATTGATCGGGATCTCCTTAAGAATATCATTAAATAAAAGCCAGTTCTGATCGTCGAGGTAATAATTAACCGCGTACTTATGACAAAAATCCTGTAATTTTTTCAGGTCCTGAGGACTATCCGAGCGGATCAGCTGGCGCGGAACGGCAGGTGGAGTATTTCTGGGTATTTTGATATAAACCACCTTAACAATATTTTCCTTCAATTCAAAATTAGCTTTGTTTTTCTCATAATACTGGAAAATCTCCTCATCGCTGACGGTTGTGTCGAGTTTCTGTTTTATAAGTTTCGACTCATACTGAAAAATGGTCAGGGAGTTTTTATAATCTTCAAGCTGCTTTGAAAAATCTTTTTCATCTTTTGAAAGGTTCTTTTCCGCCTGTGCAATCACCAGCTGCTGGCGCACCCAATTGTCAATATATTCGTTGAGCATTTCTATGCTGTCCTTTTCAGAGACATTTGATGGCAGCGCCCCTTGAATATCTGAAGCATACAGGTATTTATCTTCTACACGGGCTAATACTTCTCCTTCCCTGTCATTTTTAGAAGTACAGGCACAAAAAAGGATCGCGATAATAAAAATACTCTTTTTCAAATAATTGAACTATAATGGTTTGCAAAATAAGCAACCAATGTTTTCGATATAAGACGCTTATTTCAAAATTGAATCGAAAACTTCCTGATTTACTTCAAAAGTATACTTAGACCTCAGTTGCTTTATCCATTCTTCTTCCAGGAAGTTTTGGTAGTCGGCAGTAATAAGTCCTTTGGCCTCTTTTAACAGTTTGGGTTCGGGGGAAACAACCTTGTTAACCACGACAAAAATCACTTTATTATCTTTTGAAATATTGTCGGTAACACCTTTTTCCCATTTAATACCATCAATCAGGGAGTTGTCTTTTTTTGAAAATAATTTATGATCAATTTTCAGGACAGCAATGGTGTCTGTATTAATTTTCTTCAGGATATCCATATCTGTAATCTTTCCTTTTTCATAGTCTTTGACCAATTTCCGGGTATTTTTGGCTGTGGCTTCATCATTGCATGTAAAGATGGTGGCATCAAGGCGTTCATCCCACATGTATTTATTTTTGTTTTTTTCATAAAACTCCTTTAATCCGGTTGTATCCTGAATGGCTTTGGACCACACTTTTTTATCAGTCAGTTCAAACAGCATAATGCCGTCTCTGTATTCTTTCATGAGGGATTTAAATTCCGGATACTTTTGTTCAAGTTTGGAGTCTTCATACTGAATACAACTTTCATCAATAAAGGTGTAATATCTTTCATTAATAAAAGCGGGTATACTCACCTTGTTTCGTTTCACCGGTTTTCCTCCGAAAAATTTTGTAAAATCCTGCTGTGTATATGCTTTGTCGCCGATAGTAAACATGGTTTTGTTCAGGCCGTTAGCTTTGGCAATATCCCATTTCCCATCAAAAATTGTGGAATCAACCACCGTATAAAAATCTTTTACAACAACCGGGTTTTCAGAAAAACCATACTCATTTTTTATACGGTTGATAACTGATTCCCTGCTTTTATTAGAGCGGCTATCTTTTATGATGCGTGCTTTAAGCTGTGTTTTTTCATCATCAAAAGATTTCGCTGGTGTTCTTTCTACAAGCTTAATGATGTGCCAGCCATACATTGTCTGTACGGGTTCAGAATAATCTCCCGGTTTGTTTAATTTGGCTACAGCCTCGATAAATTCGGGTACCATGCGGTTTACGCCGAAACCGGGTAAAACGCCGCCTTTGGCAGCTGATCCTTTATCATCGGAATATTCTTTAACAATATCCTCGAAATTAGCTCCATTTTTCAGTCTGGCATAAGCGTCGTCAATTTTCGCTTTATATGACGCCAGATCTTCCGGTTTTGCGTCTCTGGGAACACTGATATAAATATGTGCCACAACTGCCTTGCCCATGGCTGGTTTTTTGTTGGTAACCTTAATCAGATGATAGCCATAATCGGTACGGATCGGCATTGAAACGCTTCCGACTTTAGTATTGTAAGCTCCGTTTTCAAACGGGTAAATCATATCAAGCACTGAAAAATATCCCAGGTCGCCACCATTACCTTTGATGGTTGTTTTTGAGTTCGGATCTTCCCTGTCGCGTGCCGACGGGTCATCGGATGTTTCTTTGGCAACTTTATCAAAGGATTCGCCTTTCATGATTCTGTCGCGTATTTTCATTATTTTCTTGTAGGCTTCCAAGGTGTCTTCAGGTAAAGCGTCCTTACCAACCCTTATCAGAATATGGCTCGCCCTTATGTCCCACTGCATCCTGTCGTATGCTTCCTGAACGAGGTTTTCGTCAACCTGTTTATCGGTAAGGTATGGTTGGGCAAGCTGTTTGCGGTAGCCGGCCAGTTCACTTTTAAACGAAGTGAACGTATCAAGTTTCTGCTCTTCTGCTTCCTTTACTTTGAGTTTAAAATTGATATACAGTCCCAGATATTCTTCCAGGGATTTTTTATCCATCACATCGCCTTTAATATTATTCTTTTTATAAACATTAAGAAACTCTGTTTTGGTGATCTTTTCGCCTGCAACGTTCAAAAGAACATCATTGCCATTCTGTGCGTTTAACATTCCGCAAAACATTACGGACACAACATAGATAATAATACGTTTCATAGTTCCATTAAATTTTAAAAAATTTATTACAAAAATATGTTTAATTAAATCATCATCAAAAATTATCTGCTATAATTCGGTGCTTCGCGGGTGATAATTACATCATGGGGATGGCTTTCCGCGACACTTGCAGCCGTAATTTTTATGAATTTTGCTTTCTGAAGTTTAGCAATATTTTCCGAACCGCAGTAACCCATGCCGGCTTTCAGGCCACCAACCATCTGATGTATGACCTCGGATAAGGTTCCTTTATAAGGCACACGTCCTACAATTCCTTCAGGTACGAGCTTTAAGGCATCATCTTCAGTTTCCTGAAAATAGCGGTCTTTCGATCCACGTTGCATAGCTTCTATGGAGCCCATTCCCCGGTAAGTTTTAAATTTACGGCCTTCAAAAATAATGGTCTCTCCGGGTGATTCATCAACTCCTGCAAGCATGGACCCCAGCATCACGGAATGCGCCCCGGCAGCTATTGCTTTAACAATGTCTCCGCTGAAACGTACACCGCCATCTGCTATTACCGGTACACCGGAACCCTTGACCGCTTTTGCCACCGCGTTTATGGCATAAAGCTGAGGAACCCCAACACCGGCAATCACTCTGGTTGTACATATGGAGCCCGGCCCGATTCCGACCTTTAATGCGTCAGCGCCTGCTTTAATCAGGTCTTTGGCAGCTTCAGCAGTTGCAATATTTCCTAAAACCATATCAATTTCAGGAAAGTTTTTCTTAAAAAGTTTGGCAGCATCAATAACGCCTTTTGAATGACCATGAGCAGTATCAATTACGATGGCATCGACGCCTGCTTTCACCAAAGCCTGTGCTCTGTCAAGCATGTCTTTTGTAACACCCAAACCTGCTGCCACACGCAACCTTCCACGGGCATCTTTACAAGCATTAGGGCGGGCTTTAATTTTGATTATATCCTTGTAAGTAATTAATCCAATGAGTTTAAAATCTTTGTCAACAACAGGCAATTTCTCAATTTTATATTTCTGAAGAATATCTGCCGCTTTTTCAAAATCTGTGAATTCATTAGTGGTAATCAGGTTCTCTTTGGTCATTACTTCTGATACCGGGCGGCTGTCATCCCGCTCAAAACGAAGATCACGGTTTGTAATTATACCAACTAAATGTTTTTTATCGTCAACGACAGGAATGCCGCCGATTTTATATTCACGCATTAATTCAAGGGCATCGTGTACACAAGCATCTTTTTTAAGGGTAATGGGGTCAATTATCATCCCGTTCTCAGCACGCTTAACTTTTCTCACTTCATTTGCCTGATCTTCGATGGGCATGTTTTTATGAAGTACTCCTATTCCGCCTTCCTGTGCAATGGCTATGGCCATATATGATTCTGTCACTGTATCCATCGCGGCTGAAACAATCGGAATATTCAGTTTTATATTCCGGGTAAACTGTGTAGAAACATCCACCATACGGGGCAGGATTTCTGAATAGGCAGGAACTAATAATACATCATCATACGTTAACCCTTCACCGACAAATTTTTCTGTTTCTGATTCCATGTAAAATAATTTTAAGTCTGCAAAAATATGAAAAATAGTAATTTAAAGATATATATTTCCAATGTTGCAATAAAAAAAACCAGCTTTGTTCAAGCTGGCTTTTTCATTACCTCACCAGGGTCACTATGCCCCGTTTAATAAACGTTTTATTAAATGCGTTGGTAATTTTAATATAGTAAGTATAAACACCAAACGGACACTTATTGCCGTCGTATTGGCCATCCCAGCCGGTTTCATAGTCTGTGGTTTCAAAAACTTTCCGGCCCCAGCGGTCATAAATAATCATGTTGTAATTATCTTTATCAGTGAAAACGCCCACCGGTTTAAATATACTGTTCAGTCCATCGGGGGCAAATGCATTTGGCACATATAAACGTGGGGGCTGCAACAACATCACTTCATTGGAATAAACCGTATCGGCAAAGATATAAATGCTATCAAAAACATCAAACAAAGGAGCCTCTATGGTATATTTGAATCTTCCGCCACTTTCAGTATAACTTTCTACATCATCAGTAAATGATGTTTCATTCATTACCAGGGATTGAATTTTAATATAAGGCTCATACTCTTCAACTTCACGGAGGATGTTGTATTCCAGCGGACTACGACTTTCATAGTTATTCCAGTTGATATAATTAAAGAGGTAGTCTGCAACACTACCATCCAGATAGATGGTGCGTCCGACATTAGACATCAACACATCGAGGGAACAACTGTCGGCAACAACCACTTTATAGTAATAGCTCATTTTATGCACCTCGGCTGAATTATCATCATAGACAACATTTGCATCTGAGTAATCAGGAGGAAATATCGCAATAGTGTCGTAATCAAATCCGTCAACAGACCTCAATACTTTAAACTTTGTAATGTAAGCAGCAGTATCTACAAAAAATCCAATACGGACATAATTATCATTTCTGATGGTGGCATACCTCATATAAACGAACCGCGGTTGATTGGGTTTTGCAACCACAACACACTGCTGGTTTGAGGTTGATGTTTTTTGATTAAGGGAATCATAGGCATGAATAGTGAAACAATATTCAGCACCGTTAATTAAATCTGATAACTCATAAGAAGTAACGCTTGACGATAAATCAGCCAGTAAAGAAAAAGCGCCACCGTTTTCACTCATCATAATCCGGTATCCCTTCAGTCCGGGATCAGTGAAATTAATGTAGGTACTCCAATGAAGTGAAATTTTATCGGCGCAGGCATTGATTACTGGTGGTGAGAGGTAAATAGTCCTGTGTTCCGGGCTCATAGGGCTTAACTTTTTACAACTGTCAACAGCAGCAATACAATAGGTTTCAAAAGTTGTTTGCGGATCGGAGGTCATATCAATGTAAGTAGTTGCAGGAACATCAACTGAATCCCTTATAAACCAGGCACCGGTTCCTATATCTTTACGATAGATGTAATATTTAACAGCATCGGGGGAAGTACTTGGCTGCCAGCCAAGCATAGCTTCTGTTGTAACAGGATCCACGCTGACCGAATCCAGTAAAAGCAAATCAGGCGGGAAACCGTCGTGCAATTGTTCACCATCCACGGAAGAAACTGATGTGCATCCTGTGGTATCTGATATTTCTATCCGGTAGTTAATGAATGCACTGCAGATAGTCACAGTGTCTAAATACGTAAGTTGTGTGGTTGAATCCAAAAAACTCCATGATCCAGCAGGGAACTCTCGATATATTTGATACCATGATGAAGAACTGCCAAACAAAGGATTGTGTATGGGATTCCAGTTTAATTCGGCAATTTGCCCTCCGCCAACTGAAGTTACATCAAGGAAAATAGTGCTCACCGTATCGCTGGTTACATCTGAATAATACAATCCATAACAACCTGAACGGGTCATCATATAAAAATATCGTTGCCCTCCATTTCCGTCTAACCCTGAATATGTTTTTGAAGTCTGGTTGTATGTGAACAAACTGTCAATCTTTACAAATGGGCCTGTTGGTGAGTTTGAGTAATACACATGATAACTGTTGAACGTGTTATGCGGGTCTGCTGGCGGCACCCAGGTAAGGGTAATATCTCCATTTGCATGCACTTCGGTACATTTCATTTCAGGCGGATCAAGAACATCCATGGGAAGAACCACGATAGAAATCGTGGCTATTTTAATGCCGGGGGCCGGGCAGAAGTCATCAGAAACTTTTACAACAAAATTATGTACATTAAACATGGTTCCACAGATTCCGGGTATTCCCGTGATGGATGCAGGATGCGTGAGATGGTCGCAACTGGTCTGCCAATGGAAGTGTGTGGAAACAGCAAACATGGCCGATAATGTTGGCGGAGGATTTAAAGTGGCACAGGGAGGTCTTGGGCAGCCTGCCGCTGCGTTGGTAAATCCCGCACCGAAATCCTGTCCGGATGCTACAAGCGTAACAGTTTGCGGATTCCCGTTCGGCAGGTTTTCATAATCTATACCTGTGATATTAAAATCCACAACATCACCGGCATACACGGTATCAATAAATTCATATAATCCGGAAACAGGGTTGTAAAATGGCCCCTGTACCGTTGGCGGAGTGTTGGAACCAGGACAGGCAAGCAGCACAATCTGCATTTCCCTGAAAATCTCACCAATTTTTATCCCGCATCGGTATTCGGTTACCTTAGTTACCGTAACAAAGGCACCACTGGTATATGAGGTGTACGAAATTTCGCCGTTATAGGTATCCATCGTTGCAGGGACATTCAATGGATTCTGCGCAGTACCAGGTAACGGACTGTTGTATGTGTAAGTGGGTGTGTATCCCATTGGCACTGTAGCGCTTTGCAAAGCAGGCGCCCACTGAAACGCCAGGGAATCGAGTTCTTTATCTGTAGCATTATGGTTGTATTTGAAAGGGTATCCCGTACAAATCACGGTAGATGGAACTTCGGCAAAAACCGGGCTGTTATCAAAACAAGGAAAGGTATTTTGTCCCTGATACGGATACATTATAGCCCTGAGGAACCAATCTTCGCTGGTTGGAGTCACCATGTTTACGCTAGGATTACGGCAACAGCCGGTGTTTGAAAAGACCCAGCCGATAGCCGGTGGCACTCCGCTTAGCAGCACGCCTATTGGGTAAGAAACATCTGAAGTAAAATACCATTCCTCAATAGCCCCTGTATTGGCAGTTGCAGGTGAAGGTGTGCATTTTATTGACAATACCTGACTATAACAGTCCGGTGAAATGTCTGTTTTCCCGTCGACAAGGCCATCATCGCCATCATGAGGATTTGCGCCCGGTTTCAGATTCATAGTAATAGATGTTAAACCGGGATAATTGGATACATTTAAGGTTTCAGTAGCGTTATATGTAATACCATTACACTCCCTGTATAATTTCAAGGTAAACTTGAAACGTCCGTTGGATAAACATTCCCAGGTAATCTCACCCCCCATATAATGTGAAGCAAAAAGTTGACTGACCGTTAGGAAAAAGAATAACAAAAATAGTTTCAGTGGCTTTATCATTGTATGTAAAATAATGCATTAATTATACTGCAAAGTAACGAAAAAAATCTGAAAATTACGCCGTTTGAGGACAAAAAAATTATCAAACATATTAATAACGATCATCCCCTAAATAAAATTTGCTCTTTTTGAAAGAATATCCAAAAAATGAAAACTATCTTTTCCCAACCACCAACTCCTGCATTGTTTCGGCATTGAGGTATTCTTTTGAGATAAGCATCAGCTTCTCAGGGGTTACTGTATTTATAGTCTGTAAAAATTCAGAATAGTGTTTTTTATAATCAATCCCATATTCAAGCACGCTTTTAAACCGGTCTGCAATCTGAAAGGGGCCGTCAAAATTTCGTATAAGAGTGCCCGTCATGTATTTTTTTACCAATTCAAGCTCTTTAAGGCTTATCATCTCCGAATTCAGAATTCGCAGTTCTTTGTATATTTCATCAATAGCCTTATTGCATACATCGGACCCCACCTCGGATGCAATAATAAATGCCGCCGACTGCTGAAAGGAGAGTAGAACAGAATAAATCCCGTAGGTAAATCCCTTGTCTTCCCTTATATTTTTCATAAGCCGCGAACCGAAATACCCGCCAAAAATCATGTTCAGGATGTATAATTTCATATAATCCTTATGAGCTTTATTAATAGAAATTTTTCCAATTCTAATGGCTGATTGAACGGAAGAAGGCATTTCAACAAATTGCTTTTGCGGACCAGAAATTATCGCATTGGGCTTCTTTGAGATTGTAACCTCCCTGCCTTTTTTAGTATATCCAAAAAAGTAATTCAGCTGCGATACTATGTCTTTGCTCATTTTTCCGGAAGCTATTATTTTACAATGCTCCATAGTATATCTTTCATTATGAAAAGCTATCAATTGTTCTGACTGTTGTTTATCAAAATCTTCAGCAGTAATAAGAGTTCCGTATGGATGCCGGCTGCCAAAAAGCTGACGGTTGAAATTCATTACGGCAACTTCATTCACTTTTTGACAATCATCAATAAAGCCTTGTTTGTCTTTTTGCGTATGAATTTTCAGTTCATTTTCAGGAAACTTAGGATGATTAATGATTTCGTTCAAAACGGGCAATACATATTTCAGATGTTTGTTGAGCACTGATAAAGAAACGACCGCCGTATCTTTGGATGACATATTGTTAATATAGGCTCCATAATAATCAAGTTTTTGGGCTATATCAAAAGACGAATAACTTAAAGTTCCCTCGGTCAGCATTTTATTTGTGTAGGAAGCATTCAGGGGATGCAGCTGAAACTGGCTGCCGGCTTCAAAAATAAAATCAAGCTTTGTAATGCCTATGTCACCTGCATTGAAAAGATAAACCGGAATATCATTATCGAGCCTGGCCGTTTCAGGTTCAAGAATGTCAATCGATTCGATTTTTTTCAGTTCCGGTTGTTGTTTCCTGTTGATCATCGCTTAATTTTATTCATCCCTGCTGCTTTATAATACATCACTGAACAATTATCCTCAATCAGAATTTTTTTAGCCATATCCTGAACTTCCGCAGCAGTAACACTTTTGTATTTATGTGCTTCTGTATTTATAAGCTCAATATCCCCGAGTAATTCAGAAATTGCCAGTTTTAATGCCCGGTTAAGAATACTGATATTAGAAAATTCTACAGAAGCCTCAACTTTGTTGGTTACTTTTTTAAATTCTTTCTCTGAAATTTTTTTCTTTTTTATACTGTCTATTTCCTGCTGTATCGCATTTTCTGCTACTTCCATATCTACACCATGCATTAGCTTTCCGCTGAAAACAAATAGCCCTTCATCAATATCACCTGTTATATAGGCATCCAACTCACTGAAAAGCTGCTTTTCTTTTACAAGCCGGTTGTATAAACGGGATGAACTACCGCCCGAAAGTATATCTGAAAGCAGATCGGTCGCATAATAATCTTTGCCCATACGTGAACACATGTGATAAGCTTTGCAGATCATATCAAATGGAACATCCCGTTCAACTTCAAGAATTCTTTTTTTCCGCTGAACAGGCTCCTTCGGAATATTCCTTGAATATTTATCACCTTTTTTTATCGGATTGAACCATTTGTCGCAAAGCAAGCGTACATCTTTTTCTGTAACATTGCCGGCTATTGATAATATTGCATTCTGCGGATGGTAGTATTTTTTATAAAAAGTCCGCACATCATCCATAGTGGCATTTGTAATATGGCTGATATCTTTTCCGATGGTTGACCACTGGTATGGATGTTTTTTATAGGCATGCGGACGCATCATAAGCCAAAAATCGCCGTAAGGCTGGTTCAGGTATCGTTGCCGGAACTCTTCTATCACCACGTTGCGTTGCACATCGAGGCTTTTCGGAGAGAAAGCCAGGTCAAGCATACGGTCCGATTCCAACCAAAAGGCTGTTTCGATATTTTTCAGCGGAATACTCAGATAATAATTGGTAAAATCATTGTTCGTAAAGGCATTATTCTCGCCTCCGGCATTCTGCAACGGCGTATCGTAGGATGGAATATTCACCGAACCGCCAAACATAAGATGCTCAAATAAATGCGCAAAACCTGTTTTTCCGGGATCCTCATCTTTTGCCCCGACATCATACAACACATTAACGGCAACAACAGGAGTTGATTTATCCTGATGAACAATCACCCTTAATCCATTTTCGAGTACAAATCGAGCATATTTAATCATCCCTGAGAATTATGGGACAAAGTTAATATTAAAAAAGTTCGCCCGCGTCAAAAAACGCGGGCGAACTTTATAAAGGCATTTGTAGTAATAACAAAAAACTTATTGGCCTTTTGCTTCCTTTATCAATTTGATCAATTCCGGCAACACGACATTCACATCGCCAACAACGCCGTAGTCAGCTGCCTCGAAAATCGGGGCATCTTTGTCCTTGTTTACAGCTACAATGATTTTCGAAGAGCTTACACCTCCGAGATGTTGAATTGCACCGGAAATTCCGAAAGCAAAATATAAATTAGGGGCAATGATTTTACCTGTCTGCCCGACATGTTCATAATGCGGACGCCAGCCTTCATCGGCCACAGGGCGTGAACATGCGGTGGCGCCTCCGAGCAATTCAGCCAGTTCTTCAATCGGTGGCCAGCACTCCGGGCCCTTCATTCCGCGACCTCCCGAAACCACTATTTCGGCATCGGTAAGAAGAATTTTACCTGTCTGTTTATTAGCTTCAATAACTGTGGTGGCGAAGTCCTTATCTGCCATAACAGGAGTAAGGTTTTCGATGGTTACTTCTGCAGGATTTTCAGCAATGCCAAAAGAATTCTGAGCCAGTGTAATTATTTTAATAGCCGATTTCACTGCAACCGAAGCAATAGCTTTCCCTGTATAGATCTTTTTCTTTACAACAAAAGGTTCGGTTGATACAGGCAGTGCCACCGCGCCACTTACCATGCCGGCTTTAAGTTTCACAGAAACTCTGGGTGCAACTGCTTTACCAGTCAAATTATTGGCAAAAACTACTACGGATGCTTCTTCTTTCACAGCCACCTGTGAAATCACAGATGCATAAGCCTGGTTTACCAGCTGGTTAAGCTTGGTGTCATTAACAGAAATAACTTTTGAAACACCATAATTACCGGCTTTTTTAAGTTCTTCTTCTGCCACATTTCCAATTGATAATGCGACAACAGAGGTGTTCAGTTGTTTTGCTATTCCATAAGAATATGATAACAATTCAAAACTCAGTTTTTTGAATTTACCATCCCAATTTTCGATATATACTAATACGGACATTTTTTTCAGTTTTATAAATTATTAATTCAGCATTACTTAATTATATTACTTTGGCTTCGTTGCGGAGCAGATCAACCAACTGTGCGATATTATCAGCCCCGATCATTTTGCAGGAAGCCTTGGCAGCAGGAAGTTCGTATGCCGTTACTTCGGTAAGCGCCTCAATATTGGCAGGTTCAACTACCTGCAACGGCTTAGTGCGTGCGGCCATGATACCACGCATTGCAGCAATTTTTGGTTCGAGGGCAATACCCTTCTGAACAATGGCGACAAATGGCAACGATGTCTGAATTTTTTCGTATCCGCCATCCACCTCACGGTTCAGGCTTACATTTCCATTCTCCACATCAAGGAAAGAAACCGATGAAACTGAAGGGACCTCCAGAAACTCCGACAGCATGGCACCAACGGTACAACCATTATGATCGCTGGACTCAATGCCGCACAAAATAATTTCGTATGGCTGATTTTTTATGACTTCGGCAAGCTGGCCGGCAACAAAATAAGCATCACGGGGTTCGGCATTTATCCTGACAGCATCATCAGCGCCCATGGCAAGGGCCTTGCGAATAGTAGGTTCCGTCTCTTTATTGCCCACGGTGATTACGGTTATTTTTTCAATTACAGCAGGATTTTTTTCTTTCAATTCTATAGCCCTTGACAACGCAAGTTCGTCCCATGGATTAATGATCCACTGTACTCCTGTAACATCAATGCTTTGATTGTCGGGAGTAAGGCGGATTTTCGTCGTTGTGTCAGGTACATTGCTCAAACAAACTAAAATTTTCATCTTTTCTATTTTTTGTTCTTAACTAAATTTTTTGAAATCATTAAATTCAAAAAGAATTTAAGCGGGGGTGAAATTTTTTGCAAAGATATAAACTTTTTGGGAAATAGAATTTCGATAAAATTGTGTTACTTTGCATATCCAATTGACTATAAATGAATCACAAATTACAAGTTTACAACACGTTGAGCCGTAAAAAAGAGGTTTTTGAACCACTGAATCCTCCTCATTGCGGCATGTATGTTTGCGGGCCCACCGTTTACGGTGATCCACACCTTGGCCATGCACGGCCTGCTATAACTTTCGACTTGATTTTCAGGTTTTTGAAACAGTCGGGATATAAGGTCCGCTATGTCAGAAATATTACGGATGTCGGCCATCTGGAAAACGATGCGGACGCCGGTGAAGACAAAATTGCAAAAAAAGCACGCCTCGAAAAACTGGAGCCGATGGAAGTAGCTCAATATTACACCAACCGCTACCATGACAGTATGCGCTTGCTCAACGTACTTCCTCCCAGTATCGAACCAAAGGCTTCGGGACACATAATAGAACAGATGGAGCTGGTCCAGAAAATACTTGAAGCCGGTTATGCCTATATTTCAAATGGCTCGGTATATTTTGATGTTAAAAAATATAATGAATTTCATAAATACGGAAAGCTTTCGGGCAGGGTTCTCGAAGATTTACTTGCAAACACGCGTGAGCTGGAAGGCCAGGATGAAAAACAAAATCCTTATGATTTTGCACTTTGGAAAAAAGCCAACCCTGAACATATCATGAGGTGGAACTCACCGTGGAGCATAGGATTCCCGGGATGGCACCTGGAATGTTCGGCCATGAGCGCCAAATACCTGGGCGAACAATTTGATATACACGGCGGCGGCATGGATCTGATCTTTCCGCACCATGAATCTGAAATTGCCCAATCGACGGCGGCTAACGGGGCTGATCCCTGCAAATACTGGATACATAACAACATGATCACCATCAACGGGCAGAAGATGGGAAAATCGCTGAATAATTTTATTACGCTCGAAGAGTTTTTTACCGGAAAACACCCTTTGCTGACACAGGCATACAGCCCGATGAGTATCCGCTTTTTTATTTTGCAGGCACATTACCGCAGCACTCTTGATTTTTCGAATGAAGCTATTCAGGCTTCTGAAAAAGGCTTGAAAAAACTTTTAAGTGCTCTGGCAACCCTGGAAAAAGTTCCGGCTGGCGGCACCACAGATCCTGAATTAGTGAAATACGTCAATACGCTCCGGGAAAAATGTTTCGAAGCTATGAATGATGACTTCAACAGCCCTATTGTTATTGCCCATCTGTTCGAATCTGTCAAATGGATCAATGCACTGAAAGAAAACAAGATCAGCATTACTCAGGCAGACAAAGAAAAACTCATTCAAGATTTTGAAAATATATTGTTTGATGTGCTTGGTATTGCCAAAGAGCCCGTTCAGCAAAACATTCAGCTAACCGATGATCTTATGGACCTAATTCTCTCGATACGCCAGGAAGCAAAAAATAAAAAAGATTTTGCCACCTCGGATCTGATAAGGAATAAATTACAACATTTAAACATCAACATCAAAGACACCAAAGAAGGCGCTGACTGGAGCATTGATTGAAAAGGTACGGCCGTTGATAATTGGATTCCTGATTTGGCTATTCAATTGTTATTTCATAAACGGTACCGAACAGATCATTTTTGGGGAAAGGGATGAAACTCTGATCGAATGGGCTTCCATGCCACCAAACCGTATCATGAAATTCCTGTGAAATTATCAGGATCATCTGATTATTTGGTATGCAGGTCACGGCGCTGTTCATATAGGCAACCACCTTCATGTTATTTTTCTGCGGGCCTATGCGCCAAATAATTTCATCGGGCTTCCATTCAATCTGAAAATAATAATATTCGGAAGCAAAAAGCTCATCATCGGATGCCGGCGTACGAATAGTCAGGTTCCGGTACCAATAATCCCAGCGATGAGCAAGAAAAGTCTCGTTACCATAGGTAACCGGCTTGCATCCGACATCATATTTTTCAGGATCGGGACATGCCATATCCCAGTTGGTGCAGCAGACCATGATATTTGCAGAATCGCGTTGCAATGCCAACGGCTGAGGAACATTCCAGAAGGATGTTTTATAACGATCGGCAACAGGATAGTAATAAGACGGGGGAAACTGATAAAACGGGCAATAGCTTACTGTTTTGAGAATTTCAAAGTCGATTTCGGAGTAACCTGTGACTTTTGAACGGTCGTTCTTTCCGGAACCCCAATATTTGGACAGATAACCTTCTTTAGCACAAGTCCGGCAGTTGTTCCATGGTTCATCCTTCTGAGATACCAGCCATACGGAGTTGGTTATTCCGTTCCAGACGCCAAACTTATTAAGCAGTTCCGTCATTTTTACCTTCACCGTATATTTTCCGTACGTGAGACCGTGGCGCGTCATCACGCCGGTACTGAACTTGTTCCACTTGCCGTAGGTTGCGGCTTCGTTTCGCATGGTGACCGAAGGTTCCAACGTATCCACCTTTACCTGGCTGCAGGGACAATCTGAATTGCCCGGTTTGGTTGCGATCATTTCTTCTTTTTTGTGAAAAGCACGGTTCCAGTTAAAGTCGCGCAATGTATAATTCCCGTTTATCACATCGGCTATCACCGGGATATTTGAAAACCTTGAAGAAGTATCCACAAAGCTGGCAAAAGGCCTTAATGGAGCGTTCCTGTATAATTCATCGCTGCTGTTGCAATATTTATTTACTGTGGGTAAGTATTTTTCAGGAACAAATTCTTTAGGATCGATATAAATTCCCGTTGTAAGATCCAGCCTGGCAACAACCCGAAGGACATTCCCGGAAAAAACTGAAACAAGGTTTTTGATATTTTTACCGTCACCGTATAAAAAATAATAATACGGATTTACAAAAGTGCTGTCCTTCATTAAACTGATATCGGCAATATAATCAGGAATATTTTTTTTATCGAGGTTATCCTTGCCACTCACAACAAGCAGAAAACTATACTCCCCTGTTCTGGGGTTCCTTTTCCAACGCTGATTATTGGCACCATCAAAATATCTTTTTTCGTTGCGGGGATTCCCTTCTATTTTCATCCTGAATGTTACTTTGTGGAACTTACCATCGGCAGGAATAACCTGAGTTTCGGCAAATGAGAGGGAATCAGTACTGCGGCTTCCATAAAAATTCTCCTGTGCCAATGGATGCTCTTTTGTTCTCTTACCGATGCATTCAGGAAATTTATAACTCTCATTCTGGTAGTAAAGATTATAGTAAAACTTCTGTGCTGACCCAGACAGATTTCTGACAGAAAATTCAAAATGGAAAAACCCGTCTGAAGTCTGCCGTATGGTCGGGATTGCAAAGCCACTAATGGCATCGTGATAATCTAAATAAATGAGTTTTTGTGAAGGATTATTATCAGAAAAAACATTCCAGTTCGTAATAGGTTTAAAATCGATTACTTCAAAAGTTCCTTCAGTTACCGGGGTGTTTCTCCTGCATGCCACCAGCACTATTACAGCGAGAATAACGACCAGTATGGATTTTGTGATGCGCAAGATCTTCATTTTTTATTTTTATAACTGAAAATTCCGATATACGGTTTCATGTCATCGGATGAAACAGGTACTCTTTTTTCTGAACCACAAAAAGTAAAAATGGCCGGTGTGTTTGTTTCGGTATAATTTCCCGGCACCATAAACTGTTTTTCAAAATATTTTGGATTATAATCTTTCGGATACCCTGTAAAATCAATATTTGCAGCGATTATATATCCGTCTTTGTTAAAAGATACCAGTTTAGCATCATACCGCCATCCGTTTGAAAAAGTAATCAACTCATCAATTTTATCGTTATTAAAATCACATTTAAAGAAATTGTCAGCAGGATGCAAAGTGTCGCATTTGTTATCAAAAGTCCCCTGAACAAGTGGTTCAAAACGCTGATTTTTTTTGTCTGATCCGAATATTTTATAAAAACATCTTCCCGATTTTTTTTCGCTACTAAAAATAATGATGTTATCGTTCATCCCTGAATTAAGGAATTGTCCACAAACCATTTTGTAGTCATAGCCATTTGCATCTGATTCGGGAATAATAGTAATAGTTTCCGGTTTCAAGCTGTTTTTTTCGTAGTTCAACAAATGCAAATTCCCAAAATCGTCCAACAAGGCGATATCATTATTTCTTTTATTTGCCATTTGAAACGGCTCTATTTGCACAATTTTTCCTGAAACACCGAATTGGGCAACATCCTCTAAAACCATTGATTTCACGAATGGTTTAGCTGCCAGGATTTTATAAACGTATACCGATTGCATTTTTGTTCCGGTGCAAATAACGAGTTCATCAATTCCGTCACCGTCTGCATCAATAGCTGAAGAACTATTTATTGCGGGGAAACTTGCTATAACTTCCGCAGGCAGTTTAATAAACAAAATTTGTGATTTTTGTGGCTCGAACCATAATAAGGCGAGCGGTTTATTACTTCTGAAAACTAATATTTGTTCGCAATTACTATTTGTTTTAATGAATTTTCCATTACAAAATGCATCTTCGTTATTGAGTAAGAGAGCATCTTTTCCATCAGGGGCAAGTATTGTATTGTTTATTACATTCCCTGTAAATTCATTTTCAAAAAAGACGGTAGGATAAGGCGGTTGGTCCGCAGCCTGGACAAACTGATATTGTGGTGACGTATTATCCGTAAGCGATTTTTTGCCTTTGATCACCTGCTTGCCAAATATTACCTGAACATTGTCAACAAAAACAGTGTTTTTGCAATTATTCCAGTAGTATATTTTTACCATGTCTGTTGGTAAGATTTTGGTGTCTTTCCAATCTGCTTTTCCACATACATAAAACCATTGCCTGCTAATGTTTTTTCCTTCCCTGATATCCGAAGCTGCTGAAAATTTCAGTTTGTTTGATTTATCAACGATCTGAAATATCAATTTACCCTCAAGGTCCCTGGAAGAATCGCCAATAAAAAGCCATGCACCAAAAAGGGCTCCGGTGGCTTTCTGAACCTGATCATTAAAGGAAATCTGAACTGCCGGGCTGTAACGTCTTCTGCCGGTAACCTTAAGCGCATGGTTACCTGAAAAGGCATTTTCTAAGGAAACAATCCCGTCATCATTTATTTTTTCGAAATCAAATTGATATACACCCGGATAGGAAGAACTGTCAGAAGCAGAAATCAGGTACGATGCTACAGGAGGTTTCGGATAAAAAACATTGTATTTCTGATCATAAACCAGGTACAAAAAAAATAATGCAAAAACAAAAAGCAGTCCCAGTAATAAAAATATGCTGTGTTTTTGTTGCATCAATCAGAAATTTAAGCAAAGATACAAACGAAATCAAGTAATAATTATTCTGTTTAATAAAATATTGTCCATACATTATTTATTATTGATATTTTTGTGAAAATAAATTTATCTATATGGCGGTATTGTCTATTATTATACCTGCGTACAACGAAGGAAAAACAATACATTTGATCCTTGATAAGGTCTGTGCGGTAAACCTTATTGAAAACATTGAAAAAGAAATAATCATTGTCAATGACTGTTCGGGAGATAATACGGAAGAAGCTGTATTGAATTATAAAAATGCCCATCCTGATCTTAACATGCGGTATTACATACATGAAAAAAACTCAGGAAAAGGTGCCGCCCTGCATACCGGTATAGAAAAAGCCACCGGCGATTTTCTGATCATCCAGGATGCAGACCTTGAATACGATCCTGAGGAATACAATATTATACTTAAACCTATCATTAAAGGTTTTGCCGATGTGGTTTACGGATCGCGATTTATCGGAGGAAAGCCACACCGAATATTGTTTTTCTGGCATTCTATCGGGAACCGTTTCCTCACACGTTTGTTAAATATCTTCACGAACCTGAACCTTACAGACATGGAGACTTGTTATAAACTATTTCGCAGGGATTTTATTCAAAGTATAAAATTGCGTGAAAACCGTTTTGGTTTTGAGCCTGAAGTGACTTCAAAAATAGCACGTATTAAAAACATCAGGATCTATGAAGTTGGCATATCGTATTACGGGCGCACATATGCTGAAGGAAAAAAAATAAACTGGAAAGACGGTTTCCGGGCAATTTTCTGCATACTTAAATACGGGCTTTTCAAATGCAAATAAATTTTCCACTGGCTGCTATTATCCGCTGTTAAATGTTTTTCATCGACACTCATACCCATCTATACGCTGAAGAATTTTCGGAAGATATTGATATGGTTATTCAGCGAGCTTCTGAGAAAAATGTAACAACGCTTTTATTACCTGATATTGATAAAAGTACCAGGCCGGGAATGCTGGAATTGTGCAAAAAATTCCCGGAGGTCTGCCTTCCGATGATCGGCTTGCATCCGACATCCGTAAAAGCAGATTATAAAGAAGAATTAAAGGAAATTGAAAACACAATAAACGACCAGAAATTTTATGGGATTGGTGAAACCGGCATCGATCTATACTGGGACAAGACATTCATCAATGAACAAATAGAATCATTTACTTTTCAGATTGAACTTGCATTGCAACACCACCTTCCGCTTGTAATTCATTCACGGAAGTCGCTCAATGAAATTATTTCCATTTTAAAAAAATATAATAGCACAGGCCTGACAGGTGTTTTTCATTGTTTCCCCGGTAACATCAGAGAGGCTGAACAGCTCATTGATATGGGTTTTTATATTGGTATCGGAGGCGTTGTGACGTACAAAAATTCCACTATGTCAGAAGTGGTCAAACATTTTGATCTCTCACATATCGTACTTGAAACTGATGCTCCTTACCTGACACCTGTTCCTTTCCGCGGAAAACGCAACGAAAGTTCATATATTCCTGTTATTGCAAAATTTATTGCACAATTAAAAAGTATCCGTATAGAAGAAGTAGCTGAAACAACCTCCGCGAACGCAAATAAATTATTCAGTTTATAGCCGGTATCTTCAACGAATAAACTTATTAAACTCTGTATCTAAAAAAGTTGACTTTCTATTTCGCTGGTTTATTATTATTTTGCGCCAATTTGAAATAATAATCTGCTTTTTTGAAATCGCCCATATGCTCAAAATACCTTGCCAGGTTTGTGCATAGTTTAGGATTACCGGGTTGTTTTTCAATGGCTTTTTCCCACATGGCAATGGCTTTTACGGTATCCTTATCGAGCATATAATAATTGCCAGTGTTTACATAAGGAATATCGGTTGTATTATCGGTTTCCATTATTTTCTCATTCATTGCAATTGCCTCCTGAACTTTTCCCTGCCTGTAATAAAGATCGCCAAGTTTACTGTACGCCGTGGTGGGCTTTTTCTCGGCTTTGATAGTTGCCTTATAATAAAATTCGGCAGAGTCGGGTATATGCATCTCATCAAAGGCTGTTGCAATATTCATTAAGGGTTCAGCATACATTGATTCAGAAGTTGCAGCCTTTTTCCAGCATTTCAACGCTTTGACGGGGTCATTAAAATACCTGAAATAAATTATTCCAAGGTTGTTTTGCGCAATTGCATATCCGGGATAAATTTTCAAAGCCAGCTCATAATGTTTTTTTGCTTCCTCTGCAACCGCCCTTTGCTTTTGCGGATCCTTAATGCGGTATAGTTCGCGGTTCTTTAATGACGCATACATAACATTTGCCTTGGCAGATTTTTCAAGATAACCGATATCATGGCTGTAAAGAGTTTTATAATCTTTCCAGTCTTTATTCCGGATGATCGTGCGCACAGAATAAGGAATTAGGATCAATAAAAACAGTATGAGCGGAAATTTTATCGTTTTGAGCGAATACCTTGTCTTTTGCAAAATATCAAGCCTGAAAAGTATGAAAATAAGTGTGCAGAGTACCATCACAAACCCAAGTGAGGCTGAAAGGACAAAACGCTCGGCGACTATGCCAGGCGGAGGTTTAAGGATATTGGCAAATGCAGAAATGGTGACGAAGAAATACAGTATGCCGAAACTGAGGACATGCCTGCGCCTGAATAAGTACACTGCGACTGCAAGCGATGCAAGGCATACCACGATTGAGATTATTGCCCAGATGTTCAACGGTGAAGTGACAGGAATCATATCATAACCGTAATAAAACAGCAGCGGATGCGGAATTATAAGTAATCTGATATAAAATAACACAACAACCAGCCCTGTTCCCAATCTTAGCCAAAGTCCTTTTTCTAAACTTAATGGATTCTCAAAAAATAACATTTCACGGTGAGAAGGTGAGAGAAACGTCCGTGGCAGATAATTATAAAGGAGCGAGATACAAAATATCAAAGCGAATATTACCAGGACTTTTGAAAGCTTCACCTCCCTGAAAAAGTAAAGACTGAGTGGAATGACTGCCGCATAAACAATAATATTGGATTTGGAAAAATAGCCAAGAAAAAAGAAGACGAACCCAGCGGGCAGCAAATACCATTTTCGTGTATCCATATATTTAATGATCAGATACCATGTCGCCAGAGCTCCCAGCATACTCAGCAGTTCATCGCGGTTTTTCAGGCTGGCGACAACTTCGGTATGCACCGGATGGGCTGCAAATAATATGATGATCATCAATGGAAGCCAGGGATGATACTTCTGCAGTAATAATTTTAAAATGACAAATAACAGAAAACATAAAAGAAAATACAACAGCACATTTATTAAATGCCCCACATGCGGATTGTCTTTAAACACGGCATATTCAAGAGCAAAACTGAGTTTAACAACAGGCCTGTAGTCATAGTTTTGTTCGTCATTACTGACATAGCGGGTTGTAAAAATCTCAGGAATGGCTTTTAATCCTTTTTGAATTACAGGATTATTATTGGTTACAAATTCATCATCCAGTGCATAATGATTAGGAATTGTATTTCCGTATAGAATAAACACCAGTACCAGAAGGAATAATAAGACCTTAATGTTGGCCGAAATTTTTATTCCAGTGGATTTTGCTTCTGATACTTTTTTGCTTTTTTGTTTATCGGATTGTGATCTGTCGGGTTTTTTCTTCTTCATTATGCATTAATTCATAAACACAGAAAAGTCAAGCCTAAATAAAATTGATCCGGCTCCATCCTTTAATTCAGTAAATTAACAAACCCAATCAAAAAGATTTAATCACTATCTGACTAAAGTAACATAGCCTTTAACCTTATGTTCCTTGCCTGTATATTCACTGAAATAAACCAGGTAAACATAAATTCCCGGGGTGGCAAATTTATTTTTATCTTTTCCATCCCAACCTGTATTAATATCTTCCGAATAAAATATTTGACGGCCCCACCTGTCGTAGATTAAAAACTTATAAGTTGACCTGTCAATTCCGGTTATTACCGGACCGAAAAAATCATTTCGGCTATCTTCATTCGGTGTAAAAGCATTAGGAATATAAATGATGGCTTCCGGGTAAATTACTACTTGCTTAATCGCAGTATCCGAACACTCCCATGAGCTTGTTACTATCAGTTGTACGGTGTACGTTCCTGAATCAGCATACATGTGAGATGGGTTTTGAAGATCAGAAGAGTTATTATTATGCGATCCCGGATCCCCGAAGTCCCATAACCAAAAATTGGCATCGGTTGACACATCAATGAAATCCATATCCGTTATACCGGCATAGCCAACATCAGGGTTATTATAAAAATCCGCATTGGGAACAACATAAACATGAATCATCGTGGTATCTGTAATTGAGCAACCATTAATATCTAAAGCCGTAAAGGTTACCACATAATCACCTTCCGAGGCAAAGATATGCTCAGGGTTTTTATCATGGGATATATTGCCTGCACTTCCGTAATCACCAAAATGCCAAAACCAGGTTGAGTCTTCAACAAGTGATTCCGGTTGAAAAGACATCGTTACATGCAATGGTTCACATCCCACTGGAGGTGACGCTGCAATTTCTACTACAGACGTGTTGTAAATGTTTACATTAACCGAATTGGAACCGGTGCAACCTATATTATTGGTGCCAACAACGGTATAAACGGTGCTGATTTCAGGTGAAGCAACCACCGACGGACCGGAATATTGATCTAGTCCATTTAGAGGTGTCCAGTCGTAGGTATTGGCGCCAAATGCAACAATCGGGGCAGAAGATCCCGGGCAAATATCGATACTTGTCGGGCTAACTCCGACAGGAATGCTCTCAATGACAACTATAGTCTGCGTTGCAGTATCGGTGCATGTCGTAACCGGGTCAATATAAACATAAGTAATGGTGTGTGTACCGGCACCGGCAACCGAAGGGTTGAAGAAAGCGCCTGAAACGCCTGGGCCAGAGTATGTTCCACCTGCAGGAGAAGCCTGCGACAACGATAAAAGCGGTGACGTAATGCATAACTGCGGCATCGGTGAGAATATGATAACAGGCTGCGGGTTCACAGTGATCGTATATGAAGATGGTGTCCCGTTACAGCTATTTGCCGAAGGCGTAACTGTAATTGTTGAAACAATGCTTGACGCACCATTATTAGTAGCCGTAAATGAAGGCAAATTACCTGTTCCGCTGGCGGCAGCAAGGCCGATGGCTGTATTTGAATTGGTCCATGCAAAAGCAGCGCCTGCTGTGGGACTGGAAAATGTTGCAATGTCGACAATGATCCCTGGACAGACAGTTATATCCGCCGGGACAACAACGGTTATGGGTGGATTTACGGTTACTGTAACAGAAAATGGAGTGCCCGTGCAGGTTCCTGCAGCAGGTGTAACTGTATAAACCACATTTATCGGAGAAGCGGTTGTGTTAAACAAGGTCCCACTTATATTTGCAGCATTTGAACCGGCGGCCGCACCGGTAATTCCTGCAATACCCGGAGCAGCCCAGGTATAGGTCGTTCCTGCAGGGACAACACCGTTAGTCCCGTTCACCGGTGTAAGGCTAAAGTTGCCTCCGCTGCATATAGTAGTTGCCATATTTGTAACGGCGGGCTCAGGACTAATAATTACGTTGGCACTGCCGGATGATGTTCCCGTACAATGTCCGTTGGATATACTTGTCACCGAAAAAGTCCCCGTAACCGAAACATTGAGCGTATAAGGTGATGAATTTATATTATTGACCGTTACAGGAGTTGTTCCATTGGTGTATGTCATATTCCATGGAGGTGTACCTGTAAATGTAAATACAACGGGTATCGTGGTGCTGCCATCGTCACATATGGAGCCACCGCCACTGACAGTTACTGTCGGGACGTCATAAACTATAACCTGATGAACCACATTAGTGGTGCATGGCACTGAGCTAATGATGGTCAGTGATACGTTGTAGGTACCCGGACCGGAAAAAGTATGTGACGGGTTTTGTGCTGTACTGTTGGTTCCGTCTCCAAAATTCCATGCCCAGCTTAAAATGGTACCATCAACAGAAGTTGATGAATCATGAAAATTTACGATGTTCCCATCACAAATATCAGTAGTCGGTCCTGATGAGGTCCATGCAAATTCGGCTACATCAGCCTGTGGAACAATGGTTGACATGTTGTCCATCATAAGGTATTGTCCGTCCGTACAGGGAGGATTTGTAGTAGCTATTAAAAAAAGAATATGGTTCCAGTTCTGTGTTGGAGTAAAGGTAAGGCTATAAGTCTGCCATGTAGAATTACTTACTACCGGCGATGTCCAGAGCAATTCCGCCTGGTCGCAGCCACTGTTCACTCCTGACATACCACCCCAGAGTTGAAGAACGGAACAATACGGAGGAACAACTATGCCGGTTGCAGGGTCGGCAGAAGCTGGCACAGCAAGATCGATAGTGAAATTATACGTAGTACCGGCGACCATCGGAGAACTTAATGTTTGCCCCGCCCCTTCCTGCCAGGATATGCTTGGAGCGTAAACCAGCCCGATATAGGACGAACCATTGGATGGCGCAAGAGACTGCCCCCAAAATCCGGGTTGTGTATCTGGTGTAACGCCGGGCATGCATATGTCCCAATTCGGTGGAGTAACATGGGCTGCCGGAGTTCCTTCAAAAGAAGGATTAGTAACAGTGAGTATCGTGCCACCCCCGCATTGCGCGGATGCTACATAAGATACACTGCAAAAAAGAAACAAAACCAAAAATATTTTTTTCATAAAAAAATAATTTTCTAACGCAAAATTGTTACTGTACCATGTAAGTTATATTCCACTGCATCATATCCTTTTGCATAAATAATAAAATAATAAACGCCATCAGCGACCTGATTTCCGCCCTTGGTTTCCCCATTCCATCCCTGGCTTATATCCACCCAACTGAAAATTTCCTTTCCCCAACGATTGAAAATACTACAAGTAAATGTCTCTATCGCTTCATATTCCATTTTAAATTCATCGTTATATCCGTCAATATTTGGAGTAAAAACATTCGGAACTATCAATAATGACGGTTGAATTGCATCAATAATGAATAACATGGTATCGGTACAGAAATCGGGAGGGCCTGAACTGATATACAATATTACATTATATTGACCCACATTGTTGTATGTGTGTACTACATTTGACCCATTACCATTTGATCCGTCTCCAAAGTCCCAAAAATATTCAGTTGCACCACTTCCGGTATACGTAAAGTTAACTTCCAGCGGAATGACACCAGAAGGGGGTGTTGCAATAAAATCTGCGCTGACAAATGAACTGGTTCCAATACTTGCGTTTTCGGTCATAATACAGTTATAGCTGTCTGTCACCGTTAGGTCATAGGTTCCTGTGCACAGATCTTGCGCTGTCGAGGAAGTTTGCGAAGGTGCGGTATTCCACAAATAGGTATAAGGCGGGTTTCCTCCGGTTATATTAGACAAAATAAAACCATTACATGTCCCTGGACAATTTTCATCATCAGGATTCAATACGATTTGTATTTCAGAAGATTGTGTAATGACAACCTGTGTGGCAGCTGAACAACTATTTTGATCGGTAACAACAACCATATAGTTCCCGGCAGGAATCCCGGTGGTAGTTGCGCCCGTTCCTCCAGAAGGCGACCAACTGTATGTATAGGCTGGCGTTCCTCCCGTTGCATAAACAGTGGCATTTCCGGTGGAAGCGCCATAACAATCGACATTAGTGCTGTCAGATATTTGTGCAATGAGTAGCGGGGGTTCAGAAATAATAAGGGTAGTATCGGCCTGACAGCCTACAGAATCTATGACAGTAACCGTATATGTCCCCGAAGTTAGGTTAGATGCCAGTGATCCGCTTCCTCCGGATGGAGACCATGAATATGAATATGGAGCTGTCCCGCTGGAAATTGTCACTTCCGCTGAGCCGCTATTCCCTCCAAAGCACAATACATCACTTATCACTGAGGCATTAATCTGAAGCTGGCCTGCAGAAACAGTAACAGATGCTGTACTGGAACAACCATTTTCAGAACCAGTCACGGTATAAGTAGTAGCGGTTGAAGGGTATGCGGTGACTGTAGCAGATGTCCCTAATCCGTTACTCCAGGAATAATCTGTGGCTCCGGTCGCTGTCAGGGTAACCGGCATTCCCTGGCAAACACTTGTAGGATCGGCTGTTGCTGTTACATTGGGGAAAGCATAAACCACAACCTGATTAACCACCGAGGTGGTACATGGGATCGTGCTCACAATGGTAAGGGTAACATCATAAGTTCCGGGAGTAACAAAAGTATGGGAAGGGTTTTGATTATTGACGGTAGGGCTTCCGTCACCAAAGTCCCAAGTCCAACCTGTTATTGTTCCGCTGACGGAAGTTGACAAATCAGAAAACTGTGTCGAGGCCCCCACGCAGACTGTGGTAGCATTAAAATCAGCGACATCGGCTTGTGGAACAATGGGCGACATATTGTCCATCATGAGGTATTGCCCATCACTACAGGCCGGAATCACTGTATAAATAAGAAAAAGAATGTGGTTCCAATTTTGGGTCGGGGTGAAATTCAGATTATACGTCTGCCATGTTGAATTTGAGACTACGGGTGATGTCCATAGAAGTTCTGCCTGATCGCAACCGCTGTTAACACCCGACATACCTCCCCATAATTGAAGCTGGGCACAATAAGGAGGAACGACAATTCCTGTTGCTGGGTCGGCAGAGGCAGGAACAGCCAGATCGATGGAAAAGTCATAATTTGTGCCTGCAACCATAGGAGAACTTAATGTCTGCCCCGCTCCTTCCTGCCATGCAATACTTGGAGCATAAACAAGCCCAATATATGATGAGCCATTTGACGGAGCCAGCGACTGCCCCCAAAATCCCGGTTGTGTGTCAGGTGTTACCCCAGGCATACATATGTCCCATCCGGGAGGAGTGACATGGGCCGCGGGTGTTCCTTCAAAAGAGGGATTATTAACAGTAAGTACAGAGCCACCACATTGTGCTTTTACCAATATTGTACTAAAAAAAATCAGACTGAGGAAAAGTATTGTTTTTTTCATTCACAAATAAAATTATGATCAAGTTCATTTATACGGTTACTTTGTTCTATTTGTTTTAAGAATTTCAAGATTTTCAACCGCTACCAACACACTATCCACGTAAATTCCTGTAATACCGGCATCAGATAATAGTTTTTTAAAATCGGGCAACCTGGTTTTCTGATCAAGGACAAAAACACCTTTCCACTGATCATTATTAGCCTCAGGTTCAATAATGTTTACAAATACCACATGCAGGTTACTTTTTAAATTCTTGACAAAATCATCGGATTGTTGTTTATTGGCTATACCATCTACAGAAAAATTAAACACTTTCTGACCTACTGCATTCAGTGTCGCTATTTTGCCGTCCTCTCCTCGAGATAAATTGAGTTTCAAATCATTACCAGTGTTTTGTCCGGATACAAATTTGCTTGCAACGAGTACTAGTATTAAAAACAAACAATATGTGACCGCAATATTTTTTTTCATTAGTATTAAAATTTTTGAAATTTCACAATTATTAACGACAAACATATGAATAAAACTTGGTATAACAAACAGAAATATTTTAATTAACAAAATGTAGATTATCAACATTATGTAGAAAAAAGTATAAACGTAATTCAAAAAAATATTTTCAAACTCAATTTTTACAGATTCAATAAAACTACTGTTCCTTGGCTTTTGACATAAGGATGTTTATTCGAATATGAATAATTATTAACTTAAAATGTATTGCCCATATTTTATTGTTTTTCATTAAATAAATAGTAGCTATTATCTAATTCTATTAATAATAATAATTTGCAATTTAACATTTAATTAATATTTTTTCAATACTTTTGCAACGATATAAATGTTCCTTTTTGGGAATTGTTTTTCAAGCATAACCATCATTTTTTTATAATTAATTCATTAAAAACCTATTATGAAAACATTTTTTTTAATTTTTAAAAAATCAGAAACGACTTTATGTGCAATGCGTTTTGCACTCATCGTTGGAATTCTAGTTTTTACTGTTAGTATGGGAAAATCTCAAACTTCCAACAGTATTCCGGACTCTAAAAAAACAAGAAATACAGACACTAATAAAGTTGAGTCTGTTAGTAATGATAATAATAACACCACAAGTACAACAAAAAACAATTCGGCATGCACTTCAAATAAAATTGGACAGCACGCGCCTGAAATGAGCGATCCCAATTATGAAGCAAAAAAAATTGAGTGGATAAAAAATTACCCTGAAGAGTATAATGCCAGTCTGGAAAAATCATCCGTTCCCAATGGGAGCGTAAATAATGGGACAACTTCAGAGGTGAAACATCCCAATTCTGATTATCCTCAAAAACTTGCAGAACATGCTCCGGATATTAACGATCCCGACTATGAAGCCAAAAAAGCTGAATGGATCAACAATTATCCACAGGAATATGAACAATTAACAAACTCGACATCAGGTACAACGAAAGAATCCAATGAAAAAATTCAATCAGTAAGCAATCCACAAACTATCCCAGCGGGTTCCTCAATAACAAGCACAAGTGTAATCAATAAGAAAATGGGTGACCATGCTCCCGATATTAACGATCCAAATTTTGAAGCTAAAAAAGCAGACTGGATCAAAAACTATCCTGAAGAATATAATGCCTGCCTTAAAAACGCATCAAAACCTAATACAGGCATGAGTACATGTTCAACTCCTGCGTTAAATAAAACCGGTATAAAAGTAGCCGAACATGCCCCTGATTTGAACGACACGGATTATGAAGCAAAAAAAGCAGCGTGGATTAAAAACTATCCTGAAGAATATAATGCACAGCTGAATAAAGCATCAAATTCAAATTCCAGCATTAATGTGACTACTCCAGTGCTGAATCAACCTGCAAAAAACATATCAGGACAATCTTCGGATATGGCTACCCCAGGCTATGATGCAACAAAAGCAAACAAAAATAAATAACAGGTGCAAAATGAATTTATTTCAAAATTTAGACTCAATAATATGAAAACAGCTACTTTTTTTTCAAAAAAATCCCTTGCTTCCATAAAAAAAATATTTGTTTTAGCAGCATTATTTGTCCTTACAACAAATTTTTCAGTCAGGGGGCAGGCTTGTGATTATTTCACAGCAGCAAATTCAACTACGGTTACCGGATGGACAGAACAGGTAGGCGATTGGGCGATTGATAATAACACCTTGTTATCGCCTGCAACAGCAATTTGGAATTATATAACTTTTGACGGGAGTACCCTGACCAATGGTTGCGTCACCGCCAGAGCCACCTATGGAAGTACTACTGAAACTAAATATGTAGGTGTAGTTGGCCGCTATACATCATCAACAAGTTATCTAATGGCCAAAATACAAGATAATGGCTTGGTTGGATATTGGGATTCCTATTTTATTTATGAAAATGAAAGTATAATTGCTTCAGGAACTACCGGATTAAATTTCGGAACCGACGCTAACATACAACTGGAATATAACGGGACTACAGTTACCATGAGAATTGACACTGACCTGGATGGCACCTGGGATTTTACTTATACAGCTACATCAACAACTACTAATGCCGGATTATGCGGTGTTGGATCATATGCGCAGTGCACTATAGACAATTGGTGTTACGGGACCAGCTGCCTCACCTGCGCCTCACCCGTTAACGAAACCTGCGCTGCAGTGACCGATATTCCAGGTACCGCCACACCTTACAGTACCAGCGGTTTACTCGGATGCAGCGATGATTGCTCAGGAATAGGATATTTTGATGTATTCTATTCTTTCACACCGCTTTATACCGGAACATATACAGCTGATATGGGACTTAGTGCCGGGGATACATATATGAGAATTTTTTCAGGGTCATGCTGTGGAACATTTGTCACTTCTGATGATGATAGTTACGGAGATATGGATCCGACAATCACGCTTACTTTAACCGGTGGAACAACTTACTATTTTGAATTAGGAAGTTATTCAAGTACCGGTATGCAAAATTCTGCTTATAACTTTAACCTGGTGCGCAACTGTACTGCTCCTGCTAATGAAACCTGTGCGGGAGCAACCACGGTTACTTACGCCCAGATAGCTGCCGGCTTTAATACTTCCGGGACCTTAGGCTGTACGGATGATTGTGCAGGGCAAGGCTATAATGACCTTTTCTACTTTTTCGACTGTACGTGTACAGGGAATTATACTTTTGATATGCGCGACAGCGATGGGGATACCTATATGAGAATATTTTCAGGATCATGTTGCGGAACCCTTGTTGCTTCTGATGATGATAGCTATGGAGGTTTGGACCCGACAATTACAGTAGCATTAACTTCGGGTACATCATACTGGATCGAATGTGGCACTTATAGCAGTAGCGATTACATGAAGGGTACCGCATTTAACTTATACGCGAGCACTACTTGCACTGCCCTTGCTATCGGATGCGGAAATACGGATTTGGGTGCTATATCACCGTCTTCCTGTACTACGAGCACTGCTGCTTATTCGGCAGGAACAATACCTTACTGGTCGTTTTCAGCAACAGCAGGATATACCTACCACTTTTCGCTAGGTTCAAATTCGGAGGACAGTTACCTTCATTTATATGATGCTTCATTCGCTGAATTAGCTTCAAATGACGATTACGGGCCTTTATTCAGCGGCATGGCTGCTTCTCTCAGTTGGACATGTGCAACTTCCGGGACATATTATATTACTGCTTGTCATTTTACGTGCAACGCTTTTGTCAATTCCGGCAGTATGTCCTATTGGAGTACTACTGCTCCATATGGCCCCAACTCCGGAACAACAATTACTCCAACCGCCGTGTGGCAAAATCAGGCATATACCTCCGGGAACCTTTATTGGTTTTATTTCACTGCTAATGCAGGAACTCCTTACGATTTCAGTCTTTGCGACAATACGGAGGACACCTACATTAAGATATTTGACTTGTACTGGAATCAATTGGCCTATAACGATGATAATGGTCCTTTCTGCACCGGTGTGCCGGCTTCTATTGAGTGGACACCTGGAACTACAGGAATATATATTGTAGCTGCCTATGGTTATGGTTGCAATCCTTTTACAAACTCAGCCAACCTTGCATACAGAATGCTTACCTGCACTCCCCCGACAGCACCGGCACCGGTTACGGCAACGCCTTCAGCCATTTGCGGCAGCGGAACTTCCATGTTAAATGCAACCTCAGCAGGAAATACAATAAACTGGTGGGATGCAGCATCAGGAGGTACATTTTTAGGTTCGAGCGCCAGCGGTGTTGATTTTTCAGTATCTGCCACAGCCACAACAACCTATTACGCTGAAGCTCAATCCGGTGGTGGCGGAGGACCTGCATCTATCACCACAACTTTTGCCGCTGGAAACGAATTTAACGGTAACATGTTTGATGTGAATGTTTTACAGGATATAACTGTTAACAGCTTTGATGTGAATTCAGAAGCTGCTACATTAAATTATGAAGTCTATTATAAGACAGGTACCTGGGTCGGTTTTGAAGCAACTCCGGCTGCCTGGACTTTAATCGGAACGGCAACAGGTATTGTTGGAAATGGTTCCGGTACTGCAACACCCTTAAATTTAAATCTGAATCTTAATTTAACTGCAGGACAAACTTACGCGTTTTATATAACGAATACCAGTGGCACCATGTACTACACAGATGGTACTGCTGTGGGCAATGTATATACTTCTAATTCAGAAATTGAAATCGAAGAAGGATGGGGAGGCGGATATCCTTTTGGAGCTACTAATATACCCCGTACCTGGAATGGAACCATTCATTACAACGGAGGTTCACCTTGCGTTTCTTTGACACGAACTCCTGTTACAATAACGGTTTGCCCCACACCCGATGCCCCGACATCAGTTACGGCCATACCTTCATCGATATGTACCGGAGGTTCTTCACAATTGAATGCAACATCCGCGGGAAATACAATCAACTGGTGGACAGCAGCGACAGGAGGCACTTTATTAAATACAACTTCCAGTGGTGTGGATTACACGGTATTCCCGACAGCCACTACAACCTATTATGCGGAAGCACAATCGACCTGTAGTGGTGGAGGCGGTGGGTCAGGTGTTACTCCAATGCCTGCAGAATCATCAACTTTTAGTGGTAATGTAAGAGGATATTTTTTCACTGCACCCACCAATTTCACCATAACCGGGCTAAATTGCCTTGCTCCGGGAACAACACAAAATCTTGCAGTAGTGCGGTTCAACGGCGCTGTTCCACCACCGGTATATTCAACCACCACCAATGATTTCACCACCTTATTCCTGACACAGGGAAATACAAATACCGGTGTCATTCCATGCTCAATATCAGTTATTGCAGGTGATGTTATTGGCATTCTTGGATCACGTGGCACCGGTGATGACAACTCCTATGGCCCAAGCCCATCCACAACCGTCATTAACGGGAGCTCGGTCACTATAGCACGTTTGGGTATGCAGTATCCTCTTGCTACAACCGCACCAACAGAATTATGGACGGAAGATGGTGTGGGAATCTCAAGAGTTGAATTGACGTATGGAGCAGCAGGAGGATCAATAACCTGTACTTCTGCAACACGCACTCCGGTTACGGTTACAGTGAGTGACAATGTAACTCCTGCATTTACGGCCTTGGGGCCATATTGTGAAGGTGAAATTCCCGGAATCCTTCCTCTTGCATCGACCAACGGTATTACAGGAACTTGGAGCCCGGCAACCATAAACACCGCCTCTGCAGGAACAACAACGTATACTTTCACCCCGGATGGCGGTCAATGTGCTACCAGTGTAACAATGGATGTAACAGTAAATGTGGGGAATATTATACCAACATTTACAGCCTTAGGGCCATATTGCGTTGGAGATACTCCCGGAACTTTGTTGGGAACTTCCACCAATGCAATTACAGGAACATGGAGTCCGGCAACTATAAATACTGCCTCTGCAGGAACAACAACATATACCTTCACCCCGACCGTCGGCCAGTGTGCAACAACAGCAACAATGGATGTTGCAGTAAATGTAAATGTTACTCCGGCATTTTCTGCTTTAGGGCCATATTGCGTTGGAGATACTCCCGGAACTTTGTTGGGAACTTCTACCAATGCAATAACAGGAACATGGAGTCCGGCAACTATAAATACTGCTTCTGCAGGAACAACTACGTATACCTTCACCCCGACCGTCGGCCAGTGTGCAACAACAGCAACAATGGATGTTGCAGTAAATGTAAATGTTACTCCGGCATTTTCTGCTTTAGGGCCATATT